>ENA-UOOH01000767-UOOH01000767.1-fermentation-metagenome-genome-assembly--contig:-NODE-767-length-34490-cov-9.688427_pt1 | contig 34490 bp, 37 predicted proteins | sample MGYA00245778_ERZ724025 | MGnify/ENA primary metagenome ERZ724025 (study PRJEB28704, sample SAMN03018313) | fermentation metagenome | biome: anthropogenic terrestrial biome; feature: soil; material...
AGGGTATCAGGTTAAATTGCAAATGTCAAGCACCAAAAAGTTCTATGTAGTATTAGGCTGGACAACGAAATCCCCGACTGTTGTAGTACCGCCCGCTGCAGCAGCATCAGAAGTCTCATAGCCAAGAGAATTAAAGGAATTATAGTGCAGATGCTCATCTACCCCGCCAGGGATAACATATTTACCTGAGGCATCTACTACCTGGTCGGCACGACCTTCTAAACCTGTGCCAATCGCTACAATTTTTTCGCCTTCTATAAGCACATCTGCTTTATATTCATTTACCGAAGTCACTATAGTACCATTTTTAATTAAGATATTCATTTTTCCACCTCGCTGTTTATAATGTTTACCTATGCCTAAAGCTATGAATCAGGGGGCACTTATTTAAAAAGCAAAGTTTTTAATTAAATGTGCCCCCTGTCAGTATCTAGATTTAGTGTTTTATTTTTTATATTTGTAGGGTTGGGTCTAACAAGATGCTGCCCACTAAATTATTGGACTTAGCTGCCCGTACCAACCATTAGTGGACAATGTCTCTTTTATAAACGCTCTTGTCAATGCCTTCCAGATATTTGACTACATTTTCCAGAGGTTCGACGTCACAGAACTTGGCATCCATATCAAACAGGTTCCAGGCAATAACTCCTGGTACTCTATCGCCAATAGTCCCTTCTGGAATTATTGTTTTAAATCCATAACCAGTGGAATCCATAACCGTGTGTCTAACACATGCGCAGGCGGTGGCGCCCATTACTATTACCGTGTCAACTCCAAGAGTGTACAGGGTTACAGCTAAATGGGTACCAAAGAAATTACTGGCATATTTCTTGTGAATAATGGGTTCTTCCGGTTGGGGTTTTAGTTTGGGGTCAATTTGCATCCATTCAGACTTAATATCTAATGTGCGCATGGGAATTTTCTCATCCCATTTGCATAAATCGAGTTGTCTTTTTCCGGTGTATCCGGTAGTTGTATGGAAAATAGGAACTCCTGTTTTTCTTGCGGCATCCAATACCTTAAGGGCATTGGCACAAATTTCTACATTATTCTCACAGGTAAAGGGGTGCCCATCCGACATCCAGGCCCTGGCCATATCTACTGTAGTTACGCAAGGGGCCTTTCCATAACCCATTCTTCTTTGGAATCCCCTGGCTTTATAGACCTTTTTGGCTTCCTCAAAAGCCCTGTTTAGCATTTCCTCATCAAAAGTATACTGTCCCCCTGTGTCTACATATTTATCCCAGGTCTCCTTTTTCTCCCATACCTCTTTGTTTGCCATTGATATCCATCCTTTCACATTTTAAAATTCCCATCTTGGAGATAAACCGTTATCAGTATTATTGACATCCGGTTACTTTAATATCCTTTTTTTTAACATTGGAGAGACCGCTTCCCGTAAATATTCCTGAATTGATCTGCTGAGAAAGTGTATCATGTTAAAATTAACTACAAAAAAAGAATCTAGCCCCGCCTGATCAGACCAAAGCATTAAAGACTACAATTTCGCTAGCACGAAAACGATTCAGATTGTTTTTCTTGATAAGTGCTAATAAAATGCTAGAATATTAATTCATACCACATCTTATAAACAGTATGGTTAGCAATTGCACGAGGAGGCAGATTATGAACCTAACTAAGTCGATGGTTACAATGGCATCCAGTTTGAACAGGTTTAAGGAAAGGTTTTCTTATCAAGATATTCTGGGGATTCTGCTGGGGTCGTTAATACTCGCCCTTGCGATACAGCTGATTTTGGTACCTGCTTACATTCTGACTGGCGGGGTCACCGGGATTGCTATTATACTTAAGTTTCTTAGCGGGGTGGATATTTGGGTCTGGTACATGGGTCTAAACATACCTATTTTTATTATGGGATATAAATTCATCAGCAAACGCTTTGCTCTTTATAGTCTCATAGGCATGTTAGCCCTTACCTTCTTTTTGGGGATTAGCGAAAACTGGCAGATTGATCTGGGTATAGACAACCTCCTTTTAGCGTCCATACTGGGGGGAGTCTTATCCGGTGTAGGTATTGGCATCAACCTGCGCAGTAAAGGGTCAACCGGAGGACTGGACATCATAGCGGTGATTATCAGTACTTTCTGGGGGTATAGCTTCGGTACCATTTCCTTCGTTGTAAATCTGATCATACTGGGGGTTTTTCTTTTTACCTCGAATATAGAGCTGACCCTTTTTTCTGCCATATCCATATTCATTTGCGGCAAAGTGGTGGATAATGTGCAATTAGGATCGAATGTGAGCAAAACCGCCATGATAGTTTCCGAACAACATGAGGATATAGCCAGGGAAATATTTGATAATATAAATCGCGGCTGTACCTACCTGGTGGGCCGGGGAGCCTATACCGGTGAAAGCAGGAATATCATTATGGTTACCGTAGCCAGGACACAGCTGCCCCGCTTAAAGGAAATTGTATTTCAGATTGATCCCCATGCTTTTATTACTATCAATGAAACTATTGAAGTTTTTGGTAAGGGATTTAAGCAGAGCGGTCCAGAGTTTTAAATGGCTGTGAAATTACTATCCTGCAGTACTATAACAGAAATATATGGCAGGGTGGATTTACCTGACGGGTATTCAGGGTTCAGTTCAAAGGAAGTTTAGTTGGTTGTTCCAGTAGTTTCATCGGGAATAAATCTTTAAGTCAAATCAACATCAATTCCATATTTTTTTATCTTGCGCGATAAGGTGGAAGGATTAATACCCAAGTCGGAAGCCGCTTTGCGGATGGATGGATAGTTTTTTAGGGTAGAAATAATAATATCAGCATCATGATTTTGCTCTTGAAAATAAACCCCTCCCCCTGCATCTGCTGCTGGAGAAGCGATTGTGTTTCGCTAGAATATTGAAGGATTACATTATTAGTGGCTAGCAATTCATTTCTCAGCCTGGCCAGGTCAGAAATGTTACGTGTATTATTGAATACCCCAATAATTTTTCCTTCTTCATTGTAAATTGGACTAGCCGTAGTTAGAGCATTCTTACCAGTAATATATTTATGCATAATTGATACTGGTTTCCCATCCTCTAAGACTACCAATGATGCCGCCATATTAAACATTTTTCTTGTAGCAGTATACGAAGATTTCTACCTATCATTTGCTCTTTTTTTAGACCAGTGATTTTCTCATAGGCATTATTAACATAGGTAATATTTCCTTTATCATCGGAAATCAAAATTCCATCCGATGAGGCCTCCAGGGCAGCACCCATCAAGTTGCCATTATCCATCAACACTATATCCTGGCAATTGTCTGTTTGCGTTATCTCCCTAAGATCTTCTACTAGTGTTTTAACCGGAGTATTAGGATCAATTTTTTTGGCTAAAGCAATCATTAGATTTTTTGAAGTTATTTTACCTACCACCTGACCCCCACTATCTACAATATCTAAAATTTCTCTCGAACATTGCATCAACTTTTCTGCTACTTGATGTAAACTTTCATCCTCACAAACTTGAAGAATACTGCTTATTCAGGATGCCATTAACATTTATTTTCCCTCCGTATCAATCAACTTATCTTGTAATAACTGTTTTTTGGCCTTAGCTCAGGTAAGCTGACATACTTTTTCCAAACCTAATCACATCCAGGTTTTAATACCCCTGCTTCATAGAGAATAGAAAAATGTTTTATATATCCATTATAATATATTTATTGAGAAACAAGATATCTTCCTCAAGCTCCATCGCTCTGCCCCAGCTTCTCGTATTTTTATGACCAGCCAATAGGCAACTCCAAAAGCCCTTTCATCATGCAGTATTAAAATAACACAGAATTTAAACAAGGGTCAAAATGGCAAAATAAAGGGCCATCATGATCAATCCCATGGGAACACCTAATCGAGCCCACTCCCTGCTCCCTATCTTCAGCTTATTCGCCGAAATAATATTGGGGATATTGCCCGGAATGAGCATCCCGCCGCTGATCAACAATCCTAGAAGAATTGATTTTACCTGGTGGGCGTCCATAGAAATACTCAGCTCGGCCGCAGTTAATGTAGCATTATCCAATACGGCTGAAATCATGTTGATCCAAAAAAGGAGCTTATAGCTTAAGCCAAGGACATAGGCATCAATCAACGGTTTAAAACCCTCACCAAGAAAAACCAGTGCCATCACAAAGAGGTACACCTTCCCTGCTCTGATAAAGACATCGGGATAAGACTCTCCTCCATTGGTGTGGCTTACTGCCGCTGCTTCTATTTCAGTCGTTAAAGCTGGCTGTGTTTTGACAGCGACAGTTCCCTTAACAGCAAATATACTGATAACACCAATCAACAGGATTCCTGGAACAATATAAATACCCAACAGCCGCACCAGGTACCAAAAATCTTGCCCCATTTTGGAAATGGCAATGGTAGCCAGCGGTTCACCTATGGGGGTCAGAGCAGCACCCAATCCGATGGAAAAACAGGCAATCACCGTTAAATTTATTTTGTGCCTGCGTTCTATTTCCAGTACGTTAATTATTTCCACCAGTAATAGTGACGCAATAATCGCTGTAATCACACTTGAGGCAAGGCCAAGAAACACCACAACAATAAATACAAACAATTGCAGCGGGATGGCTGTCAGGATCTTTTTTATAGACAGCCTGATCTTCTTATTAAAATAATGAAACATCAGACCTGCCACCAGAACCGCCCCGGAAATCATGACAGGTTCTTTAAGAGCCTTGATCATCAGTTCCTTGCCAAGTATCCCTGAGATCAGGGAAGCAGAAATCCCCATGACAAAAAGGAAGACTTCCAGGTTCTCTTCAACCTTGTGAATGGTAAAAGGGAGCACTAAGACTAGGAGCAGAACAATAATCAAACCAATAAACATCGTAGTTTTCCTCACTCCATTATAAGATTATTCCCTTTTTTGCCGCTAACACAGCACGTTTAATCCAGACTATGCCCAGTAAATGAAAAGGCTGTTGCATATCACCACAGCCCTTCCCGTGCTTCAGTCGGTTTCAAATGAGCACTAATTTTCAACATTCTTGATATTGTTCATTCTAATATCCTTAATAATCATTAAAGCCAATAACAATATTCCTACATATCCATTAATTACATAAATAATGTTTACCAACTGGTTAAAAGGTACTTTTAATCCAATAATAGTTCCTATCATGGCTAATACTATAACAAGAATTATAAATTTACGGCTCTTTTCATCTGAAATTCTGGCTACAACTGTCCAAAGAAGTGGTACTGCTGTTGTGTAAATTCCTGCTACAACTGCTAGCGAAAATATTATAGCTACAATTGGATGTATATTTCGTGCTAAAATTAATGATGGCACCATAGAACCTGCAACTTGCTCAATGTGTGCCATAATTCCTAATGATACTAATAAAACAGCTGCTGAAAAACCAATTGCTCCAAAGATTGCTCCAAGAGTTACTTCTTTTTTGCTCTTTGCCTCTGCCCCCATGGAAGACATAAATGTTGCTAACCAAAGCATGCAAAAGCCTACATAAGAAGCTGCTGCAAATAACCAGTTAGTTGATGCTTTCAGTAAATGCAAAGTGGGTATAATTTCACTTGCTCTACTTAATCCTCCAGGGTTTTGTACAATGGCTGCTACTCCTAACGATATAGCCATCACAGCTATTACTGGTCCAATTTTGCCAATTACATCAACTATTTTATTCAGTCCCAAAATAACTGTTCCTCCTGCTAGTATAGCCATTCCTATACCGCCGACAAAATTAGGCAATCCATACTGTTGATTTAATGTAGCTCCCGCTCCTCCAATCATTACAATAAATGACATATAAATAAATATTATCGAAAAATAATCATAAAAGGTGCCTATTGCTTTCCCACAATAATATGTGTAAATATCACTTCTTTTGTGAAACTTATTTTCATACCCTGCTTTTGTAAAGCTAACACCTACATACAAATATAAAACGAATATTACCAAAACGCCAAAAATACCCATGTATCCATAAGATGCAAAATATTGCAATATTTCCTGTCCTGTTGCAAATCCCGACCCTATCAAAAATGCGATGAAAGCTCCTGCATATATAATTATCTGTTTAATATTTACTTTCTGATCATCCATAATTTATCCTCCTATCTCAATATTTGATATCAGGGGGGATGTCAATTCCGCGATCATCCGAAGTAGTGTGCAAATTTATACATGTCTTTTTTTGAAACCGGGGGGGTGCAACTAGAAAGCCAGGAAAACTAGGGGGACGGTTCTTCCGTCCCCCGATTAAAATTATTCAAAATGTGTAGTTTCGGTAATCTCTGTAGCTAAAGCATCTACAGCTCTTTTTACCATGGCTTTTCTTAAGGTTTTTTCATCTTCAGGTTTTAACGCAGGATTTCCAACCGGGTGGGGAATCGCCACTGTGGGAACTATACGGTTGGCACCCACAGATTCTGAAATGGTGGTAATTGTAGCCATGTGAACAATTGGAATACCGTATCTTTCAATTTCTTTAACCATCGTTGCACCGCAACGAGTACAGGTGCCTCAGGTGGAGGTAAGAATAACCCCATCTACACCAGCGGCTTTTAATTCTTTACCAATTTCCGTTCCAAATTCTACGGCTTTACTTACCGCAGTTCCGGTACCAGTGGTGGTATAAAAGAAATCATATACCTTACCTATATACCCTTCTTTTTCCAGTTCCTTTAAAATATCCAGAGGAGCAACCCGGTCCGGAATCGCATTGGCATAAACCGGATCATATCCACCATGGGTAGTATAGAAGTCAGGGGCATTTAAAGCGTCTCGACCGCTGACGTCATATTTACCCCATTTTTGAGCACTGGCGGATTGAATACGGTCAGGATTACCGGCCGGGACGATACCCCCTGAAGTGCACAGAGCAATGGTAGCCTTGCTTAAATCTTTAATGGCAGCCGCAGGTGCAACCACATTAAATACCGGCATGGGCATTTCTGTAACAAAATCTTCGCCCTTGAGCCGTTTAATTAACATTTCCACGGCTCTTAAAGAACCTCTTTTTTCTACAATAATAGTTTTTCTCATACCGCGAGGGATATAGCCTTCTTCTTCAGGAGATCCTATCTCTGCACCTTGGGCTAACTTGCAAGTAATTTTAGCCATAAGCGGTAGGGCTTTTCTCATGCCACCGGCAGAATCGCTGGTACTAACCACATAAGCTACTTGTTTACAGGTATCTAAACCGGGGTTTTCGATATACATACCGGTTACTACTGGAATATTTAACTGTTCGGCTACCGCTTTGGATATTTCCGCACAGGCTACTCCATAACGGCCGGCATTAAAAGCAGGTCCAGCCACAAAAATATCCGGTGGCTCTTTTTTGACAATATCCAATATAAAGCTTAATGATTTTTCCTTATTTTCATTAAAATAATTATCTCCGCATATTATGGTACCTACTACTTTACCTTCACCCTTAAGTTGCCCTTCAAAGCCAACTGCCGGGCCGACTTTTTCTTGATGAAATTCCGGCTCCATTCCCGCTTTGTCTTCTCCGCCTACCTGTCCAAAAAACTGGTTAACATAGTAGAGTACTTTGAATTCATTAGACATTTAATGTTCTCCTTTCAATAAATATTTTAGTATAATCTACAGGTCACATTATGGTAGCCAATTTCGGACGTAGCCCCAATAACAGCGTTCAATTCACATTGTAAACTGCCATCTTCCAACAAAGCTCCCTCCCAGCCACCGGCCAGTACTGCAATAGCCTTGGCATTGCCAATAACTTTATCAGCCGGCGATAAGGTAACCACATGACTTACATTACCACCGGAAACCACTGCTACTGCCTCTGCAGCAGTATCAGCCAGAGGTTGGGACAGGCCATCTCTACCGGCACATTCATCAGTAATCAGTACGGTTTTTACTCCAGCTTTTTCACATTTCTTACAAATAATTAAAAGGTCGGAGTCCGGATTTCCATACCCTTCTTCCGAAACCACCACGGCGTCCGCACCTAACATTTTAACTAATTTGACGGTATAATCCGAAGCACGCATTTTTCCGGATAGGGTGGTATGCTCCGGAACCATGATACAGCCCATGAAGTTGATCTCTTTACCATGCTGAGCATAGAGATCCAAAATAGTACTATTGTTTTGATGCTGGTAAGTAGTAATTTTGTCGCAGGCAGCCACACAGTTACCACTAATAACCGCATTGTCCAACTCTTCATTCGCATGTAGTAGAGACGGTAGTATGGTTTGCGCATTAACGCCATAAATGTAAGTATCATGGAGTAGCCCCTGGGTAATCATCATTTCTGCATATAGCACTTTGGGTAAATTAGGATACTTGTTGGTCTCTTCAAAAATGCTGCCCATTTCGTAAACCAGAACTTCATCCGGCTGCAAATCTTTACCGGCTTCGCCAACAAACTCAGCAGCTCTCAAGCCCGCTATTCTAACTGTTTCTTCATGGGTGTGCGGATCCAGGCCATCTACCACATTAATATCAACAGTTAAATTAAAAGTTGTAGAGAATGGTGTCCATTGGGCTCCCTCTCCCCACATATCAATAACCCCTTCCTGGAAACCAACAATATCTCCCACGGTTACGATAGCAGCGCCATACAGTACATGAACTTTGCCATCACCACATTGGGCTTGTTTGGCGGATACTCCCGGGAAGCCATTTATTCCACCGCTAATTTTCACCCGGGGCTCAATTACGTCTTTAACCGGAATTATTCTTACTTTTTCCCCTGGCCTGGCAATATCAATTTTAATGTCCTTAATTCTGTCGTCTTCTTTTAATTTAGCTATTAAGCTGGTCTTGTCTACGGTTAAAACACCGTTTTTCACACTTGTCTCAGTTCCCAATTGGATATCTTTAATATATATTCTTCCGATTTCCAGCTTCAAAACAGTCACCTCCATATAATTTAGCAAACTCTATTAGTACCACTTTCCTTTTTCTTCATCCAATGCAGCTTCTAAAAGCAATAGATCAATTCTTTTATAATCATCCCGGTTTAAATCATCTGTTTTTCTGAGATCCATATGATTTTTGTATTTGATTATACTGGTGTCAATAATCTCTGCATGTTCGAAGTTAAGCTTTTCTTTTTTATTGCCAATTATTATAGATCGATACGGAGAAAACAGCATACGCAGACTTGCTGCCAGGGGATGACTTACTAACTCGTACCCTTCATAAACCAGATCTCGGACTTTAATCAACGTTTTCTCAACCGAGCCATCTGTCCATAACACATTTTCATATTTCTCCGCCACCAATGGATTGTTGGTAATAATTATGAATTTCAATGTACCCGCCCCTTTGTCTCCTCGAAAATACTCCTAATTATCTGCCAATCATCTATAAACTACAAAAGCATGCTTACAAATAATCATTATCCTTTAGTATTTTGACTGCGTTTTCCTTATCTTCCGGAGCAATCATAATAATAGGGCCGGTACAGCCCATACCACTTTCTGCATATATCTGTTCTTTCCATAAAGACTCAACCGCATCTTCAATATCCATAACATCAATACCCGGTATAGCGTCAGTTACCAGTTTTTTTGGGGGAGCAACAATTGTAACGACATCATTGGTTTTATTAGAGCTGGCTGCTGAGGCTTTAACAGAATTCATTATGGTTTCCCATCCAGCCTTCCGGACTTCCATAAATTCTGCCTTGGCCTTTTCCATTAATTTTCCCCTGGCACAACCAGCGGCTAAAGCAATAGCCCCCGCAATCACCGGTGCCCCGGAAGCCCTGGAGATAATACAAATAATACGGTCATAGTCCTCTCCTACCCCCGGCCCATAACCATAGCCGGATGCTTCGTAACTTCCCCCGGTAGTGTATGCGGAAAACATTTTCATCAGTACGTTACCAGATAGGCTATCATTAACCATGATGTCAGGTACACCCATTAACAGATCATTGCCCCTCATGACAACACCGCCGTCACTGCGGACTGATTCAACAAAGTTTATAGGATAGCCACCTTCATGAAGCTTCTGTAATGCTCTTTCCAGCTGCCTTGCACCTTCGATATTTAGTATGCCGACAGTAGGATTTTCAATACCACAGGCTTTAGCGGTGGCAATACCGTAGATAGTATTTTTTAACATCGCCGGTACTCTCTCCACATCAGATATACCAGTAGTTGTAGCCAGAAACATCGGCTTGCCCTGAGCTGGCGTTATGACCCTACCAACGGTAGAAACCCCAATAGGAAAGCTGTAATGCATGGTTACCGCAGCATCGAGATCTCCGGCTAAAAGCATTTCATCCATTTTGGCATGAGCCTGCTTTTCATCTGCCACTGCCACCATTTCTAAATCAGTTTCCACTCCAGTGCCGATTACCACTACTTCTATATCAGGATTACTCTTTTGGGCCAGGACCGCTCCATAAACTAATTCCTCGGGGCCATGCTCACTACCTAGAATAGTAAGTCCCACTCTGACTTTTTTACCAAAAGAACCGGTTTCTAAGGCATCAGCTATTTCTTCAAAAACTTCCGCAATAGTTTCCCGAATTTTATCGCTCACTATTTCACCTCCCTTAAAAAAACAAAACTCTCAGCACTCTAAATTACTGAGCGTTGAAAGTTTTGGCAAAATCACGCATGGCTTCGCCAATCATTTGGCGAACAACATCTTTATCAAAACCAGCATCCACAGTTCCACTGTTTTTTTCGATTAGGAAGGAAATACCGTCAAAAAGACTAGTTAATCTTCCCAGGAATAAACTTCCTTTACCGATAATCATAGCCCGGTCTATTTTTCCTGCCAGAATCATATCGCGACCGTGTCCAATAAACGGAACTCCCGAAGGAATATGCCCCTGGGTGGGTGCAAATCCTGGCATACCGAAATCTGCTACCGCCTGCAACATTTTATCTTTTGGAATTTCTCCTCTTTTTACGGCTAAGGCAGCAATCATTTTATAATTAGCTTGGGGAACATCTCCAGCACCAGCCGGTTCAGTTATTTCCGGATTCTGCATTTCCGGTGAATAGCGATCCACATCAGTAATCTTATAGCCCACGCTATCTAAAGGATCGGTAACAATAGCCGTCATTACCGCCTGGGGAGAAGCTCCCGAACCAATTCTATGCCGACCCACCGCGTCGGTACGGATGACTGGGTTAACACCGTCATTTTCCGCAATGTGTATGGCAAATGCCCCCAGCATATCTTCTAAGGCTGGCATACCCTTTTTAACATGCTCTTTAGAATTCATGCCCAGCTTAGCAGTACAACCACCCGCCAGTACCACCACATTTTTGTAAACACCGGCCTGAACCAGGGCCGCTGCCTCTACAAAAGCATGGGCAGGACCGGCACAAAAACTCCGGGTATCAGACCCGGTAGCATTGATACAGTCACAGATTTCGCCAATAGCTTTAGCAAAATTACCGCCGCCTCTTTGGTTCATGTCACCACAAGCTTCTTCCGAACACTCAATAATGTAATCAATATCTTCAGGATTCAGATCTGTTTTGGCCATTAAAAGCTTTAATGCATAAACTGCTGATGCTTTGGCGACCAGATTCTCAAACATGACATGAGCTGATAATGCTTCATCAAATTCGTGAGCTTTTTTTACACAACCCAGTAATTTCCCTTCGAAATACAGGGGCAAGGCCACGTGCTCTTCCACCATTTTATTTATTTCATCAAAACTACCAGTATTTTTATTCAAATTATCGAATTTATTGATATTTCCAAGGATTAGGTGGGCAGCAAGTTTTTCCTTGATGTGAGCTTGAAATTCCTCTTCTAAAACTACTAAATCAAAGATATCCACTATTTTCATAAGCCCTAAAAACTCATCTTCGGGCATGATTTCACCATATTTTCCATCACGGGCAGCATCGTTTATTTGATTTTCATACCACGGGCGGGGAATAGTCTTTAATTCGTCAGGCATAATATTGCCTATAAATGCTTGGTTGGGGGGGTATTTAACTGCATCTTCAAAGCTTCTCAAGTGCTCGGGTAGTTTTTGCAAATGCTCTGATTCTGCATTTTTGATTCTCTCTGAAGTCTGAGTGGTACCATGATGAATAAGCATACCATTGGCTTGGATCAAGCCATAGCCAGCACCTTTTATGGCCGGATAGTTCATCGAATCTCACCTCCAAATTTTGTTAAAGGGTAACAGTTAACGCCATTACCCTTCAATAAATAACAGTATTGGTTTCCTCTTCATTTGTATTTTCGAGGCTATTTCCGATAGGTCTTAACTTCCTCTACGATTTCATCGACATTAAGAACCATTTCCATCATACCGATTTGTTCTTCATAAACATCAGCATTCACGTCATTTTTGAGTTCGAATATGTGATAAGCTTTGAGTCCCAACGAGACTCCGGATAATGGACCTGCGAATGTAGGATCACCTGTTGCTACGGTTTCGGCAGCCAAACCGGAAGCTTCAGCTTCGGCTCCGCCTAGGATGACGATTAGGTCTTCCTTACCGTATTTGTCAGTCAAATCCTTAATTCTGGCTTGGTTTTCCAGGTCCATCGCTCCTGCAGCAGTTCAAACAAAACATTCTGTGGTTGAAAAAACTACATCAGCGCCAGCAGATTTTACACATTCCTCAATGGCAGGTCCTGGAATGCCATCACGGTCGCCCAGAATAGCAACCTTTTTGCCTTTTAGCATAGTGTCTTACCCCTTTCAATAATAATTTACTTATATTAGACAAAGCTTATATATATAAAATTTTATCTAATACTCAAATAAACATTGCAGAGCCTTGAGTAACTACTTCAATTCATTTAACTTGGCCTCTACATCCTCAATGCTAAAGTCAGTATTAAGCTCAGCAACTTTTTCACCGTTTTTATAGAATGCAATAGTAGGCAAGCCTAATACCTTTTGACTTATTGCTAATCTCTTGTTACCAGCTGTATCCAGACTGCAAAACTTAGCTTGGTCCTGATATTTTTTCGTCATGGCATGTACACTGGGCATCAATGCCTTACAGGGCTCACATTTGGGACTCCAAAAGTCAACCATTACCAAACCTTCTGCCTTTAACACTTCATCTTCGAAATTACTTTTATCTACCTCAATCAACTTGTTCACCTCCTCACCCAATAGCATTTTCTAAAGATTCATTTTAATTCGGATTCTATTTGGCTTTTAATATCTTCCGGCCTAAAAGAACCAGAAAATTTAGAAATCAATTCACCTTTTTTGAATAATAAAACGCTAGGTATTTCCTGCACTCCATATCTTTTGACCAGTCTTTGATTGCGGTAGGTATCAATTTTAACTAGCTTTATAGCGCCATCGGTTTTATCTAGCATTCTTTCCAATTCAGATACTGCGGTGATACTCTCTTCAATTTGCGGAGCCCAAAACACTACCATTACAGGTTCCTCAATATCTAGTACCATATTTTTAAAGCCTTCTTCTTCGGCTAAATATTTCTCTGCCGCCACAGCAGCAATTGCTCCGTCACTGGCTGCTGTTACAACTTGACGCAAATACTTAACTCGGCAGTCACCTACTGCATAAACCCCCGGAAGGGACGTTTCCATCTGCTCATTAGTAACTACATAGCCCTGTTCATTTAAATCAACTTTTCCTTCTACAAGTCCAGTCTTGGGAATCGTTCCTACGAAAAAAAATACGCCGTTAGGTTGGATTTCGGACAGCTCTCCGGTCTTAAGGTTTTTAATAACAACACTCTCAACCAGTCCCTCACCTTTGATTTCCTGCAATACCGAGCTCCAGATCCATTTGATTTTCGGGTTGGCAAAAGCTTTTTCCGCACTAACTTTATTGCAATCTAAGATCCCTTCGTCATGAATTACAATAATCGTCACAGTTTTCGCAAATTTGGTCAGATACATAGCTTCTTCAATTGCAGCATCCCCATTACCGACTACAACTACATCTAATTCTTCAAAAAAGTCAGCATCACAGGTAGCACAGTAGGATACACCCTTACCTCTGAATTTGTTTTCCCCTTTGATATTAAGTGAGCGCGGTTCAGCCCCGAGAGCCAGAATTACAATCTTCGATTGGTATTCTTTTCCACTTTTGGTGATAACCTTTTTAATATCTTCATCCAAATCCAAATCGATGACTTCATCGCGTAATATTTCCGTTCCAAAACTCTCGGCATGATCAACCATAGCCTGCATTAACTCTGGTCCAGTTGTTCCTCTTGCAAACCCAGGATAGTTTTCTAACTCTTGAGTAGTAGCTGCCTGACCACCTGGTCTGCCTTTTTGCAGAATCAAGGTTTTTAACCTGGATCTAGAACCGTAGATACCTGCTGATAATCCACCTGGTCCTGCGCCTATTACAATAATGTCGTAAATATCGGACATAGAATTTTCCCCTTTCTGTGTATTTTGAACCACCGCAAATAATTTATTCTCCAGACCACCAAATATTGATTGTTCTGTATTGCAATACCATATGTATAACATTGATGCACCACTAGTATACTAGCAGTTCATTTCTATGTAAATAGATAAAATCCTATTTTGTGAAAAAAATTTTCGATAAAAAAATCCAGTACTAAAATTTAGTACTGGACCAGGTTTAATTAGGAATCAAGGGAATGTTCTCTTTGCTTCCTTCCCAATGTAGCCAAAAAAAGAAGCAAAGAGAATGTCCCCTTGCTTCCGAGCTTTTATAATAATTCTTGCTTAATTCGTTCTACAAATACATCGATATGAACTTTAGCCGCCTTATCGGCTTGCTCAATATTTCTAACTTTTAGGGCATTGATAATATTAGGCAAGGTGTTAAGGAATAAGCCTATCTCACTTATATCAGGCTGCGCATAAAGCCAAATCCTTTGGGTATGCATATGTAAGCCGTAAAGAATTTCTACCAAGCAAGGATTACTGGAACTTTCAATAATGATTTCATGGAAAATTTCATCTTCTTGAATAATCCTTTTATAATCTTCTGCAATATCATATTTTTTTAATCGTTCTACAATGGCTTCGAGTTCCTCTATTTTCTGATCGGTTATTCTCTCAGCAGCTAGTCTGGTAGCATAACCCTCAAGTTCCCTGGTTACTTCAAATGCCGACTTCATATATAAAAAATCAATAGGTGCTACTTGTGCGCCAAATCTCGGAATAATATTTAGCAATTTGTTGTTCTTTAGCTGTTCAAATACCCGTCTGACCGGTGTGCGACTCAAACTAAACTCACCGGCAATATCCTTTTCATTAAGCACTTGCCCGGGAACGTATTCCAACTGAATGATCCGCTTTTTTAATATTTCATACATTTCATCATTTTTATTTTTGTCTTCCACAATTTTATCTCCTTAAAACTGTATATTTATCACTAATAATTTTCAACTTATAATACCATAAGTTGAAATACTAATGGTATTTCACTAATGAATTTCAATACTTCTATATAATATAAGATATTCCTCCTTTTATTTAGATATATTCTAAATCATTATACCAAAACCAGCATTTGCCTTGGGAAACAGTTTGTAATGTAGGAGAAGAAGGGAAGGTTTTTTTCTAACCAGGAGAGTTTATTGGGATTTTTGACTGTTGAGTAAATAAATATTTGTGGTGGCGGTAGCGACAAGGTTTTTCTGACCGTCATAAGCTTCCCCCAGCAAATGAACTATTGATTTTCCTAATGACTTAATTTCTACCTTTACGGTTAGTTCATCGTTTTCATAAATTGGTTTATGGTAGTTGACGTCCATATCAATAGTGGCCATATCCAGCCTTTTGGTGGTGAAGTAAACCAGAGCTCCAAAGGTATTATCGAATGCTGCGGCAATAAAACCTCCCTGCATAGCCTTGCGGGGATTTGAATACATCTCCAGCACCGGATAGGCACAGGTTAGACTCCCGCCGACAACATATTCAATAAATTCCTGCTGCATCACCTGTACGCACTGGACTCCATCTTCCTCTTTAACAAATCCATCTGCAACCAAAGCCTGCATATCAGTATATATCTTCTTCATTAATAGGCCCCCTATTAAAAACTTGCGGGTAGTTTCAGCCCACAGCATCTTTTGCGATATACCTATCATAGCAAACCTTTCCCTAATCGCCAATACATCAATGATTATATAAGAATAATGATAAATATGGCCCTGCGATTTATAGAAATGATACAAATTCATAATTCATAATAAAATGGTTAGGCCATGATATATAGATGATAGATTCATGATAGCTTAGAGCCGTTTTAAATAAATCTTGGGCGGGAAAGTGCTCGGGCTCCAAAAATAATTGCTGCCCAGCAGGAAATGGCTTTCTTATAGAGAATAAATGGATGCATAAGGAGGGATTTAGAATGGGACCAGAACCTTTTCGTTTATACATGCGCGAGGTAGCATACAGCGCCTACAGCGAAGCCGTGGCCAATGCAGGCCCATTCCAGGCTTGGTATCGAGAATACCGTGAACCTGCTGCAATTGAAAAAGGCTATAGCGAGTTAGACTGGGTTCTCACTGAAAAATCTCTGCTGCGCATTCAGATTGCGCCTAACTCAATCGAAATCAACACCTTTAGCCGTGATGCTGTGGTCCGTGTCAGTCGTTATTACATCATCGTCCAAAAGCAGGATCATTACGAAAATGTTCTTAATCGGGTGGTGGTCAAATTCAGTAATGGTGAAGCTTGTGAATTGATGCGGCCTTTGGATGAAATTATCGATAAAGAAAAGACAGGTGGTTTTAACAACCTGATCGGCTTGCTAGGCTAGTTTATTTGTTTTCCAGCAAGCTGGCGCGAGTTATTATCTTCTCTCCAAAACGGTCCCGGATTTGGTCCAGGGCCTGTTCCAATTGCTGATTTTCCAGCCTGGCTGGCTGATCAAAAAGCAAGCCTTGTTCAAAGGCATCCTTCGGGCAGAGGTTCCCCAGTGATAGACCTACCAGGCGAACTTGGACATTGGTAAGATTAAGTCGGCTCAACAGTTCCTGAGCAGCCTGGTTAAAGGCTAATTCAGCATTGGTTGGCTCGGGGAGTGCTTTAGTACGAGTAATGGTTTGGAAGTTCTGATACTTGACTTTTACCGTTACTGTCCGGGCCTGCAAGTTTAGCCTCCGTAAATGCCGGGCCAGTTGACCGGCAAAATCAAGTATAACCGTGCCCAAATACTCTGGGTCATTAACATCCTGATCAAAAGTAATCTCTTTGCCCATCGATTTGCGCGCTCGGTCCGGTTCTACCTTGCGATCGTCTATCCCCTGGGCCAGATTCAAGAATAATGCGGCCGAAGAACCCAGCTTTTTTTCTAAAATATGATGGGGCGTATCCCGCAAATCCCCAATGGTTCTAATATCCAGCTTTTCTAAAATACGCATGGTTTTAGACCCTACCCCCCATATATATGAAACAGGCAGGGTTGTTAATAAATCAAACATATTTTCCCGGTCAATTACATAAAACCCATCTGGCTTACCCAACTCTGTAGCCAGTTTGGCTAAAAACTTGTTGTAAGATACACCCATTGAAATTGTTAAACCATTTTCCTGGTAAACCCTTTGCTTTATCTCTCTAGCTATTTTGTCTGCAGACCCGAAAAGAGCCTCACAACCACTGACGTCCAGGAATGCCTCATCAATAGATAGGGGTTCAAATAAGGGTGAATAACTGGCCATAATTGCCATGACCTGCCGGGATGCCTGTCGGTACAGCTTCATGTTGACCGGCAAAAATACACCGTCAGGGCATAGACGTAAAGCCTGAGCCAGGGGCATGGCTGATTTGACTCCATAACGACGCGCCTCATAGGAACAGGTAGCTACTACTCCCCGGGAGTCAGGGTCTCCACCCACAATCACCGGCTTTCCACGTAAAACCGGATTATCCCGCTGTTCTACCGTTGCATAAAAAGCATCCAGGTCACCATGGATTATATTAAGCCCATCACCAGGTAACACTAATCATCACCCCTGACTCATTTCTTCATCCGGGTAAAAAAGCAATCCATACTGATAAAACCCATCTGTCATCCCCGTGTCGTATTGGCTATTCGCGGCGCAGTGCCTCGATGGGCTTAAGCCGAGCCGCCTGGTTGGCAGGATAGAGGCCGAAGAATAATCCTACCCCAGCTGAGAATAAAAAGGCTATCAGAATAGTCCACCAGGAAACCAGCGGAGGCCAGTGGGCCAGCTTGGCTACCAGGTAAGCCCCGCCGTAACCCAGAATAGTTCCGATAAGACCTCCCATCAAACAAAGCACTATTGATTCAAAGAGGAACTGCACTAGAATATCCTGGCGGCGCGCTCCCAGGGCCATGCGAATGCCTATCTCCCGGGTGCGTTCGGTAACCGATACCAGCATTATATTCATAACGCCTATTCCTCCTACCAGTAAAGATATCCCGGCAATAAGGCCTATAACCAGGCCGACTATACCCAATATCTTGTTGGCTGACTGCATCTCCTGTTCCATGCTGCGAGCCTCATAATGGCCGGGGGCATTATGACGTCGTTCCAAAATGCTCTTGCTGCGTTCCATGGCCGTAGCTACGGCTTCCTTGCTTGTGGCGCTGCCAAATATCTGATGAATATAGCTCATCCCGGTCATATTGCGCATTAATGACATGGTTATATAGGCACTCTGGCGTGAATTATCATTAAGTACCGAAGTATCTTTTTTTAAAACTCCCACCACCATAGATGAAGTACTGCCGATCACTACCCGCTGTCCCAGTGGTTTTTCGGAGCCAAACAACTCCTTGGCGGTGTCTTCCTGGATAACAATTACCTGCCGGCCCGCGCTTTCGTCCTCCTCATTAAGGAACCGACCCTGAGCAATTTCCAGATTATTGACATGAACAAGATCTGCGCTGGTTCCCAGCAGTTCAACTGTTTTTTGGCCCTGGCTGCCTCTTAGTTTCATCTGGGTATAAAAAACGGGGGCCATATATTTCACTTCGGGAACTACATTTTTGATAAGGGTTATATCGCTGACCTGTAAATCCGATTGCCGGGATGTTTCGCCCTCCTGGTAATTCACGTATACTACGAAAAGGTTGGTTCCGAACTTTTCCAGTTCCTGCATAAGCATGGCCCTGCCCCCCTGGCCGATGGCTACCACCGATATTACTGCGGCAATACCTATTACAATGCCCAGGGTGGTCAGAAAGGAACGCATTTTACTGCTTTTAATGCTGGCTAATGCAACTACCATCAGTTCCCGTATGTTCATATGCTAACCGCCTCTTTTCGAAAAGAACTGAGAGCTTGACCAGCATCCAGCGGTTCCGGTACTTTATCATCCATTATTAATAGCCCGTCACTTAAACGTAGAATTCGACCCGCGTGCTGGGCAATATTTTCTTCATGGGTAACCACAATTATAGTGGTGCCATCCAGGTTCAGCTGCTGAAAAATATCCATCACTTCCAGGCTGGTATGGCTGTCCAGTGCTCCCGTAGGTTCATCAGCCAGTATTATGGCCGGGTTGTTAGCCAGCGAACGAGCAATTGCCACCCTCTGGTTTTGGCCACCAGACAGCTCATTGGGGTAATGGTGGATACGATCGGTCAGTCCCATACGTTCCAGGAGCAGCGTGGCTCGCTCTCTTCTTACTGATAGTTTAACCCCTGCATACATCATAGGCAGTTCTACATTATGCAGGGCGGTAAGGTGGGGGAGCAGGTTGAATGTCTGAAAAACAAAACCAATTTCTTTGTTTCTAATCCGGGCAAAGTCCTTTTCTTCCAAAGCTGAGACTTCCGTTTGGTTAAGAATATAGGTGCCGCCGGAAGGGACATCCAGCAAGCCCAGTAGATTCATCAGCGTTGATTTCCCGGAACCAGAGGCCCCCATTATAGCCACGAATTCGCCCTTATCAATATTAAAGGATAGACCGCGCAAGGCTTCTACGGTTATGCTTCCAGTGTCATAAGTCTTTCGTAAATCATTTACTGCAATCATTTAGGTACTCCTGTAATGATTCTTACCTTCTGTCCGTTTTTAAGTCCGGGTTGGGGGTTGACTACTACCTCTTCATCTGGATTTACTCCAGAGACGACTATGTCAAAAAGCTCATTACCCCTTTTTATTTCTACTTCTCTCTCCTCTAAGACCAAGTCCTTGATCACATATACTATCATACCGCCATCGCGTTCAATGAGGGCATTAATAGGTATGGCAATTACATCTTTTTCTTCCGCGGTTAGAATAGTTAGATCCACCGAGTAGCCGATTTTAAGTTCACCTTTTCCCTCTTTGAGATTAATTGTAACCGGTACGTTAATGGCTTCTCCATTGGTACCTTTTTGAACTACCGCAGCTCCACCAATTCTGGCTATCTCCCCCAGGTAAGTTTTACCCGGCAGGGCAACACTACTGGCCTTTACCGGCTGTCCAATCTTCAGATTGCCAGCATCAATCTCACTGATATCAGCCGTAACCTCCAGCAAGCTGTCATCCCCGATTACGAGCAGTTCTGTTCCTTCCATTACCCGATTGCCTTGTTTGGCCCCCACCGAAGTAACGACCCCATCAAACTGAGCCACGAAAGTAGCCATCTCCAGGCGTTCTTGGGTCTGGGCTACCTCCTGCTTGGCCAGTTCGACCTGGGATTGGAGGGAGAATACCTGCTTGCCGGAAGCATTCTGGTCGGCTTTAATCTTGGCTTCCTGGTAGCTATTATCCGCCCGAGCCAGGTCGAACCGGGCCGACTCCATCTCCTCGATATTTACCACACCTGCCTCAAACAACTGTTCGATCCTGGTATAGTGATTATTGGCTTTGTTATAATCTGCTTCAGCCATTTTAAGACCCAGCAGGTCATTAACCGCCTGAGCTCTGGCTAGTTCCGATTCCTTACCAGCTAGTACAGCGACGGCATTCTGATATAAACGAGCCAGTTCAAGTGAATCAACTCGACCTAAAACATCTCCCTTTTTCACCTGATCACCGAGCTGGACCCTAAGTTCCATCAAGGTACTGTCCGCTGGAGTGAAAAAAGTCTGCTCGTTCACTGCTTTTAGACGCCCATTGGCAAACACGTTACGCTCTATAGTCTGTTTATTGACTTTGCTGGCCTCTACCGGTATGGGACTATTCTTACTCTTTACGACAAGTGCCCCACCGGCAACTGCTAATACCAGAATGATTACTAAAACCCATTTTAGCCACCTTGGTATTTTTGCAACTGCTGATTTTATTCTCTTGCCAACTGTCCTGGTTTTTGTCTCCTGCACAACTCAACCTCCATTTTCCTGAATACTTGCTAGGATCTCCTTTTTCCATTTGCCCCCTAATTGGAAATAATACCACAAATCACTATCTTGGAAAGAAGTTTCTACAACAAATAACGGTCGAAAAAAAGATATCCCTGCAATACTTTGTAATTATTTCCTTGCCTGTCCATTAGAAACCTCTATTATTTTACAAATTGGCTGTTTGGGAATGTCAAAGATTCAGCTTTTTAAGCTGCTTAGAAATAAGGGTTACTGCATCCATGAATGTATCAGGGATTTCACTTCAACACCGGTATAACCCCTACCTAAGGTAATGATCCATGCTCTGCACAAAATACAATTATACGGGCAAGCCATTTTTGTAGCCAGGTTGGTTTTTAGGCAGGATTTCATAGTCGCCCTGTAGAAGGCTTTTCAAACTGTGAGTGATAAAAGAGGTTTTATATTATGATTTCATCAGATATTCCAAATTCTCTTTTCCGCAACTGCTGAGAAATCCATAGCTGAAGGAGTATACACAATTATGTTCATAGGTATTTATTTTGGGATTTATGTTTTCGCTACTATTGGCCTGTATCATATTTTGATTAGATTACTGGAGAAACGGTTTGGTACTTGGCCATGGATAGCTTTCCTCTTATTGGGTATCACCTGTTTGGTTTTATCCCTGACTGCCAACACGCAAACCACTTCTATGTGGTGGGGCTATAATGCTTTTATCAATCTCTGGTCAGTCAAGGAAATGTTTGAGCAGCAAAAACGCTCCCAAGCCTGAAGCTACAGGCTGGCCTTGATGGGCATATCTGCATTACTAGTCTAGTCCAAATATTAAATCATTAACGCGAAAGCAAGGGGCCTTGCCCCTTGCTCATATTTTTTATGACATTTTATTTTTACATTTCTTTAGATATTTGCTTTGCCTTTAAGACGGGACTTCATACTTTACATTTTGGCGGCTCCAATGGCGGTGCTGGACTAACTGAGGTTAATTTGGCCAGGGAGTAAACGCAATGAGGAAAGCGAAGGGTATAGGTTTGACTAGTAATAATCTAAAATTCCGCGGCTGATATCTCTAAAAATAGGGGCACAGGTCTGAGCGCCGGAACTGCCCTCTTCGGCCATAACCACAATTGCCCAGCGCGGCTCATCAGCCGGAAGATATCCGGCAAACCAGGTGTTAAGGATTTCTTCATTTGCACTTTTCATTCTGCCGGTCTGACTGGTGGCAGTCTTGCCGGCTACACGGGCCTCCGGAATTGCTGCTGCTTTGCCGGTGCCTTCTTCCACAACCTTTTCCAACAGCTGGCGCACCTTCCCTGCCGTAGCGGAAGATATAACTTGCTCCCGCTCATCATTGACGAGCACATTTTTGTGGCCGGTTTGATCAACCGTGTACCTAACCAGAGAGGGAGGCGCCCAGGTGCCATCACTAGCAACCGTTGCTAACAACGATGCAATCTGCAAAGGGCTTATCATTACTCCCTTCTGCCCCAGTGAAGCGTTGCCCAGAGCCGGTTCCCCTCCCTCAATCCTGACATAAGTACCCATATTGCCCGGGCTATATCCAATGATGGTCTCATCGGTAATATGCAGCTTATCAACATACTTTAAAACCTGGGTTCTTCCTAAACGTAATCCTATCTGAATAAAAGTAGGGTTACAAGAATTAGCAAAAGCCTGGGCTAGCGTCAAAGTGCCATGTCCTTCCTCCTTCCAGCAGGCGGTAGTTACTTGATCATTAAATACATATTTCCCGGAACAATTAAACTTTTCATCCATGCTGACCTGGCCTTCCTCTAAAGCAGCCAGGCTGAGTAATATTTTGAAAATAGAGCCGGGATTGTATTTGCTTAGAGCTCGGTTGGTAAGAGTGCTGCGGTTATCAAAAGCAATAATATCGTTTATTCGATATGGATTGAATGTCGGTCTGCTCACCATGGCCAAAATCTCTTTGGTGTGAATGTCCATTACTACAGCTGCTCCCTTTTCCACCCTCTGGTCCATAGCCTTCTCAACTACTTCTTGAATACGTTTGTCAATGGTTAGAACCACAGTCCCGTTTGACTTGGGCTGATTCCGCAGTTTAGGAACCAGACCCTGAATCGGTTGACCCAGCGCATCTACAACCGAAACCAATTCCTGTGAAGAGGTACTGCTTTGCAAAATATCGTTGTAAGTCCTCTCCAACCCTGATTGACCCTGGCTGCCTTCTCCTTTGCTCACATAACCCAGAAGATGGGCGCAAAAACCGTCCTCTTGATACCGGTTTATGAAGGGGGCAACAATCAGGTCAACCTTTTGAGTTGCATTGATCCGTTCAATTTCTAAAGGGCTGAGGTTGGTGTGCAGCCTTATGAACTGCGCACCTGGAGTGATTGCCTTAATGTCTCTTAATATAGCTCGCTCATCTTTATTTATTAGTATCTGAGCCAGATATTTGGCCCAATCAGAATAGACCTGGTCATTAACAGTTGGACTGGCGGACTCATCATCATTGAGATTCATATTGAGCGGCGGATTAATCAAGCTGGTCGCTATGTAGAGCGCGGGAGAAGTACGGGTACTGGTTAACGATGCCAGATTACGATCCAGAATATCACCGCGGTTGAACTCTCGCAATTCAATCTTCTGGCTGCGCATGGCAGTAGCCTGGCGGCTAATCTCTGCCCCTCTGATTACTTGATAGTAAAAAATTCTGCCCAGTAAGGCCATAAATATTGCCAACAGCAGCCCCATAAGCAGAACAAGTCGTTTATTTTGCAAAACAAAACCCCCGGCGGCTTTTTTAATATTTTGGTCCGTCGGGGGGGTAATTATACTGCCGAGTTCTCGATGTCGATCTCAAAGGGAAGATTATGAAGGATATCCATAATTTCCGCCCATGTGTCCTCGGTTACCCGAATTACCACACTTCCACTGCTTTGGTCGACTGTCGAAACTATGCCCAGATTATCATAAGCTTCTATCAATTTAGTCAACATATCAATGCGATTAGGATTTACCCGGGCATAAATTTCATGTCGCATTCTTTTCACCAACTCTTCTTAAAATGCTGTGTTCAGGTATTGGTTGTGCAAAGGGTATAAAAACCCTTTGGAGCGGATGGCGAGCTCGATCCAATATGTTACCTTCTGCATCAAATAGATATTTAAGTTGCAGATCAATTATATTACTATCTGGCAGCATAAATTGGAGCGGCTCCCCCAGTCCAAAATTGGCCCGCTGTTCAATTTCGACCATGCTCTTAGCCCCATCATAGCCTTTTACCACCCCACAGAAATCATCTCTTCCGGGTATCTCCTGTTTTTCAATATCCTGAATAGAAGCGGATTCGCCTTCAATAAAGCCATTGGTATAAGGGCGGGTAGCGACCGACCGCAGCTCTGCCAGCCATACCTGTAGTTCCTGGTCCGTAAATGGTCTCTGATTATTTATGCAACAGTCCAGTGCCTGACTGTAAACCCTGGCCACAGTGGCAACATAAAGAGGGCTTTTCATCCGGCCTTCTATCTTAAAAGCATCAATCCCCGCCTCTATTAATTGGGGCACATATTCGAGCAAACACAAGTCGCGGGAATTAAATATATAACTACCCCTCTCATCTTCTTCCAAAGGGTAATATTGACCAGGCCTTTTTTCCTCGACCACATGATAGAGATAACGGCAAGGGTGGGCACAGGCTCCACTGTTGGCACTTCTCCCCGTCATATAGTGAGACAGAAGGCATCTTCCCGAGTAGGAAACGCACATGGCTCCATGCACAAATACTTCCAATTTCACATCGACCCGTTGCTTGATATCGATAATTTCTGGCAGACTTAGTTCCCGGGCCAGTACTATCCTGCTTGCCCCCAGTTCACGATAAAGAGCGGCCGACTCGTAATTGCTAATGTTCGCCTGAGTACTAATGGTTACAGGAACGCCCGGGGCATAAGTTTTAGCCAGACGCATTACTCCAGGATCAGATATTATAAGGCCGTCTACCCCTAACCCTGCCAGTTCTTCCAGGTAAGGGGGTAATTTATTAATATCCCGGTTGTGGGCCAGGATATTCACGGTAATGTACATCTTTTTCCCTTGTTGATGGGCATAGTTCAATCCGGAGGAAATCTCAGCCAGGGTCAGGTTCCCCGCGAAAGCACGCAGACTAAATTCCTTCCCCCCCGCATAAACTGCATCTGCGCCAAATAGCAGAGCCGTTTTGAGTTTTTCGAAATCCCCGGCTGGAAGTACCAACTCAGGTTTACGCATACCTTACCTCCATTGCAGTAATTAAGTATAGTGATTAAAGGCCAAAACTTTTCTTGGCTTCCAGATGTTCAGCATAGGTGGTGGAAAACTGGTGGCTGCCGTCCCCTCTGGCAACATAATAGTAGTAATCATTTGCCTCCGGGTTGAGCGCTGCTTCAATGGCCGCTTTACCCGGGGAGGCAATCGGGCCGGGAGGCAATCCCACCTTTTTATAAGTGTTATAAGGGGAGTTGATTTCCAAATCCTTGTATGTTACTGTCTCCCGGTGTTCTCCCAGACTGTAAAGAACCGTGGCATCGATTTGTAAGGGCATGCCTTTCTCTAAGCGATTATAAATCACCCCGGCAATTGTCTTTCTCTCTTCAGGCACCTGTGCTTCTCTTTCAATCAACGAGGCAACAATGATGGTATTGCGCACGCTCATTTGCCTCGCTGCTGCTTGCGCTGCATATTCCTTATCCCAGACGGCAGAGAAGTTGGCCAGCATTATCTTTACAATATTTTGGGGGCTGCTACTCTCATCTATTGTATAAGTATCCGGGAAGAGAAATCCTTCCAGGCGTTTATCACTCTCAACAACATCGTTCGTTAAGAAGTCATAATCATAATTAGCCCGGATAGTTTCCTCCCACTGCTGCGGGGTGCATAATTGTTCCTTAATCAATAGCTCCCCTATTTGCCTGGCCGTATACCCTTCGGGGATAGTGATGGCAATACTTTTTACATCACCCTGAGATATCTGTAGAGCCAGTTCCGGCAGAGATTGACTTCGATTGAATTCATATAGCCCCGCCTGCAGTTGTTTATCCATCCCCTTCTGACAGCAATAGCTGAGAAACACTTTTTCATTGCGAATAAGATCATTTTGTTTAAGCAGGGCAGCAACTTCCCGAGCAGAGCTGTCTTCAGGTAATCTCACCTCAATAATGCTGCTATCAACAGGATCCATGGGTTGTAACTGGTGAGCCAGGATTTGCCAGCCAGAAAATGCCAGAGTCACTAAAAAAGCCGCCAGCAACAGAACTATTTTAGGATTAGTTTTTCTCATCTCAGGCTCAATCATCTCTTCGCACCTTTTTTATTTTTGTCATCGTTCCCTTTATTGACACAACTATAGCATATCAAACGAACCTAATGTAATCGTTCGCAACAATCAAGCTAGGGCTGAATTATAGGTTCGTTAAGCGGCGTTTCATCTGATCCGTTCTGATTAGAATTATCTGGTGGCCTGGGAGTGACCGGTTTTTCAGGGTCTGGCAGAGGTTCATTTTCACCACCGGGTGTATTAGTCCCCGGTTCAGGAGTTATTTTAGGTCCCTGCAAAACCAATTTATTCAGCGGTTTATAGGTATCACGAGCTAATTGTTCAGTTTTAGCAATTTTGCCGTCATTACCGTAGAATGACCGAAAAGATCTGACCACATATCCAAGTTGTCCTTTATGATCAACCTTTTCATCACCAGGCTTCAAAGTCGGATCCTGTTCAAACACCGTAGTAAAATCTAGTGTTTTATCAATAATGTTATAAATTTCGATTTTCTGTTTGGATTGCAGATTCCCGTAAATATTTATAGTCAGCTTTCCACCCGATGTTACAGCCCGTATGTATATGGGATGGTCAGTATTGTTCCTGAACTTCAGATCCTGAATGCCGTACGCAATTGTGGCATCGCGTCCCAGAGGGACATAGGCAACCGCCAAGTTATGATTATGGCGCTCCACAATGCCTAAACCCGCTAATAAACTGGCGTTATATAGGGTAGAGGATACCTGGCAGATTCCGCCTCCCAATCCCGGTTCAAATTTATTCCCTACAATAACCATCGCATCCCGGTAGCCCCTTTCCATAGTGCGTTGACCTACAGCACTGTTGAATGAGAAAACCGCATTGGGGGCAACAACGCTTTTGTTGATACTGGAAGCCGCCATTTGCAGATTATGCGAACGATTAATTTCACTGGTATTGAAATAGGTCGAGAAGCTGGATAACTCTCCCATATTTTGCAACATAGATGCATTGATCTGCGGTTCAACAGTTTCAATGGCAATCGGGACTCTAAAAGGCGCTATTTTCTTCATTTCAAGAGGCAGACTATTAAAACTCAGTTCGCCATTCACTTTCGTGCCCGTCTGACCAGGAACCACAATTAATCCGCTCCGACTGTCAACCTCCAAAGTAGCGTTTTTCGCAGGTACACTCCACCGGACATCCCATTCTTCCAGAATTTTTGCCTTTTTCGCGGGGTCATATGGTATGTTAACTGGATAAACTATTTTTTCCCTTCCTGTTAGGTTACGTGCTTTGGACAGCCAACTTCTAGATTTCTCCTCTTGCCAAACAGACTGTACTATATTCCCAGCATCGATAACAAGGCACAAATCCCCCAACTTACTTTCATAGCTATAGTCATCCTTGTAAAAAGTAACTGTGGTTGCGTAAAATTCGGTTATCCCCTGATTAACCGCGGCGATGGCTTTTTCCTGATCACAGCCTTGTACTGGAATCCCGCCAATCTCAACTCCGGATGCAAACGAAGAACTGTTAGCATATTTCTGATATAAGTAGAAGGTAGAAACCACGCTTATCCCCAGCAACAATACCAGTACATAGACCAGCCTTGACCTAATTTTATTCTGTTCCACTCCCCAACCCCCAACCCCAAAAACTATTTAACTTGATCCGTTCCCGCTAATTATATTACTTTGATCGGCTTATATGAAGCTCCAGTAAAAAGAAGCTTTCAGGCTTATTAAATGCTGATGACCGATTCTTGGCACTATTTCAAAAAACCCATTCAATCAACGTACTCTATACGGGGATGTAAGCTTACTTACTTCGAAGCAAACGGCCGTCCCCATACCTTATACGTCTCAATCATGGGCTTTTCTTACTCCGCCATCAGCCCGGCAACATGCAACTTTTTGACCAGACTGAAAGACTTAAGGATTCTTCTAATATATGCTATATGTCATCTTCACTATCTGCCAGTTCCTGCCAGGCATCGGCCACCTTTTCCCATTCTTCGTCATCCTCAATATCGCCTAAGAACTCATTACCTTCCTCATCATAAACTACCTTGAGTATAACTACTTCAACTTCCTCGTCCTCATCAGCTTCTTCTTCTTCTTCGCTAAACGGAATTAGTACCCGATAGCTTTGATCATCAATGTCCAACTCGGCCAGAAGTTCAAACTCATGTTCCTCTCCATCTTCATCGACTAAAACCAGTATTGGAAATTCCTCATCGTCAAAAATTTCTTGGTTATCCATGTAAATTCCTCCAATCTACAAACTATCGTAATTCTAATATTTCCCGCAGGCCTTTGTCAAATTACTTGTTGGCTTGCCGATCCAAATAACCCTGCAGTATATTAACGGCAGCCAACATATCAATGACTCTTTTGCGTTTCTTACGTGAGACGTTAGCTTCCAATAATACTCTCTCTGCTGCTACAGTGGTCAATCTCTCATCCCAGTATTCCAAAGGCAAAGCCAGATACTCATGTAATACCCGGCCGAATTCTTGAATCTCCACCACTTTGGGACCCACAGTTCCATTCATATTGCGGGGGAAACCCAGAACGATCCGGTCTATCTCATATTCTGCACATAACCCGGCCACTTTTTTCAAATCATCTTGCAGTTTCCCACGCACTAAAACCGAATGCCCCTGTGCAGTCCATCCCATTTGATCACTGATAGCTACGCCAATTCGTTTTTCACCCACATCTAAACCCATTATTCTCATAAACACCTATCCCTATACCGTTTAAACTGTATACCCCACCCTCAAAACGCGAAACAAATTTACGAATCGCAAAACCCCCGCGCTTAAGCGTGGGGGTAATGCCAAATATTATCCTAAATATTTCTTGAGAAGAACTTCCATTATTTCATCACGGTCCACCTTGCAAATTAGGTTGCGGGCTTGCTTATGACTGGTTATGTAAGCAGGCTCACCCGATATCATATAGCCTACCAGCTGGTTCAAGGGATTGTAACCCTTCTCTTCCAATGCCTCATAAACAGTCTTTAAAATGCTGTACACCTGATCTGGTTCTTCCTTTTCCCATTTGAAACTAACCGTCTTATCACCTGGACCTTGAGGCATACAACCACCTCCTCCTTGACATTATATTCTACCCCGGCAATGGAATTTCCTGCCTCTAGGACAGGGTTTTTTCCACCATTTCTTGGGCGACTGTCAGGGCTTGATTCAATTGGTTGATATCCTTGCCGCCTGCTTGAGCCATATCCGGGCGGCCTCCGCCACCACCTCCGGCAGCCTTGGCAGCAATTCCAATTATTTTGCCAGCATGTATTCCTTTAGCAACCAAATCCTTACTGGCAAAACATACCAGAGCTACCTTCTCATCAATGATTGAGCCCAGCAGCACTACGGAGCTTCCCAGTTTGTCCCTCAACATTTCAGCATTTTGGCGAAGATTATTACTATCCTGACTCTGGACCTCAGCAATTAGAATATGGGCCCCATTGATTTCATAGGCCTGGTTGAGGATATCATCACTGGCCGCCTTTGACAAACGGGCTTTTAGTTGATCAACCTCTTTTTCACGTTCCTTTAGTGCTCGATGCAAAGCTTCGATACGATTATTTAAATCCGTCGGAGTAGTACGCAAGACAGCGGCGGCTTCTTTTACTTCCTTTTCCATCTCATTAAAATACGTGAGGGCTTGCCGACCAGTCAAAGCTTCAATACGCCTCAGTCCTGAGCCAACGCTGCCTTCGCTGAGTATTTTAAAAAGTCCAATTTGACCAGTATTGTTGATATGCGCTCCCCCACATAATTCCATGCTAAAATCTCCTACCTGTACCACCCGGACTTCATCACCATATTTCTCACCGAACAAGGCTGTAGCTCCCATTTCGCGGGCCTCGTTAATCCCAGTGACCGTGGTTCGCACTGGATAAGCTTTTAGTATAGCTTGATTTACAATCTGCTCAATTTCAGCCAGCTGCTCCCCGGTTAAAGCGGCGAGATGGGAAAAATCAAATCGAAGTTTGGCCGGTTCAACCAACGAGCCTTTCTGTTGAGCATGTTCACCCACTACCATTCGCAGAGCTTGGTGAAGCAAATGAGTCGCCGTATGATTACGAGACGTATCCAGTCGCCTCTCTTTATCCAACCCCAATTTAACCAGATCTCCCGGGCGCAGACTACCGGTGAGCCTGCCCCGATGAACTATCCAGCGGGCTGTCTTTTGGACATCCATAACCTGAACGGATCCAGTGTCAGCATGAATATACCCGGTATCTGCCACTTGTCCGCCACTTTCTGCATAGAAAGGTGTACTGGAAGTAATTACAGTTATTTCCGCATCGGCAACAAAATCTACCCGGGCATCATCCTTGATTATCGCCAAAACCACTGAATCATCCTCATACCTATCGTAACCGGTGAAACCTGTCTCCGGAATATCAGCCAGTATTTCCGCCAGCAGCTGTTCACTGGCAAAAGCATTATCGCTCTTATGAGCCTGGCGCGCCCTATTACGCTGTTCTTCCATCATCCGGTTAAAACCAACTGTATCGACTGTAAATTGATTTTCTTCGGCCATATCTTCCGTAAGGTCGAGTGGGAAACCATAAGTGTCGTAAAGGGTGAAAGCCTCTTCCCCTTTAATTTCCCTCCTGCCTTCGGTGCTGGCCACTCTAATGATTTCCTCCACCTTTTTCACCCCTTCTTTGAGGGTAATGAAAAACCGTTCTTCCTCGAGCTTAATAACCTCTTTTATGAAATCCTCTTTTTCTAATAGCTGCGGATAGGCTTGCTGCATAAGCTCACAGACCACATCCACCGTCTTGTACAAAAAGGGTTCCTCTATACCCAGGAATTGGCCAAATCTGACAGCCCGGCGCAGAATGCGCCTAAGAACGTAGCCCCGCCCATCATTGCTGGGCAATATACCGTCCGCAATAAGAAAAGTACAAGCCCGGCTGTGATCAGCGATTACTCGGAAGGGAAATCCTTCTTCACCCTTTTCATACTTGCGACCGGTTAAATTCTCGATATTTTGAATTATAGGAATAAACAGATCGGTATCAAAATTGCTATCCACCTTCTGCAATATCGAAGTCAGTCTTTCCAGACCCATACCGGTGTCGATACTGGGCCGCGGCAGAGGAGTCATTTCCCCCTTATCATTACGATCGTACTGCATAAAAACGAGATTCCATATCTCTAACCAGCGATCACAATCACAAACCCCTATCCCGCACTGGGGATGACCGCAGGAGTATTCCTGGCCCCGATCATAAAGAATTTCGCTGCAGGGTCCGCAGGGGCCGGTATCTCCCATGCTCCAAAAGTTGTCTTTTTCCCCCAGTCTGACTATTTTATCGGGCGATATGCCTATAATATCCTGCCACAGTTGATAAGCGTCTTCATCATCCTGATAAATGGTAGCCCAAAGTTTTTCCGCAGGTAGTCCAACTGTTTCGGTCAGAAACCCCCATGCGTATTTAATGGCATCCTCTTTAAAATAATCTCCGAAGGAAAAATTACCCAACATTTCAAAAAAAGTATGATGACGGGGGGTTCGCCCCACCGTATCCAAATCGTTATGTTTTCCCCCCGCACGAACACATTTTTGAGAAGTTGTCGCTCGATTATAAGGGCGCTTATCGATACCCAGAAATACATCCTTAAATTGATTCATCCCCGCATTGGCAAAAAGCAGAGTGGGGTCATTAATCGGAACCAATGACGAACTCTCCACTACTGTGTGCTGCCGCTTCTCAAAATATTCTAAAAAGGTTTTGCGAATCTCACTACTGGTCCACACGAGCCAGGCCTCCTTCTAAAAATAGTTTATTAGACTATTCTCTTTGATTAACAGGTACATGTCAATAAAACCCGACTCGTATTTTAGGGCTCGATTATTTTTAAATATAAATAATATCCGATAATTTTAAGCGAAGCTGCCAGAGGGACTGCTATCAGCATGCCCCAGATCCCCATCAACTTGCCTCCGGCCAGAAGTGCGAAAACCATCAGGAGAGGATGCATGCCTACTCTTTCGCCGATCAACTTGGGGGTAATTATATTGCATTCAATCTGTTGTATTACTATTATGGCCACAGTCATATATAAAGCGGCCGAAAATGACTGGGACAACGCCAGACCAATCGCAGGTATTCCCCCCAGTATAGGCCCGAAATAAGGTATTAATTCACCCAGTCCAGCTATTATACCGATGATCAATGCATATTTTACTCCAATCAGGGCCGCAGCAGTTCCCACCGCAAGGCCAATTAAAACCGCAATCATCAAATACCCCTTGGAGAATTCGATGATTACATTATCGATCTGTTCTACTACAACTGCTAGTTCCCTTCTGAGAACTGGTGGCAAGAGCATGGCAAATGCCATTTTAATTTGCTCCCAATCCTTCAAAATATAGAAAGCCATGATAGGAGCAAAGACGACTATAAATATTTTGCTTAACAAGCTATACAATACCATTACGACACCCTGTAAGGCAGCATAAATACTGTTTTCAACCTTGCTGGTACTCTGAATGATTATTTGGTCCAGTTTTCCCGGCAACTCCATACCGTTGATCTGGTTAACTAAGTTGTCCAATCGGTTGACATACTGTGGCAGCAGCGCAGCTACACTGCTTAATTCGGTTATTAATTTAGGTATGGTAAACCATAAAATTAGTGTCAGCAAGACGATCAGGACAATATATATTAAAAGAATAGCCCATATCCTTTTTAGTCCCTTTTTTTCCACCCATAGAACGGGACGATAAAGAAAATAGGCCAGCACTCCCCCGATCAAGAAGCTCAAAACCACGTCCCGTATTAAAAATAAAAAATAAAAGGTGGTTCCCACCACCACCAAAAAAAGTATAGATCGAAAAACCTTATTATGTAACCATGACATTTACCTCATCCTGCTTTCCACTGCCCGGATACTAATCAGCTTTTTAGCCATTGCCTACACTAATCCCGGAGTTTCATCCAGAGCCGTGAGCACACCATCTTCACCAACCTCATAAAGATTCAGTCTGCCGCGCGCATAGTTAAATTCCATAAAACAGTTCCAGCAATAATACTGATCAGTCCCTACTCTGCCTACCTGAAGCCCCCGACAAACTGGACATTTCAACGTCATGAACCATCACTTCCTTCCTGAGAAATTATAGCGTTCTCGATACTAACCCAACGAACAGATTTTAGAGGCAATTCACTGCGTCCCTCCAAAATATCTTTAAAAACCCCGGCGGAGACCTCCACCCCACTAACTTTCTTGTCATCAGCGTTTATGATGAAATCGCTCAGAACCCCTATTTCTCTGCCTTGTGAATCGAATAATGTGTCGCCGCATTTTCTCTCATATATTGATGATTCTTCCCCATGTGCATAAGATTTAATACTATCCAGATTAGAAATCATCACCGCATCTTCCCCCAGCATAAAAACATCTCGCAAAATAATGCCAGGTCCGCTGTCATTTGAATTAATCACCAGGTACGCTAGCTTGAAATCATCTCCTATAACAGCTCTTTGCACCCGTCCTATTTCCTCGGCCGTGTTTTCCAACAAGACCGGCAGATTCTCTAAATTGCGAACCTTCAAATTCCGTCCCCCCGAGTACTGAACCTAACCCAAGGCTCTATCTCCAATCAATGTTTTAAATAGTTTCTCCCCAAACATAAAAAAAATGTGCCTCTCTTGCACATTTTGGTTGGTTAAAAATGACGGTAGCTTGCCAGGTAAATAACAGGTTGTTTTACACCCCATACCAGAATTCCGTCTGGGCGTAAATATCATATAAATCTCTCTCATAAAAATTGAGCAGAGAATTTATGACTCTCTCCTTTTTATCGATGCCTTTAGCTTGGATAAATTCGTTCAATCCCAATTCCTGCGCGTTAAATTCCTACATTTGTTCGCTTATATTAAGAACTACTCATTATCACCCTTACTACGTTATAGCTTGGCAGTATCCGAGCATTGTTCTATAACCTGAGTTTTGCAGTAAAACAATGTTGAAAAGCTCTGTAAGTACCGTATTTATGCGGACTACAGAGCTTCTCCTTAGGGCAA
>ENA-UOOH01000768-UOOH01000768.1-fermentation-metagenome-genome-assembly--contig:-NODE-768-length-34432-cov-7.171917_pt1 | contig 34432 bp, 28 predicted proteins | sample MGYA00245778_ERZ724025 | MGnify/ENA primary metagenome ERZ724025 (study PRJEB28704, sample SAMN03018313) | fermentation metagenome | biome: anthropogenic terrestrial biome; feature: soil; material...
ATACCGCACGGTCTGCAAGATCGCCGTGGCGGACGCCACAGGCAAGCTGCTGGAGGGGGCCGTGGTCTACCCAACGCCTCCCCAGAGGCGCATCGAGGAGGCGCAGCGCGTGTTGCTGGCCATGATCGACCGGCACTCGGTGGACCTGATCGCCATCGGTAACGGCACAGCATCGCGCGAGGCGGAGGCGTTCGTCGCGGGGCTGATCCCCAAATCGGCGCGTTCGCAGTCGCTGGCATATGCGATTGTGAGTGAAGCCGGCGCATCGGTCTACTCGGCATCCGCAATCGCCCGCGGCGAGTTCCCGGAGCTTGACGTGTCGGAGCGCAGTGCGGTGTCGATTGCGCGTCGACTGCAGGATCCCCTGGCCGAGCTGGTGAAGATCGAACCCAAGGCGATCGGAGTGGGGCAGTATCAGCACGATGTGGCCGAAAAGGAACTGGCTTCCGCCCTGAGCGGGGTGGTGGAATCGGCTGTGAACCGCGTGGGCGTCGACTTGAACACAGCGTCGGCCGCGCTTCTGTCGTATGTGGCCGGCTTGAGCCAAACAGTGTCCGGCAACATAGTTAAGAAACGCGATGCAGACGGCCCGTTCGTGGATCGGGCGGCTCTGAAGGCCGTCCCGCGCCTGGGCCCCAAGACCTTCGAGCAATGCGCGGGATTCCTGCGTGTTCCCGGCAGCCCCAATCCGCTGGACAATACGCCGATCCACCCGGAGTCTTACCCAATCGCGCAGCGTCTCCTGGCTGAGCTGGGGTTCTCAGTAGACGATGTGGACGATGCCGCGGGACCGCGGCGACAACAGCTTCGCGAGGCCTTGAGCCTGCTGGAGGCACGGATGGTTGGGTCGGCGGCCGGGAGCTCGACCCAGGCCATCGCCGAATGGGCCACTCGCCTGGACGTGGGGGCGCCAACGCTGCAGGATATTGTGGAGGCGCTTGAACGGCCCGGGCGGGATCCGCGCGATGAGATGCCCCAGCCGGTCCTGCGCACCGACGTGCTGACCATGGACGATGTGCACCCGGGGATGGTGCTCGAGGGCACGGTGCGGAATGTGGTCGACTTCGGCGCGTTCGTCGATATCGGAGTGCAGCAGGATGGGCTGGTGCACATCTCTGAGCTATCCGATACCTATGTGCGGCACCCGCTGGACGCCGTGAGCGTTGGCGATGTAGTTGGTGTTCGCGTAGTATCCATAGACAAGGAACGGGGTCGGATTGCGCTGTCGATGAGGTCGGCAAGGGATGAATGGGCGACAGGGGAAACAAAAGAGACAGGGGGGCAAGTACGTTGTCCAAAGCACTGAAAGACCCGGTCAGCGGGCTTAGCCATCTAGCGGGCGCTGCATTGTCCGTTGTAGGGCTTCTGGCGTTGCTGCGGGTTGGCATCGCGAACCACGACCCCTGGCAGATCGTGTCGTTCGCCATATTCGGCGGCAGCCTGATCCTGCTCTACTCCGCGAGCGCCACGTATCATCTTCTGAACGTGCCCAAGCGGGCGGAAATCGTGCTGCGCAAGCTCGATCACATAATGATCTTCGTGCTCATAGCTGGAACCTACACGCCCATTTGCCTGATCCCGTTGCGCGGCGCCGCAGGCTATGCCATGCTGGCTGTCGTGTGGTCATTGGCCATCGCAGGGGTGTTCTTCAAGGTGTTCTACCTCAACGCTCCCAGGTGGGCCTACACCGGGGTATACCTCCTCATGGGCTGGATATCTCTCTTTGTCATAGTTCCGCTTGTTCGCGCAGTTGGTTTTCGCACGCTCCTCTGGCTTCTCATCGGAGGGGTTTGCTACTCAGTCGGGGCGGTGATATACGGCCTCAAGAAGCCCAATCTGATCCCGGGATGGCTGGGTTTCCACGAGATATTCCACATCTTCATCATACTGGGCAGCCTGAGTCACTTCCGCTTCGTGCTCCTGCTTGCGTAGGGGGACGCCAACCCCTTATCGACTCCGTCCGGCGGTATACACACCCGCGTTGACTATGTCTTTCTCGACGCCACCGCATCTTTCGTCTTCAGCAGCGAGGTCATGGCTTCATCGGGGTTGCCGATGACTGCCGATAGTACCGTGGCGCTTCAGTTCGTCTCATGCCTTGCCGATATCACTAGAGAGTCCGCAAATGTATGACGGCTGGCTCAAAATGTGAGGGGAGGTTGCAGGTGGTGAAATGGTTTCGGGGCATGAAGATGACCGCCAAGATCATGTCGCTGGTGGGGGTTCTTGTGGTGATCATGATCTTCCTGGGCTGGTTTGCCATTAACAGGGTCCGATTGCTTGCAGCCGACATCGATGCTCTGGGCATGGGGTGTTTGCCGCAGATGGAGTCAGTGCTGAGAGCATCGGCGGAGGTTGTGGACATGCGGCGCAACCTGCTCCAGCACATTCTCGGGCAGGGCGGCACGGAGATGTCTTCCTGCAGGATGAGGATCGACGGAAACAGAGCTAGGTTCGAGGAGAGCGTCGAGGCGTTGCGCGCGGCGCTCAGCTCTGAACAGGCTGCGGAGCTGATGGTGAGCCTGGATGAGCACTGGTCCGGGTATGTGAAGACGGCTGAAGAGATCGTTCACCTATCCGAGCAGGACATGAAGGAAGACGCAATGCGAAGGATGCGTTTCACCGGCGGGCAGGCGGCCGAAATGGTGTCGGCGATCCTCGATGAGCTCGTGATAGTCATTGATGAAGCATCTGATGGCATCATAGTCGGGGCCAGCGACAATGTAGAGCAGAGCCGCGTACTGGCGTTGACTGTGGCCGCAGTGTTTGTGGTAGTAGGACTGACCATTGGGACTCTGACCGCTCGCGGCATCGCCAAACCCATCCGTGGGCTTGTGGCTGCCACCGCCGTGGTAGCGCAGGGCGATCTGACCCAGACGGTAGACGTGGACTCCAAGGACGAAGTGGGCATGCTTGCCCAGGCTTTCTCGGACATGCTCAGCAACTTGCGGGGAGTCGTATCGCAAGTGACTGCCGCAGCCAACGAACTGGCCATGGCCAGCGAAGAGCTGTCGGCCGGAACCGTGGAATCGGCGAACGCGGTGCAGCAGGTGTCGCACACCATGCAACAGATTGCGTCTGGGGCTGATGAGCAGAGCTCCGGAGCGGTCAGGAGTGCCCACTCAGTCGCGGAGCTTGAGGCGCATGTTTCGCGTTTGGCTTCGGGGGCTGAAACGCAGTCGGCCATTGCCCGTCAGGCCGCGCTGGCCTTCGAGTCGCTGGAGCAGTCGATTCAACAGACGCTCAGCCTGTTGGATGAGGTGCGCTCCGCAGTCGGGCGGAATGCGGACATCGCCGCGGAGGGGCGCAAGTCGGTCGATAGCATGGTGAAGAGCATAGCGCAGATTCATGATAAGACTACAGAAGCGTCTGAGAAGATCGCCGAGCTCGACAGGTACTCAGAGGAAATCGGCAAGATCGTGGACGTCATTGGAGATATTGCAGACCAGACTAACCTGCTCGCTCTGAATGCGGCGATAGAGGCTGCGCGCGCAGGCGAGCACGGTCGGGGTTTTGCGGTGGTCGCGGATGAGGTACGCAAGCTGGCTGAGAAGTCGGCCAGCGAGACCAAGACCATTGCCAGCCTGATCGACAGCGTGAGGAGCGCTACAGAACAGACGGTAGCCATGATGAAGTCGCAGGGAGACGAGGTTGAGCAGGGCCACCGTGTAGCGGAGGAGGCCGGGGCCGCGCTGGCGCAAATCACGAACGCTGCCCGCGGGTCGGCGGCGGCCATCGACAACCTTGTCGCTGTGTCGGCCGAGTCCAGGGAGGCCAGCGCACAGATGGTTGAGTCCATCCGCGAGGTGTCCAGTGTGGCGGATAGCAATACCGAGGACTCCCGCCTGGCTTTAGCGGAAGTTGCCCAAGTCAAGCAGGCTGTTGAGAGCATCGCAGCCCTGTCCCAAGAGGGCGCGGCTGCAGTGGAGGAGGTGTCGGCCTCTTCAGAGCAGATAGGAGCGTCGATCCAGGAGGTAGCCGTCTCGGCACAGGTACTGTCGCGGATGTCGGAGCAACTGCGGCAACTGGTGGCGGGCTTTAGGGTCTAGGTAGGTCTCAACAAATGCCTTAGCCCGATCAAGCAGCCAACGTCCAGGCTCTTGGTTGGATTAGCTGCCTGATAGTTCGCTCCAGTGCGATCCAACCGCTCGACGATGCTTGGAGGTTATGAGGGGCCTGCCGTAGAAGTTGCAGACCATATGCACAGACGCAACTGAAGGGGGCCAGTCTCATGAGAGTGCTTGCAGTGGGGGGAGCAGGCTATGTGGGAAGCCACGTAGTCCGCCGTCTTCTGGAGGAAGGCCACGATGTGGTGGCCCTTGATAACTTGTCCACCGGCCACGCTGAGGCTGTGGAGGCTGCGAAGCGGGCGGCCGGCGCGCGGGCAAAGGTCGGCCAGGCGGCTGACGCGCATGCCGCGGTCGGTCACGCCGAGCTGGTCGTGGGCGATGCCGGTGACCGGGCTCTTGTGTGCGATTTGCTAACCTCCCGCGACATCGATGCCGTCATGCACTTCGCCGCGGCCAGTCTGGTTGGAGAATCGATGCGGGACCCGTCCAAATACTGGAGAAACAACGTTGGGTGTGCCATCGGGCTGCTTGACGCTATGGTGGACGCAGGCGTCGACATGCTCGTCTTCTCGTCTTCGGCCGCTGTATACGGCGAGCCCGTCGAAACTCCCATCCGCGAGGATCATCCCAAGGAACCCCGAAGCACCTACGGCATGACCAAGCTGGCCATAGAGCACATGCTGGCAGGCTACCGCCACGCCCATGGCGTTCGATCCATATCCCTGCGCTACTTCAACGCAGCTGGCGCCGGCGACTTGGGGACCATGGGGGAGGCGCATAATCCCGAAACGCACCTCATCCCCATCGTGTTGCACACCGCCCTCAAGCTGCAGGAGGAGATCCAGGTGTTCGGGACTGACTACCCAACGCCAGACGGCACGTGCATGCGCGACTATATACACGTGGACGACCTGGCCGATGCGCACTTGCTGGCCATGGGGGAACTGGCCCGCGGCGCGGACACGACCGCCTACAACCTGGGCAACGGCTCGGGATTCTCAGTGCTGGAGGTGCTCGCGGCAGCCGAGCGCGTTGTGGGACGGGGCATACCCGCGAGGCACGCAGAGCGCCGCTCGGGAGACCCTGCAGTCCTAGTGGCATCGTCTGACCGGGCCAGTCAGGAACTGGGTTGGGTGCCGTGCCGTGCCTCCATCGCGGACATCATATCCTCAGCCTGGAAGTGGCACAGCGCCCACCCGCACGGCTACGCGAACGGCTGATTCGAGTTTCTTCACGGCATATCGTAACATATAGCGATTTTGTGAGGGAGGCGGCTGCGAAGCGGCATCCGTCAGTGGAGTCGCTACACTGGTGCTGGCAGGATTATCTGCGCTGATGTAGAAAGAGGCTCTCAAACCCTGCGACCGCAGGGGCCAGCCAGTCGGTCTTGCTGCAGCAGTCTTTATTCATGTTATAAACTATATAGGGTTGCCCGCGGCTCGCTCAGGGAACGAGAACGAGGAGGAGTGCACATGAGGAGTTCCTGGTGGCTGAGGCTTGCGGTTGTTTGCGTCATGGTCGTGCTGTCTGCGGGTGTGATGACGATGTCGGCTGCGGTTGTAGGCAAACTCGAGATATTCTCGTGGTGGGCTGGGGACGAGGGCCCGGCGCTCGAAGCGCTCATCCGGCTGTATGAGAAGGAGAACCCGGCGACGAAGGTCATGAACTCCACTGTGACCGGCGGATCTGGGGTCAACGCCAAGGCTGTGCTGAAGACCAGGATGCTGGGCGGAGATCCTCCCGAAACGTTCCAGGTCCACGCCGGGCAGGAGCTGATCGGGACGTGGGTCGTGGCGGACAGGATGGAGGACCTCACATGGCTGTATGAGAAGGAAGGCTGGAAGAGAGTCTTCCCAGAGGGCCTGCTCAAGCTGCTCAGCACGGATGAGGGCATCTGGTCTGTTCCGGTCAATATTCACCGATCGAACGTAATGTGGTATGTGCCGCAGAACCTGACCAAGTGGGGTGTGAAGGCCCCGACCACTTGGGCGGAGTTCCTGGCAATCGCCCCAAAGCTTTCGGCGCGGGGCATCGTCCCGCTGTCGCTGGGCGAGAACTGGACCGCCAATCATCTGTGGGAGAGTGTGGCGCTGGCAGTTCTGGGCCCGGAGAAGTGGGACGCTCTTTGGAACGGGAAGCTGTCGTTTAGGAGCCCGGAGGCCGTGGAAGTGTGGAAGACGTTCGGCGAGATCCTCAAGTACACCAACACCGACGCGTCATCTCTGTCGTGGCAGCAGGCCACGGACATGGTGGTGCGCGGCCATGCGGCATTCAACATCATGGGAGACTGGGCCGCGGGTTACATGGCCACAACGCTCAAACTCAAGCCGGGAACGGACTTCGGCTGGATGGCCTCGCCCGGCACTGGCGGCGTATTCATGATGCTGTCCGATTCCTTCGGCTTGCCGGCTGACTGCGCGGCAAGGGACAACGCCATCGCATGGCTCAAGATGTTGGGAAGCCGCGAGGGGCAGGACACGTTCAACCCGCTCAAGGGCTCGATCAGCGCCCGCATCGACTCTGACATGAACAAGTACAACGCCTATCTGCAGTCTGCTGCGCGGGACTGGAAGGTCGATGCTATTGCAGGCTCTCTTGCCCACGGGGTGGTGGCCAATGAGAGGTTCATGAACGATTTCGCGACTGTAATGGAGATCTTCCTCCAGGGCAGCAATGCGCAGGCGGCGGCCAATGCCGCTTACGCCATAGCGATTCAGTCGGGCATCGCCGCGAAGTAGGGGAAGCTGGGCTGGTCGCTGCGACCTGCGAGTTCACGTGTCGGACCAGTTGGGGCGGCCGCATCGCCGGCGGTGTGTGCCGCCCTTCCGTGAGGTGGTGCAGATGCATTCTCGGCGCGATGAACTCCTGGCCATACTCGTCATCCTGCCGACCATCGTGCTGCTCGGGGTGTTCGTGTACGGGTTCATAGGGCAAAGCGTCAGAGCGTCTATGACCGACTGGGGGCAACAGGCCGCACTTTCGCTCAAGCCTGAGCTGCACTACGTTGGTCTGGGCAACTACCGCGGTCTGTTCGCCGGATTCTTGGGCATGCGGTACCGGCAAGATCTGACCAACATGGTCTTCTTCACCGCGCTGTTCGTGGCTGTCGCCCTGGCTCTGGGTCTCGGGCTCGCTACTCTCATAGACCACCTGGTTTGGGGCGAGGCGTTCTTCAGGACAGTCTTTCTCTTTCCCATGTCGCTGTCGTTCGTGGTTACTGGGACGATCTGGCGCTGGCTGCTTCAGCCCCGCGGAGGGGTAAACATGCTGCCGTCCCTGGTCGGTCTGCCGGCAGGCCAGTTCTTGTGGCTCTCCAGCCGCGACCAGTGCCTCGTGTTCGACTGGGCCATCCTGCCTCATTATCTCCTCTGGGCGCCGGCGATTGCCCTGGCGGTGCTGGCGTGGTTCGGCAGGCGGCGGGCTGGGCAGCGCGGGCAGCGCGCCGCGGGTCGCGCCGGGCTTCGGACGGCGGTGCGGGATTGGCGCTGGCAGGCCGCCGCTGCGGCGGCGCTTGCGGCGCTTGCGGCATCGGGGGTCTCGCGGCGCTGGACGATTCTGGAGTTCACCGAGACCCACGGGTTCAACCTGGCCGTCTGGGGTGTGGTGATCGCGGCAGTGTGGCAGCAGTCGGGGTATACCATGGCTCTGTACTTGGCTGGGCTGCGGACCATTCCAGACGAATTGCGCGAGGCGGCCCGGGTGGACGGGGCGAGCAGACTCCAGATCTACAGGTACATCGAGCTCCCCATGCTCACCCCGATCACCGTCAGCGCAGTGGTCATCCTTGGCCACATCGCTCTTAAGATCTTCGACCTGATCTTCGCCATGGCGGGGCCCGATCATGCCCCGACCAGCGTCCCGGCGATCAGCATGTTCCTGAAGACCTTCCGGGGAAACGAATTCGCCGTGGGTTCGTCCATAGGCGTGGTTCTGCTGATGTTGGTGTCGCTCCTGATCATCCCGTACGTGTCTACGTCTTATGGGAGAGGGGGCGACAGGTGATGCAGGTGAAGGGCGCCGGCCGCATATTCGTGCACGCGCTCGCGGTCTTGCTGGCCGTGGCCTACCTGATACCCGTATACATGACCATCATCACTAGTCTGAAGGCGCCCGCGGAGATCAGCCACTTCTCGGCGTGGTCTGTGCCACATACACCCAACTGGGAGAGCTACTCCATCGCCTTCCGCAAGTTCGCTCCATGCCTCAAGAACAGCTTCATTCTGGCGATCGCAGCCACCCTGCTCTCGGCAGCGATGGGCGCGGTGAACGGCTACGTGCTGTCCAAGTATCCGTTTCCGGGGTCGCGTGTGGTGATGCCGGTCATAGTGTTCGGCATGTTCATACCCTACCAGTCCATCCTGGTGCCGCTGTTCCAGTTCCTGCAGAGTATTCGGCTCTACGGCGGTCTGCCCGGGCTGATCCTGGTGCACGTTGTGTACGGCCTGCCCATAACGACTTTGCTGTTCAGGAGTTTCTATGCCGAGATACCCGATGAACTGCTGGGCGCCGCCAGGATCGACGGCGCCGGCTTCTACGGTATCTTTCGCCACCTCATAATCCCCCTGTCCGGTCCTCCGTTTCTGATCGTAGGCATCTGGCAATTCACGCAGATATGGAACGAGTTCCTGTTCGCGGTCACGCTGGTCAGGCCGAGCGCCCAACCGATCACTGTCGCCCTGGCGAACCTCGCTGGCGGGCAGGCGGTGTCATGGAACCTGCCGATGGCAGGCTCAGTGCTGGCGGCGCTTCCAACAGCGGCGATCTACGTGTTCCTCGGGAGATACTTCGTTCGCGGCCTGCTGGCAGGGGCGTTGAAAGGGTAGAGGCAGGGCCGAGGAGGAATCGAATCCGCCTGGCCGGGTTGAGCCAGGCCAGGCGGATTTGTGCATTCTTCGTTCACGAGCGCGTGTTTCTATGATACCTGCATTACCTCGACATCATCGGGCACCATGAGCGCCGCTTCGGTCGCAGCAATCACGTCCTCAACCGTCACTCCCGGGGCGACTTCCCGCAGCACAAGTCCGCTCGGCGTGAACTCGATGACGCCCATATCCGTGACGAGCAGGTCCACTTCTTTCGCCGCCGTCAGAGGCAGTGTGCACTTCTTGAGGATCTTGGACTTGCCGTCTTTGGTTCGGTGTTCCATGGCCACGATGACTCGCTTGGCTCCAACCACCAGGTCCATTGCGCCTCCCATGCCGAACACTCTGCCGGGGGTGGCCCAGTTGGCCAGGTTTCCTTCCTCGTCGACTTGCAGGCCGCCCAGGACGGTAGCGTCCACATGCCCGCCGCGGATGATGGCGAATGACATAGCAGAGTCGAAGAACGCGCCGCCGGGGTTGATCGACACGAGCTGCCCGCCTGCGTTCACGATGTCAGGATCTTCTTCTCCCTGCGCGGGCGGATTGCCGAGGCCGACAAACCCGTTTTCCGACTGAAGTACGATTCGCACATCTTGCGGAAGGTGATTTGCGACCCGAGTCGGCAGGCCGATGCCCAGATTCACCACGTGGCCATCCTTGAGTTCCTTGGCTACGCGCTTCACGATGAGTTCGCGCGGATCCATGGCAGTCACCTCAGCTCACCTCCACTACCGCGTCGACTACGACGCCCGGTGTCATAACATGATCCGGATCGATCTCGCCGATCGGCTGGACCCGCGAGGCCTGCGCCACAACGTAATCGGCCGCCATGGCCATGAGCGGGTTGAAGTTCCGGGCTGACTTCCGGTAGACCAGATTGCCTGTATGGTCGGCAAGGCTGGCATTGATCAGGGCCACATCGGCCCTCAAAGGGAGTTCTACGAGATAGACGCGTCCGCCCATCTCGATCTTCATCTTCCCTTCCTCAACGATGGTGCCAACGCCAGTGGGTGTCAGTACGCCGCCAAGCCCTGAACCGCCTGCTCGGATCCTCTCCGCCAGAGTACCCTGAGGCGCCAGTTCTACATCAATGGCCCCTTCGAGCTTCTGGGCGATGGCAGTGGGGTTGAGACCCATGTAGGAGCATACCACTCTCTTGATCTGCCCGGCCGCGAAAAGTCTTCCGTATCCCCGATCCGGCATGGCGGTGTCGTTCGCGATCAATGTAAGATTGCGAACTCCGCGCCGGATGATCTCGTCGACAAGCGCTTCCGGGCATCCGGTTCCGAGAAAACCGCCGACCATGATGGTCATCCCATCAGTCAGCCCTGCGAGCGCATCATTGATGGTTTTGAGTTTCGTCACGCCGACTCGTCACCTCCGCTATGTCGTGAGTTTGAGAATGGGATCAAGCTATCACCAGTGCGACTATGCTCAGAACGATTCCGCTCCAGATTAGGACGAGCGTGGTGTATCCCATGATGTCGCGGGCTTTGAGGTTGGCCAAGCCCAGGAGGGGCAGGGCCCAGAATGGCTGAATCATGTTGGTCCACTGATCGCCCCAGGCAACCATCATCGCGGCCTTGACTGGTTCCTGGCCTATCATCTGAGACGCCTGAACGGTGATTGAGCCTTGAGCGGCCCACTGTCCGCCTCCGGACGGAATGAACATGTTGAGCAGGCCAGCGGCCCAGAATTGGAGCATGTAGAATGTTCGCGTGGTGGAGATGGCCACGAACCATCCGGCGATCACAGACGCCAGCCCAGTGCCCATCATAAGGCCCTGGATACCCCCATACAGTGGGAACTGCAGGGCGATGCCGCCAGCGCCCTTTATCGCTTTGTTCACCGCGCGGGCGTAGTTGATCGGGCGCTCGTGCAGGATGATCCCGAGGAACAGGAAGATGCCGATTACCAGGTTGAGGTCGAGTGTGAACCCCTTCTGGATGAAGTAGTTGACCAGGTAGGTCACGCCCATAGCCGCAAAGATGTAGTTTATGACGCGTGAGTTCTCGATGCGCTGAGCCCACGTGTCCATCTGGACGTTCTTGCGTTCTGCCTCCTCCTGCTTCTCCTCTTCCTCTAGACGCCCGATGGCCTCCTTCGACAGCGGCCTAGCCTTATCGCGGGACGGGATGGCCATGGCCAGCAATGCCGCCACGCTTACAATCAGGAACATGGCCGGCCAGATGTTCCAGGACGCGAACATGGTCTGGGTCACGGGGATGACCTGCCCGGTCAGCTTCTCAATGTGGTTGGCCGGGTTGCCTGCCGTTGCGATGGTCAGGGGGGTGGAACCTGATATGCCCATGTGCCATGTGAGGAAACCGGCGTACGCTGCGGCGATGAGCAATGGATAATCCACGTCCTCCACTCGCTTTGCGATTTCCACTGCCAGCAAGCCGCCTACAATGAGGCCGAACCCCCACTGGAGCCAGGAGCAGAGTCCGGCGACGAGCGCCACCAGAAACACGGCCTTGGCCGGAGTATTGGCTATCCGCGCGATACTTGCGAGCAACCTCTTTACCGGTGGGGCAAGGGCCAGGCTGTGCCCTGTTACTAGGATCAGAGTCATCTGCATGGCAAACGCGAGTATGCCCCAGATGCCGCCCCACCAGGCGTTAATCGTTCCCATGAAGCCTGCATCGGTAAAGATCAGGGCCAATACAAACGAGATGAACGTGAGTATTATCGCGAACAGGTACGCATCGGGCAGATACTTCTCCATCACCCTGGTGAAGAACTCGCCCATTTTCCGAATCATGTGAACACCTCCGTCATGTTTCGCTGCGATCCACCCCTAAACGGTAAAGCAAGACGCATGCCATGGGTGTTCCGGGATGTGTCGGGGAGAAGCCACAGATAGGCGGCTCATGAAGAAACGGAGGAGACGCTGCTTGAGCAGGGATTTGACAACGGCTTGCCACTGCGTCACGCAGACGGCCACGGGCGGGGGCACGGGTTGACAGGACAGAAGTCGGGTCTTCGGCTGACGGGCGCGAAATACGTTTCGCACTTTTGCGCACCGGTGCGAAATCACATTCGCAGTTATGCGGGTTCACACACCACTGGTTCAGAGACCGTACCGCTTTATCTTCAACTGCAACGAACGCCGGGAGATGCTGAGGTATTCCGCGGCCCTGGTGCGGTTTCCGTTGAAGATCTGGAGGGCTTCAAGTATTCGCGCCCGTTCCGTTTCGGCGAAGGCGCGGCGCTTCGATTCCTTCAGCGAGATAGGCGCATCGATGGGCGAGTCATCGCCGGCGAACTCAGTAGCCCCGGCGAACTCCTCCGGAAAGATCCAGCTGGGCAAGTTGTGCGGAGCAACGACATCATCGTCGCAGAGCAGCGCGACATGCTGCATTGCGTTCTTCAGTTCGCGTACGTTTCCCGGCCAGTCGTAGGCCACGAGAGCGCACGTTGTCGCCTCGCCTAGCATCGGTGTGGGCTTGCCCGCGTTGGAACAGAATTCATGCAGGAGATGGCTGGCGAGCACGAGGATATCGTCTTTCCTCTCACGGAGCGGAGGGATGGACATCGTGATCACGGCCAAGCGGAAATACAGGTCCTGGCGGAACCGGCCTTCTTTGACTTCGTCTCTGAGGTCCCTATTGCTGGCGGCCACTATCCGGACGTCCACCGGGATCCTGCAGGTGCCGCCCAGCCGCTCGATGACCTTCTCCTCGGCTACTCTTAGTATTTTGGGCTGCATGGCCAGAGGGAGGTCGCCCACCTCGTCTAGGAAGAGCGTGCCCCCGTCCGCGATCTCGAATCTGCCGGGTTTGCGCTTGCGAGCGCCCGAGAACGCTCCCTGCTCATATCCGAACAGCTCGCTTTCGAGCAGACTCTCGGGCAGGGCGGCGCAGTTCACTGGTACGAAGGGCCCATCCTTGCGCGGCGAACCGTAGTGTATGGCCCTTGCCACAAGCTCCTTACCGGTGCCGCTTTCCCCCTGCACCAGGATGGAGGCATCGCTTGCGGACACTCTCTCGGCTATGGCGAATACCCTGAGCATTCCAGGAGAGACGGTGATCATGTCGCGCAGGCGAAACGTGTCTTCAAGGCCTTGACTGAGCCGGTGCGCTTCCTTCAACATTCTGGAGCATCGGAGGGCGGACTGAATGGTCAGCCTGAGGTCGTCCATGTCGAAAGGCTTGGTGATGTAGTCGTGAGCCCCGAGCTTCATAGCCTCCACCGCCGTCTTGATCTCCCCGAATGCCGTCATGACAATGACGGGCCCGCCGAAACCATACCTTCTGGCGGCCTGAAGCGTGGCTATGCCATCCGCGCCGGGCAGGCGCAGGTCCAGCATGATGAGGTCCACGTGCAGGCTACGAAGTATTTCCAGGGCCCGCTCTCCGGAGGAGGCTGCTACGATCTCGTAGTCTGCCGAGAATGCCTGGCTGAACAGCCATGCCATGTTGGGTTCATCGTCGACCACTAGTATTCTGTCGGGGTTCAGCGCTTCTCACCTCGATTCTCGGCGACAACCGGAAGCTTGACAGTGAACGTGGAACCTTTCCCGGTTTCGGACTCGAACTCCACAAACCCTTGGTGATTGTAGATGATGCGCTGGACCAGGGGCAGCCCGAGGCCCGTCCCGCTTTCCTTTGTGGTGAAGAACATATCGAATACATGGTCTCGCAGCTTTGGAGGGATTCCTGCGCCGGTGTCGGCAACTGCGATCTGGACGTAGCTAGCCCCAGGCCTGGCGCCGGGCTTCCACGTTACTTCTACGCGCAGAACGCCCCCTGCCGCCATAGCCTGGACTCCATTGAGAAGCAGGTTGAGCAGAGCCTGAGTGAGATGGTCGCCATCGCAGCAGAGCGGAGGAACATCCCTTGGGCAGCTGCACTCGATGTCTATGCCCATCTCGCGACAGTACTCGGAGATGAGGTTGCAGGCTCTCTCAACCACTTGCCGGATGTCTGTGGCGACCATGTGCGGCTGCGAGTACCGGGAGAACCTGAGAAGCGATTCGACTGTGCCGTTGATCCTGTCCATCTCGGCGGCGGCCACTTGAGAGAACTGCTCCAGAAACTCGCGGTCGTCCAGCCTTGCCGGGACCAAGCTCACAGCGCCCTTCAGCACGGCCAGCGGATTCCTGATCTCATGAGCCACAGCCGCGGCCAGTTCGCCTACTGCCGCAAGGCGCTCGGCTCGCTCCAGCCTTTCCTCGTTGGCGTGCGCCTCCTTGAGATTCTCCAGTATGATGATGTGACCGCTGGCTGTCGTGGGCCCAAGCGCCGGCGCCGGCCACTCAGCCCGCGTGGATACCATGGTGATGCAACGGTCGCCCTCGCGCGTCTTGACAGTGACGTTCACAAAGCGATTGAGAGACCCATCAGCGAATTCGTCCAGGGCTGCCCGGGGGTCGATGCCCAGACTCTGTAGGACGCCGCGGATGTCGCGCGAGACGAGAGACGCGGGCGTCAGGCCCAGAATATCCTGTATTCCTCTGGAGACGAAGGTGATGCGATCGCAGGCATCGGAGAGTACGACTGCGAGACTGAGTGTGTTGAGAAACAGTTCAAGGTAGCATTTGAGCTGCGCCACCTTATGCGCTATCTGCGAGTCCGCCGATTGCGGGGTGGGTGACTGTGGGGCCATTGCCGACGAAACGCTGTCGGAGCGCGGTCGGCCCAGCAAGAGGACTTTGGACGCAAAGAGCAGTATCCCGGTGAGGCCCAACAGAGGTTCGGTTTCGGGAGAGAAGAACAGCTTGCCCGCGCCCAGCTGGATCTGGGCGTAGATGTCTTCGAGAGCCTCGTTGGCCCACACGAAGCCTATGGCCTTGCCTTGCCTGATCAGCGGGCGCATGCAGTTCATGATCTCGCCTCGAACCATCGACCCCACCGCGACCGTCTCTTTGCTCGTCTCCATCGCCTGCCAGCCCAGGTGATCAGTGCCTAGATCGGCGCCGACTTTTGAGTCGAAGTCGCAACTGGGGCCGTAGGTGAGAATGGCCCGAAGATCGCGCGAGTAGTAGCCTACGCCAACGCCTGGGAAGGCGGCAGCGATCTGATCGGTGAAAGGCGCCAGGCACTTGTTGAGAATGCGGATCCTATCAAGCCTGGGAGCAATGACAGCAGAGCGTCCCGCCACCGACAGCAGCGCATCGTCGAAGTCGCCCTCCAAGTGCAGGTCAAGCAGCTTAGTGATTCCGAAGAGCTTGCCGCTCTTCTCTTCGATCAACGCTGCCTCGGCCTTCTGGAAGAGGAGATATCGAGACTTCACGGGCATTCCCTCCAAGCCGGAATTCAACACCTGGATGTGCAGCAGTCTTCTACAGAGCGGGGAGGAGTCCTTCTGGGGCAAGAGGTAGGCGTTCAGGCCGCGTGAGCTTCTATACCCAGGCCTGTCCATGGAATCGGGCAATGTATAGGACGATGCTTGGAGGTTATGTGGGCAGCCACGTAGTCCATCGTCTGCTGGAGGAAGGCCGCAACGTGGCTGGTCCTTGACAACCTATCCACCGGCCATGCGGAGGTTGTGGAGGCGGCGGGCGGCTGACGCCGGCGCGCGGCTGACGCCGGCGCGCGGACATCTGTTGCATTGGATATACTCGAGCCGTGCAGACGAAAACGCCAATGGGAGGAGCGACATGTAATGGCGGCAACCGATGCGGATCCCGAAGCTGCAGTGACCAAAAGGTACCGTGGACTTCGTAGTGCCGATGGCGTATACCACAAGTACCCGGGAGTTCGTAGGCCAGATCAAGAAGGCTGTGGAAACGCCGCCGGGCGGGAGGGCTTTGGCTGGTGTTGGGGTCTATCGTATGATGGACAATCCCGCGTATTACATAGAGAAAATCGAGTCTGCGAGGGAACTTGAGACACCCGGAGTAGTCTTGTTTTCGTACGATTCTATCAAGGATAGGACAGATTACTGGGAAGCACTGGCCAGTGGCCCCTTCAATCAATGGGTAGCAGTCCCGAGAATGACTCGTTGGGTTACTGCTCGATGAAACACAAGCCAGAAGCCCGGGCGGCGATGTGGCTTGCCAGATCGTCGAGACGATATTGGAATTGAGCCCGTTTCTCCATGATGCTCAGGTCCAGGCATATGGCGACTCGGCCGGTTGTGACGAGGCGGGACTCCGGGCTTTCGCAGATAAGAACATCCATGTTGAGAAAAGCACAAAAGGTGTCCTTTCAACGATGACGGATTTTGGAGGAGTTTGGCACGCCGTATCGTAACACCTAACACAGACGGTTACCACCCTTATGGAGAGGAGCATTATCATGGCGGATGCCCTGACGGAACTATCGGAGCTTATTGCCCACGGACTTCCCGCTCCTGAAGGCGGCGCACGGCCTCTTCTGCATGCTCTGTTCGGCGGACGCTACCACCAGCGCTTTTCGAGCCAGGCGGCCACGCGCGACCCCCTGACTCTGAGCGTTGACGTTCCATTTGCCGGCCTCATCCACCCCGACAACCCAGTTTCCGGCGCCTATGGTGGCGCCAGCCTAGTTTGGTTTCCTAGCGAGGATGGCGGATCAATTCTCACGTTCGTTGTGGGCACGGCTGGTCTTTCGCCAGACGAAGGCCTCCTGAGCCGGCCGGGCCATCGTCGAAGGGTGCGAGCTCTCCGCCATCACCTGGCCCAAGAGGGGGTCTGGGCGTGGGCCAAGCCTGATCCAACGGCCCTGGGGATTACCGTCCCCGGTTTCGTGAATCGCCGTCTGCCCGACTTCAAGAAGGCTCTGAAGAGGTATGCCGGCGAGATCTATGCCATTGCAGAGGTGCCAAAGAGCGATCCCAAGGCGGCCCGCCGTGTCACGCAGGCCTTCTTCGATCTGTACGCGTTCGAGCGGGGCTGGATTGCACTCCGGGAATTCGAGTCGGAATACCGCGAACTCATTGATGCTCTCAGGGCCGATCTGTTCACCCGCACCCAAGAATGTGAGGTAAACCGACTGCTGCAGGAACGGCGCTTCGTCATTCTTCAAGGACCTCCGGGTACCGGCAAGACTCGCATGGCTGAGCAGATCAAACGCGATTTCTTCGACGACCATGGGACAACCGTTCAGTTCCATCCCGCAGTCACCTACGAGGACTTCATCATTGGCCTCTCGCCGGGCACCAGTGACAAGTCACTCCATTTCAATGTGCGTCCCGGTTGGCTTGTCGAGGCGGCCCTATCAGCTCAGGAGAAGCCCTTTCTTCTGGTCATTGATGAGATCAACCGGGCCGATCTTGGCAAGGTTCTTGGCGAAGCCATCTACCTCTTTGAAGTGGGCGAAGAGGCGAGTCGCGTTGTGCAGTTGCCCTATGCAGTAAACGGAAGCACCTCCTTCACATTGCCGCCTAACTTACATATTCTGGGTACGATGAACACTGCCGACCGGTCCATCGCCCCTATCGACCTGGCGATTCGGCGGCGTTTTTCGTTCGTGAACCTCCCTCCCGACCCCGAAGTGATCAAGGCGAACAGCTGCGAAACAGGTGTCACGGCTTTCGCTGTGCTCCAAGATGTGTTTACCGAACATGCTCCCGACGAAGCGCTAGACCTTCTTCCTGGGCAAAGCTTCTTCCTGGCCAAAACCCAGCACGAACTGCAGCGGCGCTTCCAATTCGAGTTGCTCCCGTTACTCGACGAGTACCTGCGAGGAGGGCTGGTGGCCTCGTTCGGTTCAGAACTGCAGGGCATTCGCGATCAGATTGAAGGGTTTGTGCATCATGGCGTGTGGTTCGAGTAGGCGGACTGTGCCTCAACAGCTCACTCTGTATACGGCGGTCGATAGCGGTCCGCCCATCAAGCTTTCGCCACAACCCTTCGCTCCATCACAGCGTGGTGGCGGCTGGGGAACCTTTGCGGACTCCTTCCTCCGCTTCAACGAGGAGGCATTGTCTGCTGTCGATGTGACAGCCGAAGCTCGATCCGACTCATCAGGCTTCACTCTCCAGCTTCGGCCGGGCGGGCGTACCGGCGCCATCCCCCTTCGCTCTGGGCAGACGGGCAACGTCGCAGGCGGTCTGGTGGTCCAGCCTCGATTTGGATGGTCGGGGGTAGGGCGAGTACTCGCAGAGACGGGTTGGCCAGCACTGCCTGAGTTTCATGAACTGCCGATGGTGCCTGGCAGTGGCCGAGAGGTGCCGCCGTGGGTATTGGCAGGCCCCGTCCTCCTGCGTCTCGGGGCTCTGTTGAGCCAAATGCGCCGGGGCTACCAGGAGTGCGAGGAGACCCTGACGCGCCCCCGAGGACGGATTCTGTGGCGCCGCTACATAAGCGAATCGCTGACCCAAGGCCATTGGGAGCAGCTGCCCTGCCGCTTTCCTGACCTCGGACATGACACGCTGTTGCGCCAGCACATTCGTTGGGCCCTGGAGAGACTGCGCACAGACTTGATCCGCGTCGGGCAGGCAGACCTGGTTGCCGTAAGCCTTGCCCAGCTGTCACAGCGACTCCTTGCCACATTGGCCGGTGTCACTCCTCGGCGTCCCCGTCGCCATGACCTAGAACGCTGGGCTCGTGTCGGCCTGCTCGACGGCGCCACATACAGAGGTTTGGAGGCGTTGGCCTGGGTTGAGGAAGAGCGAGGTCTTGGTGGCGGACGCGAGCTTGACGGCCTTGCTTGGTCGCTTTCGCTGAGTGGGCTGTGGGAGGCGTACGTTGAGGGTGTCGCTCGCCGTGAAGCAGCCCTGACCGGAGGCGAAGTAAGGGTCGCCCGCTTGGGCGAGACTACGGTGCCACTCGCGTGGTCCGATCCGATGCATCGTTCCCTTGGCCACCTAGCCCCCGACATCATCGTGCGTCGAGGGCGCTGGGTTCACATTATGGACGCCAAGTACAAAGCCCACCTTGCCGAGCTCGACCATGTGGGTTGGCGCCGTTTCGCAGAGGAGACCCGGGCGGCACACCGAGCCGATCTCCATCAGATCTTGGCCTATGCTTCCCTATATGAGGCAGAGGAGATCACTGCAACCTTAGTCTACCCTTTGCGGCATGAGACATGGGTTACGCTTGCAAGGCAACACCGCGACCGGGCCTCTGCGGAGTTGGTTCATGGAGGCAGGCGGGTGCTCTTGGTGTTGCGGGGATTGCCCTTTGGGACCAGGACGTAGGTCGTGCACTCTACCGGCGTCTTGTCGCAGACGGCTATACTATGGCTGGGGTTGGCATGCCGGAAGAGAAATCAGCCGGCCATGCGTGCGAAGAATAGAAGGTCTTGTCGTATTGCGCGAAGAATCCTACATAACGCGGATTGTTATTCTATCCACGGAGGGATCGAGATGCTCGTCCTAACACGGAAGTCCAAACAGAGCATAATGATAGGCGATGGTATCGAGGTGACTGTGGTGGAGATCCGTGGGGACGCAGTGAGGATCGCCATCGACGCTCCCCGCGAGATACCCGTTCACCGCAAAGAGGTGTATGAAGAGATCCAGCGCGAGAACCGGGAGGCATCGGCTGTGTCGGTGGAGGACGCCGCCGCAATCGACAAGCTTCTAGGCGGCTAGCTGGGTTTCAGTAGGGCATAGGGTATAGCCGCGGCGCAAAGGCCGTGTGGGCAGACGGGCGGACTCCCCGACAAGATGGGGGAGGACCGCCCGTCTGCTCACGCTTCCGGACGACCGCCGGGATTCTTGCCGCTCAGTCTAAACTCTGGCCCGCGTCTGCCGATGAATGTGTCAGGGAATGAATGTGCATTTTGGATCGCACCGTCTTTTGTGGCCTGGGCAATGGAGTGGACCAGGCTTGCTCACATATCTGGAAGCCGACAACATGGAGGTGTAACCTGTGTGTCCTGAGAGCAAGGTTAATTCGATATCCGGGATCGACATGAACGTGTCTAGAGCCGCCTGGGAATGGCAGATGGAGAAGAGCTCCGCCGACATTCGAAACCAGGTTCGGCGGGCCAACCGTGCCCTCGAAGCCGTGGATGTCCAGGCCAAGTTCTCTATCCACGAGGGCACCGGCGAGATCATGGTCAAGCTGGAGGATATCAACACCGGCGAAGTAATCCGGGAGATACCCCCGGAGAAGCTGCTCGACCTCGTCGCCAAGATGCAGGAGATGGCCCGAGGGTGATCAGGGACGATTACAGATGGACAGCATTACGGAGGTGAGGGAACGTGGCTGATAGGTTGCGTATGTCCGGGATTTCTACAGGTTACGACACCGCTCAACTCATAGAGCAGCTCATGGCGGTGGAGCGCAGGCCCGTGCTGTTGATGCAGCAACGGCAGAATGCGATAAAGACCAGGTCCGATGCGTGGCGCGATGTGGGGATGAGGCTGTCGACGCTGAAGTCGAGGGCGGCATCGCTCAAGTCCGCATCGGTATTCAACGTCAAGTCCGCTGCGTCCTCGGCGGACAAGATAGTGTCGGCCAGCGCGAACTCGACCGCGACCACCGGCACGTACAAGGTGTGGGTGGACCGTTTGGCCACATCTACCAGGGCCGCTGGCGCGAGCGAGCTCGGTCGCGGCCTCGATATGCAGGAGAAGCTTGCTGATGCGGGGTTCTCGATTACGCCCACTGCGGGCACGTTCACCATCAATGGAGTGCAGATCAGGATCGACGCCGACACCGTTATGAGCGATGGTGTGGACGATGCCAGCTCCAACTCGGTTTTTGGCTTGATTAACAACTCGGCCGCCGGCGTCACCGCGAGCGTGGTCGGGAACCGCATGAAGCTGACGGCCAATGACGGACTCAGCCCGGTCATTGTGGGCAGCGGCGGCGACACGAGCAATTTCCTCACGGCGGCGCGTCTGCTCGGGGCGGCCAGCGGCACCACGATCACCAGCCAGGGCAGCCTGGGAGTGGCCAAAACTACTGTGGCTCTCACCGGCGCCAGGTTGGGCGCGACGATCCAGAGCTCGGTCCTGGGCGGGGTGGCCGAAGGCGAGACGGCCGGACGGCTCGCGACCGCGCTCGAAGGCATCGAGACTGTAACCTTCACTTATCAGGGCGCCCAGTACACCACTGAGGCTCTGGTCGCCGGCGACGACATGGCCGCGGTTGCTGCCGACCTTGAGGCCAAGATGAACGCCGCCGCCGGGCTGACCGATGGAACCATCCGGGTGCGCCTCAGCGGCCTGGAGGAAGGCGCGAACGACCGGTTCGTGATAACGGATACGGCCACGCCGAAGGGCTCCGCTGAGAACACAATCACCATCGGAGCGGGCGAAGGCGACTCGCCGGCCGCGCTGAAACTGGGCGCTTCCGATGGGGCGACGAACAAGGGTATGTTCAAGATTAACGGCGTGGCGATCGAGTATGACCGCACACGCGATGCCGTGAAAGACATAATCAACAGGATCAACATGTCCAGGGCCGATGTGAGCGCGTCTTACGACTCACTGAACGACAAGATCGTCTTGACGGCCAAGTACACCGGCGAAGTCGCCATCTCTACTGAGGACGTGGGCGGCAGTTTCCTGGCCGCGGCAGGCCTGCCCGGAGCTGCGCAGCAGTACGGCGTGAATGCATTGTTCCGTGTGGAAGGGCTCGATGGCGGGGGGCAGCTTTCGTCGGCGTCCAACACGGTGACGGGCATCATCGGCAATGTGACGCTCACGTTGAAGGATGTGAGCGAAGACCCGGCCACGATCACCATCTCGCAGAATGTAGACTCGGCCTATAGCGAGATCAAGGCGTTTGTGGACCAATATAACTCGGTGATGGACCTGATTGCTACGCAGACGGCTTACGACAAGGACAAGAAGATTGCCGGCTCGCTGCAGGGCGATGGGGCCGCGCGCACCATCCAGCAATCGCTCAGGCGTCTCACCATGACAGCTGTCGACGGGCTGCCCCAGGGGCCCGACTCTCTCTTGGCCATCGGTATATCCACAGGCGCTGCGGGGCAGGGCGACTGGAAATCGGCGCATCTCAAGATAGATGACACGAAGCTTAGGCAGCTTCTGGCCGAAGACCCGGACGCGGTGGCGAAGGTATTCTCGGACAAGGATAGCGGCATCGCGGTGAAGTTCGAATCGTATCTGGGCGAGTTGACCCGGGGCGTTACCGGCACTCTGGCACAGTCCCAGAAGATCATGACCGACCAGATTAAGTCGGTTGATCGGCGGATTGCCGATGTGGAACGGCGCCTCGACAAGAGAAGAGAGAGGCTGATACAGCAGTTCACCCAGATGGAGAAGGCGCTCTCCTCCATGCAGCAGCAGCAGGCCTGGATGAACGCGCAGTTTAGCTCCATGCAGATGTAGCGCTCTAGGGGGGAGCGAAAGGATGATAGACTCATGATGGCCACACCCTGCAACAGGTACATGGAGATGCAGGTTCAGACTGCGCCTGCGGAGAACCTGGTGTTGATGTTGTACGACGGGGCCTTGAGGTTTGCGCGCCAGGCCCAGGTTGACCTGGCCGAAGGTAGGATGCAGGATGTCCACAACAACCTCACCCGGGCTCAGGACATCCTGGGCGAGTTGATGGGTTCGCTGAACATGGATGCAGGCGAGGTTGCCCAGAACCTGTTTAGGCTGTACGAGTTCATGCAGTACCGTCTGGTGACGGCCAACGTGAGGAAGTCCGCGGAGCCCATCGCCGATGTTGTGCAGATGCTCGGGGAACTCAGGGCAACGTGGTCAGAGGCCATACGCGAGGCTCGCGGGAGCGTGGCCAGAAGCGGGGGGCAGTGATTGACTTGGGGCGCAACGAACACGGCATAGAGCTGCGCGAGCTTTCGGAGCGCATACACAGTTGCCGCGCGGACGAACTCGACTATTATCGTAGCATTCTTGACCTGTCGCGCGCTCAGCGCGCCGCGATTGTCGAAGGCGATACCGATGCGCTTGCTCGGGCGACCGAGGAGAAAACCCGTCTGATGTCGGTGATTGACGCAATAGGCTTGAAGATAGCGAGCCTGATGGATGAGACCGCCTGCATCGCGGGCGCACGTTCGCACGCGTGTGTCCACCGCGACCACGTTGCTACGACCGCTGCGACCTCTGCGGTGCCAGCCGCGGGCTGCGGTCTCAACGCCCGGATAGTCGGCGTGATGGCCGGGATTCTGGAAGCGGAGTGCGCTAATCAGGAGCTTTTGGAGCAGGCGATAAGCGGTGTGAGCGAAGAGCTGAAGCAGATAGACGCCGGCGGCAAAGCTGTCCGGGCCTACTGGGGGCGGGGAGGCCAACCAACGTCGACAACGGGGGCGATCGACGACAACGCCTAAGTAGCAGATTGCCGGCATGGTACGTTGGAGCATGAATTGGGAAGGAAATCCGATGAAGTCTGAAGAAGGACCAAGTGATAGGCACAATGATGACGGATTCGGGGGCTGGCGTATTGGTCACTGCTACTTCTGGCGATGGCCCGTCCTGCTGCGGGCGCGTGTTGATCGTAGATGACGAAGTGAATATGCAGGTGGTGCTGTCGGAGGCCTTTGAGGATGAGGGCCACAGCGTCAGCGCCGCTTCAAATGGAGCGGAGGCTATCGCGGCCATTGCGGCCCATGATTTCGATATTCTGATTCTCGACCTCAAGCTCCCTGATATGACGGGCATAGACGTGTTCCGGCGGGCCAGGGAGATACGGCCGGGCATTCTCGCGATAATGATAACTGCATATTCGTCCATCGACACAGCCATCACGGCCATGAAGATGGGCGCCTACGACTACATAACTAAGCCGTTCAATGTGGAGAAACTGCTGATGGTGGCGGGCAACGCCATCGAGGGGACGATTCTCTCCAGGGCGGGCCGACTCCATGGACCAAATGGCGCAGTCAACGGGACGGTCGACGGCGCCGCTGACACTGACGCCGCCGCTGGCGCATCTGCGCCTGCGCCTGCGCGTGAGGGCTGGATGCTCTCATGGGCCGACCCCGCCGCAGAGGATCAGGAGTTCGGAGGAGTTGTAGGCTCGTCTCCCAAGATGAAGCAACTTCTCGACATTTCTCGCAACATCGCGCCCACCAACGCTACAGTTCTGATATACGGCGAAAGCGGCACAGGCAAGGAACTTGTGGCGAGCTACATCCACAAGAAGAGCCTTCGGTCGCGCAAGCCCTTCATCAGGGTCAGTTGCGCGGCCATACCCGAAACTCTGCTCGAGTCGGAGTTGTTCGGCCACGAGAAGGGGGCTTTCACCCACGCTATCTCCCGCCGTCTGGGCAGATTCGAGCTAGCGCACACCGGTACGATATTCCTTGACGAGGTGGGGGAGATGTCCCCTGCCATGCAGGCCAAGCTGCTCCGGGTGCTGCAGGAGAAGGAGTTCGAGCGGGTGGGAGGCGCTGAGACTATCAAGGTCGACGTCCGCGTGCTAGCCGCCACCAACCAGAACCTCAAGCAGGCGGTAGTCGAAGGCTCTTTTCGCGAAGACCTTTACTACAGGCTGTCGGTGGTCCCGCTGTTCCTGCCGCCTTTGCGCGAACGCAAACAGGACATCGCCGCCCTGGCATCCCGATTCATCGACAAGTACAACAAAGAGTTCGGCAAGGCGATCTCGGGGATCACCAGTGAGGCCCTGGAGCATCTTGCCTTCTATAACTGGCCCGGCAACATCAGGGAACTGGAGAACGCCATTGAGCGGGCCGTGCTTCTGGCGCGCCGCGATGCACTCATGCCTTCGGATTTCCATCTGGGGGCCGATCCCGCTCACTTCATATCGCTCGGGATAAACACGCAGCGGGGGCATGATGTTGCGGTGGGCGTCTGCGAGGGGTTGGGAGATGCGGGCGGGCCGGGAAGGCCGAGCGGATGGGGCGGCCTGGGCGACTCGCGCAATTCGGGCGGGGATGATGAGGAATGCGCCATGTCCCTGGAGGAACTGGAATGCCGCTACATCAAACAGGTTCTGGAGCAGTGCGACGACAACCGGACCCATGCTGCGCGAGTTCTGAAAATCACCCGCCGAACATTACTCAATAAGATAAAGAAGTACGACCTCTGACGGGCGGGCCGAGCATGCCGTTCCGAAGGAAGGAGTGCTAGCCAGTGAAGGATAACGGGCTGCGGTTGTGGGCGCCTGCCGCGGTAGTCGTGGCGATGGCCGCGGTTTGGCTGGCGTTGTCACGGATGTCGCCAGTCGCCCATAGATGGTGGACGATAGTTGGCGATGTTTTGCTGCTGATCGCTATTGCAGCGCTATCAGCCCTCCATGTTATCATCATCGCGCGCCGGACGCGGGAGGCTAGGATCGCCGCCGACAGGGTGAGTCGGCTGGAGATGGTCACCAGGGAACTGGTGGATCACGAGGCCATGATCCGTGATGATCTGGTGCATGGGCAGCGCGAGCTCAACGAGCGGATCGTCAGGCTATCCGGCATACTTGACGCCTCCCGCGATCTGGTCGCAACCAGAGACCTCCACGATTTGCTGGAACGCATAACCGACATGGCCAGGAGCGTTGCCGGCGCGGACTGGACGTCTCTCACAGTGGATGCGTCTTTGGCGGGCGCGGGCACAGGTGAAGCAGTCGTCATCACGGCCGGCACGACAGAAGGCGCGTCTTCTCTATTCCGGCTATCGACGCCCATTGTTTGTTTCGGACAGGCTGTGGGCCAGCTAACTGCGCATTTCGCCGGCGTTCGCTCGGGCACCTCCGATGTCACCCATCTCCTGGCCATAATCTCCTCCTATGCGGGCGTAGCCATGGAGAACGCCCGTCTGTATCAGGATCTGAGCAGCGCCAACTCCAGGCTGGAGGCGGCCCGGCGATACTCCGAAGGACTAATCGAGGAGGTTCCGGTGGGGATTGTCGTCCTCGACCGCGACTATCACGTCATGACCTGGAATCGGGTGCTTTCGGAGACCTTCCAGATGTCGGAGAAGGAGGTTCTGGGAAGGCACCTGGCGGACGTGGCCGGGGTGAACGCGGAGAAGCTGGTTCGGGTGCTGGCTGATGCGGCCGAGGACCCGCACTCCATGTCTCCTCGCAACGTCTCACTGGCTGACATCGATGGCGACCGGCACATAATGCGCCTTGTCGTGTCGGCAGTCGAATCTCTGGTCGGGAACGACGAAGGTTTCATCATCATGGCCGAGGACGTGACCGAGCGCGTGCGCCTAGGTGAGCAGCTTAAGCAGGCTGAGCGCCTCAAGACCCTCGGCGAGTTCGTCGCGGGCATGGTGCACGAGATCAACAATCCCATAGGGATAATCTCCGCCTGCGCAGAGGTTCTGGGCAGGAAGCTGGCGCGCCATGGCGACCAGTTCCGCGAATGCGTCAATACCGCCAAGATCATTGAAGACGAAGCGATCAGGTGCTCGGCGATTGTGCGGAACCTTCTCAGCTTTGCGCGGGAGGCGGAGATGAACCCGGGCGAGGTCAGCGTGGCGGGGTTGCTGCGGGAGACCGCCCAGTTCATTCAGGGCAAGGCATCGGAGTGCGGAGTCGAACTCGTTCTCGACATCGCAGGCGACATCCCCACCATAATCGGCGATCGCGATCAGCTGGAGCAGGTCTTCCTGAACTTGGCCGTAAACGGGATCGAAGCCATGAAGGAAGGCGGCAGGCTGTGCATGGCTGCCGCTAGGCTCGGGAACCGGGCGGAGATTTCGTTCACCGACACAGGTCCGGGCATTCCGCCCCAAGACATGTCGCGGGTGTTCAACCCATTCTACACCACCAAGTCGTCAGGCACCGGTTTGGGCCTGGCGCTCAGCTGGAGCATTATTGAGCGGCACGGGGGCACCATTGAAGCGGACAATGCATCGAAAGACGGGGGCGCCAGGTTCGCCGTGCTCCTGCCCCTGCAGAGGAACGCTGGGCGAGAAGAGACTATCCGGTCGGCGCTGCCCGGACAGTGAGCAAAAACTGCTCACTTGCTTTGCCGTCAGGCGCCGCAGCCGCCGGCTAGCTCGGTCGGCCCGTGACGCGCTCACAACACGGGGTCAGCGTAACATCGGCCATAGCAGCCATTCTTCGAGGAATCGAGGGAGGCTGCCTTCTTTTTCGGTGCCAAGCCCGCGAATGGCACCGATATTGCATCGATGTTTAGCGAGATCCGTATTGTCTTTCCGAAGGGAGAATGCCTGAGGTGAAGATCCTCGACGGCCCCACCATGAGGACTCTCGAGACCGCGCTGGATGTAGCATCGGCGCGCCATCAGGTGATATCGAACAATGTGGCGCATGTGAATACGCCCGGCTTCAAGGCGGCGGATGTGGATTTCGTGAGCAGCTTGGAGCAGGCCATGGCGGGCCGCGGGGGACTTGCCGGCCGGGCCACGAGGGCGGGCCACCTTCCCATACCGGGTCCTGCATCGATCGGGCCGCCGCTGGTTGCGCAGAGGGTGGATGAGGGCGTTTCGATGAGGGTAGACGGTAACAGTGTTGACATAGACTTGGAAATGGCCAAGATGGCTGAGAACGCGACTATGTACAACACCTTCGCCCAGTTGGTCTGGAGCAAGTTCAGCATTCTGAAATACGTGATCAGCGAGGGGAGGCGCTAGCCCGTGTCGGTGATATCCACATTCGGCATCAGCGCGTCAGGAATGGCTGCGGAGAGGCTGCGTCTTGACGCAATATCCAGCAACCTTGCCAACGGGAATACCACGCGTACTGCCGAAGGCGGGCCGTACAAACGGTTGATGGCGGTGGTGGAATCGGCGCCCGATGGACAGGGCGTGCGGGTCGCGCGCATAGTCCAAGACGAATCGCCGCCGCTTCTGGCGCACAACCCGGGCCATCCCGATGCCGATGCCGATGGCAACGTGGCCATGCCTAACGTCAATCCTGTGCTGGAGATGGTTGACATGATCAGCGCAAGCAGGGCTTACGAGGCCAACGTGGCGGCGTTCAACGCAGCCAAGGCCATGGCGGCCAAGGCGCTGGAGATAGGCAAGGCGTAGACGCAGGCAGGGTGCAGGGACAGGACGCAACCAAACAGCACATAGGAGGTGCGACCTCTTGGCTGGAGTTGAGGGAATAGGATTGAGGGGCGGGCTGATTCCGGGGTCGAACATTGCGATGGGCGTGTCCGATGGTCAGACCGATTTGGTCAGCGCTTTCGGAGGCGTACTTGAGCAGGCCCTAGATACCGTGAACGACATGCAGACGCGGGCAGACAGGCTAACTGAGAAGCTCGCGGCCGGCGAGGTTCGCGACATACATCAGGTGATGATAGCTGTGGAGCAGGTGAACATCGCACTTCAGCTCACCATGCAGGTGAGGAACAAGGTTATCGAATCATACCAGGAAATCATGAGAATGCAGGTCTAGGTGAATGACACTACCTACACCTCAAACAGGCGACGAGGCGGGCGCTGCCGGAGGGCAAGTTCGCGGGGAGCGCGCGGATCGCGGCGATCGGGCTGACTGGGGCGGCCGCAGGGACCGAGGCGGGTCGTCCGGCGGACGCGAAGGGCCTGGCGGACGCGGCGGGCTGACTACTACGCAGAAGATCATTGTCGGCGTGGTAGCCGGCGGGGTCTTTATCGCCCTGATACTGCTCATGGTCTCCAGTTCAACCAGCGACTTCGCCGTGCTCTACTCCAGCCTGCCGCCGGAGGACGCGGGCAGGATCGTCGAGTACCTGAAGGAGAGCGGCGTCAAGTACAAGCTGTCGTCAGGCGGCAGCACAGTCATGGCGCCATCGGACAGTGTGTATGAGTTACGCATGGAACTTGCCAGCAAGGGCTTCCCACAGGGCGCGGGCGCGGGGTTCGAGCTGTTCGACAAGACCAACTTCGGCGCGACTGACTTCACCCAGAAGGTCAACTACACTCGGGCCCTCCAGGGCGAACTGGCGCGCACGATCATGGCGCTTAACCCTGTCGAGCTGGCGCGAGTGCACATCGTCATTCCTGAGGAGCGGCTCTTCTCAGAGCAGCAGAGGCCCACCACTGCGTCGATTGTTCTCAAGCTCAAGCCGGGCGCCTACATCCTCGACGCTCAGGTGCGCGGAGTGGTGAACTTGGTGGCCAGCGCTGTGCAGGGCTTGTCGCCGGAGTCCATCACCGTTGTGGATACCGATGGCAACATGATGTGGCGCGGGGGCGGGGCGAACATGGCTCAGGGACCCTCCACGGGCGCGATGACCACGGCGCAGCTTGAGGCCAAGATGTCTTTTGAGCAGGAGATGCAGCGACGCGTGGAGACCATGCTAGATCGGGCTCTGGGCATAGGCAAGGCCGTTGTGAGGGTATATGCGGATATCAACTTCGACTCCACAGAGCGCGCCAGCGAGATCTATCAGCCGGTGGCGGGCGGGCTCGGGATTCCCATTGCCGAACAGACCACTGAGGAACAACGGCGCTCGGACGGTCCTGCGGTCGGCGGAGTCGCGGGCACTCCGTCCAACGTGGAGGGCTATCCTATCGTCACAGGGGCTGCGGGAAGCAAGTCCGACTATACGCGCACCGACCATACCATCAACTACGAGGTGTCTAAGGTAGTCGAGAGGGCTGTGATCGCGCCGGGCAAGGTTGAGAGGATATCGGTGGCGGCCATGGTGGATGGGGTGCTCACGCAGGACAAGCAGGAGACGATCAAGCAAGTCATCAGCGCTGCAGTGGGAATACGCACCGAGCGCGGCGATGAGATCGCGGTCACCGGCATGGAGTTCGCCCGCGGGGCTAGCGATATCGACCTGTCAGAGGCGGAGGCGGACGCGGCCAAGATCGACAGACGCGCGTTCATCATGCGCCTGGTGAAGATAATTGCCCCGATCATTCTGGGGCTTTTGGTACTCGTTTTCGCGCTCTCATTCCTGCGCTTTCTTCGTAGCAGGCCCGATTATGCGCCTGAACAGGCTGTTGGCAGGAGAGTGGACGAAGTGCTAGCGCAAGAACTGCCTCCGGTTGCGCTTTCAGCAGAGCAACAGAAGGCTCGCGATGACGAAAAGCGCAGAGCGGAGGTGCGACAGAGCGTGGAGACTCTTGCCCGCACCAAACCGCAAGATGCGGCCAAGATTCTGGAGACGTGGATGGCGGAGGAGTAGCGGACCGAGAGGCGGGTGCGAAGCGCGGTGAACGGATCGAGATCAACTGCGAGCGGGCGGCGAAAGGCGGCCATAGTCCTGGTTTCGTTGGATTCGGAGACGGCCGCGTCCGTTCTCAAGCACATGAGGGACGAGGAAATCGAACAGCTTACGCTGGAGATCGCCACCCTGGGCAAGGTGTCTTCTGCGCAGCGGGATGCCACCGTATCCGAATTCTACCAGCTCGCGCTGGCTCAGGAGTACATATCCCAGGGCGGTATCGACTACGCCAAGCACATCCTGGAGAAGGCCTTGGGAACCTCGCGGGCGTTGGAGATCATCAACAGGCTTTCGGCCAATCTGCAGGTTACACCGTTCGACTTCGTCCGCTACATCAGTCCCGAGCAGCTCACCAGCTTCATTGAAGGGGAGCATCCGCAGACCATCGCACTGATCGTGGCGCATTTGCGTCCGGATCAGGCAGCGATGGTGCTGTCGGCGCTCACTCCCGATCTACAGGCGGATGTGGCCATGCGCGTGGCACAGATGGAAGGCGCCCGTCCGGAGGTAATCAGAGAGGTCGAGTCGGTGTTGGAGCGCAAACTGACCAGCTTCGGCACTCAGGAGTTTTCGGCGGCCGGGGGAGTGAAGTCTCTGGTCGAGGTGTTGCAGAACGTCGACCGGTCGACGGAGAAGGTCATTTTGGAACGTCTGGAGGAAGAAAGCCCCGACCTGGCCGAAGAGGTCAAGAACCTGATGTTTGTATTCGAAGACATAGTCTTCATGGAAGACCGCTATGTCCAGATGGTCATCAGGGAGATCGACAGCAAAGACCTGGCGCTGGCGCTCAAGACGGCGTCTGACGAGGTCAAGGACAAGATCACGCGGAACATGTCCGAGCGCGCTTCGGCCATGCTCCGCGAGGAGCTGGAGTATCTGGGCCCCGTGCGTCTGCGCAATGTTGAGGAGGCGCAGATGAAGATAGTGGCTGGGATCAGAAGGATGGAGGAGGCCGGGCAGCTTGTGGCCATCCGGGAGAAGGGAGACGAGATGGTTGTCTAGCGTATACAAGGGCGTCGATGTCGTTCGCCCCGGGGCGCAGGGGGCAGCCTTCGTGCTCAACACCGACCGGCCGGAACTGGAAGTGCTCAAGAGGCTGCAAGATGGGTTGGGGGATGACGCGGTCGCCAGTCCCGAGCAGAGGGCCGCCCATATCATTGCTGAAGCGCGGCGAGAGGCAGACCGAATCATAGCGGATGCCCGGGCGGAGACGCAGGCCATGTGTCAGCGGGCCAGCGCCCAGGGCCGGGAAGAAGGCCGGCGGGCCGGGATGGAGCAGGTCGTGAAGGAGTACAAGGAAGCGCTGGGCCTCATGTCGCGCACGGCTGATGCCGTTGTGTCGCAGGCCGATGCCATGGTGCGCGCGAGCGAACGCGATATCGCGCGGCTTGCAGTGGCGGTGGCCGCGAAGGTCATCCAGAGGTCGGTGGAGCAGGATCCACAGATTGTCCTGTCGATAGCCAGCGCCGCGATCGGCCAGACCGAGGGGACGCGCAGCGTGGTGCTGCGCGTGTCGCCCAAAGACATGGAGCAGGTGTTATCAGTCCACGATGAGTTGGTGAGATGCTCGCCCGATCTGCGCAATCTCAAAGTAGTTGAGGACCCCCGCATCGAACGCGGAGGATGCATCGTCGAAATGGAAGTGGGCCATGTCGACGCCAGGATCGAGGAGCAACTCGCCGAGATAGAACGAGCGTTCATGGAGGAAGCGGAGTATGTCGGCTAATGGCGCAAGCTCTGGCGCGGGCGCCGGCGATCCGGTCGGCGGTGCCGCGGTCGATCTGAGCAAGTATCACAACCGCCTGGAGCAGCTGGACATAGTGAGGCAGAGCGGACGCGTGGCTCAGGTGATCGGGTTGGTCATCGAGTCGGACGGGCCGCAGGCGCAGGTGGGCGAGGTGTGCTACATCCGCCCGCGCAACTCGCTTGCATCGGTCACGGCGGAAGTTGTGGGTTTCCGCGAAGGAAAGCTCCTGCTTATGCCGCTTGGTGACATGACCGGTATCGAGCCGGGCAGCAAGATTGTGGCCGGGGGCAAATCGCTCGGCGTGCGAGTCGGCGACGAGCTGCTAGGAAGGGTGCTGGACGGGCTGGGCAATCCCATGGACGGTCTGGGCCCGATACACGCCGTGGCCGAATATCCCGTTTCGAGCCAACCCCCGAATCCGCTGGCGCGCCCGAGGATATCGCAACCGCTTACGCTGGGTGTGCGCGCCATTGACGGCCTGCTGACGTGCGGATCTGGGCAGCGCGTGGGCATCTTCTCAGGAAGCGGCGTGGGTAAGAGCACGCTCCTGGGCATGATCGCGCGCAATACTCGAGCCGATGTGAACGTAATCGGCCTGGTGGGAGAGCGCGGTCGAGAGGTGTTGGAGTTCATCCAGGGCGACTTGGGCGAAGAGGGTCTGGCCCGGTCGGTGGTGGTGGTCGCCACTAGCGACACTCCGGCGTTGGTGCGGATAAAGGGTGCCATGGTGGCCACGGCGATTGCAGAGTACTTCCGCGACAGAGGGCTCAATGTGATGTTGATGATGGATTCGGTGACTCGGTTCGCCATGGCCCAACGCGAGGTGGGCCTGGCCATCGGCGAACCACCGGCTACCAAAGGATACACGCCGTCGGTTTTTGCCCTCCTGCCCAAGCTGCTGGAGCGCTCGGGCACCAGCGAACGCGGCACGATAACCGGCCTGTATACGGTGTTGGTAGACGGAGACGACTTGACTGAGCCCATCGCCGATGCGGTTCGAAGCATTCTGGACGGGCACATCGTTCTGTCAAGGCAACTCGCCGACAAAAACCACTACCCAGCAGTGGACGTGCTGAAGAGCGTCAGCCGGGTGATGGACAACATCGTGTCGCCACAGCAGAAGCTGGCCGCCGGCAGGTTCCGCGACCTGCTGGCGACGTACCGGGAGTCGGAAGATCTCATCAATATCGGAGCGTATGTCAGCGGCTCGAATGCCAAGATCGACCGGGCCATCGAGATGATCGACTCGCTCAATGAGTATCTGCGGCAGGCCAAGGAGGAGCGCGCCTCGTACGAACGGGCCGTCGAGAGGCTGCTCGCCCTGGCGGGCTAGGAGGGTCACGATCGACATGAACAGTTTCAACTTCAGACTTCAACCTGTGCTGGAGCACCGCAGACGCCTTGAGGACCAGGCGAAGCTGGGACTCGCCAGGGCCAGGACGGCTGAAAGGGCGGCACGCGAGGCCCTTACCGGCATGGAGCACGCTCTGGGCAATGGCCAATGCGATATGGCGGACGCCAGACGCGATGAGGTCGATGCATCGGAGGTAGCAGCATATCAAAGGTACCTGGACCGGCTGAAACAGGACATCACGAACCAGAGCGGCCTCGTAACTACTCTTCACATCCGTTCCGAAGAGAGGCGCTCCGAAGTGATAGACGGGATGAAGGCGCGCAAAGTCGTGGAGAAGCTGAAGGAGAGACAATTCGAGCAGCACCGGGTCGAAGCCAACCGCTACGAGCAGAAGCAGATCGATGAGTTTGCGACTACCAGACACCATCGCTCGAACGGATCAAAGGGCGGTGAACAGGGGTAGGTTCGGGAATTGCCCCACTTTGGACGTGGATACCAATGTCGAATTCGAAAGGAGGTGAGAAAGAGATGGATGCAATGGTGATGACCATCGTGCCTGCGTGTGTGGTTGCGGGCGCGGCTGCAACTGCAAATGCAGGCGCGACGGTCGGCTACCGAGCACAGCATGACCTGGAGTTCAGTACCGTGCTTGGACAGATGGCGGCACAGCTGCGGTGTGCCCAGGATGCGGCTGCGATGGAAAGCGAAGGGGCCAGCACGCCCGGAGAGGGGGCGTCACAATGCGCTGCTGAAGACGAGCGTGTTGAACACGCTCAGGACGACGATGGCGAACGCCGCGAGGATGCAGCCGATTCTGGCTCAGTCGCTGCACAGCAGATCACTGCAATGGCAGCTCAGGAAAGCTGGATTTCGCCGGCTCAAACATGCTCCGCGATGCCGATGCGGGAACGCGCCGCGACACGGCCGGAAGGACGCGTGATAGCGCGGCCTGACGAACGGACGATGCCAAGCGCGGATCGACCGGTGGCGATGCAGCCCGCAGCGGAAAGGGGTCGCGCGGCGCAACCTGCGGCGGATCCCGTGCCGGCGGATGGGGTGGTGGCCTCGACACAAGCGAAAGGCGAGTACACACTGCCTTACGAGCGACTAGCGCCGGGTTCCGAAGACGCTGGCTATGCTCAGAGGACGGACGATCTCGCGGCGGCGCAGCCTGATGAACCCACGATGGCCGGTCCGGAAGGACGCGCGATGGCGCGGCCTGCCGAACGGACGATGCCAAGTTCGGATCGACCGGTGGCGATGCAGCCCACAGTGGAAAGGGGTCGCACGCTGTATCCGGAGGGGCCTACAGAACCGATGGATGGGTCGGTCGCCTCGGCGGAAGTGAAACGTGTGCACACACTGCCGCCCGGCGAGCGAACGATGCTGATTCCCGAGGATGTGGACACTGTTCAGCTGAGGGATGATCATGCGGCGAAGTTGCGCGCGGCGGCGCAGCCTGATGAACCCACGATGGCCGGTCCGGAAGGACGCGCGATG
>ENA-UOOH01000769-UOOH01000769.1-fermentation-metagenome-genome-assembly--contig:-NODE-769-length-34398-cov-3.929331_pt1 | contig 34398 bp, 32 predicted proteins | sample MGYA00245778_ERZ724025 | MGnify/ENA primary metagenome ERZ724025 (study PRJEB28704, sample SAMN03018313) | fermentation metagenome | biome: anthropogenic terrestrial biome; feature: soil; material...
CGGCTCGATAGAGCAGTCTTGACAAACGTAACAGAGTTTTATGCAACGCTAGTGAGGATACTCGATCGACTTTTACTTTTTCCAGCATGCCCATCTCCCTCTCTCCTTTTCCGTGTTCTGATCTCGTTTCCCCAGGCCGCCAAAGGCTAGCACTTCCACAGCCTGCTTTTCTTACAATGTATGCACGAACATGGCGGTGGAAATAAGACAGGATTCCCGTTTCACGACATAGAAAGGGATTGCAGATAGCATGTGCTTCAAAAAAAGGAAGCGGAAACCCAAAACTCGTTAGCGCTTCTTTTTGTCATTCGGAGTAATAATGACTTTGGTAGTAACATTCGGTTGCTTTCCCAAAGTGACAAATGTTTGAACCTCTTCGACCAACTTCAGTTTGAGCTGGATTTTAACCAGGTTATGGAAGACCCCTTCAAGGCCTCCGGGAGAGATTCTAATGTCCCGTATCTCCGTATCAACGTTTAGGCGAAAAACATGGCACCTGATGTTATTGATCGTAACACCAGGGGGGAGACAGCATTTCTGAAACGTAACCTCTTTGATGAAACGGAATGCATACTCAAGATCAAATGGCTCACCCTTAGCGCAATGACCGCGAGGAGTAACGGTGAGTTCCTCCTGGATCATAAACTCCACGTCTGTTCCCACATGTTTGCCAACTTGTTTCATCCTACAGCCTAACACAGCAGCCGTGGCGTGCCCACTGATCTGCGGATCCGAACCGATACTTGTCCCCTCTGGGGCCCTAAACACAGTATCTCGATTCTTCTCAGATAGGTAAAAAATCTCATCACAAATCACCCGATCGAGCTTAACCTTCTCAAGCATACCCATAGTCGATGCCTCCTAGCAAACGGTCTATTCTTGGGTCCATCTCTCATCTCCTCATAGTATGAAAGTCCTACCGTTTTTGCTACTGTGGTTTGTCAGGGAGCCTTGCGATGAAATTGCGAAATTCAGTAAATTAAACGGGGTCCAGGCCCGCCTTGCGCGTTGCGTGTCACTTTCATGTCACCTAGGAGTTGTATAGTTAAGGCAGATCATGCGAAAGGAGATTAACATGACCATTCTTAAAACGCTCAATCTGAGCAAAGTGTATCCCGGCACGGAGCCTGTAGTTGCCGTCGACAAGGTAAACTTCATGTTGGAAAAGGGTGAACATATTGCCATCGTCGGAGACAGTGGCTCAGGAAAGTCCACTCTCCTTCATATGCTTGGGGGGGTTGACAAGCCCACTGAGGGACAGATTTTCATTCAAGACGTGGACGTTACCACTTTAAACGAAAAAGATATGGCCATCTTTCGTCGCCGCAATATCGGGATTATCTATCAATTCTTCAACCTGATTCCTAATCTCACTGTAGAAAAGAACATCCTACTCCCCCTACTTTTAGACGGGCGCAAAGCAGATCCAAGCTTTTTGCAAGAAGTAGTTCAAACCTTAGGAATCGAGAACAAAACGAAGCGCTTTCCTCAACAATTGTCCGGTGGAGAGCAGCAACGCGTGGCCATTGCCCGTAGCCTGGTGACACGTCCAGCAGTGATTTTGGCGGATGAACCAACCGGTAATCTGGATCGCAAAAACACAGAAGAGATCACTTCACTTTTTCGCCTTGTTAACCAGCGGTTCCAAACAACTCTGGTACTGATCACCCACGATGAAAAGGTCGCCCTCTCCTGCGACCGGGTACTGACTATGGTTGATGGGGCATTACACGAAAGGAGGGCCTCATGAAAATCATTTCTGAGTTAGCGAAAGCAAGTACCAAGCATCGCGAAAACTCCGTGGCCATTCGTGCTTCTATTCTGGTTGCAGTGATCATGATGGGAACCTTACTTTTCATTTATAGTGAGTTGGAGCTGAGTGAGTGGAAGTATCACCAAGAACTGTTTGGAAACTACCATGTCCAGCTCTATGGAATCTCAGAATCTGAGTATAAACAATTGCAGGCAAACGAAGAAGTCAAGACACTAGAACTCTCCCAGGAAATCCGATTTGAGAACCTTCCATTTCAGCGCGACGGTATTGATATCTATTTTCAGTCTCCCGCTCTATTGAACACCAGCTTTTTTACTGATGCCCGCTCCCTGAGGGGAACATTGCCTAAACAAGCAGATGAAATTCTAGTGTCAGAAGTTTTTGTGCTGGAGAATCCAGAGTACAGCTTAGGAAGTGCAATTCGTTTGGGGTCTAAAGACTACACCATTACTGGCATTTACGAAGAACACCTCTATAGCTTTGAAAAGAACTACCAATTCTTTGGTCAGCTGTCCTTTGACCATAGTGCACATCTATTTGCAACCGCTGGCAATGTTGATGTCGCCATCTGGTTTCAAGACGAACGCGACACCTATCGACTCACGCGCCAAATCCTTGAAGACTTGGAAAGGGGCGATGAAAAGGAAGTGCTTAAAACTGGCGGTTTGCACTATAATACCCGCTACCTTGATGGGAAACTCATCTTCCAATCAGGCCTAGTTCCTTCCCGAGACTTTTTGGAACGCTGGAGCTTGCGTGTCGGACTCTTAGCTTGCATAGCCCCCCTCTTTATCGTCATGATATACAATGCTTTTAATGTTTGGAGTAGTCAGGACTTGCGCCAAATTGGTTTGCTGAAAAGTAATGGGATGACGCCCAAGCAGGTTCGCCGTTTGATCAGAGAAAAAGCCCTGCGTCTAAGCTTGCGACCTATCCTTCTAGGGCTCGTCTTAGCCTATGGATGTACCAATTTGCTCTTTTATCTGATGTGGCTCAACGAAAAGGCTTCTGGATTTGTGTATTCATCGGCCCGAAGACAGCTTAGTCTGCTGACCCCTAATCCATGGGTCTTTATCTCCTTGTTCCTCTTAGCTGTACTTTGCGTGCTTGTGGCCGCCTTGAAACCCGCACGACGCAGTAGCAAACTGTCTATCATTGACGCCATGAAAGGCAGCCAACCACAAAGAACGAAATTGCGATTACGTTTGACTGGTTACGGCAAAAACATCACTCGAAGCCTAGGCAAGGACAACATTCTTAGCTATAAGCGCACATTTCGCGGTATGGCCATTGCCATGGCCTTAGCAGGTATGGTCTTTAGCAGTGTTCTCATTATCCAGTCACAACGAGGGCTGGAGACACTATATAACACACCAAGTTCACCGTACAACCTGACCAGCACCTTTTTCACCATCCAAAAGGCTCCCCGCAGTCTCTTGGAGCTAAAAACGATCCCTAACATTAGGAGTAGTCACGTCTTTACAAGTTACAATTTTAAATATCTACCAGGGGAAAACCAGGGCTTTATCTCCGATGAACTACAAGTTTCGCTCCAGAGAACGAAACAAACGTATCACCCGACAGTTACCATATATGGACTAGAAGACCCTGATTTCCATGCCCTTTTAGCACAAAATGGCTTCAATCCAGGGGAAGATGAAGGTTTTCTGTTGTTAAACCAAACAGCCCAAAATCCCCACAGGGCGTATAAACATCGTAGCTATGTTCCCCTCTCACAAGAGGGCGCGACCACGTTAGTGGTGCAAGATGGCAAGGATAACGAACGCTATCACTTGCCTATTGCGGGTCGTATCAATGAGTTTCCCTATGATCTCTATCCCCTGTGGCCGGATCAAATTGCCCTTTTTACCTCTATGAGCGAACTCGAAGAGTTCCGATTGCAACATGACAAAGTGGACGCATACTATTCCATCACGTATAGTATAAAAGTCGCCACCGATCTAGAGGTGTTGCCGACCGTGACAGAAGCTGTACTCGACACCTTGCATGCCTACATTCCCAAATCAGACACCTTTACCCGCAATCAGTTAGGTGATTTGGCCAGCCAAGAGGAGCAATACAGAAATGAGTTGCTGCTTACCATCTCCGCTCAGATTCTTTTTGTGATTATTGGTCTATCCAATGCCTATAACAGCGTTCATATGAATCTCAAAGCTCGCACCCGGGATTTTGCTTTGTTACGAAGCGCTGGAATGACGGAAAATCAACTAAAGAAAATGCTTGGTTACGAGACCTTTTTCCTGATCCGGCAGGTAGTTGGCTACTATGTCCTAATGCTTGCCCTTGGCGTCTGGGCTCTCTCCGCCAAAAAACATTATATGTTTTCACCCTGGCAACTAGCTTTGAACTTGAATTTCCCGCTCTTAATCTTCTTTTTTGTCATTAGTATTGTGGGAATATGGGCCGCCATGGAGAGTGGCCGACGTAAAGTGCTAGGCCAAAGCATCATTGCTACATTGCAGCAAAGCTATTGATTGCCAGCAATGTTTCTATAAAACCGCATCTCAAACTCGCTCCCATCCGAAGAAGAATGCACAAGTAGTTCTCCCCGGTGTTTCTGAACAATGGATTTTGCTAGGGAGAGTCCAATGCCGAACCCCTGAGACTGGGGATTGCTCTTATAAAACCGTTCAAAAACTCTCTTTTGCTGCTCCGGGGTAAGCCCCGGCCCCCGATCTTTAACCGTAATGCTTTGGAAGATGGCATTTTGATGAAGCAAAACATGGATTTCTGCCCCATGGGGCGATGCTTCCACCGCATTCTTGACGATATTAAGCAGCGCTTCCATGAGCCACATCCGATCGCCCACTAGCACATAGTCATCGCCAATGACTTCTATCGTCAGCTCTTTCTGGCGCAGGATCTGATCAAGGCAGAACTCCACATCAATGAACAAACCCTGCGCCGAAAAAGGCTCCATCTCCAGAGTAATGGAGCCAGCATCGAGAGAAGAGAGCTTGAGGAGTAGATTGCTGAGATCATAGAGATGCTCAATCTGTTGGCGAATTCGCATTTGATATTCCTCAGCATGCTTCGCATCAGATTCCAAAAGTTCCAGAAGCAATAGTACCCCCGTCAAGGGGGTCTTAATTTGGTGGGTCACATCCTCCATATTACGCTTCAATTGTTCCTTAGCCTGGAGGGCCTGGTCGCGGATACTTCGCTGACTTACCAAACTTTTCTGGATCTCGTCACGTAAGGAACCGAAACAGTCATCCTGAAGGGGAATGTTTTCTGTTCTTTCCTCGATGGACTGCAACAAGTTCGACAAATCTTCTGTAGCACGACGAAATTCATCCCCTTCTTTTTTCTCCCACAGGATATGCAAGAAACCCAAGGAGGCTGTCAAAAGGAAGAGCCACAAGATACTGGCCCAGTCAAACCGAGGATTATGGTAGAGGATGACGCAGGTTCCTGCAAAGGAGGCAAGGGCAAAAAATGGGGTTTTCAAAACGCTACATTTCATTCGTCTCCCTCCGCCATCCTGTAGCCTATACCACGCACAGTACGGATATAATCTTGATAAGGCTCGAGCTTTTCCCTGAGCCGTTTGATAGAAACAGACAAGGTGTTGTCATAAACATCGCCCCGCTCCCAGCCCCAGATGCGATCCAAGATGCGCTCCCGGGGCAAAGTGAGACCCTGGTTTTCCATGAAGAGTTCTAGAAGGTCATATTCCTTAGAGCTAAGCTCCAGCGGTCGATCACCGACTAGCGCCATGTTTGTGGACTTATGGAGCACGAGTCTTCCACAGCGCAGTGCTTGTTCATTATCGCCTAAGGAGGCCCTTCTCAAAATTGCCTCCATTCGAGCCTTTAAGACGGGGAGGGAAAAGGGCTTGGTGAGATAGTCGTCTGCTCCAAGTGTGAGCCCCCGGACCATGTCTTTTTCCTGATCTCTGACCGTTAAAAGAAGTAGAGGGGTTTTCATGCCTAGAGAGCGAATGGAGGAGAGATACTCAAAGCCGTCACCGTCTGGAAGATTTAGATCAAGGATAATGAAGTCCTGCCCCTCGGGATGAATCCGGAAAGCGTCTTCTAAATTCAGACAGGTTGTTACCTCATTTCCCTGGGCTGCAAAAAAACGTTCTAGAGCGAAAGAGATATTGACATCATCTTCAATCACTAATATTTTCATTGGATTCCCCCTCACAAAGACTGATCCCAAACGCTAGGTTGCCAAAATCGCAACCACCTGCCACCTAGTTCACAGGCATCCTAAACCTGATGCAGAGCAACCATGGCTGAATTGGCAATAATGATATTACCATCTTCTTCTAGAAAAAGGACCTTAGCACCTCCCTTGAGATTCCGTTTCTTACGTATGTTGATTGGAATGTGCACAAGCATTCTTTGGTCAAGGTTTGGATCAAAAGAAAAAAGTAGACCCCAAGCGTTTGCTTAGGGACTACTAACAAGATAGTGAGAGCTCCTCTTAATTGTTAAAACCCCAGGTCTTTTGCACTACAACGCCTCCTCGAATTTCCACCGGACAGGAGCTGAAACCATACCCCTCGAAGATGGGCGACTTCTCCAGCGGTACTCCGTTACTATCGCTCAAATAGAAGGTATCCACTTTGTTCCAGGAGCTATACAAATAGATGTCAAAGTCATTGGGGTGAATGAAGCTCCATTCCCGAGTCACAGTTTCTTCCCTCTCTACCTTTACAGATTGCTGCGTTCTAGAGGTGATTTCGGCTGTTAGCGTTGTCTCGATCTCACCCCATCCCCACTGAGCCTTGGCCGTTGTCTCTGAAGTCAGGCGTTTAACCAGCTCTTGCGATTGCTCTATAGTTGTTCCTTGGCGGTGAGAGACAGTTTTTTTGAAATTCGTTCCCCGATCAAGAATTTGAGATTCTATCTGTTCAAAGTGTACACGATGACTGAGACGAGGGATCTCTGGAATCTCCTGATTCAATAGGGAATTCGCCCAAGTAGCGGGACTGGGATCATCGGGAAGCATGATTTCTCCATCCCAAACAAAGCGGCCCCATCCCCTTATAATTCGACCATTCATCCGTAGATACACCGAATTGGAGAAGAAGTCAACGGGATCTCCAATTTTGACGAGTTGGCTATCCGTCTTGCTAGGAAGGGAAACCCAGGGCGAAGTTGGTGTCGGAAAAGGATCTTCATAGTCCCTCAAAAGTCCAGCAACTGTAATGGTAATTTCAGAAGCAACCCCATTGTATGTAGCTCTCAGTGTTACATCACCTTCGTAATCCCAATCAGAAGCTTGAAAATTGGATGCTCCCACAGTGCCAGAACCAACTACAATCTCCCATGTGGGCTTGACCGAGACTGCCCTTCCTGTCTTGGTCGTACCCAGTGCACTCAACTCAATTGCCTCTCCAAATGCGACTGTGCTGTCACTGGCAGCTAGCTCTAATGAAACAACATTCTTGAGACCACCGAAAAGACAACCAGACACTAACATGGCAAAGACTGTCACAATAACTAGGAATACTCGCATGGATCGTCCGTTCATCATAGACCTCCTTCTCATTATGAAGCTCCTAGCTCCAGTCTATTCCAACGGACTTCCATGTCAATTGCACTTGGGGACAGTTCGCGGATCAATATCGGTCACAATCGTCCGCCTTTCTACCAATCCCATGTTCCCAGGCCCAGGCCACTACCTGTGCATGATTCGACAATTGCAGGACTTCCTTAATGTTAGCCATATGGTATTTTACCGTTCGTTCACTGATAAAAAGACGTTTCCCTACCTCGACATACTCTAGCCCTCGAGCCACCAACTCCAAAACTTCAACTTGCCGTTCGTTGAGTAGATCCTTATAGGGATTCAACTGGGAATGTGCACGTTGTACCCGGAACTCCTGTAAGATTTGGTTCTCCAAACCTGGAGAAAAGGGATTTCTCCCCTTCTGAAATTCCAAAAGTCCCGAGATGATCTCCGTATCTTCTAGGTTCTTCAGCAAGTATCCAACTGCGCCAGCCCTAATGGCCCTAAACAATGTGTCTGTCTCCTCAAAACTTGTGAGCATCAAAATCTTTGTGCCTGGTTGTTCGGCCATGATCTCCCTTGTGGCCGCGATACCATCAAGGATCGGCATATTAATGTCCATAAGAATTACATCAGGTCTTGTAAGGCGAGCCTCTTCGATGGCATCCAGACCTGTAGAGACGGTGCTCACGATTTCGAAATCAGCACTCAATAGGTTTATTAAACCCTCTACATAGAGGGAATGATCATCAGCAATCATAATCCGCATGTTCAGGGCCTCCCTTCAGGGGAAATTCCACGCGTATTTCTGTTCTACCAGGCGCGGAGCTAATCTGTAACTCCCCCCCAAGAAGGAGAGCCCGTTCGGCCATGATCGATAGACCCGAAGCGCCTTGGCTGAATCCAAGCGTAGATGTAGGGTTAAAGCCAACTCCGTTATCAGTAATGGTCAAAACCCAGTTTGCACTTGAAGGGTGGAGGCGTACTTCTACTACGTTAGCCCCGGAATGCTTCCGAATATTGTTGAGAGCTTCCTTTACGATGCCACACAACTGAATCTTAGTTTCCACAGAGAAATCACAAGGGGCTACATCCATGCGGACGTTGTCCGGTTCGAAATATTCATGCTCCCTGAGTCTAGTTAGTTCCTTGTTTAGGAGCACGGTTAAGCTAGTCCGGTCATACTCCCTAGCCCGCATACCATGAACATAATCACGCATTTCGTGTTGTGCTTCATCTAGAACCTCGCCAAGGCGGAGTAGATACTCATGGGCCCTTTCGGTATTTCCTCGTTGCAGTTCACGGCCGATTGCCCGTACCTGAATGCTACTAAACCCCATGACTTGTCCTAGATTGTCATGGAGGTCTTGGGTAAACCGCGTCCGCTCTGCAGAAATTGCCACCTCTTGTTGTTCCAAGCTAAGTCTCGCTTGCGCCAGTTTTAACTCAGTGATGTCGTTGATGACCATGACCTCCCCGCGCACATGGCCTTGATGGTCTCTGATAGCCGACACGAATGCTTCATAATAATGTTCTTCCCCCTGAACCCCTCGCTGGATTTCCAGATGTCGGCCAGCCTCTAGAGATGGATCGAGGTCCAGGGCAGCCAACTCAGTGGAAATATCCTGGAGAGACATGCCCAGCAACGAGGCCCTTACTTCAGTAACAAACATATGGCAAAAGGCTGGATTGAAGTCCACCACTCGGCCATAGTTGTTCACAACAACAACCGCGGTCTCCATGGCTTCTAGTACTTTATCCCAAGCAATGGGCACAAGCATAAATAAGTCAAAGCGATAGATACCCCAGAACATCAAACCTGCGGAAATTGAAAACACGATGGGAGTCACATCATAGGCGGTGATAGGACTAAGCCCGAGAACGTAAAGGAGATTTGAGAGTACCACCAGACTAATTCCTGCCAAGAGAAAGAGCGCTTGCCCCCTGTAAATACTATTTTTCTTGGTCAACGCTTGGCTGAGCAAATAGATGGACAAGAAATTTAGTGCGTATGATTGTGTGAAGTGAACCCAGAACCAGGGTCCATACTGCTTATCCAGTACATAAAACGGGCCTGTTGTATCCAGACGAAAACCCGTTCGCACAAGGCCCCACCAAGGGTCTGTCCAAACCAAAAGAATTGTTATAGCAGGAATAAGAAGCAAGGGTAGGACATTTTTCCGCTTGAGCCAGTGGGTCCGCCCGCTGAACTGACAGGATGTTAATAGCCACGCAACGGGTCCTAAAGAATACGCCACATACTGCAGATTGGCCCAGAATAATTTGTGTTCGATGGTCAAAGCTGAGAGCTCAAAGGCATTGGCACAAGACCACAGAGTGCCTATGGTCATGCATAACCCGAGTATATTCGTTCCAAACGTGTGACGATGCTTAGCACCATAAAGTGCTAGTGCACAAGTCATAACGGCAGATGCCATTAGAAAAATGGTATATGGTACGAATTGATAGGGCATTCCTCTCACTCCCAGAAGGATCGCGTGACGTTTAATTCTCCATAAAAAGACAAGGTTCCTTTCAACTTGATCCTCTAGAATCTGCTTTTTGCTGTTTTGCCACAAGAAGGTAATCTAGATATAGCTCCTCTTTCTATGAAAAAAGCGCTAATGCTCAAAACCCCGAGCACTAACGCTATACTGGGAGCAGACATGCGCTGCCTTATTTCAACCTTGTTGGCAACAAAAGCCAGGCAGATCGCCTAGCATTCTATTCGCCACATTCATCATGATATCGATGTTCATGACAAACAGAACTTGTGGATTTCAGAGAACCGTTCATGTAGTTTTCTACCGCTGCTTGAGCCTTACCGCGTGCTCCAACAATGACCTCAATGTTCTTTTCGTTGAAGATTTCAATGGCTCCGCCACCCATACCTCCCGAAATAATTATGTTCACGCCCATGTCACTCAGGAAGTTGGGCAAGAATCCAGGTCTATGCCCAGGATTAGCAACAACTTCACTTTTAACGATTTGGTTGTCCTCGGTTTCAAAAATCACAAATCCTTCGCAATGTCCAAAGTGCTCAGCCACCATGCCGTTTTCGCTTGCTACAGCAATTTTCATTCTACTTCCCCCTCATGTTCCTCAGTACTGTGGTAAAATGTGATTCTTTCGAAGATATGTGTCATTAAATGCAGATGACAATCTTGGTTGATACGTCATTGTAATCCCGCCTTGGTTATAGCGTATTTTTCTGTGCAAAAAGCGATTTCATGGCCTTTTCATAAACCGCTCTAACCGCTCTGCCCGACGCGCAGTCTATCTCTACAATGCTTTGCCCATTATTGATGGCTTTTACCGCATCCGAATCAAAGGGTATTCTACCTAGAAGCGGCAGCCCACGCTCTTTACAAAACTCTTCTATGCTCTCCGTGTGTTCAATATTGGTGTCATATTTGTTTATACACACTACTATCTTTGTTCTGAATCGTTCCGCCGTGTTTATTATGCGCTCCATATCACTAATGCCCGATACGGAAGGTTCAGCTACGATTAAGACCATATCAACTCCGCTAAGAGAGGCTATGACAGGACAACCTATTCCAGGGGATCCATCGATAATAGCCAGTTCAACATCTGTCGCCGCGGCTTTCATCTCCTTCTTCACCTCGGTAACGAGCAGTCCCGAAGTTCCGCTACCCATCTTCAGCTTCGCAGTTGAAAACACGTTTTCGGCATCGGAATACAGCATCAATTCTCCAGCTACATCTGGTTCCATAGTCATGGCTCCTACAGGACAGATGTACTCGCAAACTCCGCAGCCTTCACAGGCAAATGGATCCACTTCATAACCGTCCTCTACGAAGATGGCGTCAAAGCGACAACTCTCCCTACACTGATCACATGCAATACAGCGTTCACAATCAATAACGGCTTTAGGCAGCCCATAGTAGTCTGTTACCTTTGGTGCGGCATTCCACCTAGCTATGAGGTGCAGATTAGGTGCATCCACATCACAATCGGCATATGCTCTAACACGGGACAGCTTGATAAATGCGCTAGCAATCGTTGTCTTTCCGGTGCCACCTTTTCCACTAAGGATGAGGAGTTGCTTCACAGTGCACCTCCTTAATTACTACATCTAGTAGACTTGAGAATACTTCCTTGTATTTCTCGTCTTTTCTGACGGCTATTTCTGCATTGGAAGTCAGCAGTCCAAGATCATTACTGAAGGGAATACGGCTCAGGATCTTGATGTCTCTATCTAAGCAGAATACTTCCGCCGGATTCTCCCCTTCCAAGCATTTATTCAATACTACACCAAATGGCTTATCAAACAGCTTTACCAAATCATAAACCATAGCTAGATTGTGAACACCAAATAATGTCGGCTCAGCTACTAATAGACAGTAGTCCGCATCCCGAATGCTTTCCATTACAATGCAAGCACTGCCAGGAGGACAGTCAATGACAACTGTACTATGGGGAATATCCTTGATGCCAGCCAGTAGATTCTTAATGATTGGAACTCCCGATGCTTCGCCAGTATTGAGTATTCCGGTGTGAATTTTCAAACTCCCCGACATGCCCCTCTGAACCTTCCCGATCACCTTGTCTTGCTCAGTTAGCGCTTTTTCGGGGCAAAGCATGACACAGCCACCGCAGGAATGACAAATCTCATCGAAGACAATTAGCCGATCGTTTGTGTAGGCAAGGGCATTGAATCTGCAGAAATCAACACATTTTCGGCATCCATTACAATAGGTGTCATCCACAACTGGAACTTTGCTTGTTATTTCTTCTTCTTGGACATGCTGAGGTTTAAAAAACAGGTGCCCATTTGGCTCCTCCACATCACAATCAATATAGACTGCATCCTGTGCTGCTGCAGCCAAATTTACTGATACCAGCGTTTTCCCTGTACCACCTTTACCACTGAGAACAGCAATCCGCACATTAATCTCCTCCATGCCCGTGAAATCCAGCATGGATGTCTTCTAATAGAGGAAGTGTCCCATCTTTAGAGGCATCAATATTCTCCTTTACCGAAGCGGATGTTGTTTTGAATATCTTGATGCCAGCAGATTGGAGTACCTTAGACGCATTTTCTCCGCACCGAGGTGTCAACAAGGCGCTTACTTGGTTGTCTACCATGATTTGCGCAGCCTTGATCCCTGCACCACCTGGATTTGTCAAGGCACTGTTGTCAATAAAAGTCGATTCTTCTGTTTCCGTCTCGTAAATAAGGAAGTAAGGTGCGCGTCCAAAGGATACACATACATTTGTACCCAGATCCTTTTCATCTACAGGAATTGCTATTTTCATAAGAATCCTCCAATCTGGCTATTGCCTACCATGCCTACGCCTATGACACCCACGTCCACAACCGTTTCCTTTGCCATCACAAAGCAAGAATTCACCGCCTTCGATCCAGAGAACTTTCCCGTTAACTAGAGACTCTGCAAGCTTCTTTCTTGCCTCACTATAAATCCCCTGAACTGTTGTGCGTGAGATGTCCATCTGGTCGGCACATTCTTCCTGGGTGAATCTTTCCAGGTCAATGAGGCGGATTGTTTCATATTCGTCAACGGTCATAATGATTGCATTTTTGGAATCCACAGGGGAACCAAGAGGACCGAATCGATCATTGTCAGGAAGGCCACAAACTCTTCTCCACTTTCTTGGTCTTGGCATGTTCTTTCACCTCAATTACAACAGAGGATAGCAAAGTGTTTTGCTATCCTCTGTTGTTCTCCTTACAAATCTCCCAATTCGTCATCAATTTCGTCAAGACGTGCCTTCAGCATGTCCCTTTGTTCTTGAAGTAGTTCTCTCTGTGTTCTAGCGAAAGGCTGATTCCAGACAATACCTCGACCAAAACCACGGCCAAAGCCACGCCCAAAACCGCACCTGTAGGCACGTCCACGTCCTAGTCCCCTGCCAAAGCCAGCACCATACCTTACTGCGTTATCCTCCGTGCAAGGTCCTAAGCCTCGTCCGGTCATCGGCCCTGCACCCATTGGTCCAGATCCATCTATTCCAGGCAAATCACTCACCCCCCCGTTTCCGGCATATGTCGCTTTCAACTTTCATTATACAAAGTTTACGGCATATGTCAATAACTATTTCTGATTCTTCCCTTTCCTTTTTACTTTCATTTTGTCATTTTGTCATTTGTCACCCCTGAACACAATCTCAAAGTCCAACAGCGAGGCCGATCATCCTACCTGCTTGGTTTCTTCAAAACCCGCCATACGGTTGGGGAGTATGCGGGTGCTGACGAAGAAAAGCACTAAAATGAGTGCACCGGACACGGCGAACCACCTGTTGACTCCGATAACGTCAGCAAACGTACCGGAGAGGATCAATCCCATGGGCATAGCAATAAGACCGATACTGGACGTAAGAGAAAGCACTCTGCCTAGATACTCTTGCTCAATGCGAGTTTGGTAAATGGCGGTCTGTACACCGTGAAAAAAGGGATTAACGATACCCTTGATAAATGCCAACGCGACAAAGATGGGAAAACCCGCGGCAGGCAACAGACCGATAATTAAGACACATGTCCCGTATATGCCAATGGAAAGAAGGATCGACTTTACGTGTCTGATCTTCCCCCCAATGATCCCGAGAATGAACGAACCTGCAAGCATGCCTGCAGCGAAGACCACCTCAACGACTCCACTTTTCGCAACGCCGCCTTCAAACCAGGTCATCGTAATTAACGGGTACAGGGTACCAATGGGAAAGTAGATGAAGGCATACAAGCAACTAATGATCAGAAGCTCTAAAAGCCCCGGCTCTCTTCTCAGAACCCGAAAACCGTCCTTGATTTCCAGGAATATCTGAGAACGACTGTGATGTCTTCCTTTCACTGTATCTGGGATCTTTACCAAGGCGAGAACTGCCGCAGCAAATACCGCTCCAAACACATCCAGAAGAATAATCACGTTCAGATCCCACATGCTAAACAAGAGTGCAGCAAGTGCCGGGCTAATCACCATAGATAGAGACTTGAAGCCCTGAGCAAAGCCGGCGTATTGAGTCAACTGATCCTTAGGAACGATGGAGGGGGTCACGGCTTGCAATGCCGGGGTGTGAAAAGCCGCTCCGATAGAGCGGAAGAGAAGTACCACATAGATCAGCCAAAGAGGTATTTCCCCAAAGACCCCGACTATCACGAGTACCATTCCGGCGAGTGCTATGAGGAGATCCGCTAGAATCATGACGGTTTTGCGGCTATAGCGATCAATGAAAACACCAATAAACATTCCGAGCAAGGCCTGGGGAAGAAACCCGATCAGCGTTGCGAGGGAAAGCAGTGCGGCAGACCCTGTTCTTTGGGTGATATACCAGACAATGGCCATCTGCAGTACAGAACTGGTCAAAATGGATATCGCTTGGCCAGACCATATGGTAATGAAAGTACGCCTCCAGTTCTGCATCTAACTATCTCCTTACTTGTTTTCAGTCATCGGCTCGGGAAACCAGTGCTTTGTCCTATTTGCTATTCTTACTAAAGCAAGCATGAGCGGTACTTCGGTTAAGACTCCGACAGTAGTAGCAAGGGCTGCCGGAGAGGTTGTGCCAAATAGTGCGATGGCGACTGCGACCGCGAGTTCAAAGAAATTTGATGCGCCAATCATGGCTCCCGGTGCTGAAATATGATGTGGAAGCCTCAGCCATCTGGATGCAAAGTAGGCGATGAAGAAAACAACGAAGGTCTGAATGCTCAATGGTACTGCAATCAGCAAGATATGAAGTGGATTATTTAGAAAAACTTCTCCCTGGAACGCAAACAGCAAGATTAAAGTTAGCAGAAGACCGGCAGTGGTAGCATTATCAAACCTCGGCAAAAACTGCTTTTCGAAATACACCACACCTTTTCGCCTAGACACGAGCATCCTTGTCAGGATACCTCCGGTCAATGGTATTACAACGAAAAGCACAACTGACAGAATCAATGTATCCCAGGGAACAATAACATTGCTGACACCAAGGAGAAACTTAACTATCGGCACAAAGGCGATTAATATAATCAGATTGTTAGTTGCCACCTGAACCACCGTGTATGCAGGATCTCCCTTGGTCAGGGTACTCAATACAAAAACCATCGCCGTACAAGGGGCTGCACCAAGGAGTACGGCTCCTGCTAGATATTCTTTTGCCAGATCAGAAGGAATGATTTTCTTAAAAACCACATAGAAGAACAAACCTGCGATTGCGTACATTGTAAATGGCTTGATCAACCAATTCGTGATCCATGTTACATACAAACCGTTGGGGTTCTTCCCAACATTCTTCACGCTTTGAAAATCAACCTTCATCATCATCGGGTAAATCATTACCCAAATCAATATGGCTACCGGAATGGATACGTTGGCATACTCAAACTGGTTTAGAAAGACCGGAATCCCCGGAAGAAATTTGCCAATTAGTATACCCAGAGCCATACAAATGGCTACCCAAATTGTTAAGTACTTCTGGAAGAAACCTATCCCTGTCGTCCCTTCTTTGCTCACTTCAATCACCCCTAATTATGGAAATATTGACTGTGTTCGGTGTTCGAATCCCGCAATGAACTCTTCAAGGCACCTGCCAATCGCATCTCGTACTGCCCTAAACTGCTCCATGATTTCCTCTTCAGTACCAGTGGCTTTTGCAGGATCAGGAAATGGCCAATGCATCTTCGTTACTGACGGTGGAGTGAGTGGGCATCTTTCTTCAGCATCCCCACAGAGGGTGATCGCATAATCCATCTCTTTAAGCAACCCCAAGTCGATCACATCCGAGGTATAACCGGAAATATCGATACCAATTTCTTTCATGACTCTAACCGCCCTCGGATTCAAACCGTGAGCTTCCAAACCAGCGCTATAAACCTCCAACCTATCACCGCCTAGCTTCTTGGCGATTCCATGGGCAATTTGACTGCGACAAGAATTCCCAGTACATAAGAACATGATCTTCGTTCTGTTTGACATCGACTTCACTCCTCCTGCCACCCTATCGTTCTCGCTGCCATTTCGTTAACTCTTCAGGATCTTGCTCACACACTACTTTTCCAACCAATCTGTCTTGCGCGATCACTTCACTATCCTTCAAAGAGTCAAAAACGAAATTCAAGGCCATTTCAACTGCCGTGCTTGGTCGTGCAGGCCTATGGTAGTATATCCACCGGCCTTGCTTATAGCTATCAAGAAGACCTGCTGCTTTGAGAATTGAAAGATGTTTGGATACTGTGGAGGGAGCATTGCCAATAACTTCCACAATTTGACAAACACACGCTTCCCGATCTTTAACCATCATGATGATCCTTAACCTGTTCTCATCAGCAAGAGCCTTGGTAATTGCTAGAGTTTTCTTCACGCTCACGCCCCCTATATTTCGCCACATATAGAACTATAGTTTAAGTATATTCCTCAAATCTAAAGAGTGTCAATAGCAATTGCGAAATCATTCTCAAATTTCTCATCACAGGTAGAAGTAGTAGCCCTTTAGCAGGTAATCCTCTTCATACTTGCGAGCTAGTCTCCACAGTGTGTTCTTGACAGCGTCTATCCCTACTTGACCCATTTCCAACTTCATTAATGCGCTTTGAATGCGCTTCTTTTCCGCTTCCAAAGCCTTGCCCTTTAAGTATCCCCAAACATGCTGGGCCGCATTGAGGGCATGTCCTATCACGACCGGCTTGCCGAGAGATGTCTCGATCATCCGGTACATTTCTAAGGCTGGATGGGCTCCCTTGCCACGCAAAAGTCTCTGAATCGCATAGTAATGATCGGGAGACCGTTCCAAGATGCAATACTTGTAACGTTCCCATTCAGGTTCAAGTTGTCCGATTTCCATATTAGAGAGGCAATTGATACATTTCAGCGCAGATACGTTCTTATCTTTAACTTCTAGCATGATGTCAATACCCTCACCAGATAGCTGTTTATGGAAATCAAGGAATGCATCAATTCGTATGGAGTCCGAATGTGCCCCAGGTCTCTTGTGTGGATGCTGCTGGGAAAAGTGGATCTTTTGACATCCGTCGTCTTCTTGCCAGGTTTCACGGCACCTTGTTATCCACTCCAGGTCCTTACAGGACTTGTCTACAGGATTCACAGCATTATGCAGGTTATCATAGACTACAGGACTTCCCGTGCTCATGGCAGTTTCCAGGACATCCCCGATATGGAATGATCTATCATCATTTTCCAGCACCAACCGGCTTTGAACCGCAGAGTCTAGGTGCCTATAGTGCGACACAAAACGTTTTAAGGCCTGCCTTTTGTCACCGTAGACGCCGCCTACATGGAGCACTATTTTGTGCCTAGGTCCAAGCCCCAAGCAATCCAGAACCTTAGCATGGTAGTCAAGATCCCGCCTGGCGCGGTCCACAACCGTTCTATCACGGGAATTTAGCACTGTGTATTGTCCTGGATGCATGGATACTCGCATTCCTGCATCCAAGATTTTGCGTCCGGTAGAAGTGAGTGTTTCAGCATATATGTCCTGCCAGGGCAAATCCTCTGCCACACTGGACCCGAAGGGTATCAGATCTGAAGATATCCGAAAAAGCTTAATCCCGCTTCGGATGTTGTAGTCGATCAACTTGTTGAGAGAATCCAAATTGTGCCCGATGAGCGACACTAACCGCTCTTCTTGTGCATTCTTCAGTGTGCAGCTTTTCAGTTCGCTCCCAGGCACCCCCAAAGCAAGGCAGGCATAGCCGATGTTCATATGTTCTCCACTCCCAAACCATACTAGATGTACTTAGCCAGAAATTCCACGATGGCCTTATATACCATGATGGCGTTTTCTGTCTTACTATAGCCATGTCCTTCATCAGGAAGAAGGATGTACTCCACGTCCTGACCTCTCCCGCGAAGCGCTTCAACAATTGCATCTGACTCTTTCTGTACGACGCGAGGATCATTGGCGCCTTGAACCACGAGCATGGGCTTGATCGTAGCGTCCAAATATGTCATGGGCGAATCTTCAATCAGTCTATCTCGATCAACGATAGGATCACCAATGAGCTCGGCATCGGCTGCCTTCCAGTGTTCAGGTGCGGTCTCAATTGTGGTAAAGAGATTGCTAGGACCAAACTGGTCCACAAAGGCTTTAAAGAGCTCGGGATGCCGCCCGTGGAGAAGGAGCGCCATATAGCCACCATAACTTCCGCCAACGCAAAACCACTTTCCAGCCTGTGACTTGCCTTGACGATCCAACCAATCCATCCCTGCTACAATATCAAGGCGTGGTCCGCCGCCCCAGTCTTCGTCGCCATCGTTATCGAACCCCGTGAGGATCATCTGGCTACCCGGCAGGTGCTTGATAAAAAATGACATCTGGCCTTTCTTGGTCAATGGATACGGATACCCTTGGTTGTGATCAAGGGCCCACAAATCATACCTTCCTTGTAGATTTGTGGAATAGACAATCTGCCTTTCATCGGGACTTACAGAAAAATCCGTTGTTGAATGTGGCAAAAAAGCTCTCCAAACTGATTGGTGGTAATTGAATCATTGTGTCCCCTCCGAGTTCAAAATCGATTTAGGCCTCCACAATTCGAAAGCAATGGGAGATTCTACAAATATGAGCGATGTCCTGTCGGGGGTGGAGTTGTTCGTCCTGAACGCATGAAGGAAAACCGTTTCTATCGCCGAATTCAACACCTATAGGCGTGCACTAGAGTGAAGCGGGAGGCGAAAGTTTTGTTCAATGATTCGGAATATGGGCTAAAGCGCACACTGGGATTACCCCATGTGGTGGCAGTGGCCATTGGTCAGACAATTGGTGCCGGTATCTTTGTTCTAACTGGGATGGGTATAGAGTTTACTGGGCCATCAATCACCTTGGCATTTCTTATCGCCGCGATTCCTATCACGTTTTTGTTATTAGTTGTGGCGATGCTAGGATCGGCGCTCCCGACAACAGCGGGAACATATATGTATGCGAGTCGGTTATTCTCTCCCTTGGGAGCATTTGTCGGCGTGTGGGGGTATCTGGCCGCTTCCCTCCTTGGAGCTTTTCCCTTGTATGCCATTAGTGCCGCCCACTATCTACAGGCCGTTGTTGATGTCCCCACAATTCCAACAGCCATTGGCCTTTTGACCCTGCTCTATGTGGTAAATCTCTTGGGTCTATCCTTTGCAGCCATCATTCAAGGGCTTATGGTAGCATTTCTTCTAGTTGCTCTTATCGTTTTTGTTACCCTGGGCTTTCCTCATGTAGAAGTCACGAACTTCACGCCTTTTTTCACAGGCGGATTCGGTGGATTTGCTATGGCTGCCTCTATCTTAACCTTCACCCTTGTTGGCGCAAATGCCGTTATTGAACTGGGAGGGGAAATTAGAAATCCCGGGAAGACGATTCCCTGGGCTTTTTTGATCTCATTCCCACTCGTTCTAGTTCTGTATGTATTCGTTGCCATTATAGCCGCTGGCGTTCTACCCTGGACAGAAACAGCCGGTCATCCCCTTACAGTCGTCGCCCAAAGCTTCATGGGACAAGCTTCCTTTAACTTCTTCGTTTTTGCCGGGGGGCTCTTGGCCATCATCACAACTCTCAATGCTAGCCTCATGTGGGGTACCCGCTCCTTACTTGGCGTAAGTGCTGACGGTTTACTTCCCAAACGGTTAACATCGATTAATAGGCGCTTTGGAACGCCCCATTGGTTCCTTACACTCATCTATATGATATCTTCAGCAGCCATCCTTCTCCTCGGGGAAGAAAACCTCTCACTGTTTGCCGTTCTAGCATCCATAGGTGGAATTATCGTGTTCATTCCCTTGCTGGGAGCAGCGCTTAACTTGCCCAAAAAGGCTCCGAAAGCCTACAAAAACAGCCCCTTCAAGCTTCGTGGAATGTGGCTCTATGCGGCCGTTGGAGTCGGACTCTTGCTCTCGCTTTTGATTCTCTGCATATTACTGGTTGATCTGCTGTCTTACACAGCGGGGATGGTCTATGGAGTCATCTTTATTCTCTGGCTGATTGCCGGTGCAATGTTGTTTGTGTATAAAAAGCCTGTGCAAAAGCATGACACCTTTCGTCAGATGTAGACCCCCGTTGTTTTGGGTCTAGACTGATACATGTTCTAGTTAGCGCATCCCTCCCATAGAGTTCTACGGGAGGGATAGCTTTGTCTGTACAACTTACCGTCTTCGATGGTTCCGATTGCATAGGGGGAAATAAGATCTACCTAGCTGCAGACGGGACAGGGATTTTCTTTGACTTCGGTCTCAATTTCTCCGTGAAGTCCCGGTTCTTTGATGAATTTCTTCGTCCCCGAAGTGGGTTAGGATTGGTGGACTACCTGTCCACCGGGCTACTTCCACCTATCCCGGGGATCTACCGTGATGACCTAATCCCGCCGGGAGTGGACCTGTGGAACAGGTGCAAAAAAGAAGACTTGGGCTGCTGCGGACCCCAAGCTGTTTTGTTGTCCCACGCTCATAGCGATCATCTACAAATGGTCTCTTTTTTGGGGACCCAGATCCCTATTTTCGCAAGCGTAACCACAGCTGTCATAGCTAAGGCTCGGCAAGACACCGCTCTAGGAGGCTTAGAATCAGAAACCACGTCCATCGTTCTCAAGGAAGCATGGGAAGGGCTCTTGCGTTCCGGGCACTATCGCTCCTCTCCCGCTCTGGGGAGGCACTATATGGTGGCAGATCGTGATGTTGTTGCAGATGAAGTCCAAGAGTTCTGGGCAAGCTCTACTTCGTCTCGGGTCCTCCAGTCTGTTCCTCTTCAGATCTCCCCTGGAAGAATAGGCACTCTGAAGGCCTTGTTTTTCCCAGTAGATCACTCTATACCAGGATCAGGGGCGTGGGCTGTTGAAACGTCCGAGGGATGGGTCGTCTATACGGGTGATCTACGCATGCATGGCTCCCAGAAACAGGATACCCTTCGGTTTATAGAAGCCACGACTTGTTTAAAGCCTCTTGCTTTGATCTGCGAAGGGACCCATTCAGAGAATGAATGGTTTATGTCTGAAGCAGCCGTTTACGAAAATGCTCGCTTGGCGGTAGAACTACACAAGGGGCTTGTTATAGCAGATTTTCCCCTGAGTAATATTGAGCGGCTGTCAATCTTTCATCAGGTTGCCATTGATACAGGACGCATCTTGGTTGTTACCTTTAGGGATGCTTACCTTTTGGAGGCTCTATCGAAAGTGGTGAAAGCTGTACCTAACCCACTCGATTCTACTCATATCAAGGTCTATGGGCCTAACAAAGTTACCCTCGCAAGTTGGGAGAGAGTTCTTGCAGAAAGGCACGGAGGGAAAGTCATCGGTGCCACAGAGGTTCGGGAGTCACAAGGGTCTTTCATTCTCTGCTTTGGTTACTATGATCTCCCCAACCTAGTGGATATTGATCCTGGCGCAGGTCACTACATCCACTCCAGTTCAGAACCCTTCCAGGAGCAAATGGTTTTGGATAGGGCACGACTTCAAGCCTGGCTTCATCACTTCAACATTCGAAATCTAGGCCATGATCACCAAAAGAATCGACCTGTTAGCCCCTTCCATTCCTCTGGGCATCTAAGTGGAAGCGAGCTCGTAGACCTCGTCGAACAGATCAGGCCTCGTTACCTTATTCCCGTCCATACAGAGAAGCCCCACAAAATCCGTCAAAGGATCCAGGAGCGGATGGGTAAGACCGTGCAAACAATCCTCCCCAAGGCGGGGTCTCCCATCATACTGCAACGCTAAGCGCAATTGGGTCTGTTTGCAGCATTCCTACTGTTCAATCACCAGGGAAGAGCGAGGGCTAAGCCTGATTATATCCTCACCCCACTCAACCTCCCCATCACTGTATAACGTGGTCCAGCTATGAGCCTGGTTGAGGTCTAGCTCAATTGCCTGCCAGGCAGAATTAAGGTTATGGAGGACTAACGCCTGCTCATCCTGCCACTGCCTCACAAAGCCCACAATTTGCTTATTACCAGTATCTAGAGGAATGATTTTCCCAGCCTTTAGAGGGAGATTACCTTCCCTGAGGTGGATCAGATTCCTGTAATGACTCCAGATGGAATTAGGGTCTCCTTGTTGTTCTTCCACCGATGGTTGCCATGCTCCAGTGTTGAAGTTTGACGCACGCCACGTACTTTGCCCAGGACCACTTACGTTATACCATTTAAAAGGCTCTCGTTTGTTTTCATCGGGGCCTGCCCCTTTCATACCAATTTCTTCACCATAGTAAACGAAAAGATTGCCAGGTAAAGTGAGGTACACCGAGGCTGCCATTTTCATCTTTTCAACGTCATTTAAAACCGACATCGCCCTGTCTTGATCGTGATTTGTCAAAAAGGGGGCATCGATCACCCACTCTGAGTGCTCTTCATAGCGATCTATGAACCGCTGGGTCACTCTAGCCAAACCAAAGTCAGAACCACTTCTGGCACTAAGAATGATCAAATTAGCAAGATCGAAGTTAAATGCAGAGTCAAATCCCTCGTAATAAGGTGCCACCACAGTGGAGTTGTCCCAAACTTCGGCTACCAAGTAGGCATCGGGTTTGATATGCCTAAGGTGGTCTCTAAACTCCACCCACCAATCAAGGGCCCGGTCCTTTTCAGCATGGGCATACATATGCATCGCCGCATCGAGGCGGAAACCATCGACCCCTAAGGCGAGCCAGAATTCGGCAATGGCCTTAGCCTCCTCACGCACTTTGGGGTTGTCATAATTGAGATCAGGCATACCATCCCAGAAAAGACCATAATAATGGCCAGTTGCGTGGGGGTGCCAAACCCTTTGGGCCCAGGGGCCAGGGGCACTTAAGTTGGTATCGGAGTCCGCCCAAATATAGTAGTCGCGGTAAGGACTCTGGGGGTCCAGAGTTGCCGCAATAAACCAGGGGTGAAGACGACTTGTATGATGAAGAACAAGATCCATAATCACCCGAATGCCTCGGCTATGAGCCTTGGTGATCAGCTCTTCAAACTCCTCCAGTGTGCCGATCTCCCGGTCGATGGCATAGTAATCTGTCACATCATACTTATGATAGGTTGGAGAAGGATGAATGGGAGTTAGCCAAATCCCGCTAACGCCCAAGTCCGTCAGATAATCCATCCGATCGATGATTCCCCTCAGGTCCCCTAAACCATCACCATTGCCATCGGCAAAGGCTCTGACAAAAATCTGATAAAAAACACCATGCTTGCCTAAGAAGATGTCCTCTTCGCTTAAAGGCTCTCCGAAAACTCCCTCTAGTGGAATAATCATCAAGAGTATGATCAGAAGTAGTGTCGCCAGTCTGCGTAATACACGCATGGAATTCCCCCCCGTATGCCATTTGAGTTTCGTGGATCCAGCAGAGAAAAATAACCAAAATGTTGCGATTCCCCTCTGGGATACTTGATCTCTTGGAAATAAGTGATACAATGAAGATGATATCTCCGAATTGCGTTTTATAAGCGGGGGAACCAGTATTGGGGTGAATTTCGCCCTATGAAATCATAGAGCGAGAAGGGCAACTTGGGTGTCCTAATCCGTCAGCTAACCTCGTAGGAGTACACCAAGCGCGTATTGTCACTGGAACTAAGGGCCCAGCGACCAAGCGCTTTTTGTTTTCCCCAAAATAATCAAAAGGAGATGTTGTCATGAAAGTCTGTCCAGACTGTTATGCCGCGAATCGCTCGTATCACATGTATTGCCAAAAGTGCTCCGGTCTTCTAACAGATGGCGCAAAGAACCCATATCCACGGGTCAAGATCAAAAAGAAAGCCGCCATCCGACGAGTGCCAACTGGATTCGTCTTCACCTTGTAGTACTACTACTCACTTCTTTTCTCCATCTTGGTTCTGATTCCTGTTTCCTCAGCGCAGCCAGCACTAACAAAGGCCCGGTTCCTCAAAAGAGAAGCCGGGCCAATTAGCCTTCCTACGCGCTGTTCCGCACGAGAGCACCATTAGGTCTAGGTAATTCGGTTTCTACCAGACGATTCAAGTCACAAAAATGCTCCAGGAAGTCCTGAACAAGCTCAAATTCCGCAGAACCTTCCTTCAACGCAACAATATCCTGTAGGATCTGGGCCATCCACACATTGTCGAAGTAACGGTACCTTCCGCTGTTCCATGTCATGTTATTCGGGTACCGTTCGTTAACATAGTAGTTCCAGAACAGTATCTTTCTAGATTCCTCCTCAGAAAGACGCAACCTATACTCCAAATGAGCCGGGATATACCCATCTTCACACAGCTTGCCAACAAAGAAATCTCCCACCATGAAAAGGCCTACGACCCGTCTATCCTTTTCAGGTACGTCTGGTTCCCTTGCTGTTATAAGACAACAACTATTTTGGTGCAAGCGCACCAAACGATTGGGTTCACCTTGATTGGCCCCACTCTTCTTTCGACCTGTGAATACTCTCCACTCTGAAAAAACCTTGTCCTGCTCCGCCGGGTCACACCAAAAGGCTACTTGGGAAGCGGGAGAGAGCCTATGGTTCTTGAGTAGTCTTTCTCTCTCTAAGGCGCGCTTACGCCTAGCCTCTTCAATGGCTCTCATGGCCTCAAGCTCGGCCTCTTCCTTCTTGCGCTCTCGCTCAATTTTCAGTTTCACGCCATCAACATGTTTGGCCAGTTTAGGATCGACCAAGAGCAAATGCGTCCCAAAGACATCGGGGAACACGAACTTCTTGACTCCTAATGGAAAGCGCACTTCAACATAGTCATCATCATGGGCGACCACGCTTCCCTTGCCAAAACTCTTGTGCGTCACCTGTTCATTCAACAAATCCATTTTGATCCTCCGTATCTACTTCAAGAGTGCGCAGTTAGCGCACTTTCGTACTACCAACCACACCGAAGAACACAGTCCTATAGATATTCCTACCTCTAGGATACCACAAACGGAGAAATAACGCAAATAGGGTATTGACATAGTCCTTCAATCAGTGTAAACTATGTGGTTATATATCTTACTATATTTTCTTGATTTAGGGCTGAGACGCATACCCTCCCGCTAACACTATGGCCCCGAGCTCCTAGTACCTTGCCTGCCTTAGGGACATCTATACCGCAAGCTACTATCTAGAGGAGGAGTGTTGACTCCATGTTTCTGAATCACCCGCGGGTTCCATGGGATGTCTTATGTGTTCCCCAAAAAGCACCACCGCCACCACCGCCGCCATTGTTCGGTGCAAGGAAATCTGCTTTGTCCGGCTCCTCAGGTTAAGGGGGGAATCGTAATGTGCCTTGACTGTTGTACCTGCCCAGAAGGAGTGGTCATGTTCTTAGACCGCCGCGTTGTGGTTTCTACTAAGTGCGGGGAGATACGGGGTATTCTTCGCGCATTTGGAGAGACTTTCCTCGAAGTGGAAGAAGACAATCCGAAACTTGATCTAACTGTCATCCAATGTGGTCAGATTTGTTCTATCCGCTTACTTGGATAGCTGGCCAAGTGCTATCGCAAAGAGACTGAACGAAGCGGTTTTCATCCCACTTCGAACAGTCTCTGGCAGGGATTGATCGATGGTACCAAAGCTTTGCTTTGCATGAACTCAATCATGAATGACACATCACTTGTGGTGACGTCACCGCACCTGTCAATCCCTTACTCCTATAATTCCCCGCTTGTAGCAACCTATTCTTGCCAAGTTTTTCCTTTTCTCCATGTGTCTAGCGAGCTCAACGTCGAAATCCGTTCGCATCAGGAAGGGATCGCACTCACATGATGAACTTCTCCAGAAGGGGAGATAAACTCTACACGTACGCCAGAGGCATCGTCATCACCCACTCCAAGGGTTTCTACCTCTGCGTGGATTTCCACTAGACTATAGGTACAAACCGCCGTGTCTCCCTGACCGCTAGGTTGAGCCAAGCGAATAATGGGCTGTCCATAACCCCAAGCTTCTTCCTTGGTATCCCTAACCACGAGCTTGACAGACACGACTCCATAGCCTTGAGCCACTCCCATCCCCTGCACCACCAATGCACAGAGTATTACCAAAATGATCGAGGCTAACGAGCACTTGCGCATCCCAGAGCTCCTCCTTCGTCTAGCAGTGCAACTAGCTGACCTCTCTGCAAGTTTCAAGACCAAACCGGCTTTCTTGTTTCCATTTGATCTCCCATTCTTGAGTCTAGGTGTATTGAACAACATAAGCTGCTTTTTCTTACATGCCCGCACTAACCGCTAGCTCCGCGAGACCCACCCAAGAGCCTCGCCCTCAACACGCTGAATGTACTCTTGTTTGCCGTCCATGTACGCTTCTATGTTATCTGGATATTGCCGAGCGAGAGATGCCTTGAGATCCCCATAACGTGTGGCCTCGTCTGGATGGGCCCGCAGAAAGTCGCGAAAAGCCAGGTGCCTTTGTGCATCCGCGCTGCCTACCTCGAAGACGTGAACATGATGGGTTCGATTCTCTCCACCTTTGCGGAAGTATCTTCGTCCAGGAATACCATATTCACCCAAGGCCTCATAACCGAGCTCCACCATCTTCTCCGTCAGTTTATCCACGGCTCGGATATCGGCCACAACAGGCATGATGTCAATGATGGGTTTGGCCTGAAGACCTGGCACTGACGTTGAGCCAATATGGTGAATCTGCAGAAGCTCCGACCCAAATACTCTGCGCAGATGAGCTGCCTCTGCCTCGAATAGAGCCGGCCACTGGGGATTGTATTCTGTCACAACGACCTTCATCAATACCACTCCATTCCGTCCTTAGGCAATTCTCCCACTGATTTGAAAATCCTGCCAGCACAGCGAATTACAGACACCGCCTTAGCGTATACATGAGCAGGAGGCGAACGCCATGTTTGTTATGGTCTTGAAGAGGCCTAAGACTTCTTCCTTCGTCGTGGTTTTCCTTCTAATGTCACTAATCTTGGGATCTGCATTTTATCTGTGGTCGTGGCTAAGCGCTCCTTACCTCCCGCCTACAATTGGGATGGAAGGGCTATCCACCGAACTGGCTAGACGACTCTTTCCACCAGAACACATTGGAGAAATCCAGCTTAACTCTAAACCAGAACTGCTCTCAAAGCTTGCAAAGGGTGAACTGGACTATATTGTGGAAGTGGATGATCCTACCCCTGGTCTTGTGAGCTGGCTCATCGGGCAGCTCGAACCAGTGGTTGTTGTGCCCTTTTTTGATGCAGCTACAACAATGGATCTCACAAGGCTACAGACCTTGATAGAAACCGAGCCCAAGAATGTCCTTGTATCCAGTGCCCTTGCCCTGCCGGACTTTCCTTGGTCGAACTTCCCCGTTCACTATGTCTCCTCGGCCGAGGTGGCAAGTCAGCTTAAGGATGGAAAGGGAAAAATTGGCATTCTTCCCTTCCAGGACCGTCAACCATCTGTGCGGGTCGCATCCCTATCAGGATCCAGTCTTTCCAGCCGCTCTCTCTACCTGAGTCGATCTCCTAAGACATTTCTGGAAAAAGTGAAAGATCGCTACACCGGTCATCAAGACTTGAACAGCACCTACACGGACCGTGGAGAACATCAAATGACAATGCTTGCGGCGGGGGATATTATGCTAGACCGTGACGTGAAGAAGGTGGGATTGCAGAAGGGATGGGAGCATATCTTTGCCGAAGTTGCACCTCGCATTCGCCAAGCTGACCTAGCCTTCGCTAATCTAGAATCACCCATAGGCGATAAAGGGCACTTTATTAACATGTTCCAGGCCCCACCGGAAGCAATCAAAGGGGTTGCCTATGCAGGTTTTGATGTGGTGTCTCTGGCCAACAATCACACCCTAGACTATCACCACGCGGGAATGTTTGAGACAATGCGACTTTTAGAGGAACACAAGATTGATTGGGTTGGGGCAGGTAATAATATTCACGAGGCCAGAGCCCCCTTAATTAAGGAGGTAAATGGTGTAAGAGTAGGGTTTTTAGCCTATACGGAGATGTGGTTTATCCATGCTCGAGAACCCATTAGTTGGGAGGGCACAGAAGATGAGCCGGGTGTGGCCCCTGCGCGGCTGGACATCATTGTGGAAGATGTTGGCAAGCTAAGGAGTAATGTTGACTGTGTTATTGTCACTATCCATTGGGGGAAGGAATACATCCACGAGCCCACCCCAGAACAAAAAAGGCTGGCTAGGGCTGCTGTAGACGCGGGCGCAGATCTCGTCTTAGGCCACCATCCCCATGTCTTGCAGGGAATTGAGTTCTATAAAAAAGGAGTGATTGCCTACAGTCTGGGAAATTTCGTCTTTGACCTCAATCTCCCCAAAACCTGGGAGACCATGATCTTAGAATTCACCCTGTCAGCTACTGGACCTTTAGACATGAAAGTGATTCCCGCCTATATCTTCGGCGTGCAGCCTCAAATCCTGGAAGGATCCCATAAGAACGCTTTGTATGGCCAGATTCGAGATTTCTCTCTCCAGATTGACTAAGCTAAGTCGTCTATTTGCTTTTTCACGTCGAAGGGCACTACTTCTTCTAAATTTGCACGCCGCAGGCGTTGCCTTGCTTCGTAGGATCGCCTGGCATTGTCGTGGGCCATGTCTATCACTTCCTTCAGTTCTCGGGCAGACAACAAAGCGCTGCCAGCGCCTCGAATAATCACCTGCTGTAAGGCATCGGATGTGGCAACCACGATGTCGTATTTCTTCCTGTGATCGTAGGCGAACTTTTCAATGAATTCATCGGCCGTCTGCGCTTCTTTGGTGAACACCACATGGATATTATGATAGCGGATTTTCTCCTCGAGACGCCCTGGAACACAATAGGCGTCAAAAACAACAATAATGTGGCATTTTCTGATTCCCTGGTAGCTACTGAGCGTATCGAGCAGCTTCATTCTGGCTACATCCATAGACTCGTCTGCAAGCTCTTTGAGTTCTTGCCAGGCATGGATAACATTGTAACCATCTACCAAGAGATAGGTCTCCCGGGATTCAGGAAGTCTTGATTTTTCTGTTCCTTTGCGCTCCGGCATCAAGTCCTCCTTACGTCTATTCCAGCCGGACTTTTTCCCTTGATTGGCCGTTGTATTGAGGAACCTGTAATCGTCGTGGTCCAAGTCCTCCCCTTGGTGCCGATGTAGTATCGCGCTAGCTACATCGGAGCTCTCCTTGTTCGGTCTTAGATGACGCTCAACATGCATGCAGTTCTTGACTTGGTCCCAAGGGACATAAAAACCTGCTCCACGAGAACAAAAAATGGAGCCCGTGGGGTTTTCCACATCCCTTTCAGAGTCGTATCCTATACTCTCTATAACATCCTGTGCATTATGGCATGGTTTGTACCCTTCAAGGCGGAGAGAAAGCCGCCCTAGACCCTTAGTAAAGCTAACCACTTCTTTGTGATAGTTTCGCATGGTCACCACAGGAGCACTGCCTTCTAGGACTGTGGTGTTGTCACGTATCTCGGTGATTTCCCAAGTTCCATGCATTTTTTCTATGTGGGCTATAGCCCTCCCGGCAGTTGTCTCGGGAACTTCTAGGCGGAAGCCATAATATGGTTCTAGCAGAATCGACTCCGCCTCTTTCAAACCCTGACGTACCGCCCGATAGGTTGCTTCTCTAAAATCGCCGCCTTCTGTGTGGGTATTGTGGGCTCGGCCGGATACAACCGTGATTTTGACGTCAGTAATGCTCGAACCGGTCAGCACTCCCTTGTGGCTCTTCTCTTGTAGATGGGTTAGGATTAGACGCTGCCAGTTACGTGCTAGAATGTCTTCACTGCAGTCCAAGGCATATTCTAAGCCGCTACCCACATCTCCCGGTTCCAAGAGCAGATGGACTTCGGCATAATGCTTGAGGGGTTCAAAGTGACCGACCCCCTCCACAACGCTGGCAATTGTCTCCTTATACAAAACACGCCCAGCATCAAAGGAAACCTCGACGCCAAAACGGCTTTGAATCAGACTCTGGAGGACTTCAATTTGCACATCTCCCATAATTTGTGCCTGGATCTCCTGCAGCTGCTCATCCCAGACAATCTGCAGTTCTGGCTCTTCTTCTTCCAGTTCACGAAGTTTAGGAAGCATGACCCGGTTATCAAGGCCTTTCGGTAGCGATACCTTGTAAGAGAGGACAGGCTCTAGGACAGGAGGCCTTGAGCCGCTTTCAATTCCGAGACCTTCTCCCGGCCTCGCCTTTGTAAGGCCCGTGACTGCGCAAATAGATCCCGCTTCTAGAAAATCAACGGCCTCGAATTTCTCACCTGAATAAATGCGGATTTGATTGACTTTCTCTTCCCAGTCTCCATTGCCCACCGCATCTCTCACCTGAAGCCTGCCGCCGGTCACCTTCAAATGGGCCAGGCGGTTCCCATGCTCATCTCGGGAGATCTTAAAAACCCTCGCCCCAAATGTGTCGAGATAGGAAATGGGAGCGGTCAAGGCAGCCATACTATCCATAAAGAGTTCTACTCCGTCTAGCTTGAGGGCAGAACCAAAGAAGCAGGGAAACACTTTGCGCACCGCAACGGCCTCTACGATCTGTGGAATCTCAATTTTCCCCGTATCTAAATAAGCATCCATCAATTGTTCGTCACAAAGGGCCAACTCCTCAAAAAAGTGGGGGTCTTTGCGATCAAAGGCAATGCATCCACTGTCTAATCTGGTTTTCAGTTCAGCGAGCAACTGGTCCCTTTCCGTCCCGGGCTGGTCCATCTTATTGACGAATAAAAAAACCGGAACTTTGTACATCTCAAGCAAGCGCCATAAGGTCATGGTGTGACCCTGCACACCATCGGCACCACTAATCACTAAGATGGCATAGTCTAACACTTGTAGAGTCCGTTCCATCTCGGCAGATAAATCCACGTGCCCAGGAGTGTCGAGTAAGGTTATCTCCAGGCCCCCAACGTCAAATACGGCATGTTTCGAAAAGATCGTGATGCCCCGCTCCCGCTCAAGATCATGGGTATCGAGGTAGGCATCCTTTTTGTCTACTCTTCCAAGTTTCTCTGTCTTACCACTTAGATAGAGCATGCTCTCTGACAAGGTGGTCTTGCCCGCGTCCACATGGGCCAGTATACCAATGGCGAGTTTTTTCATATCTATGTCATCCTTACTCTATATGCATCCTTCTTCTCTTATGGTATCAGGAACTTAGCATTCTGACAATCTCCACCAAAGAGCAAAAAAAGCCCTCCGCGAGGGCCTCTTGTTGCTCTTTTTTCCCACTTGAAAATCGTTACATCTACTTCTGTCCACGTAGCTGCGGATCACCAATATCACGTAATCCGTCTCCCAGAAGATTAAAACCAAGGACTGTAAAGACTATAGCTAGGCCTGGGTACAGCGTTAGATGCGGCGCAGTACGAATGGCTTCTCTACCCAAGGCTAACATGCGACCCCAGCTAATAACAGGCGGTTGTGCCCCCAGTCCGAGAAAGCTCAACGTTGCTTCTGTAGTGATGGCGGTTCCCATGTTAAGGGAAGCCACAACCAAAATCGGTGCAAAACTATTAATTAGAATATGGCGAAACAAGATTCTGCGATTGGTCAGTCCCAAGGCTATACCAGCCATGACAAACTCTTCTTCTTTCAATCCTAGTACCATACTACGGGTTACCCTAGTCATAGCAGGAATTCGCACAATGGCCACGGCGAACATGGCATTGATCACACCGGGCCCCATCGTTGCCACAATGGCAATAGCCAAGAGTATGGAAGGAAAAGCGAGAATCAAGTCCATGACCCTCATAATGACAGTGTCAACAATGCCACCAACGTATCCGGCGATAGCACCGAGGATAACACCAAAGAGCAATGACACTCCCGTTGCTGTTACAGCTATCAGCAAAGAGACTCTAGAACCAACGAGGATGCGACTTAGAACATCGCGGCCCATGTCATCGGTTCCTAAAATATAGGTGCCTCCAATACCTTCAGGGGCACGATAGCTATTCCAGATATCCATCTCGTAGGGATCATGGGGAGATAGAACGTCTGCAAAGATGGCTACAAGGATCAAGATGCCAATTAATATAAGTCCAGTCATCGCACTCTTACTTCGTAACAAATACTTCATGGTCTCTGCCTCCTCATTCGTATCGAATCCTCGGATTCACAAAGGCGTAACAAACATCCACCAAGAGGTTGACAAGGGTAAAGATGAGTGCCATCATCAAAACCCCACCTTGAACCAGGGGAAAGTCACGCTGGGTAATGGCATTAATGACGAGCCTCCCCACACCTGGCCAAGCAAAGACCGTTTCAGTCACCACCGCGCCTCCAAGCATCGCTCCGAATTGGATTCCCACCATGGTAATCACGGGCATCAACGCATTACGCAGAGCATGTTTAACTACTACAACGCTCCTCTTAAGTCCCTTGGCCTGGGCTGTACGAATATAATCCTTACTTAGTACCTCCAGCATACTCGACCGGGTCAACCTAGCGATAATGGCCATCATACTAGTACCGAGGGCAACGGCTGGAAGCAATATATAACGGAAAGAGTTGATCAGCTCGTCAGCCCTAAATTGCGTAATCAACGTCCACAAGCCGCCGATTATCGAAGCATCTCGACCAAACATAGGCAACCAGCTCACATGCAGAGCCACATATGAAAGAAGAACGAGACCTAACCAAAACCCGGGCATGGACACACCTATGAGGGAGACAATCATGGTTAAGAAGTCCCATAGCGAACCCCGACGGGTAGAGGCAAAGAGTCCCAGTGGAATACCTAATAAGATAGCTATAACTACTGAGACTACGGCCAACTCGATTGTTGCGCCTAATCTTTCAAAAATCAACGTACTAACAGGTATCGTCTGCCTGATTGACACTCCTAGGTCGCCTCGGATTGCCCTGCTGAACCAACGGAAATACTGCACAGGAAGTGGTTGGTCAAAACCATAAACGGCATGGAGCCGAGCCACATCCTCAGCAGTTGCCTCTTCTCCAAGGAGCATACGAACTGGGTCGCCAGGAGCCAGGTGACCTAGGAGAAAGACTAAAATTGAAACACCTATTAGTAGGGGTATCATTTGGATGAGGCGTCGGACAATGTAGCGAAACATCTAGATAACCCACTCCTTTACTAAACCGAGGATACCAGGCGTATGAATACACCTGGCATCCTACGGAAGTTACATTTTTATCCTGTGACTATTTGTTCTTGGTCATGAGATGGGCATCTTGCCAAGCTGCTGCACCGTAGGGGTGAACTTCCCAGTTTCCAATGTATGGATGGTGGAGGCCAACTTCCTCGCTGTAGTTGATGAACCCATAAGGAACCTCGCGTACAACGATCTCTTGAGCTTCACGATAGATATCGATAGAGTCTTGTGATTCTTGTGGAACTGTGCGGCCAAGATCCAAGAGATAGTCGACACGCTCGTTGGAATACTTGCCGTAGTTATTCGAACCGTTGGTGTGGAACTGACGAATCATAGCACGATCAGGATCAAGCTGGCCAGACCAGCCTAGAATGAAGATGTCAAAATCATCGGTCTCTTGGATTCTGGCGAGGTAGGCACCCCACTCTTCAATAATGACTTCCACATTAACGCCAGCCTGCATGCATTCATACTGCAGGATTTCTGCAATACGCATACGATCAGGGTTCTCGTTGGTGTAGAGTCGGAGATTGATTTCGCCAGCTGCATAGCCTGCTTCTCTCAGTAACTCCTTAGCTTTTTCGGGGTTGTATTCATAGCGCTGTACACTCTCATTGAACCATGGGAGCGACATGGATACAGGACCTATACCCGGTGTACCAATACCGTTGAGTACGTTTCGCACAATACCTTCACGGTGAATCAAGTAGCTGATAGCTTGACGCACGCGTACATCGGATAGAGCACCAACTCTGGTATTAAAGCCAAGGTAGTTATAACCTGTACCAGGCGTTCTCTGTACTACATAGTTGGGATCTGCTTCGAGACGACCAATTTCTTGTGCCACCATTCCGCCTTGATAGATATCTACTTCGCCGGCTTCAAATGCCAACAGACGGGTGGAGTTTTCTGGAATCGCACGGAAGACTATATTCGGGATATTTGGCCTTCCACCCCAGTATTCTTCGTTTTCTACCAGGATCATGCGATCATCGCGAGTCCAGGAAACAAACTTGTATGGGCCTGTACCGATTGGGCTCTGACGGAAGTCGACCCGGTCACCATCATGTTTTGGTGTGATCGGCATACGTGCGATATTGTTCATCAAAAATGCGTTTGGTTTCTTTAAGCGAAAAATGACCTCATAGTCATTTACGACTTCGATTTCGTCAATGTCCGCATAGAGACCC
>ENA-UOOH01000770-UOOH01000770.1-fermentation-metagenome-genome-assembly--contig:-NODE-770-length-34392-cov-3.722253_pt1 | contig 34392 bp, 33 predicted proteins | sample MGYA00245778_ERZ724025 | MGnify/ENA primary metagenome ERZ724025 (study PRJEB28704, sample SAMN03018313) | fermentation metagenome | biome: anthropogenic terrestrial biome; feature: soil; material...
TCAGGCTCATGGCGGCTGCGGCATACATGGGGTTCAGTCGCCAGCCATAGAAGGGATAGAGAAGTCCTGCGGCCAGGGGAATCCCGAGGGCGTTGTAGAAAAAGGCCCAAAAGAGATTCTGTTTAATGTTACGCAATGTGGCTTTGCTGAGCTTGATGGTCGTAGGAACATCGTTCAAGTCATCTTTCATCAGTACAATGTCAGCAGATTCGATGGCCACGTCGGTACCCGCTCCAATAGCAATGCCCACATCAGCTCTGGCTAACGCTGGGGCATCGTTGACCCCGTCACCTACCATAGCCACCGTTTTCCCTTGCTCCTGGAGAGTGCGAATTTCCCGTTCCTTGTCTTCCGGTAAGACCTCAGCAATTACCCTTTCGATGCCCAGTTCACGGCGGATGGCTTCGGCCGTTCTTTTGTTGTCGCCAGTTAGCATTACAACATCAACGCCTAGATTCTTTAGCCTTTGAATGGCTGGTTTGCTTGAAGGCTTTATTACATCGGCCACTGCGATGATACCTAAGACTTCGGTGGTATTGGCAAAGTACATAGGAGTTTTCCCTTGTTCTGCCAAATCGTCGGCCTGGCTCTCCAACTGTCCTAGATCAATCTTGTTGTCGTGCATGAAGGAGAGATTGCCCGCGAGATAGTCCTTTTCTCCTATTTTTCCCTGCACCCCTTTACCTGGTGCGGCCAGGAAATCCGTTACCTGTTTGAAGTGAACTTCCTCTTCCATGCCCTTAGTGACAATGGCTTCAGCCAAAGGATGCTCAGAAGATTTTTCTAGCGAAGCGGCGATGGTGAGAAGTTCCGCTTCACTCAAGGTAGAACCGGTGATGACGTCGGTTACTTGCGGCTTGCCTTCGGTGATGGTTCCGGTCTTATCTAGGACGACAGTATCGACGCTGTGGGCTGTTTCCAACGATTCGGCAGATTTAATCAAGATCCCATGGAGCGCTCCTTGTCCAGTGCTTACCATAATGGCGACTGGTGTAGCAAGCCCTAGGGCACAGGGACAGGAAATGACGAGCACCGCAATGCCAATTGTCAAGGCGAACTCAAAAGGGTAGCCCAATAGCAGCCAGACTACGAAGGCGGTTATGGCAATGGAGATAACTACAGGGACGAAAATCCCACTGATCTTGTCGGCCAATTTGGCAATGGGCGCCTTAGACGAGCTCGCCTCTTCCACGAGGCGAATGATCTGGGCTAAGGTCGTATCATCACCAATTCGTGTGGCCTTAAAACGAAAGGCACCGGATTTATTGATGGTTGCAGAGATTACCTTGTCACCAACACGTTTAGCTACCGGAATGCTCTCGCCGGTAAGGGCCGATTCGTCAACAGCGGAACTTCCGTCTACGATGACTCCATCGACAGGAATGCTTTGACCAGGCTTAATGACAATGATGTCACCTTCTACAAGATCTGCTACCGCAACTTCCACTTCCATGTCATTACGGATGACCGTGGCCACCTTGGGAGCCAAGCCAATGAGCTTAGCAATGGCATCAGAGGTGCGTCCTTTCGAGCGAGCTTCAAGGAACTTACCGAGAGTGATCAAAGCTAGAATCATGGCAGCGGATTCGAAATAGAGATCGTGGCTATAGCGCATGACCAGATCCAGATCGCCGTGCCCTAGTCCCCAGCCAATTCGGAACATGGCAAACACACCATAAACAATTGCTGCTCCGGAACCAACGGCAATCAGGGAGTCCATATTAGGACTTCGACGCCAGAGGGTTTTAAAACCAGTCTGGTAGTACCGTCGATTAACGTAGATCACAGGTAGGGTCAACAAGAATTGAACCAGGGCCATGGCGGCGGCATTTTCTACGCCTAACAAGAAAGAAGGCACAGGGAGGCCAACCATGTGTCCCATAGCCACATACATCAAGAGTACCATAAAGACCATAGAGACAATGGCGCGATGCTTCATCTCGTTGATTTCATCTTCTACCTGGCTTACCTCGTTAGTTTTGGCAGGTGCATCTGAGCCTGCAAGGGAGGCACTGTACCCGGCGTCATTCACTGTGGACATAATTGCACTCGGTTCTACCAGACTGTCGTCATATTCTACCGTCATGTTATTTGATAGTAGGTTTACGTTTACCGAGGAGACCCCATCCATATGTCCAACTGCTCTTTCCACAGCCGCAGAGCAGGAGGAACAGGTCATTCCGACCACGCTGAACTTCTCTTTTTTCATCGTTCTTCACTCCCCACTACACCCCTGGGGGGTGTTGCTGATTTGAGTATACGGTATAATTCTGCTCAGTGTCAAGGGTTTTAACTCTCAGCTGGATTCTATGCTGGAAATTGTAGAAGGGGAAAGCTTGACGGTAGGGGAATATTGGGTAAGCGGGATAGATAGGGAGGTGCGATCATGCGTTTAACGTGGGATGAGATACAGACGAATGCAGTGAGATTTAGCAAACGGTGGAAGGATGCACATAATGAGGAGGCGCAGGCGCAGCCGTTTCAACTCGATTTCTTACGCGTGTTTGGTGTTTCTGATCCTGAAGCGGTGGGCGATTTTGAGTACAAAGTCTCTCTTTCCAATAATAGGACAGGTTACGTTGATTTTGTCTGGAAAGGGAAAATCGCCATTGAAATGAAAAGCAGGGGCAAGGATTTGTCGGATGCCTTTGATCAGCTACAAAACTACATGCAGCATCTGCCAGAAGATGAAGTACCCGATTTATGGCTTGTGAGCGATTTTGAATGGATGCGGCTATGTAGGCGCTCTACGAATGAGATTTGGAATTTCAAAACGAAAGACCTACGCAAACACATCAAGCGATTCGCCGACATTGCGGGATATGAAACAGAACGCATACGTGATGACCAGATAGAAGTCAATGTCAAGGCCGCCGAAAAGATGGCCAAACTCCATGATGCGCTGAAAACCCATGGTTATGAGGGGCATGATTTAGAAGTCTACCTTGTTCGTCTACTGTTTTGTATGTTTGCGGACGATACAGGTATTTTCCCGCAGGATAGCTTCTTACAATACATCGAGAGTTCTAAGTCCGACGGCTCTGATTTATCGGAGCGGATAGGTAAATTGTTTGAAGTCCTGAACATGCCCGAAGAAGTTAGAGCGAAGCGGACTCTGTTAGCAGATGAACTAAGAAAGTTTCAACATATAAATGGTCCGCTATTCAAAGAGTTGCTACCAACTGCTGAATTCAATGCGAAAATGCGACAGACTTTAATTGACTGTGTCAGTTTTGACTGGAACGACATAAGCCCGGCCGTTTTCGGCGCCATGTTTCAGGGGGTCATGGATAAGGAACAACGTAGAGAGTTAGGAGCACACTATACAAGCGAAGAAAACATCCTTAAGGTGATAAATCCTCTATTTTTAGATGATCTGTGGGAGGAGTTTGATCGGGTAAAAACAGATCCCACGGCACTAAACCAATTTCACGAAAAGATTGCACAGTTGAAATTTCTTGACCCAGCCTGTGGCTGTGGGAATTTCTTGATTATTACCTACCGGGAATTGCGCCTCCTTGAGCTTGAAGTGCTGAAGATGAAGATCACTACTAATCAGATGGTGATTGACATTTCTCCTTTGCTAAAGGTGAGTGTGGAACAGTTTTATGGGATAGAGTATGAGGATTTTCCATGTCAGATCGCGATGGTGGGCATGTGGTTAGTGGACCACCAGATGAACTTGCGGGCGTCGGAGTATTTCGGACAATATTATGCCCGTCTGCCGTTGACGCAGTGTGCAACAATTGTTCACGCAAACGCTCTGAGGATTGATTGGGAAAGCGTGGTACTGAAGAAGGAATTGAGCTACATATTGGGGAATCCTCCCTTTTTAGGATACTCCAACCAGAATGAAGAGCAAAAATTAGATGTGCTGTCTGTTTATATTGATGAAGATGGTAGGCCATTTAAGACTGCGGGAAAGATAGACTATGTGGCGGCATGGTACTACAAGGCAGCTGAATATTCAGTAGGCACACAGATTCGCGCTGCTTTTGTCTCAACCAATTCCATAACCCAGGGGGAACAGGTTGCGGCCGTATGGAAGCCCCTTTATGATCTGTTTTCAATTCAAATTGATTTCGCTTATCGTACATTCAAATGGAGTAATGAAGCTAAGGGGAAGGCCGCGGTACATTGCGTGATTGTAGGTTTTAGCAGTACCCCAAACCATCAGGCTAAGCGACTGTATACGTCTGAGGAAATGCAACTCGTGGATAATATAAATGCCTACTTGGTCGCAGCGGAAGATGTATTTATTGAGTCGCGGCCAATTCCACTTTGGGATGCCCCTGCGATGATTACCGGCAATAGACCTGCTGATGGAGGACACCTAATAATCGAAGATTCGGACAAAGAGGCTTTTATGGCCGCTGATCCTCTATCGGAAAGATACATACGGCCGTTCATGGGTTCGGCAGAGTTTATAAAGAACAAACCAAGATGGTGTCTATGGCTTGTGGGCGCCACGCCGGCAGAGTTGCGGAACATGCCCGAAGTAATGAAGAGGATCTCAGCCTGCAGAATCGATCGAGAGAACAGCCGTGATGCTGGGAGGCGCAAGTTGGCGCAAACTCCATCACTTTTCAGGGAAACAATATCGCCAGTTCAATCGTATATTGTTGTTCCAGCAACGTCTTCTGAACGACGGCGGTATGTCCCCATTGGGTTTGTAGACCCAGAGGTAATCGTAAGTAATGCTGTCTTGATGATTCCAGATGGTACGCTATATCACTTTGGGATCCTTACTTCCAACGTCCATATGGCCTGGATGCGTGCGGTTTGTGGCCGCTTAAAAAGCGACTATCGATATTCCAAAGACATTGTCTACAACAACTTCCCATGGCCAGATGTGGCAGACACGCAGAGGGCAGCGGTGGAGGACGCCGCTCGTGGTGTACTGGAAGCACGAGCATTGTACCCAGATAGCTCCCTAGCTGATATGTACGATCAACTAACTATGCCGTCTGAACTGCTTACGGCCCATAGGGCACTTGATCGGGTGGTTATGCAACTATATGGCTTTTCCGTAAAGGACACAACGGAAGCAAGCTGTGTTGCGACGCTTATGGATCTATATCGGAAGAAGGTGGAGAAAGATGCTTCTTGACATTGGTTTCATCTGTAACGTAACGTTAGGTAGAGGGAGGTAGCCAAAGGTCATTCTTGATTTTCCCCCATGTAGCTGTTATAATTACTTTGTCGTTAAAAAGCGCCTATAGCTCAGCGGATAGAGCACCGGCCTCCGGAGCCGGGAGCGCAGGTTCGAGTCCTGCTAGGCGCGCCATAACAATCATGAATCCGAATCATTCGCCGCGGACGACCTGTGGAGAGGGATTCGGTTTTTCTTTGTACGTAAATTCCACAAAGTCTCCAAAACGATTGATATTGATCGTACATTCTGGTAAATCCAGTTATTAGCAGGAGGTGACATGATGACCACAGTCTCAGTTAACACAATCTTAGATAGACTCGCCCATACTATTTCGTCCATTTCGCAAGATATGCGTTTCCAAGGGAGAGATCTGTCCAAAATCAAATAGTGTGAACTGAGCAGGTGAATCATCATTTTGAACACTATTACGAAGTATTCCCGGGTATGGTTTCTTGCCCGGGTTGCTGAATGTAAATATTCAGCTTGGCGTTTCGAGTTTCGTTCACGAAACATTTCCCGAAACATCCACTAACTTCGGTTTCTCAAAGACCTGGGCCCGTTTTTACTGCGTGCTCAGGTTTTTATTTGGCCTGGATATGAGGGGGAAAAAGATGTTAGAGATTGCATTCGAGGGTATACAGAAGTTTTACGGAGCGAACGAAGTACTCAAGAACATCACCTTTGAAGTGAAGCAAGGTGAGATTGTTGGCCTCTTGGGGAAAAGCGGCGCGGGCAAGACAACTCTATTTAAAATCCTTTCTGGGAACGAGAGCATTGATTCTGGAAGGAAGATAATTAGAAAAGGGGCTGCGGTTGGTCTTTTAGACCAAATTGCCGACTTTCCGAGGCGCTATACGGCCTACGATGTCTTACTTGAAGTCTTTGAGAATGTGCGGGAAATCGGCGATCAGTTGGAAGAGCCGAGGCAGTCATGGAGAGACATCCAACGGAAGAAACATTGAGACTCTATGGTGAATTGCAGTTTCTGTACGAAGCTCAAGGTGGATATGGCATCCAAGATAGCATTAATAGGGTATGTAGAGGCTTAAAGATCGATGAAGCCATGGCGAGTAAGGAATTTGATGTATTGAGTGGCGGCGAAAAAACCCGTGTCATGCTGGCGAAACTAATCCTGGGAGCTAGAGGATCTCGTAGATGACTACGAAGCCATGAGTAGGCTCTACGAAGAGAAGCTCAACATTGAAGCGGGTCTGGAGAAGCTGTATGAGGCCTGGCTTAGACTATGATCTTGCAGAATAACAATCTTTGGGTTACACTACAATTACAAGAATAATCCCAAAAGCGATGAAAAGAAGGAGTAAGTGGCTGGATCCTCTACAGAGAACCCGGTTGTTGAGAAAGGGTAGGGTGAAAGCTGCTGAACATGGTCTTGGAGCGGCGTACCGATGGTTACCAGCTGGGTTTAACCTTAGGCTACGACGGGGGCGCCCGTTTACAGCGCTATGCTCTAGGCAGGTCTTATAACCAGCCTGCAGCAGACAAGGTCTGTGCCGTGAGGTATAGATAAATTTGGGGTGGTACCACGGAGTTTGCGCTCTCGTCCCCGAGAACTAACGTTTTCGGAGAGGAGGGCGTTCTTATTTAACCTAGGATCCACCACAAATAAGAGGGAGGAAAAACCATGAAAATACTAATTGGTAGTGCCTGGCCTTACGCTAATGGGCCGCTGCATATTGGGCACGTGGCAGCTTTGCTTCCAGCTGACGTCATCGCCCGCTACTTTAGGGCCAAGGGCCATAATGTGTACTTTGTTTCAGGAAGTGATTGCCATGGTACGCCAGTGGCCATAAGGGCCAAAGAAGAGCATATATCGCCAGAAGAGATTAGCGATCGCTACCATGAAGAATTTTGTGAGTGTTTCGAAAAACTGGGGTTCAGTTATGATCGTTACGGAAAGACTTCGTCAGTGGAGCATCAGGCTTTTGTGCGTGATTTCCATGAACAACTGTATGCCGGAGACTACATCTATGAAGAGGATGCACCCCAGGCCTATTGTCCTACGTGTGAGCGCATTCTGACGGACCGTTTTGTAGTCGGTGTTTGCCCCGTTTGTTCAGCCAAGGCGAGGGGAGATCAGTGTGATGCCTGCGGAACTGTAGTAGAACCTGCACAATTAGAAGATGCCTCTTGTGCTTCTTGTCATGGGGCGGTTAGCTTTAGACAAACAAAGCATCTCTTTCTTGCCATATCCCGCCTCAAGAAAGAACTGACCACGTATCTTGAGGCTCATCCTGCGTGGAGAAAAAACGCCATCTCCTTCACCAAGCGTTATATTGACGAAGGTTTGCGTGACCGGGCCATCACCCGCGATCTTGATTGGGGCATTGATGTCCCCAAAGATGGCTATGAGGAGAAGAAGATCTACATTTGGGCAGAAAATGTCTTGGGATACCTATCCATGAGCAAAGTGGTCGCGGAAAGCCGCGGTAAAGACTATAAAGCGCTGTGGAATAAAGACAGCAAACACTATTATGTGCACGGTAAGGACAATATTCCCTTCCATACCATCATCTTGCCAGCCCTCCTCCTGGCCCACGGAGGCCAGTGGAAGCTGCCCGATGTTATCGTCTCGAGTGAATATCTCACTCTTGAGGGACGAAGGATTTCCACCAGTCAGGACTGGGCTATTTGGGTGCCTGACATCCTAGAACGCTATGAACCAGACTCCATTCGCTATTTTCTGACCACTAACGGACCTGAAAAGAGAGACAGTGACTTTTCATGGCGTGAATTTGTGAACAGCCATAATAGCGAGCTCTTGGGCGCCTACGGGAATTTCGTCCACCGAACATTGGCCTTCATCCATCGCTATTTTGACGCTGTTATTCCCGATGGAAAGCTAGATAGGGAGATTGAGGCGAGAATTGGTGACCTTTTTGTAGCAACTGGAACCCTAATCGAAACGGGAAAGCTGAAGGAAGCACTCGATACTATCTTTGAGTTTGTGCGCCTTGGCAACAAGTTCTTTGACACAGAAAAACCCTGGGAAACCCGGCAAACGAGTCGAAATGCCTGTGGCAACACACTTCATACCTGCGTACAGATTGTTGCCAATCTGGCGGTGCTCTTGGAGCCTTTCCTGCCATTTTCCTCTGGGAAGATCAAAGCTTGGCTCCAGCTAAAAGATCATTGGGTGGCGCAACAAATCCCAGCTGGGTTTCGGATTCCTGAACCAGAAATCCTCTTTGAGCGTCTTGAGAAGAAGGTCATTGGAGAAGAACTAGAAAGATTAAGAAAAGAGGGCTGAACAGAATTGGGAAGGAATTGCTAATCAATTGTCCAACTACTCAAAGGAATGAGTGAATGAGAGGAGTGATGGGTCTATGAAGATAGGAGTTTTCGCGGTACTGTATGGTGAGCTTACTTTACCTGCCATGTTGGAAAAAGTAAAGAGTTTCGGTTTGACCACCGTAGAAATAGGCTGTGGTGGTTTCCCAGGTAAATCTCATTGTGATCCTGAGGTGCTCTTGGCGCATCCGAAAAAACTGGAGGCCTTTAAACAAGCATTCCAAGAGGCCGGCATGGAAATTAGCGCCCTGAGTGTGCACGGTAACGCTCTCCATCCCAATCCTGTCATCGCCAAGCGTTTCCATGAGGATTGGCGAAATGCTTGTCGTCTAGCCGCGAAGCTGGGAATTACAATTATCAATACCTTCTCGGGGTGCCCCGGGGATAGTGAACATTCCAAGTATCCGAACTGGGTTACTTGCTCTTGGCCCACGGATTTCCTGGAGATCCTAAAGTGGCAATGGGAGGAGAAAATCATCCCCTATTGGCAAGGGGAGAGCAAATTTGCCCTGGAGCATGGGGTAGACAAAATTGCCTTCGAGATGCATCCGGGTTTCGCTGTGTATAATGTGGACACATTACTTAAATTGAGAGAGGCTGTGGGAGAGACTATTGGTGCAAACTTTGACCCATCGCACCTAGTGTGGCAGGGTGTTGATCCAGTAGCGGCCATCAGAGAGTTGGGACGACATAATGCAATCTTCCATTTCCATGCCAAAGATACCCATATCGATCGGTATAACACAGCAATTAATGGAGTTTTGGACACTAAGGAATACGATCGTTTGCCTGAGCGCTCTTGGCTCTTTAGGTCTGTTGGCTATGGCAACGACTACAAATATTGGAAGGATATTGTCAGCGAACTGCGCCTGGTCGGTTATGATTATGTTCTGAGCATTGAACACGAAGACGCATTAGCCTCCATTGATGAAGGATTTGGGAAAGCAGTCGGTTTCCTGCAAGAGGTTATTCTGAATGAACCAATGCCCAAAGCTTGGTGGGTTTAATAAACAACAGCAAGGAGGAATAATATGACAGCACGTATTATTGATGGAAAAGGAATTGCAGCGGAAATCCGCGGGGACTTAGCCAAACAGGTGGCTGAGTTAACGGCTCAAGGAAAGACCCCCGGTTTAGAGGTAATCTTAGTGGGTGATGATCCTGCCTCCACAGTCTATGTACGTAATAAGGAGAGGGCTTGCAAAGAGGTTGGGATTAATTCTACAGTTCATCGCTTGCCCGCAGAAACAACCCGGGAGGAGCTCCTTGGTCTTATCGAACGGCTCAACAATGATACAGCAGTACACGGAATCCTAGTGCAACTGCCTCTGCCATCGCATTTAGATGAAGACGAAGTGATCAATGCCATTTCACCTAAAAAGGACGTAGATGGTTTTCACCCCATTAACGCGGGTAAACTCTTGATCGGCGATGACGATGCCTTCGTTGCCTGTACTCCTGCGGGTGTTTTGGAGTTAGTGAAGCGTACAGAAGTCCCCATTAAAGGCCAGAACGTGGTCATCGTAGGCCGGAGTAATATTGTAGGTAAGCCAGCAGCTGTTCTGTTTTTACGCGAGCATGCCACTGTCACCGTCTGCCACTCACGTACGAAGGATGTGGCGGAAGAATGCCGCCGGGCTGACATTCTCATCGCAGCAGTGGGGCGCCCTGAGATGATCAAGAAGGACTGGGTCAAGCCTGGAGCCGTTGTCATTGACGTGGGTATTAACCGTGTAGACGGAAAGCTCGTAGGCGATGTAGATTTTGAAAACGTCAAAGAGGTGGCGGGGGCCATAACCCCAGTTCCAGGAGGCGTTGGCCCCATGACCATTGCGATGCTACTTAGAGCCACCGTTGAATCGGCCGCTAGGGGCTAAAGGGTAGCGCAAACTGGCGCATAACGGTAAAAAGATGGCGGGCATCGTCAATGTTTCCGGTAACGGGAACCGCCCAGCCATAGGTTTTGTGAAACGGCCGTGATTCCCAAAAGGGGACAAAACAGTTTTCCCAGGTGGTGCCTTCGAGTTTATCCATGAGTGGTGCGAGGGCTTGACCGCGATACAGCTCCTGGGCAAAACTCTCCTCGATAATGAGGAGGTCTCCATCGCCGGCGCGCAGCATATCCACAAGATCGTATCTATCTGTAGTGTGGGCTATAGTCCACTGTAAACCATTGGCTAGAATCTCAGGTTCTAGCCAATTTCTCATATCAAGGTATTCGCTTTCCGTACCCTGAATCCAGATGACCAAACCATCATAGGTTGACTGGGCCGGCAACAGAGTGCGGGGCAAGATGAAGAGAAGGGTAAACATGGGCATCACCAAAAGGAACGCCATGAGCGCTACAAACCATGGACTAATGGGGGATGGGGGTGGATCAAGCTTCGGAGGACGTGGATTTTGTTCCCGCTCTTTTTTAGCCTCCCGTGCTTCTTTCTTTGTGCGAATGTACTTCTTCTGAGCTTCAAGATGGTCACGATAACTCAAGAAAACTCCCCTTTCCATTTCTTTTTCTAGTATTGCCACAAAGTAAGGAGGATATTGCTGGGCTAGAGTAGTATGTATATAAATAATTGCATAGACGATTTAGGTACAGTTTGCCGAAACAGGGTTTTGGCAAAATGTATAATAGGGAAGTTGGGCTCATGTGATGAATGCAAAACATTCTGGTGAATGTAAACATTCATCTCGGAGTTTCACTATGTGAAACGTCCATACTGAGAAACCACGCGGTCCCGCCACTGTATCCAAGGAGCAACTCATAAAATCCACTCACCTTTGTGGGGAAGGAATGAGCTTGCGTTGAATTGGGAGCCAGGAGACCTGCCTAGAACGGAAATTTAGAACCATCTTGCGCGGAACGGGAGGTGTTTTTAACTTTGTTTTTCCCCTAGCGACAGAGGCTACAGTGTCCTAGGGTATTATTTTTTTGGGAGAGATCTTCATGAAGAAACAGTGGATTTGGCTTTGCATACTAGTATTGGTCCTAAATGCAGGTATCGTTCAGGCTACGCCGCAGAGAATTGTCTCTTTAGCACCTAGCATTACCGAAAACCTCTTTGCCCTTGGTGTAGGCGAACGAATCGTGGGGGTAACGAGCTGGTGCGACTACCCAGAGGAAGCACGATCAAGAACCATCATTGGCGATGCCATGAATCTTAATGTAGAACTGCTTCTGAGCTTGGAACCTGACCTTGTGGTGGGAGACTCTACTTTGGTCCACAGTCATCTGGAAAGACTTGAGGAACTGGGAATTTCCACCTTTGTAGTCGGTCCCCGAACGGTATCTGAAGTACAGGAATCCCTCATTGACTTGGGGGAAGCGGTAGGAGCGAAAGAAAAGGGTGAGGAACTGGCTTCTTCTATGGAACTTCGCCTAGCTGAGCTCACGGGGAATGTTCGGCGCTCGGAGAAAATTCGAGTGTTCATGGAAGTGTGGAACGAGCCGTTGATGACTGCTGGACCAGGTAGTTTCATGGATGAGCTCATTGTCCTTGCTGGCGGTGAGAACATCGCAGGAGACGCCCCGACGCCCTGGCCTGTATTTAGTGAGGAATTGGTGATCGAGCGGGATCCTGAAGTGGTAATTTTGACCAGTTTCAACCTCGAAGAAGCCCTAGGCCGACCAGCCTGGCAGGTGACGACGGCTATGAAGAATGGCGACGTTTATGAGGTGAACCCTGATCTTTATTCCCGGACCACTCCGCGCCTCTTGGACGCCCTGGCTGAGCTAATCGAGATCTTGGATGCGATTGGCCAGTGACTGTGAAACTTCACCGTATAGGCGGTATAGTAATAAGCATAGTGGCTGTAGTCGTGGTGGCTACAGCCTTGGGATCAGTGCAGATTCCTTTGGGAGATATCCTGGGAATGTTGGTGTCAAACATACCCGGACTCAAGGGGCTCGTGAACGCGGACTGGCCTTTGGCCCGTGAGGTCATTGTGCTTCAGGTTAGGCTACCTCGGGTGCTCTTGGCTTTAGTGGTGGGGGGAGGCCTCAGCGTCTCAGGAGTCCTCTTTCAGGGGAGTCTTCGTAATCCACTGGCGGATCCTTACATCATCGGGGTTTCTTCCGGGGCTTCCCTTGGAGCCACCGTTGGACTCTTGTTTTTTATTCCCGGGGGACTCGTTGGTTTTGGAGCGTTACCGGTTTTTGCTTTTGCAGGTGCCATGGTAGCTACTCTGATCGTGTCTCGCTTGGGGAAGTATCGTGGACGATTAGAACCTACAAGCTTGATTTTGGCGGGGGTGGCAGTAGGGGCTGTCTTGACGGCGGTTGTTTCGTTCTTGATGGTGCTGCGCATTCAGAACCTGGCAGATGTCTACCTCTGGCTTATGGGAAGCCTCTCTGGCCGAGGCTGGCAGCATCTTGCGGTAGCTACGCCCTATGTCTTGGCAGGGGTGGTCCTCGCCTTGTGGCTCGCTAAGGATTTGAACGTCTACTTACTTGGCGAGGAAGCTGCCCATAGTCTGGGTATTGATGTTCAACATTTGCAGCGCTGGGTGTTAATCATTGGATCCCTTATGGCGGCTGCGTGTGTATCTGTTTCAGGAGTGATTGGATTTGTGGGTCTAATGGTGCCCCACGCCCTACGCCTCCTTTTCGGGGCTGAACACAGGCGCCTTATTTTGCACTCTTTTTGGGTGGGTGCCATCTTCTTGCTGGTAGCAGACACGATAGCGCGTACGGTTCTTTCGCCTACAGAGCTACCTGTGGGCATTATTACGGCCTTGGTTGGCGGGCCCTTTTTTATCTATCTTATGAAGCGAGGTTCAGGTTACCATGGTTGATAAAATCCGTTTAGTCAACGTCACCTACTCCTATGGGAAGACACCTGTTATAAAAAGCCTGAGTCTGCAGCTGAAGCCATCTTTGTTTTATGGTGTGGTGGGCCCTAATGGCGCCGGAAAGTCAACCCTTTTAAAATTGATGGATAGTTATCTTAAGCCGCAGGAAGGTGCAATTTTCCTGGATGACCGTCCCCTAGATTCATATAACCTCAGGGATTTGGCCAGGGAAATCGCGATGATTCCCCAGCACTCCCACTACTTTCCTTTTACGGTGAAAGAAATGGTGTTGTTAGGACGCACTCCTTTTTACACTCGCTTAGGTCAGCCTAATGAAGCCGATTTGGAGATTGTTAAGGAAGCCATGGAGGTCACAGAGATCGGGCATTTGGCTAACCGTCTAGTGAGTGACCTGAGCGGGGGCGAGCGGCAGAGAGTTACTTTAGCCCGGGCATTTGCCCAGCGTACGCAGGTTTTATTATTGGATGAGCCTACAACTCATTTGGACCTGGAGCATCAGGTTAATACCTGCCGTCTGCTTAAGGCAAGGAGCGAAGAAGGTGTAACCTGTATCGCTGTACTGCACGACTTAAATCTGGTGGCTGGTTTTTGTGATTATGTCTTTGTCTTAGACCAGGGGGCCATGGTTAAAAAAGGAGTCCCAGAAGACGTATTCACGTCCGAGCTCATCGAAGAGGTTTTTCACGTCTCCGTTCCAAAACTCCATCATCCGTTGACGGGGCGCCCTGTGATCGTGCCATAAATCGCTTTCTTCCCGGTTATACTAACAGCAAAGTATAGCTAAAGGAGGAAAGACGATGAAATGGCGTGCCAGTCTAGGGATTACGATTCTACTCTTGGCTCTGTTCATGGTTTGGTCCATATTGAGTCCGGCAGAAGCGCCCCTTAGCGAAACTCCTGTTGAATCCCAGGAACCACAGGGAAATTGGGAAGAACCGGTTGTCCAGGCGGTTGCCAAGGCAGGCCCGGCGACGGTTCGAATCGACACCACCCGTGAGATCATTGTGGATCAGTTCTTCTTTCAACAGTTGCAAGAACAGAGGGGCATAGGATCGGGCGTCATTTACCGTGCCGATGGATATATCTTGACCAATCATCATGTTGTGGCAGAGGCTGAAGATATCGTAGTCGAACTAGCCGATGGGAGGCGTTTTCCCGGAACGGTAGTCGGGGGAGATTCCCTCACTGACCTCGCTGTGGTGAAAGTAGAGGTAGACGGGCTTCCTGTGGCGAGTTTTGCTGATTCCAATGAACTGCGAGTAGGTCAGGTGGCCATAGCCATCGGCAATCCATTAGGACAGGCTAATACGGTCACCACCGGAGTTGTCAGTGCGGTGGATCGCGATCTGTTAGTGGACCCTAGGGATAATCGCTATTTAGAAGGTATGATACAAACAGACGCTGCCATTAATCCAGGTAACTCCGGAGGGCCCCTCATTAATCAAAGCGGAGAAGTGATCGGCGTAACCACAGCCATTATCGAGCAGGCTGAGGGGATTGGATTTGCCATTCCATCGACCACTGCAAGAAACATCGGCGATCAGATTATATCCCATGGCCGGCCACTGCGCCTTGGCGTTTTGGGCGGATCCCTAACTCCTGCTTTGGCCAAGAGCCTTCGTGAGCAAGCCAACCTTGAGTTAGCCGTTGATCGCGGTGCCTTCTTGACCAGGGTGTTACCTGGTACCCCTGCAGCCCAGGCCGGTTTGGTACAGGGCGATGTTGTGACCGCGGTTGACGGTCAGGAGATCGCAGGCATGCGAGAGCTCCAGGATGCTGTTCAAAAGGCGGGGTTCGGAGGCAGCCTCCGTCTGACGTTTTATCGGGGATCCACCAAAGATCAAACCGAGGTTCAGTTGTAAGGTCCCCAAACCGTACTGACCAGAGGCAAGTGCCAGCCCTCTGGTCTTCTTCTTTTTTTTCGTGTTTACTTGTGGTATGATACATGTAACCGTAAATGCACATTTTTCCAAGGGAGGAAAAGCATGTATGTAGTTTGTGCAGACCATCTTGAAGAAGCCATCGACGAATTCGTAGACATCTACGAAACGCCGCCTGATCTTTATGAATTAGAGAGCGTGTCGTTCACCGATTGGAGTGTACCCTCCCATTGCACCTTCTGCAAGAAGCCTCCAGTATACTTGGTTGTGTAATCTAGGGGGTTGGTGCCGTGAATGTTCAGGTTGTGGCTGTGGGGAAGATTAAAGATAAATTCGTAGACCTGGGGCTGAAGGAGTACAGTAAGCGCATGGGCCGCTATGGTCGCTTTCAAATCGTAGAGGTTAAAGAAGACAGCTTCAACGAGCCCCTTAGCGAAAAGGAAATAGAACAAATTCTAGCGCGAGAAGGGGAGCGTGTTCTGGCTGCAATAAAGCCTCGCTCTTTTGTTTTCGCTTTGGATCGCGCTGGAGAATCCTGGAGTTCTGAAGAGTTGGCTGCGGAGTTTCAGCGCCTGGCTATCAGTGGTACAAGCCAGCTCGTCTTTGTGATTGGAGGCTCCTTAGGATTGGACGAGAGGGTCACTGATAGTGCTGATGTGGCTTTGTCCTTTTCGGCGTTTACCTTTCCGCATCAGCTTATGCGTCTCATTTTGCTAGAGCAGATCTATCGTGCCTTCACCATCGTGGCTGGAGAGCGTTATCACAAATAAGGAAAGGAGGAAGATTGATGCGTTGGAACAAGATTTCTGATGCGGTGATCAGGCGTCTGCCTTTGTATTTGCGGGTATTGGATGACTTAGCCAATGAATCCGAAACGGAGTCCATTTCTTCGCAGGAACTCGGCGTACGAGCCGGAGTGGGACCGGCCTTAGTGCGCAAAGACTTAGCTTGGTTTGGTGAGTTTGGCAAACAAGGCGTAGGTTATGAGATTGGCTTTTTGCGGGATGAGTTAAGGAAAATCCTCAACCTTGATAGCAATCTACCTGTTGGTTTAGTGGGGGTGGGTAGTCTCGGGGTCGCGCTCACTCGATATCATCTGAAACGCTTTGCGGAAGATGAGAGTTTCAATCTCGAACTCGCCGTTCTTTTTGACAGCGATGTTGCGAAAATTGGGGGTTCTGTGGAAGGAATTCCTGTTCATGGATTAGAAGATATCCCAAGTCAGGTCCAAGAGAAAGGGCTCAAAATTGTAATTATTACAGTTCCAGCCCAAAACGCCCAAGATGTGGCAAATCAATTTATTCACGCCGGGATCCAGGGCATTTTAAACTTCGCGCCTGTCAAACTCCAAGCGCCTGATACAGTTCATGTGGTAAATACCGATGTATCCTTGGAACTACAGCGTTTAGCGTACTATGTACCAAAAACAACAAAGAGTTGAGACTGAAGGAGGAGAGACATTGTCCCAGCAGATTGATCTTCTTGTGATTGGGGGAGGACCAGCAGGGTACGCTGGTGCTATTCGTGCTCGCCATTTGGGCAAGAGTGTAGTGGTGGTAGAAAAGTCAAGCGTGGGAGGAACCTGCCTAAATCGGGGTTGCATTCCGACAAAAGCGTTGCTTGAGAGCGCCCATTTTTACGGGAGTCTTGCTTCTGCCAAAACTCACGGTGTGAGTCTGGAGATCCAGGATCTAGATTATTCTCAAGTTGTCAAAAATAAGGACCAAGTGGTTGAACGCTTGGTAGACGGGCTGAAGTTCTTGTTGGACAAGAAAGAAATTCGAGTGATAAAAGGAGAGGCTCGGTTTTTATCATCCACCGAAGTGCAGGTGGGAGATGAAATCTTCAAGCCCGACAACATTCTTGTAGCCACGGGAACCGTCCCCTTTGAGCTTCCCAATCTTGCCATCGATGGTGAACGAGTGGTGGACAGCGATCAACTCTTGGATCGGGATTCTCTGCCTAAGTCCCTAGTGATTGTGGGCGGTGGCGTCATTGGCTGTGAATTTGCCACTGTTTTTGCATCCTATGGGGTTCAGGTGACAATCGTGGAATTAATGCCCCAAATCCTGCCTCCAGAGGATGCAGAGATCAGTCAGACGCTGACGAGAGAGTTCAAGAAGCGCAAAATTAAGGTGTTGACTGGAGCTAAGGTAGAGAGATTACGCCATGAATCGGACCACGTCGTCGTCGAGGTGGATCAAAAGGGACGCACTTTGGAGTTAGAGACCGAACTGGTTTTAGTATCGGTGGGTCGCAAAGCTGTTCTTCCGAAGGGTTTCCCCGCAGAGGTCGACGCTAGAGGCTATGTGGTAGTGGACGGGAAGTACCGGAGTTCTGTGCCCCATATCTATGCCGCTGGCGATATTATCGGTGGTATGCAACTGGCACATTTGGCCTTTGAAGAGGGTTGGTCTGCGGTAAACAATATGGCTGGGGAGCCTGCCAGAAATGAGTGGTTTGTACCAAGCTGTGTGTATACAACACCAGAAATTGCTTCTGTGGGCTTAACAGAGGAGAAGGCTAAGGAACAATATGGAGAGGTACTAACTGCCAAGTATTCTCTGAAAGGTAATGGAAGGGCAGTAATTGCAGGTCAAGACTCTGGTTTCGTGAAGTTTGTGGCGTCAACGGACGGCGTTGTACGAGGAGTACATATCATTGGACCCCAGGCCACAGAGTTGATATCTGGAGCAACTGTAGCCTTGGAGCAGGGATTGACGTTGCAGGAGTGGGCAGAGGTAGTCTATCCGCATCCAACCGTTTCCGAATCGATCAAAGAAGCGGTTTTAAGCGGATTAGGAATAGGCCTACACTCATTGTAGGAACAAAAAGAGACAGGGGGACTGAATAATGCTTAGTGATATTCAAATTGCACAACAAGCCAAACTGCGTCCAATCGAGGAGATTGCCAAGCAGCTTGATCTGTCACCAGATGAGGTTGAATTGTATGGCAAGTACAAGGCAAAAGTAGACACAAAGGTATATGACAGACTGAAGGATCGCCCGGACGGCAAACTCATTTACACAACCGCCATTACAGCCACTCCAGCGGGAGAAGGCAAGACTGTTACCGCCATCGGTTTGACCCAGGCCCTAGGCCACCTTGGGAAAAATGTCATTGCTTGTATTCGGGAACCATCTCTAGGTCCCACCTTCGGCGTGAAAGGCGGAGCAGCTGGCGGTGGATATTCGCAGGTCGTGCCTATGGAAGACATAAACCTTCATTTTACCGGCGATATTCATGCCGTGACTACAGCACACAATTTATTGGCAGCTCTCTTGGACAATCATATTGCTAAAGGAAACGAATTGAATCTTGATCCCAAACGGATTGTATTCCGGCGGGTTATGGATATGAACGACAGACAGTTGCGCAATATCGTCATAGGCCTAGGCGGCCTGGGTGACGGTTATGTGAGGGAGGCAGGTTTCGATATTTCCGTAGCCTCTGAAATCATGGCCATCCTCTGTCTGGCTACCGATCTTCAGGATCTTAAGGAGCGGGTAGGGCGTATCCTTGTGGGCTACACCTACGATCGCAAGCCGGTATACGCCAAGGATCTCAATGCCCAAGGAGCGATGGCAGTTATTATGAAAGACGCCATTAAGCCTAACTTGGTGCAGACTCTAGAAGGGCAGCCTGCCTTTGTTCATGGTGGTCCCTTTGCGAACATCGCCCACGGCAACAATAGTATCATTGCCACCCGTATGGGCCTTAAACTCGCGGATTATGTTGTGACCGAAGGTGGATTTGCGGCCGACTTAGGTGCAGAAAAATTCTTTGATATCGTCCATGGCTATTCCGGATTGACACCTGATGTGGCAGTAATCGTAGTTTCTGTGCGTGCTTTGAACATGCATGGTGGTGTGGCGAAAGAGGATGTAAAGTTGACCAATTTACCTGCTCTAGAAAAAGGCATGGCCAATCTAGATAAGCACGTAGAGAATATCAAAAAGTTTGGACTGCCCATTGTGGTCGCCATCAATCAATTCCCTACAGACGCACCGGAGGAGTTGGAACTGGTACAGCGCCATTGTGACGAGCTTGGTGTCAAGTGGGCAGTGTCGAAAGTAGTGGTTGACGGTGGACCGGGCGGAGTAGAATTTGCTCAGGCCGTCTTGGATGTTTTGGAGACGGAACAAGCAGAATTTAAACCGCTCTATGATTGGAAACAACCGATTAAAGCGAAACTGGAAACTCTGGCTAAGGAAATCTACGGAGCAGACGGCGTCACGTTTGCACCGCAGGCAGAACGTTCCATTCGCGATTTGACACGTCTGGGCTATGGCGAATTACCAGTCTGTGTAGCAAAGACACAGCATTCCATTTCCGATGATCCTAAACTGAAGGGTGCACCAAAGGGATGGACATTAACCATCACCGATGTCAGACCATCTCTTGGCGCAGGTTTCTTGGTTTGCCTCGCAGGTGATATCATGACCATGCCGGGTCTACCCTCTAAGCCAGCAGCTGAAAATGTAGATATTGACATGGATGGCAATATCACAGGACTATTTTAAAAAGCGGCCTAAAAGCGTGCCAAAAATGGCAGTTGTCTATTCTCAGTACTAATGGTATACTAACTGAGAATGGTTAGTGCAAGCAACGAGTGCACGACCGATTTTTTCCCCTGTAGGAATTCCTACGGGGGAGTTTCTTTAGTTAGGGAGGAGTAGCAATGAGCGTTGTTTCAAAGCAAAAGGAGCAGTTGCGCTCTGCGATTCAGGCTGCCATTGAGGCCGCCCAGGCGAGTGGTGAATTAGAGTTTGCTACTGTGCCTGAAATAGGTTTGGAGGTGCCGCGGGATTCTGGTCACGGAGACTTCGCTTCCAATATTGCCCTTGTTGCCGCAAAAATGGCAAGGAAAGCGCCTAGGGATGTAGCTCAAATCATAGTGGGGCACCTATCCTTAGGGGGATTTATTCGGGACGTAGAGGTGGCTGGGCCAGGTTTTATCAATTTTTTCTTGAGTTACGATTGGCTCTTTGATACCATTCGGGTCATCGAAGATGAGGGTCAGGCTTACGGAGACTCGAGACATGGTGAAGGTGAAAATATTCTCCTGGAGTTCGTTAGTGCCAACCCAGTCGGTCCCATGAACGTAGTGAATGCTCGCGCGGCTGCAGTGGGAGACACATTAGCGCGCCTTTTTCGAGTTGCAGGCTACACTGTGGGTACCGAGTTTTATGTAAACGATGCCGGTAATCAAGCGGATGTGTTTGCCCGGTCTCTAGAAGCCCGCTACCAGCAATTGACAGATCCAAACTATCCTTTTCCCGAGGATGGGTACCCCGCTCCTTATGTCGGTGAATTGGCAGGAGTGTTGCAGGGGGAGCATCCTGAACTACTAGAGAAGGGTCTTGAGGAGCGTCTCGCCTTTTGCAAGCGGTGGGGAACAGACCAAATGGTAGAAATGCAAAAGGCGGATCTCAAGAACTACGGCGTAGAATTTGATCTATGGTTTAGGGAACGGGATCTGCATGCTGCAGGAGCATTAGAAGAAGCCATCGCTTTCTTGGACGAACGAGGCCTTTTATTTGAAGCAGAGGATGCCAAGTGGTTTCGATCCACGGATTTTGGTGATGACAAGGATCGGGTTATTGTGAAAAGTGATGGTTCGTACACTTACGTCACCGCCGATATCGCTTACCACCATGACAAGCTCAAGCGAGGTTATACGAAGCTCATAGATATTTGGGGTCCTGATCATCACGGATATATTGGGCGCATGCAGGCGGCCATTCAGGCCTTAGGTTACAGCGAAGACACTCTTGAGGTGTTAATCCTGCAGTATGTGGCCTTACTTCGCAATGGCGAGCAGGTGAAAATGTCGAAACGGGCCGGAGAATTCATTACCATGCAAGACTTAGTGGACGAAGTAGGGAAAGATGCAGCGCGCTTTTTCTTCTTGAACCGCAGTCCAGAAAGTCACTTGGATTTCGACTTGGATCTGGCAGTAGAGCAGTCCAACGAGAATCCGGTCTTTTACGTGCAATATGCTCATGCCCGAATTTCCAGTATTTTGCGCCAGGGACGGGACATGGGTGTCAGTCTACCCAATTCCAAAGAGGTTGATCTGAGCCTTTTGACCCATGATTCTGAGATTGCTTTGATAAAGCAGATGGCATCGTTGCCCGAGGAGCTTTTGACCGCGGCTATGCAGCGTGAACCCCATCGGGTGACCCGTTATGCGCTGGATCTGGCCAGTCTGTTCCATTCATTTTACACTCACTGCCATATTTTGGGGGAAAAGGAGCAGTTACGGGATGCCCGGTTAGTGTTGGTGGCACAGGTGCAAGTTGTGCTTAGAAAAGTATTAGGCATCTTGGGTGTGGACGCCCCCGAGCAAATGTGAGGATGGTGAATTATGAGCTTTGGCCAGAGTTGGCGGACGTTTGTAAGGGCTCTTAAGCTGAGTTACGACAATATTGGAAAGGTTATGCTAACCAATCTTGTTTGGTTTGGTATCGGTTTTGCACCAATGTTGGCGTTTTCGTATGTCCCTTTTCTTCAGACCGATGTATTCTTTTTGGTATCCATTGTGGTGACTCTCATTACCATTGGTGGCGCTACCGGTGCGGTACATTATCGTATGAACCATTTGATTCAAGGCGAAGAGACAGTTCTAAAGGATATGTGGGAAGGGTTCAAGCTTTATTGGTTTAGAGGTACCATCCTATTTTTTCTGGGTATTTTGGGTTTTCTGATCCTCGTCTTTAACATTTGGTTTAGCCAAAACTACCCCACCACTATATTCATGATTCTTTCTGGGCTTTGGATCTGGGGCATCATTTATTGGATTGCGCTCCATCAATTTGTTTTTCCCTTTCTGGTTAACCAGGACATAGGTGTGTTCAAGACATTAAAAAGGGCGGCTCTGATCATTTTGGATAATCCCTTGCCTAGCCTAGTGTTGTTGGTTTTGAGCGTGATTGTGGTGGCACTCAGTCTTGTCTTTGCTGCCCCTCTTTTGATTTTCATGGCCAGCTTCCTAGCTGTCGTACAAAACTGTTTTTATCATGAGCTGATGGTGAAATATGAGGTGCAAGAACAAGACAATTTGGTAGAGGTTGAAGGGGAGGACAAAGCGTGAGTAAGTTTATTTTTGTGACTGGCGGAGTAGTCTCCAGTCTCGGCAAGGGTATTACTGTGGCTTCTTTAGGCAGACTGTTGAAAAGCAGAGGCTTGAGAGTTAGCGTTCTAAAGCTTGATCCGTATCTGAATATGGATCCGGGCAACATGAGCCCTTTGCAGCATGGAGAAGTTTTTGTCACCGAAGACGGAGGTCAATGTGACCTTGATCTAGGGCATTATGAACGTTTCATTGACACGAATTTGACCAAGAAGAGTAATGTGAGTACAGGACAGATTTACTGGTCCATTCTTTCCCAGGAACGCCAGGGAGAATTCAATGGAGGAACCGTACAGGTGATTCCCCATGTGACCAATAACATAAAGAACCGCATTCTCCAAGTGGCGGAGGATAGTGGAGCAGATGTGATTTTGGTCGAAATCGGGGGTACCGTTGGGGATATTGAAGGTCTCCCCTTTTTTGAGGCCATTCGTCAGATGCGAACGGACGTGGGTAGGGATTCCTGCCTGTACATTCATGTTACACTCATTCCGTATATCGCCGCGGCCCAAGAGCTTAAGACCAAACCCACACAGCACAGCGTCAAAGAATTGCGTAGCATCGGCATTAGCCCTGATGTAATTGTGTGCCGGAGTGAAAAGGAAGTGACAGAGGATCTGCGGGCAAAAATCGCTCTGTTTTGCGATATAGATAGAGAAGCTGTTGTTCCCAACACAGATGTGGAGAGCATCTACGAGGTACCTCTTTGTTTTGCAGAATCCCGCTTAGACGAGATCGTTTTGGAGAAGCTAAATCTAAATGCCGGCCCAGCGGACTTGGGCCAATGGCGTGACTTAGTGGCCTCTATCAAGGGGCTTTCCCGCAAAGTGGTCATTGGCATTGTGGGAAAGTATGTGACACTTCCAGATTCGTACTTAAGTGTGGCGGAATCTCTCCGTCACGCTGGTTTTGTTCACGGCACCGATGTTGAATTGCGCTGGATTGAGGCAGAGGACGTAGCGAAGGATGGCTACAGGCACCTAGAAGGTCTGGACGGGATTATTGTTCCAGGAGGATTTGGCTCTCGCGGTGTGGAAGGAAAGATAAAGGCCGCTCAATATGCCAGGGAACATGCAATTCCGTTTTTTGGTATCTCCCTTGGGATGCAATGCGCCGTCATCGAGTTTGCACGCAATGTTGCCAACCTTAGAAATGCAGGTAGTGTAGAGTTTGGAAACCCGGAGCATCCTGTCATTAGCTTTAGACCGGGTCATCCCGAGGTTACTGGACTCGGAGGGTCCATGCGTCTCGGGGCGTATCCATGCCGAATTGAAGAAGACTCCCTCAGTATGGAAGCGTATCAGAACACCCTCGTTTATGAACGTCATCGGCATCGTTATGAGTTGAATCGGGACTATTTAGACATCTTGGTGAATGCCGGGATGCGGGTGGCTGGTGTTTCTCCTGATGGTGACTTGATTGAGATCATCGAATTGAAGGACCATCCCTGGTTTGTAGGAACGCTGTTTCAACCTGAGTTTAAGTCCAGACCCACGAACCCCCATCCCCTGTTTGTACGTTTTATCGAAGCCATGTTGAAGACCTGCTAATCGGCAGATACTTGGAGGTGTATTTATGCTTCGAATGAAAGTGAAAGCTGTGGGCATAGATCGTGAAACCTTGCTTCCGGTTGTAATTCTCACCGATGAGATGGAAGAGTCCTATGTTCCGATGGTCATTGGTCCCGCGGAGGCCAACGCCATTGCGGTGGTGTTAGATAACGTGGAAATCTCGAGACCCTTGACACATGACTTACTCCTGAGCTCCGTACTGGCCCTAGGCGGAAAAGTGGACAAAGTTGTCATTACAGATCTAGCTGACGACGTCTATTATGCGGAAGTTTTTTTGGTACACGAAGGAAGAACGTTGCGTGTCGATGCGAGGCCTAGCGATGCTATTGCCTTGGCTCTGCGTTCTGGTGCCGCGATATTTGTGGACGCAAAGATTGCCCCTTACGCCATGGTTATTCCGGGCGAAGACGATCCTGAACTGGAACAGTTCCGGTCTTTTTTGGAGGATCTTTCCCCCGACGATTTCCGTAAGGATAACTAGGGGTTCTAGAATTTTGCATAGATGGGAGATTTTGGCGCATACTCTTTGGTAGAAGGAGTGTGCGCCATGTTAGTGCGAAATACTAAGATGCTGATAGTTCTTGGTTTGTTGCTCGTGAGTGCTTCTACTGTATGGGCTCAAGTGGATGGATGGAAAATGGTCTACGGGGATGTGTTGCAGGTGTTTGTGGACCAGCATAAGATCTTACTGGAGTCCAGGGGAGAACAGAGGGTTTATGTGCTGGACGCTGACTGCCAAATCTTGCGCCTAGGAGTGTCGGTGAGTCTAGAATCGATGCATCCTGTTGCACCTAATGCCTACCAAGACGCACTTTGTTGGATCAACCCTCTGGGATTGATTGGTCATATCTTGGTCAATTATTCTGTGCAGGAAAAGGACGGTATTCTCGCTAGTTATGATATATTTGGGAATCTGAAATGATTTCAAAGGAAAATCCTTCTTGTTGGCGAACTATTAGTCGCGATAGGAGGAATTTCTGTGATTGTAAATAGCGAGAGGACGATTGCGCTGACCTGTCCTGCTTGCCAAGGAATTCAAAAACATACATTTTCTCTGTTCTCTATCTCCCACAAGCCTCTACAGCTTGTGTGTAGCTGCGGCTTCTCCCAGGGTCACTTGCGCAGACTAAACAGACATTTCGAACTGGATGTTCTTGGTATAGAGGGTGAACGGGCGCGGATCTTACTCCCCAGGGGCCGATTTTTCGGCACACCTTTGATCAACCTCTCGTCGCCTCTGAGCGGGCAAAGCTTGGGATACCTAGGTGATCCTGCTAGGGTGCAAGAGGTTGTGTTAGATGGGCCGCCCGAATTTTTTCTGGAATCCGATGATTTTGCGAATCCTGATATCATGCGGAAGGTGCTCGAAATTCTGGAGGATCTAGCGAGTCAAGACAAGATTCGTTGTGAATGCGAGCATTCGTCGATCGGGATCGATGTTTATCCGGACCAGGTGGAGCTAGTTTGTTCATATTGCGGTAGTGTGGTGAAGATTGGCGCCAGTACTCGGCAACACCAGGAAAGGCTTGCGCGAGTAGCTGAGATTGTTATGGAACCGTGCACATCGCAGTTTTTAGGGGAGTGGCTCAAACCCTTAACTTAATTTATAGCTAGAGGAGGCTGTTAACATGTTAGTAAGTGGTAGCGAATTATTCCAAGCAGCAAAGAAAGGCGGGTATGCAGTAGGGGCTTTTAACCTCAATAACATGGAGATTCTGCAGGCTATTATTGAAGCAGCCGAAGAGGAAAACTCCCCCGTATTCATTCAAGCGAGCCAGGGTGGCATTAAGTATGCCGGTATTGAGTACATAGCCGGTATGGCCAGAGTGGCAGCGGAAAAAGCAAGAATACCTATAGCGTTGAATCTCGATCATGGCACTAGCTTCACCCAAGTGGCACAATGCGTGCGGCATGGCTTTTCTGCCGTAATGATTGACGGTTCAAAGCACCCCTTTGAAGAAAATATTGCTTTGACGCAAAAGGTCGTGGAGGTTGCCCATCCCAATAACGTTTCTGTAGAAGCTGAGCTTGGAAAGATCGGCGGAGTAGAAGATGACATTGTGGTCGATGCAGCAGACGCATCCTTTACAGATCCAAAGGAAGCCGCAGAGTTTGCAGAACGAACCAAGGTGGATGCCTTGGCAATCGCAATTGGTACGGCACATGGCGTGTACAAAGGTGAACCTAAGCTGGATTTCAAACGCTTAGAGGAGATCGCAGCCATTACCGATGTACCATTGGTATTGCACGGAGCTTCAGGTATTAGCGACGAGCAGATACGCAAAGCGGTCCCCCACGGAATTACCAAGATCAATATTGACACCGATTTGAGAGTCGCTTTCTCCCAAGCCATCAAGGACCTTCTAGCTAAGAAACCAGACGAGATTGATCCGAGGAAGATTTTAGGACCAGCTCGTGACGCCATGAAAGAAGTTGCTAGAACAAAAATGAGGCTGTTTGGCTCAGCGGGACGGGCTTAATGAATTTAAGGGGAAGGTATTTCCTTCCCCTTTTCTGAAGGTGGTGAATGCTTGAATATTGCAGAGTTAGAATCAAAGACCTCCGTTGATCTCCAGGAATTGGCCAGAAATTTGGGGGTATCAGGGTTTAAACGGTTGCGCAAGAAAGAGCTCATTATTGAGGTCTTGAAATGCGAAACGATGAAAGAGAATCTGTTATTCATTAGTGGAATTTTAGAAATCACGTCTGAGGGCTATGGATTTCTCAGAGTTGACAATTATACACCGGGGTCCGACGACGTATATGTTTCACCCTCACAGATTAGGCGGTTTTCCATGCGTACCGGAGATGAGATTCTGGGGCAGGTACGTCCACCAAAAGATGGAGAACGATATTTTGCCCTACTTCGTGTACTGGCCATCAATCTATCCGATCCAGAATTAGCTTCGAAACGACCATGTTTTGAGGACCTTACCCCAATTTATCCCAACCAGCGTCTTCATTTAGAAACGGCTCCGACGAATTATTCCATGCGATTAATGGATATATTATCTCCATTAGGGTTTGGTCAAAGAGGTTTGATTGTGTCGCCACCCAAGGCGGGCAAGACAACCATCTTGAAAATGTTAGCCAATGCAATTGCCGAGAACCATCCGGATATTGAAATCATAGTGCTTTTGATCGACGAGCGCCCGGAGGAAGTTACAGACATGCAACGTTCCGTAAGTGGCGAGGTTATCAGTTCAACTTTTGATTTGCCTCCTGAGAACCACGTGCGGGTTGCTGATATCGTGTTGGCCAGGGCAAAAAGCCTCGTGGAGTCAGGTAAAGATGTAGTGATTCTCTTAGACAGTATAACTCGCCTTGCTAGGGCTCACAATCTTATCGTTCCCCCAAGTGGTCGTACGCTCTCCGGTGGCGTGGATCCAGCCGCGCTCCATCGCCCAAAAAGGTTCTTTGGTGCTGCCCGCAAGTTGGAGGAACAAGGAAGTTTGACAATTTTAGCCACTGCTTTAGTTGAAACTGGCAGTCGGATGGATGATGTGATCTACGAAGAATTTAAGGGTACTGGCAATATGGAGCTGCACTTGGACCGCAAATTGGCCGAGCGACGCGTTTTTCCGGCCATTGATATTTATCGGTCGGGTACTCGTCGCGAAGAGCTATTACTGTCAGCTGAAGAATTGGATGCAACATGGGTGTTGCGCAAAGCCATGGGGTCCTTAGGGACAGCTGAGACTCTGGATTTAGTGTTGGATCGAGTGATCAATACCAAAAACAACGCCGAATTATTAGAACTGATCACTACTTCAACATTTGCGGAAAATGTTCGGAACAAGTAAAAGGATATTGCCAGAACGCGTCGAAATGTGGAAGGTAGGTTATTGCCAGTCGAGGGAGGATTTATCATGTGGAGGCGGTTAATCCGCAGTCGGGGGTTTGTACTGTTGATATTTGCAGTCATCTTCAGCTTCGGCATTTTGGGCCAAGTGGATACCCGAATGCACATTGGTGGAAGTGACTGGGATTTGGATAGTCTGATCTACATTAATGTAGATGACTATCTTTTAGGGGACTTCGCTTCCCAGGATGATGCCCAAGTTGACCAGGAGCTTCCTTCAGCGCCACCAGCACCATTACACACGCGGTTTTCCCTCGATGGAGCAACTGAAGTAGCCTCCAAGTCTTCGGAACACGGTCCTTTGGAAATAAAGGGGAACGAAGAAGAAAGTTTGACTCCCGAGACTGTTGCTCGGGTTGAGGCAACCGTCCCTGTTGCGGAACCACCCCAGGTGCAAGAAAAAGAGCAAGAAAAAGCGATCATTTTTGTTCATAAGGTTCATTCAGGAGAGACTTTGTGGGATATTGCTTCGGCTTATGGCGTTACGATGAATACGATTCTGTCAGCTAACGATCTGGCAAATCCGAATCGTCTCTCCATTGGTCAAGAACTGCACATTCCGTCTGTTAATGGAATATTGCACCAAGTCGCTACCGGCGAAAGTCTATGGGAGATATCGGAGCGTTACGATGTCCCGATGGATGAGATTACGAGGGTTAACGAGATCACGGATCCCAGCCGCATACAGCCCAACACGAAACTGGTTATCCCAGGGGCTACGCAACTTAAACCTCGTGATGTCCTCCTGGTAAATGGACAGTTGCAGAAAGCCTTTGATTGGCCGGTAAGGGGCCGCATTTCCTCTAGCTTTGGTCCACGTTGGGGCAGAATGCATAACGGTTTAGATATTGCCGTTTCCACCGGTACCCAGGTGAAGGCGGCCGCGGATGGACGAATCACCTTCGCGGGATGGAATGGTGGCTATGGTATTCTAGTGATTATTGACCATGGAAACGGCATTGAAACCCGCTATGCCCATAATTCACGTTTGAATGTGAAAGTGGGGCAAAGGGTTACTAGGGGAGAAACGGTAGCATATAGCGGCAATACAGGTGTTTCAACGGGCCCCCATGTGCACTTTGAAATCCGCTATCGCAATAATCCTGTGAACCCACAAACCTATCTAAAATAAGTTGGGTTGTTGATTGCCAAGAGTAACTAGACTGTGTTATAATGTTTTGTGGTTCAGCCAGTAAAGTTAGTGAGGTGAATGAGAACATGAAAGCTGATATACATCCAAAGTATGCGAAGTGCGTTGTGACCTGTTCCTGTGGAGAGACTTTTGAGACTGGGTCCACTAAGAATCAAATTAAAGTGGAAGTATGTTCCAAATGTCACCCCTTCTATACTGGTCAACGGCAGACCTTGAGCAGTACAGGTGGTCGGGTAGAACGGTTCCTGAAGAAGTACAATATGAAGGAAGAGAAATAATCGTACGATTGCAGAAGGCAGGGGAACCCCCGCCTTTTTTTTTGGATGTTTCGTGAAATGTTTCGTGAACGAAACTCGAAACTCCGAGATGAATACGTAAGTATTCATCGGATTGCTGTTGCAATCAACAGTCGAGGGAGGTTCTTTGATGGGAGTGTTTTTAGCCCCCATGGCCGGTGTAACCGATTTGCCATTTCGCATCTTGGCCCGTGAATATGGTGCAGATTTAGTTGTCAGTGAAATGGTATCGGCCCAGGCTCTTATTTATGATAACCGAAAGACCCTAAGAATGCTGGCCTTGGACGATCTTGAGCGACCTTCTGCTATTCAGATCTTTGGTCACGATCCCAAGGTTTGCTCCGAGGCCGCCAAGATCGTATGTGACACGGCAGAGCCTGAGATGATCGACTTAAACTTCGGTTGCCCCACTCCGAAAATCGTGAAGAATGGCGACGGTGCAGCCCTGATGAAGGAGGTCAAACTGCTTGGTAAAATTGCTGCAGCGGTGGTAGAGGCTGTGCGGGTTCCTGTCACAGCGAAAATCCGTCTAGGATGGGACAAAGATAGTATTAACTGTGTTGAGGTTGCCAGGCGTCTCCAAGATGCAGGAGTGCACTGGATTACGATCCACGGCCGCACACGGGAACAATTCTATTCCGGCCAGGCTAATTGGGAGTGGATTAGGGAAGTGAAGGCTGCATGTGGGATTCCCATCGTGGGGAATGGAGACGTTTTCTCCCATGCTGATGCCCGGGATCTTCTCGACAAGACCAATTGTGACCACCTGGCCATTGGCCGTGGGTCCCAAGGAAATCCATGGATTTTTGGGCAGGTGAAAGCGTATTTGAACCGTGGTGTTATTCTCCCCGACCCATCCTTAGAGGAGCGAATTGCCCTTGCAATTCGGCACCTGCGCATGAAAGTAGACTATGACGGTGAATCGCGGGCCGTCCGTGAAATGCGTCCACATTTGGCTTGGTACCTCAAGGGGGTTCCCTATTCTGCCGAAGCGAGACGGTTGATTAACACTACAACCACGGCAAGTGCTATGGAGATGGTGTTGAAAGATTTGTTGTAGGTTGGTATTTTCCATGATATAATAGTTGTGAACAACATGTGCACACTGGCGGTGATGGTATGGGCGGCTTTTTCCGGGTTGGTGATAAGCTTTTAAATCGCGTTAAACTCGATCGGATCGTCGATCGCATTTTTCAGCTCAGGGTATCGGGCTTATCACAACAAGAAGTAGCCCACAGAATTGGATGCGATCGATCGTTTGTATCGCGCCTTGAAACCCTTGCTGAAGTGCGTAAAGGTGGCAGTGTCGCCATCATCGGATTTCCTCTAGCAAACACCACAGAGCTTACGGGTGTTTGCGAAGAGTTGGGAGTGAATTATTCCCTACTGATGACTGACGTCGAACGCTGGGAAATGATAGAGTCTCATGATGGAAAGAGTCTTTTGAACTGGCTCATGCAGTTGATGTTAGAAATGAGCGAATACGACCATCTCATTATGATTGGTTCCGATATGCGCATTCGTTTGGCAGAAGCCATTGTGGGCGATAAGGTTGTAGGTGTTGTAATTGGGGAGTCTCCCATCGAAGAAGACTATTACTTAAGCCCCCAGAGGTTGAGGGAACTCATTACATCGATTAAAGGGGAGTAACGATGAGGCGGATAGTGAGTGTTAGTATAGGCTCGTCTCAAAGGGACAGCAAGGCAGTAGTGACTGTGTGCGGCGAAGAATTCTCCATTGAGAGAATTGGCACCGATGGTGATATGCAAAAGGCTATCGCCCTTATTAGGGAGCTCGACGGCAAGGTAGCGGCTTTTGGCATGGGCGGCATCGATTTGTATCTATACGGTGGCAAGAGACGCTATATTCTACGGGAAGCTAAGCAGATTGCCAGAGCCGCGCAGGTTACGCCTATGGTGGATGGTTCTGGATTGAAGAATACCCTCGAACGCAGGGCTATTGAAGACTTAGCCAAGGCGAGCCCTGGAATGTTCAAGGGTAAGAATGTCCTCCTTACATGCGCGGTGGACCGTTTTGGCATGGCCCAGGCGCTCCAGGATACGGGGAGCGAGGTATTATACGGGGATGTCATGTTTGCTTTGGGAATCTCCTTGCCCATCTATAGGCTTAATATCTTACAGGCAGTGATCTCAGTGCTAGCCCCCCTTGCGGTCCAACTGCCCTTTACCTGGCTGTACCCCACTGGCTCCAAGCAGGAAGAGTCTCCAGACAAAAATAAGTATACCAAGTATTATGCCTGGGCGGATGTTATTGCCGGTGACTACCACATGATCCGCAAGTATATGCCCGACGATCTAACCGGTAAGACGCTCATCACGAATACCATCACCCCTGGAGATGTGGAGTTCTTGAGACAACGCCATGTCCGGGAACTGATTACCACCACTCCCAATATTGAGGGTAGGTCTTTTGGAACGAATGTCATGGAAGCCCTCTTGGTGGCTCTTTTGAACAAGCCTTTGGCTGAGATCACGCCTGAAGATTATAACCGAATGCTCGATAAGATTGGTTTTGTGCCTCGCCGGGAGATGCTCGATGGAGCTGTGACGATGGGGCCATGAACCTTTGGGGTTGATTGCTATCACCCCCAAGTTCTGCTGTGTTCCGTTTGGTAGAACGCAGTAAAGACTCGTGGTAGTTGCCAAATTAACCTATGGAAGAAATCATGGTCTTCAATGGCTATCCCATCATAGATGGTAGAGTTGTGGATTAGCCTTTAACGACAAGGGATTGTCTCATTCTTGACATCCCTTTTTTTGTTACTTATAATAGATGGAGCATTGAGAAAGATCTATTTAAGTTAGTGTCTACACCCTTGCGTGAAATGCGGACTATAAAGGAGACTGAGAGTATGGTTGACAAAGAAGTATTGCTAACGCCGGAGGGTTTGAAAAAGTTAGAGACTGAATTGGATACATTGAAGAGCGTCAAGAGACGAGAAGTAGCGGAACGAATTAGTGCTGCGCTAGATTTCGGGGACATTTCGGAGAACTCTGAGTACGATGACGCCAAGAACGAACAGGCTTTCATTGAAGGAAGAATCCTGACGCTTGAAAAGCTCTTGCGAAATGCACGTCTCATCGAGGACGATGACGATCAGGATGAAACAGTGGTCGCGCTAGGTAAGACGATTACATTGAAAGATTTAGAGACATCGGATGTCTTTGAGTACCGTTTAGTTGGTTCGGCCGAAGCAGACCCTGCAGAATGTAAGATTAGCAATGAGTCCCCTGTAGGGCAGGCCATTATGGGGAAATCCAGTGGGACGATTGTAGAGGTAGAGGTTTTGGACGGAACTCTGCAATACGAGATTTTAAAGGTTGCCAGATAAAACAGGAGGTAAGCACGGTGAACGAGGAACACATCGATTATGCTGACGATAGGGAAGAACTTAATGAACTCATGCAAGTGCGCCGAGATAAGCTGCAAGACCTCTATGATCTGGGTATCGATCCTTTTGGCGAGAAGTTTGAACGCACTCATACGGCCCAGGAGATCATTGACGGCTTTGGCGTTTTGGAAAACGAAGAAGCAAAGATTTGTGGACGCATCATGTCCATGCGTACCCACGGCAAGGCAAGCTTCGCAGACCTTGTGGATCACACAGGCCGGATCCAACTGTATTTCCGAGTTAATACCCTAGGTGAAGAAGGGTATGCCTTGCTACAGAAACTTGATATCGGTGATATTTTGGGTATTACTGGGAAGGTTTTTCGTACCCGTCGAGGCGAGATTAGTGTAGAAGTTCTGGACCTCAAATTCCTATCGAAGTCCCTGAGACCACTGCCTGAAAAGTGGCACGGGCTAAAGGATGTGGACCTGCGATATCGTCAACGTTATGTCGATTTAATAGTTAATCCCGGTGTGCGTGAGGTCTTTGAAACAAGGAGCAAGATTATTCAGATCATGCGCAGTTTCCTCACTGACCGTGGTTATATTGAGGTCGAAACCCCTATGCTGCATGTGATTGCAGGGGGAGCGAGTGCTCGTCCCTTTACTACCCATCACAATGCGCTGGACATGGATCTTTATTTGCGGATTGCGCCAGAATTGTATCTGAAACGTTTGCTTGTGGGCGGCTTTGACCGCGTTTTTGAGATTGGCAAGATGTTTCGGAACGAAGGCATTTCGACAAAGCACAATCCTGAGTTCACCATGTGTGAGCTGTACATGGCTTACGGCGACGCCAGCGATATGATGAAGATTACAGAAGAGATTTATGCTCATATAGCCCAAGAGCTAGTGGGGTCTACAAGAATCGTGTTCCAAGGGCAGGAGATCGACTTGACGCCTCCGTGGCCGAGAAAGCCTATGCTGGATGCCATCAAAGAATATTCTGGCATTGACTTGCGAGGCCTAGATGACAGTCAAGCTCGACAGGCAGCCAAAAAGAAGGGGCTGCAGCTTGAGCCTAATGCCTCCTATTCTCAGGTCCTTGACGAGCTCTTTGACGCTTTTGTGGAACCAAACTTGCTTCAACCCATTTTTATTACGGACCATCCCGTTGAGGTCAGTCCTTTGGCTAAACGTAAGAAGGACAATCCAAGTTTAACGGACCGTTTTGAACCATTTATCGTGACCTGGGAAGTGGCCAATGGTTTCACCGAACTCAATGATCCCATTGATCAAGATCAACGCTTCAGACAACAGGTTGCCCAACGTGATAAGGGGGATGAGGAAGCTCATATGATGGATGAGGATTATGTTCGCGCTCTAGAGTACGGTATGCCTCCGGCAGGCGGTCTTGGCCTCGGTATCGATCGTATGGTTATGCTGTTTACCGATTCACCATCAATTCGTGACGTCCTTCTGTTTCCCCATATGCGTCCCCGTTCATAATGACCATTTGATTCTAAACCTGTCTTCTTTGGCTTCGCCTTTCCGCAGAATGCCATTGCAGGCAGGTTTTTCTTTGCATAGGATTCAATTTTCACCGCAAAAAGTGGAAAACGGACGATATGGAGAGATATGTTGCTGTAAATGACGAAATCGACGATTTCGGCATCTTGATTGCGGGCAAGATCGATGGTATATTGATTAAGGCGTCGGGCACAACAAGTCACGTGCCAGACCCGAAAAGCCTTGCTTTCGAGGCTTATTTATTTCCCAAGAACCTTGAAAACTGAACATCAAATCTTAAAACACCATTTTGTGTTTGAAGAGAATAAGCCATAAGTTTGTTGACGAATTGCGTGCAATC
>ENA-UOOH01000771-UOOH01000771.1-fermentation-metagenome-genome-assembly--contig:-NODE-771-length-34278-cov-11.405546_pt1 | contig 34278 bp, 36 predicted proteins | sample MGYA00245778_ERZ724025 | MGnify/ENA primary metagenome ERZ724025 (study PRJEB28704, sample SAMN03018313) | fermentation metagenome | biome: anthropogenic terrestrial biome; feature: soil; material...
GCGGAATATTTATGCAAGCAAATGCATAATTATTACTTTTTGCAGCGGAATCAATGAATCAATATATTTCAGAGTAAATTAGGGACTGGCCTATATCCCAAAAAGCCAGTCCCTTTGCTGTTAATATTCTAATTGAGTTATATACCTATGCCTCGCTTACGGGCTAACGCAGGTAAAGGCTCCCCACTTCCTTTAAATCTGTGATTTGGTGCGATTTTGCCAGGCTCTGGGACAGAGTATAAAGATTCTTTCCTATAAAAATTATGCGCTGTATATTTTTGCTGTCTTCGCACCAATAGTCACCGGCCCGCTGGTAATCAGCCGGGCTTAGATGGCTGATGCGGCCTTGCAGCTGGAAGCCGTGCTGCAGGTCAATCTTGTAAACATAGGCCCCCTGGAAAGAAAACTTGCCGTAAGCCGGAAAATCAGCTCTAGCCCGGTTTTTATCCGCTTCGCTCAAAGTCATGACGGTAACCGGGAAGGCCAGCAAATTCTTTTCCCGAGAAAAGAGCAAGGCCTTATGATCGCGTAACAATTCGGAGTCGGTTCCCCGGTCGCCTATAATCTCACGGGACATTTCCCGGGGGTTATTGACATCGGATACATCGAAGAGGGCGATTTTCATGCCCTGATAAAAGGCCTGAGCCTCATTGTTCCTGCCTTTGAGCTCAATTGTTTCCTTGCCAAAGCCGATAATATGGTTTTCATCATAAGGATGCAGGTAATCACTATAACCGGGAATTTTCAGCTTGCCCAGTATAGCTGGTTTGGCCGGGTCCTTCAGGTCTATGACAAAGAGGGGGTCAACAGTTCTGAAGGTCACCATATAAGCCCGGTCTCCCATGAAACGGGTGGAGTAAATCTGCTCCCCGGGAGCGATTCCTTCCAGTTTACCGGCAATATTCATTTCCTGATCCAGTACATAGAGGTTATTCTTGGAGGTATTCTCATCATTGCGCCAGATTTCTCCGCTGGTAGTGGCGATACGGAAATATGCCTTTTCCTCATCCATGGAAAACTGGTTGAGGATTCGGCCCGGAACTTCACCCTTGCCTTGATATTCAACCTTTCCCTGTTGCAATCCAAAACGATAAATCCTGGTTTTGGGCCCAATCTCGGCATCTGGAGAGGGAAAGTCACTGTCCTTAAGCAGGGGGCGAGCAGGCTCCTGGCGGCTTACTGCAATATAGAGGTGGTTGATGGAGGCGTAGATGTTTTCACCGTTGCCCAGGCAGGTCTTCACCTGGGCGGGTTCATTACGGTTTATATCCACAGCGGCAATGATAATGTAGGCGGGATATATTTCCCCGGGGAAGTAATTGATCTGCCCACAATCGATTTGCTTAAAATCACTGCTAACGGCTGTATCACGATAGGAAGGCAGGATATTTTCCTCCTTTTCCTGAATGCGATACCAATCCAGGTGGCGATTGCTCACCAGATAAAGATGGGAACCGATCTTGCGCGAGGAGAGATAATTTCCTTCCAGTTCCAGCTCGCGGGTTTTCTTAATCTGGTTTTTATCGGTGATATCATATATCAAGGCCAGGATGCCGGGTTGCCGATAAACAGGGGGAGGATAAATTTCCGCTTTCCTCTTAGGCATAGACCGGGCATATATTTCGTCATGGGAGTCTCCTATTACTACTAGATGTTTGCTATCCAGGAAAAGTTCGCGGGGGGTAAAGCCATGATTATCAAGCTTTATACGGCTAACCACCTGCATCTGCTCAGCTGGAATCGCCTTTATTACGACTATTTCCTGCTGATTGACCTGGTAAATATAGTTGCCGTCACTTTTAACTATGTCGGCTTCATCTACTCCCTGTACCTGGACATTGGTGGAGGAATAATCAGTCGAGGCCGCCACTAATGATTTAGCTGACTCCCGGGCTAAATTAACAGCGGCGCCGCCAGCCATTTCGTCCCGGGCCATAGGAGCTACAGCTGCCGTATCGTTCATCATTTTCATCTTAGATTCTTTGAGCAGTAGTTGGCCGGAATTAATCTTGGAGGACTTCTCATATTCCACCAAGAGCTTTTTCAGGTTATCTATGCTTCCTACCACTGGCAAAGGTTCAACCGGTTTTTGGGCTGGTGTGGCCGGAGTATTATCCAGAGCCATTACCAGGCTGGAGGCAAAAAAAAGCAGCATCAAGCCGATTATAACGCCGGGCCAAAAAGATTTCTTTTTTCCCACGGGCATGATTCAATCCCTCCTTCTTATTTACCATAGTTACGCTGAGGGGGTGGAAATTCTTACAGCAAGTAAATATTCTTTTCTTCAAGCGGATGATGGCCTGGCCCCTTACCCCTATACCACCGCTATTGGAGTAAATTCCAAAATCGCGGTAGAATAGAGAAAAACGCAAGGGTGGCGGATACAATGGCCAGAGTCAAGGAAATTACTGTCGGGGTTTACCAGGTAGGAGGTGACGGTTTCTCCCGTTCGGAAGACTGCTGCGTGTATCTGGTAGATGGCGGTGGAGAGTCTGCTTTAATTGATGCTGAAAAGATTGTGAGCCGGGGAATCAATCCCCCGGCTATTTTGGCTTAGTCTTGGATACCCAGTTGTTGTTTTAAGGCTTTTTGCAGGGTTTGGGAGAAATTGATACCGGCTTCATCGCCCAGGACTTTTAGATATTTAGGAACCGATACATTAATGCGCATAGTAATTAAGTCATTTGCTTTTCGATATTTTTCAAAGTCAATATCTACCCACGAAACTAATTCATTATCTTCATGCGGCGGTTCAGAGGTAGATGGTTCAGGGATTATGCGTCCGTCATCCTGTTCACATATTCCCCAAAGACCGATAGCGTCACGCGCCATATAAATTGCTTCGGCGAGGTCTTTACCTTGCGTATTAATATCGAGGTCAGGAACAGTTACAACATATCCTGAATCGCTTGGAGTGAGAATAACAGGGTATACTTTAAGCATTATATAACACTCTCCTTTGCAGGCGGCAGAGGATTATCCCAACCCTCGCCGCTTGATAATTTTCTTCGCCAGTATGTCATCTATTTCAGTTTGTCGCGAGATTGGTTCGTTTGCTGTACCGTTAGTGTAAATAGTATGGTCATGGCCTTCGCGCTTTAGCCACCATCCGTTTTTTTCCAGAAGTTTTATCAGGTCTTTCCGTTTCATTGCCTCACCTCTCGCTTATATTATACACAATAAGTATGTATAAGCAAGGGGGTTTTAATAAAGTTAAGTTTAAGACCGTTAACGGAGTAAAGATTTTTTTATGGTGCGGATGAGAGGACTCGAACCTCCACTATGTTACTCGCCAGATCCTAAGTCTGGTGCGTCTGCCAATTCCGCCACATCCGCATTTCATACATGAAATATTGTACCTGCCTGTATGGATTATTTCAACTGCCATTTGGAGTATATCAATATCCACCGCTATTGGAGCAAATTCCAAAATTGCGGTAGAATAGAGAAAAACGCAAGGGTGGCGGATACAATGGCCAGAGTCAAGGAAATTACTGCCGGGGTTTACCAGGTAGGAGGTGACGGTCTCTCCCGTGCGGAAGATTGCTGTGTATATCTGCTTGATGGTGGGGGAGAATCCGCTTTAATCGACACGGGAGCAGGAAGAAGCGCTTCCATGATATGGAATAATATCATTGCTGCTGCTGTAGATATGTCCGGCTTGAAGTATATTGTTGTCACCCACGGGCATATTGACCACATTGGCGGCCTGGCATTTCTAAAAGAGAAGCTGCAAGCGCAGGTAATTGCCCATAGCCTGGAACTGCCGGCTATTGAAGAGGGCTTGCCTCAGCTTACGGCTGCTTCCTGGTATGGGGTTACCTATGAGAAGGTGAAAGTAGAACAGGTACTTAAAGGGGAAGAACAAAGGCTTAAACTAGGCCAACTGGAACTTATTTGTCTCCATACTCCCGGACATACTCCAGGCGGGATATCTCCCTATGTAGATATCGCAGGGAAAAGGGTGCTCTTCGGCCAGGATATTCATGGTCCTTTCAACGAGCAGTGGGGTTCGGATTTGAAGCAATGGAGGCTTTCCATGCAAAAGCTGCTTGAACTCGAAGCGGATATACTATGTGAAGGACATTTCGGTATTTATTCACCGGCGGCGGCAGTAAGAAAGTATATTGAAGGCTACTTACGCCAATATGCCCGGAAATAACGAGGTGAAATATTTTCTCCGCTAAACGGTCGGATTCCTATTAACAAAACGGCTGTGGGTTCTAATCCCCCCCTCGTTGCAGCGCTGTGAAGAAACTGCTTAAGCAGTTTCTTCCGATGCTTAAAGAAGCTTGGAAATATACGAAATATTGAAGGAAAAATATGTCTTAGGAAGTGATGCATGTGACTCATTTTCTCACCCCTGCTCTGGAAGACTATTTGGAGGTTATCTATCATCTTTCCGAAGAAAACGGTAGAGCCAAGATAAGCGATATAGCAAGGCGCATGGATATTGCCAAGCCGAGCGTAACCCAGGCTATTACCGCCTTGCGCAATGAAGGTATGGTTTACCAGGAACGCTACGGGCCGGTATATTTAACGGCGAAAGGGGAAAAAAAGGCCCGTGAAGTTTGGCACCGGCACCAGGTAATCCGTCAATTCCTGAGAGAAGTATTGCAGGTTAATCCAGCAACGGCTGACCGGGATGCCTGCTTGATGGAGCATAGTATCAGTGCAGAAACATTTTCTCGGATGGAAAAATGGCTGCAGTTGCCAGAAGAAGCTCCCGAAAAAAAACACCCGGTTGAGAAAGCGCTGCTGCCTCTTTCCGAATTGCTGCCCGGACAAAAAGCGCGGTTGGTTAAAATTGTCGGCACAGAATCCTGGCTTAGACAGCGGCTCCTGGAGATGGGACTGGTTCCCGGGGTTAAACTGGAATTGGAACGGGTAGCCCCCCTGGGCGATCCGATAGAGATTGGGCTCAAGGGTTTTCATCTTAGCCTGCGCCGGGAAGAAGCATCTATGCTGCTGGTTAAAGTGCTAGAGCGAGAGATAAATTAAGAGAAGATAGACCTCCCTTTTCGGTATCTTGGCCGGACGATTCCTTATCTATTTCTGCAGTTGTTGCTGTTTTCCGCTCAAGTCTTTTCCCGAAAAAAATTTAAGCATAAATCTATTGACAAAATTAAAAGATGACTGTATTATACAGATAATGATAATCAATATCATCAACCCGGAGAGACTGATATTGAGGTGTTAATTTGAATAAAAAGTTAGGAAAAACTAACAAATAGGGGAGGAGCAATGACGGTCTGTATTTTGGTATTTAGCCTGTGTGTTTTGCTTATCGTTTTGATTTTGATTAAACGGGTGAAACGTTTGCTCAGAACGCGCTTTGGCCCGACTTTCGAGGATGCCGGGAAAGAGAGCGTTATGATGAGCTATGCGGCAAGCGGGTTAAAACAACCAGCAAATGGGAAGAGAGTACTGGAGGAGAAAGATGATTATGAAAACAAAAATCAATAGTTGCAGTGCCGGATTATTAATGCCAGAGCGGAAAAAAATCTGGGAGTTAAGACCCAATCTGCATTGTTCCATATGCGGCACCTGCCTGAGCATTGAAGAACAAAGACAAATACTTAAAAAAATGAAGGTGCCGGAAAAAGACTACCGGGATTATGAGATACACGCTATAGTGGCGAACAACTTGTTCAGAGAAAACATGGTTTCTTGTATGATAAATGCTTATCTGGACAAGAAATACCGGGTCGAAATTGCTCGTTTTGGTTTTCTGGAAGAAGCCAAGCTGATGATGATCTGGCGGGATAAGATGGCCGAGGGGGATATTTGCGGACTATACTGGGCGGTGTTGACCAATCCTCTTCTGCCTGAGGAGAGCATCAATCGGGTTGTTGGCGAGGTGCATATGCTGTCGCATTTAAATGGTGGTCTATGCCGGCAGGAAAGAATGAAATTGAAGCGATTGGCCGAAGAAAAACAAAAATATGTAGTGAGATTGCGGCAGTGCAGATCGAGGGAAAAGGAATTGGCGGCGGAATTAGATGCAGCGAGAATCTGCATCGCTAAAATGGAAAGGCAGCTTCAAGAACAAAATACAAGAAGCAGATCATCGGAAGATGGACAGGATTATCGGCAAATGCTAAACAGTCTGAAAATTGAGAATAATGAATTGCGTCTTAAATTGGAAGAGCTAAACCGCAAGTGCCAGGATTATAAGGAAGAATCCCGGCAACTGCTCAGGGATAATGACGAACTGGAAAAGCAAGTACGACAGCAAAAAGAGGCCATTATTCAATTGTGCCGGGAGTCAAAAATGATGGCCCGCTGCCAGGCTCTTGATTCTGGGATATCGGCAGGCGGGGAAGCAGGGGAAATTAAAAAAAGGCGGCTCCTTCTGGTAGGGGGAAACAGCGGCTTGAATAATCACTATCGGGACTTAATCAATGGTATGGGTTGGGAATTCCGCCATCATGACGGCTGCCTTAACGGCGGGCGGCAAAGCTTGACGGAAATGCTGAAATGGTCGGATTTGATACTTTGCTCCCTTGATGCCAACAGTCATGGAGCAGTACATTGCGTTAAAGAATTGGCTCCTAAACTGCACAAGGAATACCGGCTGCTGGGCAATAGCAGCCTCAGCGGCATAAGCCGGGCTCTGGCCGAGCAGTCGGATACATGCACAGCTTAATCGAGGAGGTGGAGAATTTGGGACTGAAACGGATGGAAAATGTGCTGGATTATCTAATCACTTTAGACCGTAAGAGGCCTCTGGAAGAGATGAGTTGTGCAGAAACGAGGGATCTTTTGCAAGCGCTGGGCTGGAAAGACAACCGGGATTATGAATTTGCTCGCCATAAGCTGCTCCGCCTGGTCAAGTTTATAACGAGGTAAGATATGCCCCCGCTTATTTTAAGCGGTCGGTTTCCTATTAACAAAACAGGCGGCGGGTTCTGGTTCCCCGCCTCGTTGCAGCGCTGTGTTGAAACTGCTTAAACAGTTTCTTCCGATGTTTTAAAGCGGTAATAGATAAGGTTTAGTGGGGTGATAAAGATGCTGGCCGAAAAGCTGGATAACAAAACCATCGAAAACAGGAATACCGTGCCGGTCAGTCTCAATAAACTAATTGCGGCGCTTTCGGCTGCGGTCGATTTGGCTGGAAGTTCTGACCGCAAGCATTCGCTGCGCACCGCCTATATAGCAACCCGCCTGGCAAGCAACATGTCCATGGAAAAAGCGGAAGTTGATAATATTTATTATGCCGCCCTTTTGCATGATCTGATTCCAGCGCAAAGCTATTTCGTTCAGAGCTTGATTTTTGAGATCCTGGGCAATCTGCCGTTGAGTTCGCAGGTAGCTAAACAAGTAGTGGCATTATGGCAATACAAGCAGGGAAATGGAATCGCAAGCCGGCTGGGCCACCTGAGTCTTTCCGAGCGTATTATATACCTGGCAGAATGTTTTGAAAACCAGTATTGCAATGGAGAATCAGAAGAGTACCTGTTGCGTAGGATCTTATCGAACTGGAGCAATCGTATTGCGGCTGCGGCAGATAAAAAAATAGCTGCCGCTCTGGCGGATTGTTTGCGCGAAGAGGCCTTCTGGCAGGATCTCAAGGAAAACCGGGTGCAGCGTGCCCTCGAACAGATGGCTCCTGACTGGCGACAGCAGCTGAATATTGATGATCTGGAAAAAGTAAGCCGTAGTTTTTCCTTGTTAATTGACCGTAAAAATCCCTATACCGGACAGCATTCTCAACGGGTGGGCATGATAGCGGGATGCTGCGCCCGGCTTTATGGGTTGGATTCGGCCATGTCTCGCCGGGTTTCCATTGCCGGTTACCTGCATGATCTGGGCAAATTATCGATACCTGAAGTCATACTAGACAAAGCAGGTTCGCTGACAGAACGAGAAATGCAGGCAATTAGGGCCCATCCCTATGATAGCTATGCGGTATTGAGCGAGATTGAAGACTTTACGGATATAGCCCGTTGGGCGGGAAATCATCATGAGCGCATGGATGGTAGCGGCTATCCCTGGGGGAGAAGCGATTTGACCGTTGTTGACCAGATAGTTGCGGTAGCCGATATTTATGAAGCCCTTACTTCGAACCGCCCCTACCGGCGGGCTTTAAGTCAGGGTGATGCTTTAAGCCTGATCAAGAAACAGGTGGCAAAAGGGAAGATCAGGCTGGAAGCTTATGAGTTATTGGAAATGACGGTAGAGAGCAAGAGCAGTTGTAAAGAAGCAGACAATCTGGCCAATGCTCGCGGCAGCAGTTGTTGGTTTAGAGTATATTCGGGTTTTGACGCTAAGCAAATAGCGGCTGAAGCGGATAGATAGAATTTGAGGGGGGAGCAGATATAATGGCGGTTATAGGTGTTCAGCGCTTGAGGGCCATATTGGCGGATTTGGAAAAGGAAAATGATGATTTGCATTATATGTCGCCGGAACAAAGTGAGGTTCTTTTTAACCGCTATCTTGCCCATTTGCAGGGAATATCAAAAGAAACGGAAAAGAATCGGCAGAAGGCGCTTAGATTTGAGGATTCCCGAAGCGTTTAGTCTGCCTAAAGGTGTTTGGATACAAATAAGTTTAATTGTGAGGGGAGCTTGAAAATAAATGCATATAATGAAAAGCCTTACATCAAAGATGGCAGCAATGATTATAAGCCTATTGCTGCTGGCAATAATTTTGCCTGCTTGTGATTCCGGGACAGAAAAGGAGGCTAAATCCAGTAGGACCATTATTGACCAGCGGGGGAAGCGGGTTAAAGTTCCTGGGGAGATAAATAGAATTGTGACTCTGCCGATCCCCCTCCCTTCCATGATTGTGGCTGTTGACGGCAATGGTAAGCGCATTGTCGGCATGCATCCCAAATCCAAATCGGCGGTGGAAGAAAGCACCCTTAAAAATATAAGTCCCGAACTTATGGATGTTTCGACCGCCTTTGTTCAGGAAGGCTTCACCGTTAACATTGAAGAGCTGGTGAAGCTGCAGCCGGATGTGGTTTTTCAGTGGAAGCACCAGCCGGAAGAGATAGAAAAAATTGAAAACGCGGGAATTCCGGTTATAGCTTTGCAATACGGAACCCAGCAGGATTTGGAAGCCTGGTTGAAGATTCTGGGGGAATTGCTGGATAAAAAGCAACAGGTCAATAAAATCATCAACTATCACCATGAGGTTATCAATGATATCCGGAACAGAACCAGCACTATTAATGAAAAGGACAAACCCCGGGTAATGTATTTGAATGGGCCAGAACCCTCAACCAACGGCGGCGACAGCTACAATCATTTCTGGATTACAGCCAGCGGGGGGTGCAATGTGGCGGCCGATATAGAGGGAACCGGAAAGTATGTCAATATGGAACAGGTCTTAAGATGGAATCCGGAGATCATATATATTGGCAATTTCTGCAATTTACAGGCTGACGATTTGTTTAAAAATAAGATTCAAGGACAGGATTGGAGTCATGTTGCCGCGGTCAAGAACAGGCGGGTGTATAAGATTCCTCTGGCCGGGTACCGCTGGGATCCCCCGTCGGTGGAGTCGCCGCTTATGCTGAAATGGCTGGCGCAAAAGCACTACCCGGAGATTTTTGCGGATTATTCGATGGCAGCAGAGCTCAAGGAATTCTATAGGAATATTTACAACTATGAATTGTCTGATGAAGAAGTAGCCAGAGTATTGAAGGATTAATCGAATGCTGGTGCAAAAGCAGATTATGGAGGGAATATAGTGCGCAGGATAGCAATATATGGTAAAGGCGGCATCGGCAAATCTACCATCACCAGTACGCTGTCAGCCGCCCTTTCAACAATGGGCTATAGAGTAATGCAGGTAGGATGCGATCCCAAAGCCGATTCCACCATTACTCTCACTGCCGGGAAAACGCTTACCCCTATTATGGATTATCTAAAAGAACATGGGAAATGTGATTCTCTTGAGGAAATCACCGTACAGGGCTTTAACGGCATAGTCTGTGTCGAAACGGGAGGGCCCACTCCTGGTATTGGCTGTGCCGGAAGAGGGATTATTACTTCATTTAATGTGCTCGATGAACTGGGAGCTTACCAGGTTTTTAATCCCGATTTTGTTTTTTATGATGTGCTTGGCGATGTGGTTTGCGGGGGGTTTGCCCTGCCCTTGCGCCAGGGTTATGCCGATGAGGTGATCATCGTTACTTCTGGAGAACCTATGGCTTTATTCGCCGCCGGCAATATAAAAAAAGCCCTGGACAATTTTGCCGAACGCGATTATGCCCAACTGCGGGGATTAATACTAAACCTGCGCAATATTGAACGGGAAGAGGAAATAGTTAACGACTTCGCCGAGCGCATGGGGGTTCCTGTCTTCGGTATTATTCCCCGGGATAAGAATATTCAGCTTTATGAAAGCAGGCAGCAAACGGTTATAGAGGGCGATCCTGCTTTAAACATTTCGCGTTCAATCATGAAATTGGCCGAACAGATTATTGATTTTGGGGAGGCGAGTTGATGGCTTGCGCTCCGTATTCCTTATCAATCACGGAACTAAAGACGGCAGTAGAATCCGGGACGCGGAAATTACTTGATGGAGGCAGCTTGCGCTATTGCCCCCCCAGCGCCGGGGGCTGGGGAATTATTCGCGTTGGTCTCCTGGTGCCGGAATCCATCATGCTTTTTGTTTCGCCGGCGGGTTGCGGACGACACGGGGCTATTGCTGGTTTGCAGCTCGGATTCCGGCAGCGTTTGTTTTTCCTTTATGTTGATGAAGTTGATCTGGTTACCGGGCGTCATCTGGAAAGAGCCAAGGAGGCCGTTGAGGAAATACTGGCTTCCATTTCCCGGCCGCGGGCAATTATGATTTGCGCCACCTGTATTGACGACCTGCTGGTTTCTGATTATGAAAAACTGGCGGAGGAAGTGGAGAATGATTACCGAATACCGGTAAGGGCCTGCCATATGAATCCCATCGCCATGGATGGCAAAAAACCTCCGCAACTGACCATACAAAAGGCAATACATGAGTTTATTCCGGCAGTTAAGCAAAAAGAGCAGGCTATAAACATGCTGGGAAGTTTTGCTGCCATTAACCGCGGCAGTGAGTTTTACGAGTTAATGGCCGGTGCCGGCGTATCTCCAGTACGTCATATTGCCGCCTGTTCTACTTTCGATGATCTATGCAGCATGGGACGATCTTTTTACAATGTCTTGATAAAACCGGGAGGAAAGCTGGCGGCGGAGTATATGGCAAAAGTGTTGAATATACCCTATTGCTACGCCCCGGTGAGTTATGGACTGGAAGCCATAGCCGCCAGCTACCGCAAGCTGGAGGAACAGCTGGGGATAAGCCTGGATACCGCCGCTTATTATGAAAAGACGGAAAAGGCCATTAATTATTATAGAAAAATACTGGGTTCCATATCCATAGCCGTGGGAGAGAACATCAATGCCTGCCCCTTTGAATTAGCTCGCGCTCTGCTAAGTTATGGATTTGAAGTACCCTATATATTTACTGACCAGGTTTTAGACATAGACCGGGAAAATATAAATTGGCTGGCGGAAAGAAGACCGCATATAAAGGTTTTTACCAATGCTCATCCCAGTATGGCAAATTTCCTGGATGAAAAATTAAAGGTTGACCTGGCTATCGGTTTTGATGCCGGTTATTTCTGCTCGGGTGCCAAAACCGCAGCATTATCCATGGATTGCCAGGCTTATGGTTTTGAAGCCGCCAACTCGCTTTTGAAGGAAATGACGCTGGCTATGAACAATCCCCATAGCCATCGCGAGCAGATGTACGCCGCCGGGCTGGTTTTGTAAAGGAGATTCCGTTATGAAAGGCTTGTACAAGTATCTACCGCCGTTTGCCCCGGATTATTCGGGAGTTTGTTCGGTACTTTTCAACCTGAATGGTATAGTAATAATCCATGATGCCAGCGGCTGCACCGGTAATTTTACCGGCTATGACGAACCGCGCTGGTATGGGAGCAATGCCGCCATATTCAGCTCCGGCCTGCGGGAAATAGAGGCCGTGCTGGGGGATGATGAGCGTTTGATAAACAGGATAATGGAGGCTGTAGAAAGAATGCCGCGCAACTTTGTGGCTTTGCTGGGAAGTCCTGCCCCGGCAGTAATAGGTGTAGATATGCAGGCCCTGGCCAGGATACTCAAAGCCAGATCCGGCTTGCCGGTATTAAGCTTCGACACTACGGGAATCAAGTATTATGATACAGGCGCTTCCCAGGCCTACCTGGAAATAGCCCGGAACTTCGTTAAACCTTGGAATGGAAAAAAGCAGGCCCTGGTGAACATACTGGGCGCTATACCGCTGGATATGGGAAAAGGAAAACGGGTACGAGACATAGGCCTGCTGCTAAGGCAATGCGGATTCTCAAAGGTATATGCCTGGGGGCAGAATGCGGGCCTGAAAGAAATCAGCCAGGCGGGCGCTGCCTCTCTGAATCTGGTGGTGGCTTATTCCGGTCTGGCAGTCGCCCGCTATCTCCATGAGCACTTTGCCACTCCCTATATGGTAGGCATACCAATCGGGCAAGGCTCCACCAATCAATTCATGCGCACGGCCAGTTCTGTTCTGGGGCTGGAAACCCAGCCCAGGACGACACCTTACTTGCTGCCCCCCAACACTTATGCCCAAGCACTGGTAATAGGCGAACAGGTCATGGCCGGCTCTATTCGCAGTTTCCTGCGACTGGACTGGGGAATACGGAAGGTGGATGTGGCTTCATTTTTTGCCATGGACAAAGAGCTTTGGGAGGAGGGGGACAAATTCCTGGAAGAGGAAGATGATTTAAGCTCTTTATGCCAGAGGGAAAACTACGATTTAATAATCGGGGATCCCCTGTATGAGAATCTGCTCGGAGCAAACCAAGGCCGTTTTATTCATTTTCCCCATGTTGCCGTTTCCAGCCGCCTGTATTGGGATAATGAACCGGCGTGCGTCGGCAAGCAGCTGGAAGGATTATCGAGCGAATTGAAAACACCCGCCAGAAGAACATGAAGATAAAATTTTACGCAGAAGGAGATTTTCCATGCGGGCTGAACGGAGTAGCTCAGACGAAAGTAAGAAATCAACATTAATAATGACCATACTTATTCTTATGCCGTTACTGGCATTCTTCCTCTCCCTCTGCATAGGCAGGTATCAGATCGAAGCAGGAAGGACAGCGAGTATTCTCTTTAGCGCAATTGCCCATATAAAGCAGGCGGGCCTGGAATTGGAACAGTCCATAGTGTTGGATATCCGATTGCCGCGGGCGCTGCTTGCCATGATGGTAGGGGCGGGTCTGGCGGTTTCGGGAGCTGCTTTTCAAGGTCTGTTCGGCAATCCTCTGGTCAGCCCTCATATCCTGGGGGTGTCTTCGGGAGCGGGTTTTGGCGCGGCTATGGGCATACTCCTGTCAGGTCATCTGGCCGTGGTGCAGCTTCTGGCTTTGTTATTCGGTATTTTGGCAGTAATGGCAACCTTTATGATCAGCCGGCTTAAAGGTTCGACCCAGTTGTTTATGCTGGTGCTGGCCGGTGTTATCGTAGGAGCCTTTTTTCAGGCACTTATTTCTTTAATAAAATATGTCGCCGATCCCCAGGATAAGCTGCCCACGATTGTGTACTGGCTGATGGGCAGCCTTACCGGGGCTTCCTTCCATGACCTGCTGATCGCGATTCCGCTGATCGGTGCGGGAATTATCATTATTTTCCTTTTGCGCTGGAGAATAAATATCCTTTCTCTGGATGAGGATGAAGCCCGTTCCATGGGGATAAATGTTCAGCTTACCCGCTGGATTGTTATTGCGGCCGCCACCATAATAACGGCTACCTCTGTTTCCTTGTGCGGAATTATCGGCTGGGTAGGTCTGGTAATTCCCCATATCGGGAGGATGCTGGTTGAAACGGATCACCGCAAACTGATACCTGCTTGTATATCGATTGGAGCTTTCTATCTATTGCTTATCGATGATATCGCGAGAACGGCTACCGCCGCTGAAATACCGCTTTCCATACTAACCGCCGTTATTGGGGCGCCGTTCTTTGCTTATCTTCTTAGAAAAACGGGAGGTAAATGGTCATGAAGATTTCTGTGGAGCAGGGCAGTTTTGGCTACCCGGGAAGCAGGACCCTTTTTGAAAATCTTTGCTTTGAGGTGGAAAGAGGGGAGATACTGGCAATCCTGGGGCCTAATGGGGTAGGGAAAACCACCCTGTTGAAGTGCATGACTTGCATGCTGCCGTGGAACCGGGGAGCTGCATATCTGGATGGCCAGAATATCAAGTATTTTGACAGCGTTGATATTTGGCGCCATTTGGCCTATGTGCCGCAAGTTCATGCCAGCGTTTTTTCTTACTCGGTGCTTGATATGGTGTTAATGGGAAGATCGGCTCATATAAACTGGTTTTCCATGCCGGGGAAAAATGATCGCCGCGTTGCCCGTAATGCTTTGGAGAGTGTGGGGATTGGGCACCTGGCCAGGAGAATATGTTCGGAATTAAGCGGCGGTGAACGCCAGCTGGTGATGATTGCCCGGGCGCTGGCCGCGGAACCGGAGATAATTATTCTGGATGAGCCGGAATCCCATTTGGACTTCAGGAATCAGCTGATGATACTGGATATACTCGAAAGCATATCCCAGCAAAGGGAAATTTCCTGTATCATCAATACCCACTACCCCGAGCATGCTTTGCGTATATCCGATAAGACTCTGATTTTAGGCAAAGAATGCGATTATGTGGTGGGTGAGACGGAGGAGGTAATCAGCGAAGATAATCTGCAGAAGTTCTTTGCGGTAAGAACCAGGTTATTATCCTATACGGATCGTGGTGTTGCCAGAAAAACCGTGGTAGCGGTAGCGATTTAAAACAGGTTCCGTATGAGCAAGGTTAAATTCCTTTTAGGCGGGGAGGCGATCGAAAAGAGTTAGTCTTAACAAAAAAAATTAATTATAAAAAGGGGGAGAAATGCATGAGAAGAGCAATGATGTCAGTTGGGTTATGTGCACTGTGTTTATTGTTGGTTTCTGTTTATATGCTGGGTTGCAGTGATAAGAGTTCCAACAACATTGAAAAAGAGCTGCCGGAGACCAGAACTATTACGGATCAGTACGGACGGCAGGTGGAGATATCAGCTGAAGTTAATCGGGTTTAATATGCTTATCGATTTCAGACTCCGTAAATCCAAATTCTCTAAAAAATCTTTTTCCTTTTTAATTTAGTTCAAATTACAAAAACTCCTTACGAGCAATATCTGAATACGGCTTGGGGGGTGAAACAGCCCTAAAATGATGATAATAATAATCAGAATTAAACATGGTCCGTTAGGATTGGATTTGCTGCAATGGCTGGTTAATAAAATAGAACGGAGAGGATGAAATGGGAAGATTAATCGATGATATACAACATATGAAAATGGATGTGGAACATGTAAAAAATGATGTTGAACATATGTTAAGAGATTTGGAAAATATGGGGGATTGCCCCAATGCGGAAGACATAAAGACCCATTTGAGAGACATGGAGAATCATATGGAGGACCTTTATAGCCATGTATCTCACGTTGAAAATCACGAGTAAATCTTAATCCTTATCAGTCATTGCAGCATTATATATATGCAATTGGTTTGCCTGAAACAAGCGGACATAGTATAGAATTGTGGGCACTGGCTCGGTACCCGATTATGCTTATGTGAAAAAGAATCCCTTCGATGTGGCGGCTTTCAGATAAATTCAGCATCGCCTTTGTTTTTCCCGAGGCTTTTGAGGAGCTGCTGGAAAGTGATGTTGAACAGGAATTATGCTACAGTTATCGCTTGAATGGCCATATAACAGACAACCGGCTTAAGGACCTTATTGCCGAAATGGATATTGACGAGGCCATGGTGCAAAACTGCTATATGAGTGAAATCATCGACGAGGTGGAAGGCAAGGCCGGCTAATTGTATTGGATAAATACTGGAATGCTTATTTCCTAAAAAACAACCGGGAAACAGGGGTTAGAGAGATGAACAACCGTTTAATGATGAAGGATATTGATGAATACTATCAGGTTATGAATTCGGAACTGGGGATATTTGAGCAAATAGGTTCAACCTGCTGCTATCAAATTCATCCTCGTTGGGGGAAAGGCCTGGCGGAGAGGATTATCCTGGGTAATGGAGTGGAAATAAATATTTGGAATATGGAACTGGTGCAGGATTTAAAACTGGTTTGGCAGTTAGAAGAGAGATGCTTTGAAATAATGCACTGTGTCGAAGGTCATGCCTGCTATGGCGGATGTGAGAGCAAAAACGAAAAACAGATTAAGACTGGTGAATACGGTTGTTGGACCAATGACGGCAAGCAAAATTGGGTGCATTTCTCGGCTGAATTGCCGTGGAAAAGTATCTCGATTTGCTATGCGGAAGGCTTCATTAAATCATTCCTGGAGATGGTTCCCAGTTTAACTGATAGACAGGAAGTGAAATCAGTTTTAGATTACTATAACAAGGGAAACGATAGCTGCTATTTGGTTTCGCCGGATACTGAACTGGTTTTTTCTGAAATTATGAATTGTTCCCAGAAGGGAATTGCCAGGCTTCTATACATAGAAAGCAAGGCGCTGGAGATTTTCTCACTTTTTATTCAAAATGAACTGCTTTTGCGTAAGCATAAAAATTATAAAATATTTTTGAGCCGAGAAGACCGGCTGAAATTGGAACAGGCCAAAAGAATTATTGTGGACAATATGCTGGATCCTTTGAGCGTTGCTGAACTGGCCCTGCAAATAGACCTTAATGTTTATAAATTAAAAGTGGGTTTTAAAGAAATGTGGGGCACTACCATTTTTGGCTATCTGCGGGATATGCGCATGGAAAAGGCCCGCTTTTTATTATCCGGCACCCATAAAAATGTCGCCGAGGTGGCCCAGGAAGTGGGCTATTCCAATCCCAGCCATTTTAGTACTGCCTTCAGAAAAAAATACGGCATAAACCCGCACGAATATGCTAACCACTATAGGAGCTTGTAACTAAGAACATGCAGGGGAAAGAAGTTGGTATCGTATATTTGCGATACGTACCACACGTGTTAAAATAATTTTGTAACCCTGGAGGTCAAAACAAATGAAGTTCCGGGAGTGACCATTCCTTACCACAACAAAGATTTAAAAATGAAAACCGTTAACTCAATTCTTAAGCAAGCGGGGCTGAAATAAGCTCCAGCTTTACTGGGCTATACATATAAGGAGGTTTTTCTTGTGCAATTAGTTTATCCAGCTTGTTTTTATCCGTGCGAAGAAGGCGGTTACACGGTGATTTTTCCTGATTTGCCTGGTTGCGTAACGGAGGGAGATGACCTGTTGGAGGCCATGCATAATGCTATTGATGCTGCTTCCGGTTGGCTGTTGTTTTTGATTGAAGATGAAAAGCAACAGATACCAGAAGCAGCAGATATCAAAGCTATAATCCCCGACGAATATGAAAATGGTTTTGTAAGCCTGATTAATATTGACTTAAATGAGTATTCCAAAAAATACGGTCATAAAGCGATTAAAAAGACTTTAACCATCCCTGCCTGGTTAAACTCATTGGCTGAGGAAAACAATTTAAACTTCTCGCAAATCCTACAAAGAGCTTTAATTGACCACCTGGGAATTAAACATCCCTGAAGGCAAACAGAGGGACGTTCTTTTTGTTGGCTCATTACCATTTACACGGATGCTTATTCAGTCTCTTAACTGGCATCACAGCGGTTTTAATGTCTATTGTGGGTCAGCTATTAGTCCAGGGGATAAGGAAGGATTGGAGAAACTGGCTCTATTTATTAGAGCTCCCCTATCCCAGGAAAGATTGTGCTATATACCCGAATCCGAAGTGCCTGACGGTATTGCCAGAGTAATCTATAGAGGTAAGAACAACGGGGTTCCCCCACATCAAAAATATCTGCCTCTCAACAGATGCCCGATAAACATGCTGTATCAAGTATTCTTTACTGAAAGCCGTTTTAATTCCTTTTATCCTCCTGCTTCCGTTTGCCGTAGCTGTTCTTCAATATCACATCCGCCATACATAATGCGGATAACTGCCACCATCGTTTTTGTTTCTACAGGCAGATAAAACGCTAAATAGTTGTCCACTGGTAAAACCCGCAAACCCTTGCTGTGCCACGGCTCTTTTTGGTAAAGGGGATATCGCAGCGGCATTTCATTTAGCTTCGCGACCGTGTCCATGATCCGCCGTGATTGATTTTTTGCAGTTTCCGGCTCAAGCAGGGAAAATGCAATATACTCGAATATGCTGCATAAATCACGTTCTGCTTGCTCGGTGTAAACTACCTTCCATTTGCTCATATGCCATAGTCCTGGCGCATTCTATCGGTAATGCTTTCTGCAGAAATGACTCTTCCAGCGGTCAGATCAGCAAGCCCTTTCTCGATCTCAGCATTAAATTGCTCCTCGGTAAGCGAACTCACTGACAGTGGTTTGCTTTGCGGAAGCTTCAATTCGAAAGGAATACCTCGTTGAAGCACAACCTGTCTGAGGAAAAGTCCGATTGCATTTGACATCGGGATACCAAGCTGCTCTAAAACAAGCTCCGCCTGTTCTTTAACTTCCGGTTCGACACGGGCAAATATATTTGATGTTCTTGCCATAACGAGCACCTCCTATTCTGCTACTAATATACCAATTTGTATTGCGAAATGCAATCTATTAGCTAACGCGATATCCTTTAATCAATAGTAAAATGAGTAAATGAGGTATAATCCGCTGGTCAGGGGTTACTGGTACCTGATATTGAACTGAGAAAATATCCTGAGCTATGTTAGTATTTTATCAACTTGAGGATTCTGAACCTCTAATTATTAACACTTTTTTTAGCCGATTACCGATTGGTCAGTATATGCTTCATGAGCAATAGTCACGGATTCAGGTAGTCTATTAACTATTAAAATACCTCCCGGGGTAATAAAAATACCTCTGCGGGTTGATAATGATAATTAGTTTCAATTACAATGTAATTGAAAGATGATTCAGCAAAAAGCTTCGGAATTACAAGAAAAAACAGGCATCTTTTCATCAATGTTAAAGACCCAATATCAGAATAGTTAATACTTGATATTAATACGGTACGTTCAGATGGGAGACATTGATACAACATAATAACATATAAAAATCGAATGGCTAATCAACGCCGCAGAGTCCGGTGTCCGCCAATTCCCGGCGCACTGTTGCAAGGTCTCTGATTAAGGGTTTATCGGCACGATTCTTTATCAACGCCATATACAAAACTATCCGAAGCGACCATATTCAGGATTGCTTTTTATTAGCGTTCGAAACCACAGTCATAATCTATTACGTTAATCTCCGATGATGAAACAGATAAAGATAGTCTATTAAAATACTTCCCAGGGCTGATAATGATAATTATTTTCATGATAATGTAGTTAGAAGCTGAAATAACAGCCGAGAGGGGGAAAGAAGAGCGGAAAGCCGTTATAACTGGATTCAGGCTATAACGCAAAAAGCCGTAAGCTTGCCCGAGGGACAAAAAGTGCCGCTGGAAGTTAACGAGACATTGCTGGATGATATGCTGGATAGCGCTGGCAAGAATGGGATATATCGAAAAGATAGACCTGGGGTGCAGTAAGAACGCTTGCGGCAATTGCTATATAAAGGCCGGCGGCGATAACCATAAGCCCTTTATGTGGGCCATTACTGATTTTATGGGAAAGCAAACATTGATTTAGAAAGGGTGATGAGGATGAATAATGCGGCGGTAGTACGTAAAAAGACCGGTATTCCGCGCCTGTTGGAAATTGCCGGGGAGAAACGCGGGCTGCTGGTTCTTTCCGGGGTGCTGTCGGTCATAAGTACGGTACTGATGTTCTTTCCCTTTGTAGCAGCCTATTTTATCGTGGCAGAACTGCTGCAACATGCTGCCAGTCCGGCATTGAGCGATATGGATTCGATTCGTCAATGGGGATTGTGGGCTTTATATGCCCTGTTGGGGGCCCTGCTCTTTTTGTATGCCGGCACCATGGCTTCCCACATAGCGGCTTTTCGCATACTGTACAGCCTTAGAGTGCGCTTGGCCGAGCACCTGGCCCGGCTGCCTATGGGATACCATACCCGGCAGTCATCAGGAACCGTTAAGAAGCTGCTGGAATTAAGCGTGGAAAAGATTGAAAATTTTATCGCCCATCAATTGCCTGACCTGGTGGGAGCAGTTGCTCTGCCGGTAATTATGCTGACGGCCATGTTTATTCTGGACTGGCGCCTGGCTGTTGCCTGCGCCGTTCCCATTATTGGGGCTTATTCCCTGCAGGCGCTGGTGTTCTATGGGGAAGAAGGAATGGGAAAAGTCAGAGAATATCATGATGCCCTGGAGAGAATGAATGCGGCAGGGGTGGAATATGTCAGAGGAATGCCGGCGGTCAAGGTGTTTGGACTTACCGTAAGCACCTTTCTGCAATTTCATAACTCTATTACCGGTTACCGGGATTGGGCGGTGCAATACGTACGCTTCTGCAGGCGGCCCTATATAGCCTTTACCACCATTCTGGTTTCGCTTATAGTCTTTATCCTGCCGGTCGGGGTTTTTATTCTTAGCGGCCAGCCGGATAATCAGGCATTTGCCCTGACATTGATGCTTTTTCTGGTAGTAGCTCCGGGTTTTGCTGCTCCCATGATGAAACTGATGAATCTGGGCGGCAATATGCGGATTATCGCGGAGGGAGTGGAAAGAATTGACGGGATTTTTGCCCAGGAGCCGGTTCCTGAACCTTTAAATCCACAAAAGGCGGAAGGATATAACATTGAATTTGATAATGTGGTTTTTTCTTACGACGACCCGGTGGCCTCCACCCGGACCGAAGCCCTGGCCGGGGTTTCCTTTACCGCCCGGGAAGGTGAACTGACGGCCCTGGTCGGGCCTTCCGGAGGAGGAAAATCTACCATAGCCCATCTCATTCCACGTTTTTGGGATGTAGGAACCGGCGCTATCCGTATTGGCGGGGTGGATATCAGAGAGATGGGAACCGAACAATTGATGGATATGATCTCTTTTGTATTTCAGGATGTGCATTTGTTCTATGACACGATTGAGGAAAATATCCGTATGGGAAGCAGTGATGCCGGCTATGAAGAGGTCGTGGCAGCCGCTCAAGCCGCATCCTGCCATGAATTTATTGAATGCCTGCCCCAGGGATATCAAACCAGAATTGGTGAAGGAGGTACCTACCTTTCCGGGGGAGAGGCCCAGCGGGTGGCTATTGCCCGGGCGATTTTAAAAAATTCCCCCATACTGGTACTGGATGAAGCTACCGCTTTTGCCGACCCCGAAAACGAAAGCAAAATACAGGCCGGCTTGAGTGAGCTTATCAAGGGAAAAACCGTCATAATTATCGCCCATCGACTGTCGTCTGTCCGCGAGGCCGATCAGATCCTGGTGGTGGATGAAGGGCGGATTGTGGAACGGGGCCGGCATAATGAGCTTATTGACCGGGATGGGTTATACCGGCGTATGTGGCGGGCCCATATTGATGCCGACAGCTGGACGATAGCAGCGGAAAAAGCAAGCAAGGCGGTGAATGAATAATGAGAAATTTCTTCTATAATATTACCAGCGGCGACCCGGCCGCGCTCTTGATCCCCTCGCTGGCCTCCTTTTTTGATGGTTTGGGCAAAATTATTCCGGCCGCGCTTATCTTTGATGTGGTCAATACCATGTATCTATTTTTTGCCCACCCCGGAACACCCCTAAATACCGGCAGGTTGTGGACGGTATGCGCAATTCTGCCCGCCTGGATGCTGCTGCAGTACCTGGTGTCAAGCTGGGCCTACGGCAAAACCTTTACCGCCGCTTATGCGGTTTCCGCCCAGGGACGCATCAATCTGGCAGAACATCTGCGCCGGTTATCACTGGGCTTTTTAGGCAGCCGTGACCCGGGTGACCTGACCACCATGATGTTGGGGGACTATGCGGCGGTAGAAACTACTATCTCGCATTATGTGCCTCAGCTGGTAAGCGCCGCCGCCTTGCCGGTGATAGCTTTTATCGGATTTTCCTTTATTAACTGGAAAATGGCCCTGGCCATGTTTATCGCCCTACCCCTGGCAATCCTGATTGTCTGGCTTTCGGCCGGCTTGCAGACCCGCCTGGGACTCAACCATGTCAAGGCCAAGGTCGATAGTGCCAGCCGTTTGCAGGAATATCTGCTGGGCATGCGGGAAATAAAATCCCATAACCTGAGCGGGGAGAGATTTGAACGTCTGCGGGAGGCTTTTGCCCGTCTGATGCGGGAATCAATCAAAATAGAAGGTGTAGTAGGGCCGATTATGATAGCGGCGATTGCCCTGATGCGGGCCGGCCTCACTCTGATGATTTTTGTAGGAAGCTACCTGCTGGTGGGGGGAGAGCTTACCCTGCCGGTGTTTCTGATGTTCCTGGTGCTGGGAAATATGGTTTTTGAGCCATTGACCGGGGTGCTGATCAATTACGCCGAAATCCGCTATTCGGTTTTAAGCGCCGATCGCATCATGCAGATTCGCCGCGAAGAACCATTAGCAGGTACGAAGAATCCTCCGCCCGGCAATCATATTGAATTTGACCATGTTACTTTTGCTTATGAAGACGCTCTGGTGCTTAAAAATATATCTTTTAGTATTCCGCCCGGGAGTATTACGGCCCTGGTTGGCCCTTCCGGGAGCGGCAAGAGCACCATAACCCGCCTTATTGCCCGTTTCTGGGATGTGCAAGGGGGGAGAATACTGCTGGATGGCCAGAATATAAAGGAGATTGATCCGGAGAAACTGCTGACCCGCATTTCCATGGTATTTCAGGATGTCTATCTTTTCAAAGACAGCATCCGCAACAATATTAAAGTCGGGAAAATGGATGCCAGCCAGGAAGAAATCGAATGGGCGGCCCGGCAAGCCTGCTGCCATGAGTTTATCATGAAGCTGCCCCAGGGCTATGATACCCCGGTGGGTGAAGGGGGCTGCACCCTGTCGGGTGGGGAAAAACAGCGGGTATCAATTGCCCGTGCCTTATTAAAAGACGCCCCCATCGTACTCCTGGATGAGGCAACCGCTTCCCTGGACCCGGAAAATGAAAATCAGGTACAGCGGGCAATTAATGCTCTGGTCAGCAACAAGACCGTAGTTATCATTGCCCATCGCTTAAAGACCGTAAAAAAGGCCGATAATGTCATCGTTCTGGATGACTGCCGGGTAGTAGAACAGGGCAGGCATGAAGAACTATTGGCAAATCAGGGGTTGTATCACCACCTGTGGACTCTGCAGCAGGAGTCGGCCGGTTGGAGCATGAAGGCTTCATGAACGCATACCTGTGTTTGAGCGTGGTTCCTTAAGCTCATATCGTTGCTTAAGCGCTAAGCGCTCAAAAATGACAATGTATCTGCGCGCAAGTTAGAAAGGTCTAACATTTATCATTTTTAAGGTTTCTTATACCTTACGTAAATTGATTAGGGAGGGATTTATTATGAAAGGAAAAAGCAGAATCGTCAGTAATGGGCGGACATTGAGAAAAATTATCGGCATGCTGCTGGCGGTAGCAATGGTTGTTGCATTGCTGCCAATTACTGCGTATGCCACCTTCTCCGATATGCAGGGGCACTGGGGGCAAACGGCAATCGAAAAATGGAGCGACATGGAAATCGTTCAAGGCTGGGATGGAGCGTTTCGCCCCAATGCCCCCATTACGAGGGGGGAAATGGCGGTCATCATTGATCGCGTCATGAAGTATCAGACCAAATCGAAAAACAGCTTTTCCGATTTGGGATCGGCATTTTATACCGATGCTATTTTAAAGGCCAATGCTGCGGGGGTGATCAAGGGTGACGGCACTACGGTACGCCCTATGGATAATATCACCCGCGAGGAAGCTGCCGTTATGCTCGGGCGTGCCCTGGGACTTAGCGAGAACCCAACCGGCGGCACCGCTTTTTCTGATTATGCGGACATTTCTGGCTGGGCTGTCGGCGGGGTAAACGCCATGGCGAATAAAGGCTATGTAAAAGGCTTCAACGCGGCCTTCCATCCGAAGCGCAGCATTACCCGGGCCGAAGTTGTCGCTATTCTCGATAATTCAATTAAGCAATTATATAATGGAAACAAGGAATACACCGGCAATGTATCCGGTACGGCGATTGTCAATACACCGGGTGCGGTGCTGAAAAACATGAAAATCTCCGGTGATCTTATCATAGCCGAGGGTGTCGGAGACGGCGATATAACCCTTAACAACGTTACGGTTGCGGGGAATACCCTGCTGCGCGGCGGAGGCTCCGATTCCATCCACATCCAGGGCGGCAGCCAAATATCAAATCTTATTATTGAAAAAACGGATAACGGCGCTATTCGTGTTGTTACTTCCGGGGGCGCTGTTGTAGAAACGGTCTGGGTGGACGATGGTAGAGATGATATTATTCTGACCGGTTCCTTTGAAAGCATTACCGTTGCTGCGGATGTGACAGTCAAAGCGGTTGATGCCAAGATCGAACGGGTAGAGGTTACGGTAAAAAATGCAGTGCTGGACGTGGATAAGGAAAGCGCAATTGATGCGCTCAATGTAACGGGGACCGCGGCGAACACGGAAATCAAAGTATTCGGCAAGGTGGGGACGCTGACCGCTGATGCGAAGATCAGCGTAAACAACCAGGGGATAATTGCCAGGGCGCAGATCAATGCCAACGATGTTTCCATAAACGGCAATGCGCCGGCAACTATGAATGTGGCGGCTACGGTTACCACCAGGCCCGCCACGGGAAGCGCTCCTTCCTCCGACGGAAGTTCAGGCGGCGGGGGCTCTTCCAGCCCGTCCTTTGCGGGCGGCAGCGGGACCGAGTCTTCCCCGTACCAGATTGCGACAGCTGCACAGCTTGACCAGGTGCGCAATTACCTGGACAAGCACTTTGTCCTGACGGCGGACATCGATCTCAGCGGATATGAAAACTGGACGCCTATCGGCGCTTTTCGGCCGTTGTCGGACGCGCCAGAGCATGTGGAGACGCCTGATCCGGAAGCGGCCTTTAGCGGCACCTTTAACGGTGACGGGCACACCATCTCTAACGTACGCATCAATCAGCCGGAAGGCATGTTCGTCGGGTTGTTCGGATGCACTGTCGGGCAAGAGGACAATCCCACTTCCATTTACAATTTGACGGTGGAAAATGTGGATGTAACCGGGTTCCATCTGGTCGGCGGCGTAGTAGGCATGCAATATTCGGGCTGCATTCTGGAGAATGTAAACTTGATCAGTGAAAATACGGGTGATAATACGGTTTGCGGCAATCAGGGAGTAGGCGGCATTACGGGTATCAGCTTTGAGGACATGAAAAACTGCCGCGCTGAAGCGGATATCGTGGTCCTGGGCGATGACGGCGCTGCCGCAGGTGTTTTAGCCGGAGGCATGGAAGGGTGCTCGACAATTGAATGCCGGGTCACCGGCGGCACAGTAAGGGCGGAAGGTAAAAATTGTTGGGGTCTAGGCGGCTTGGCTGGCTGCATATTTAAAGGAATAGCGGCCACGAACTGCCATGTTGCTAATGTTTCCATCACTGCTTCCGGTGCAAACACTCGTTTGGTCGGCGGCTTGCTGGGCTTTACGGGGACATATGACAATGATCCCCCTACCCAGATAACAGAGTGCTCGGCGGATACCACCATCACGGTATCGGACAGCACCACCCGGGTTGGCGGGTTGGTCGGCGGAAGCTACGATGATGAGACGAAATGGCCTGTGCCCTCGGTATATGCCATTGCCAATTGCGAGACTCACGGCAGCATCACCGGCGGCTCCGAAGCCCTGGGCAGCATCGCGGGCTATGCTTACCGGTCCACGGTTGAGAACTGCAGGAGCGACATGACCATCAACGGTGACAGCAACCCGCCCCAGGTCGTTCAAGCGGAAGGCTTTGAGAATCTTTCCGCCTGGGCAAATCGCGGTAGCGGCAGCTTTGAATCGCTGGTCAATTATGTAAACGACGATGCTCTAAACGACGTGTGGAATGCCGCCGCTTCCTCCGAGATGGCGCAAATGATGGCGGGAATGTTTGGCGCTACTGTTACTGACGGCGCATCTCTGAAGGCCATGTTTGCCAATATGGCATCGACTCCGGCCAATAACGGTACGCAGATCTACCAGATCAAATTTGCTTATGATTACAAGACCATCTATTTTTGTGACAATGACGGCCATGTCATTGCGTCTCACCCATACACCTTTGTGGAGCGCAATGACAATCTGGGAATGCTGGCCGGGGAGACAACCTATGTATTCAAGGCGGATGACGATGCGGGGGTGCTGACCTATATGGCAATGCTCAAACCCCACTTCGACGAGGGTATGGATGAGACCACCATGCCCGCCCACATCCATTTCTACTATGCCGCAACGAAGGATACCCTGGGCACTTACAAGCCGGACAGCGTAACCCTCAATGGTTGGATGCCGACCATGCTCCAGATGGGCGATGAATTCAGCACGGCGGATAAGACGGCTCTGCTCAAATGCCTGTTTGGCATCAATAATGCTCCTGAAGAGCCGGTTGCCGCTACAGGAATATTAGTAGTAGCCCATGGGTCGGATGAAAATTGGAACCAGCGTGTACGCGAATCAGTAACCCAGGTTGAAGTGCCTTATCCAGTAGAATTAGGCTTTTTAGATGTGGAAACAGAAAACATAGCGATGGCCGTGCAGGCACTGGAGCAAAAGGGAGTAAAACGAATTGTGGCTGTTCCCATTTTCGTTTGTTCTGCTTCCAGCCACATGGAAGAAATAAAATATATGCTCGGTTTACCCAGCTCGCTAAATGATGAAGCCGCACAAAAAAAAGGTCTGGAAAGAATCGAAAAAACTGCTACGGTGGAATTGACCCCCGCTTTAGATGATCATTTATTGGTTGCCGAAATTATCAATGAAAGATTGAAAAATCTTAGCCAGAACCCTGAAAAAGAAATTGTAGTTCTGGTTGCTCACGGCACATCTGATCCCGAAAATCTGGCTGTCTGGAAAGAAAAGATGGCATCCCTGGGGGATAAACTGCAGCAAATACAAGGATTCAAGCAAGTATGTTGCGGATTTGTGGGAGCGGGAACACCCAAAATAAGAACCGTGGTTGAAGAAGTGAAAAATAGTAATCCTGACTGCACAGTTATAGTAATGCCGGTTATGTTGAGTGCAGGAGTTTATACGGACAGTAAAATACCCACCAGCCTGGAGGGTATAACCTATCTGTACCCCGAAGCCGGGCAAAGAGCGCTATTGCCTCATGCCAACATAGCCAAATATATTGCATTTCGTGCCAATGACGCGATCATGGGAGACATAGAAATGCAGGAATCAGGGCAGCTATATGTGGTCCAGTACTCTGATGTTGCTCTGGAAGAGGGAGGTAAGGTCTGCGTCTGCGGCTCCCTTGCTTATCGGGCTATGCAGGAAGCACTTGAGGTTTTAAGCCCAGGGACTGTTGCTGAGCGCAGTCGTTTTACCGTATTGGGACCAAAATCGAAAGGCACTGAGGCGGCACTGCAGGCCATACTCGGTGACGGTAGATTCCAATTGGAAGAACGGCCTCATAATGAAGCTTATTATAGTTATCAGATTACTGATTGCGAGAGGGGCACGATACTAACAGTAAAGGCGCGTCCCGAGGTATTTTCGGATAACTTCTTTGCCTTAAAAACCAAGATCAAAAATAATACCGCAACCTCTGAGGAAAAAAAGGCATTTCAAGTTCTTCGGGCTCAAGTAGTGGAAAAAGTGCGCTGGGAAGAGGCCGATAATTTGTTTGCCATCGAGGCAAGCACCGCCTTCGCGGGCGGCAGCGGCACGCAGTCCGATCCTTACCAGATCGCAACAGCGGCGTAGCTTGACCGGGTGCACCGGGTGTGCAATCATACCATTTCCAATCTGACTATTGCGGAAGATTCTGTCAGGGTCGCTCTCTTTGGTGCCAATACTTAAACCTTGTCCGGCGTACCGTTGCTTATGTTGGATAAGCACTTTGCGGGAACTGCCCCGCATTCCCAGAGTATCTATTTTTTCAAAGGCAGCATTCGCAACAATATTAAAGTCGGGAGGATGGATGCCACCCAGGAAGAAAGCGAATGGTGCAGCAGGAGGCGGTCGGCTGGTTGGAGCATGAAGGCTTCATGAACGCAGGGGCAATATGATATATAATGACAGTATTAAAACGGGGAGGTGTAATATGAATTCTTCCGACATTTCCACTTATGAGAAAAGCCTGTTATTATCACAGCCCCTGCGGGAACCGGGCTTAAAAAACATTATTCAGTATCTGCCGCTTCCCAGCTCTGGAATCGGATTGGATATCGGATGCGGAACAGGTTTTACTACATTTATGCTGGCGGAAGCTCTGGGGCCTGCGGGTAGCGTAATTGGTTTTGATATCGAAGAAAGGTTTTTACAAAGCGCACGATTGCTGCGCCAAAATAAACCGCAGATCCGCGAACGGGTTGAATTTGTCCAGGGTAATGCCGGGGATTTGCCTTTTTCGGGAAAAAGCTTTGATTGGGCCGTCAGCATCGATTGTGTCGGCGTTCTGGATATTGACCCGGTAGTAATGTTAAAAGAAATCGGCCGGGTGCTAAAACCCGGCGGCCGGGTATTTATTATTATGTGGTCTTCCCAGATGCTGCTGCCGGGATATCCGCTCCTGGAGGCGCAATTGAATGCTACTGCGGCCGGCATTGCTCCTTTTAAAACCGGGATGGCACCAGACCGACATATCATGCGGGCGCCGGAATGGTTCCGGTCGGCTGGTTTTCAGGATATCCAAACCCATACTTGCGCTATGGATGTTTGCTCACCTTTAAGTGCTGAGATAATTGTTGCTGTAAGCGACCTGTTTATAATGCGTTGGGGAAGCTGCGAAAAGGAAGTGGCACCGGAAATCTGGCATGATTACCAGCGTTTATGCCAGCCCGATTCAACTGAATTCATTCTAAATGTTCCGGGATATTACGCTTTTTTTACTTATAGCGTATTTTCCGCACGAAATAGTTAATGTTTACGGCGAGATTTATAATTGCAAGCTATAGTACATATAGGGCGAAGGCGGCAGTTATTTGTGGATAGAAAATAAGATGGATGCAGGCGACCGGGCCAAAATAATTCCGGCTATAAGATGGCCGGCAAAATTGTCGGTGCTCTTGTCTACGTCATCCGGCTGAAAGGCCGTTTCGCTCAAATCCAGGTCTGAGGGCAGGGATTCTCTGAGGTTTTCCAGGGTTTCCCGGACCTTTTTGCCCACCGGTATGATATTTCGGTCATCTTTAAAATATGCCGCAACCAGCACGGCGTTTTTATCACCCTGTTTGCATTTATAGGCATCGTCCTTACTCTCCATATAAACTGAGGCGATGTCTTTAAGCCTTACCATAGCGCCCGTTTGCCTGGATACGCCCACAATTATGTTCTTCATATCATCCAGGGACTGGTACAATGCCTCGGTTTTAACATATATTTTGCCCGCTTCGTTTTCCAAAGCCCCATTGGGAATTTCCAGATTTTGCGCGTACAGGACCTGGTTTACTTCGCTCAAAGAAAATCCGAGTTGGTTCAAACGGTCACTATCGACTTCCACCGTTACCTGCTTTTCAACCTTGCCCACCAGTTTGGTTTTATAAATTCCGTCTATTTCACTCAGGGCATCCTCTATCTCTTCGGCATAGGCGGATAGTTCTTCATAGCTGTAGCCGCCGCCGGAAAGGCTTAACAGCACCCCGGCTACTTCAGCCACCTTGGTATTTACTTCCGGTTCAAAGCAGCCGTCGGGCAGATCGTCCTTTATTTCACCAATCTTTTCCCGCAGTTCCCGGTTGGCTTTGTCGATTTCATCACTGCCGGCGTCGGTATTATAGCAAACAATAACCACCGACACGTTTTTTCCCGACTCGATTGGAGGCCAATAGCTTTGCTTCGTATTTCCTGGTGCCTGATGATGCTTTGCGTTATTATCTGAATTTAAGGTTGCAAAATTCATCACGCAAACCTAATATGCGTGATTTGATATACCTGGAGAACTATTTTGCGGTAAGTCATGCACTGATGTTATTAAGGTTGATAAATATGGGCGTTATAAGCGAAGCAGAAGCTGAACAGATGAAAGCAGGCGTTATTTCCGCTGCTATCAGGCTGGGCTACAGTCCTGCTTTATATCGGGATACTGCCGATGATCAAGGCAGGGTCATTTATTCAAACTATGCCGAACTGGCGGAAGAGTTGTTAGAAGCCGGGCAAATAACTTATGGGAAATATGAAGAGTTATTGCTTGAAGGGGGCTATGGGGAAATATTATTTGGGGATGGAGAAGAAAATGCAGATTCAGACGCCGGTAATCTTTGACACTGACTGCCTTGATTTTCTCATCCGTCCAATGGAAAACAGAGCGAACGGTCAGATGTTTATTGGACATACCACATATCATAGGGGTCGCGGCTGAGCAAAAGCAAGCCCACGGGGAAAACAAAGCACTCCAGGGCCATTAGGATGACCTTGAAGGTGACGTATCCGTTTTGGAAATTATCCGCAAACCGCACACAGGAGTCCCGAAACCGCAGCATGGTATTTTGGCAAATACGGACATGAACATCAATCAGATCGCAGAGCTTGTAGGTTATAAGGACGCAGGATATTTCTCCAAATTGTTTTGCAGGAGCACGGGCTTATTACCAAACCAATATCGTAAACTCGAACAGAGCCAACAAAGGAACTTCCCTCTGTTTGCTGCGCTTAATTATTATTGCAAGGAGATTGTCCTCCCGTTGACTTCATCTACTTGGGTCCCCAATTATCTTTCGAGCTATACATATTGATATTATTACTTTGCATGCATATTATATCAGTAGGTAAGGAATACAATGATTCCATGGAAGGGGCTTTCGGCCTTTTGGCCTGGTTTTTTTCGGCTATGGGGGCAGCTGCAGACCCATTAATAATCCGCCATGATAATAATGTTTAAAAGGGTTTGTTTGTTCAGAAGAATTGCGATGTGGCTAAAATGGCAGATTTAAAACAAATCACTATGAGTACCGGTACGTGTTAATATTAATACTATAGTATCTTTATCAATTCTATAAATTAACAACCAATCAGGTATTATATGACATTCTCTGTATTTTATCCAATTTCCGCTTAATGCATGATCCTGATACTTTTCGGCTAATTTATCGCCATTGGCCAACTTTTTAACTACTTCAGTTAATAAATCAATATTATAACCACGTTTTACCAATAATTTTAAATCTTTATCAAACTTTCTAGTTCTTTTGACGATATACATTAACCTATAATCTCCTTCATCATCTCATCGACATCATAAAATCCTTTTACAGAATCATCATGGATAATTCTATCTGCTTCTTTCATCGCTTCAATTGTCTCCGCATTAGGGATATCAACAGAGATTTCAAAAGGTATTTTACCTTGTCTAACTGCTGCTTTTATAAATACTGTTAATGCAGTAGTCATATTCATTCCAAATTCTTCGAAAAGCTCTTCTGCCTGTTTCTTTAAATTCTCATCAATTCGCATGGTTATACTTGTCTGCGCCATGATAACAGCTCCTTTTTATATTGTACTTACATTGTACTGCGGCAACTATACTGTGTAAATAGGGTAAACGCTATATCCAGAGCACGAAAGAAATGTCGAAGGACTTAATCGAATATATGTAAGCGGTCAAGTATTTTGGAGAAATTTTGGCCAATAATTTTCCATAGGACTACGGGCTTAGTATAGAATCTCGATGTTTAAGGCGGTAACTGTCGCCGGTCAGATTGAATATTTCACTGTGATGAGCGATTCGATCCAGGATAGCGGTAGCGATAACCGGGTCTCCCATCAATTCGGCCCAGTCTTCAAAACCCTTGTTTGAAGTTATTATTAAGGCTGTCTGTTCGTAAAGTGATGATATCAATTGAAAAAACAAATTAGCTTCTGGCCTGGTAATAGGGACAAAACCTATCTCGTCAATTACCACTAAATATGAAGCCTTGATCCGTTTTATCCTCTGGCGGATCCGGGTTGAGGTTGTTTGCCTTTAGGCTTCCACAATCTGCACCCCAGCGGGAAAATGCGTAAGCTCATGGAGAAAAACACCGATGAGTTGGAGCATTTTATTTCCCATCAACTGCCCGACGCCGCGCAGGCCGTCATCACGCCGCTGGCGTTTCTTGTCTGCATTTGAATTTCCGAAAAATCGGACTGTCAGCGATAAACGATTTGGGGCTTCGCTCCTTGTCCGTTACGGAACTGGAGAATAAGGCGGGGCCAAATCATTCGCGCGAAAAAATGTTATATATCGAAGGTTTCTCGTTCTCCTATAACAACCGGCAATCGCTTACTATTCCCTCTCTAAAACTGCCGCAAAACACGGTTATAGGCATTTTAGGCTTTAACGAAGCGGGAAAACCACATTTGCCAGATGCCTTTGCGGGCTGGAGAAATCGGCAAAGGGCGTGCTGCGCCATAACCACGGGCAATACAATACAAAACAAAGATTGAAACTTTGTTATATGGTCCTGCAGGATGTGAACCATCAGCTTTTTACTGAAAGTGTGCTGGATGAAATTCTTCTCAGCATGGAGGATGAAGACATTTCGGCCGCTGAGAAAAAGAGCACGGGCATATTACCAAACCAATATCGTCCCTCTGTTTGATTCGTCTACTTATTATTGCAAAGCGATACTATATATAATACTATAATAACGGGAGGTTTTAGGTGTGGCGGGCGTGGATAAAATAATAGAAAAAATGAAACGGCAGCCAAACGGAATACGTCCCGAAGAAGCTGAAAAGGTATTAAAAGCAAACGGATACGAATATAAAAGGCAGAAGGGCTCACACCGACACTACTTGCACCAAAACGGAGACTTAATAACTGTAAAAATAGAAACGCCGTTGAAAGCAGTCTATGTCAAAGATATTTTAACCCGAATAGGTGAATAAGCCGCTTATTCCTAATACCTTAGAAAGGGGTTCTATGTATGCGGACGGAAGAATATGTTAAATTGCCTTATACGAGAATTATTCAGGAAATAAATGATGAAAGCGGACATTATTTTTACGGCAGGATAATGGAGCTGGACGGATGCCAGAGTACAGGCGATACATTGGAGGAATTATATAAAAACCTGAATGAAGCTCTTGAGGGCTATATTGAAACCAAACTTGAAAACAACCTGGATATTTCCCTCCCTGTTAATCAAGAAGATTATAGCGGCAAATTTGTGGTAAGGCTTCCTAAATCCCTGCACATGAGGCTGGTCCTGGAAGCTGAAAAAGAGGGAGTTTCACTTAATCAATATGCACTATACAAACTTGCCAGATAATGCATAAATGAATCATGCCCTGCCTGCCTCATGGAGGCTTTACTTAAGATTAATTAAGTCTGGATAATATCTTGCTTGTAAAGCCTTCCTACTGCTCCTCTTCATCGCCCATTATAAACTTGTTTACGTTTTGTGCCTGAGCGTTAGCGAAAGGAATGGTTATAAATGTGAAAGCAGTTGTTTGCACAAAATATGCTGCCGGAAGTGCTTTATACCCGGAATTGATCTTCCAATGCTGCAACTATTTTCTTTTTATCTTTTCGCCTGCTTACGGAAAGGGAATGCGCCTCGAACCACTACAATGTAGGCAATACGAAGTTGACGCTGGATACCATGATAAACTGGATTGAAATGATAAAAATTAAACATTGACCCGGGTCTTTATTGTTTTGGCCTGGCCACGACATAGGCCAGGGGAAAGGAAGCTTTGAGCAACACGGAATCCAGGACGGTAAAAGCGTTTTCTTCCAGAAAAGCATGAAAGCTCTGCTGCGTCCATTTGTGATAGGCGCGCAAACCACTTAGCGACATTAGCGCAAAAAACAATAGAGCCTTTTTACTGCCTGCATGTACAAAAGTAGGCGCAATCAGTCTACCGTCCGGCTTAAGTACCCTGTGGCTTTCTGCCAGTGCTTTTTCCGGCTCCGGCATGATGTGCAGGGTGTTGCAAATGATGACAGCATCGAAACTGCCGGGAGCGAAACGAAGATCACAGGCGTTCTGCGCGGAAAAATGCACATTGGCCAATCCCAAATGTTGCGCCTTTTTCTGTGCCTTAGCTACCATACTAGGAGAGAAATCAATAGCGTCAATATTCTGCATCCGGTCAGCCAACCCAAGGGCAATAATGCCTGTACCGGCAGCAATCTCCAGTACCCGGTCTTCCGGCTGGAGCAGAAGGGCAATACGTTTGATGATTGTGCGCCACGAAGGCGCAGAGATGCAACTGAGCAAGTTGCATAATGCAGCCATG
>ENA-UOOH01000773-UOOH01000773.1-fermentation-metagenome-genome-assembly--contig:-NODE-773-length-34248-cov-18.751470_pt1 | contig 34248 bp, 29 predicted proteins | sample MGYA00245778_ERZ724025 | MGnify/ENA primary metagenome ERZ724025 (study PRJEB28704, sample SAMN03018313) | fermentation metagenome | biome: anthropogenic terrestrial biome; feature: soil; material...
AGCGGCAATTACGATTGACTCTGAACGGGCCAAGGCGGTGGATTTCAGCAAGCCGTATTTTGACGCCGGTCTTATTATCGCGGTCAAGAAAGAAACTACCGGCATTACTACCACCAAAGACCTGCAGGGCAAGCGGGTAGCGGCTCAGGTGGGGACTACCGGCGCTAATACCTGTCAGAAGATAAAAGACGAGGACCCTTCTACTGAGGTAAAGATATTTGAGTCGGTGGGGGAAGCCTTTATGGAACTGCAAAAAGGCGGAGTAGATGCGGTTGTCAACGACCATCCGGTAACGGCTGATTATATCAAGACCAGCGGCAAGGACAACGTAATAATGGTAGGCGAGGTATTCAGTGCCGACAGCCAGTATGGGATTGCCGTCAAGAAGGGCAACAGCAAACTCCTGACCGATATCAATAAAGGCCTGGAAGAGGTAAAAGCCAATGGCGAGTATGATACTATTTACAAGAAATGGCTTGATTAAAACTGCTGTGCTGGGGCTTGGGCAACTAAAATAATGGCGTTTTGAAAGCGTGAGTCACAGGCTCGCGCTTTTAAATTGCTAAATCACCTAAAGGGGACTAATTCAATGTTACAGTGTCTGGACCTAAATATATTCGGCTTGGATATACTGCAATCGTTGCTGGCATTGAACGGCTTTCAGGTAGTCAGCAGCAATATGGGCAATTTCCTGCGGGGCACGGTGCTTACCCTGGAAATTACCGCGTTGTCGGTTGCTTTTGGCATGGTGCTGGGCTTGATCGCCGCTTTACTGAAAATGTCACGCTATAAACTGGTGGCTCTGCCCGGCAGTATTTATATTGACTTTTTTCGGGGCACGCCTTTATTCGTACAGATTCTGCTGTTTTATTTCGGCATATTGCCGCTGGTGTTTGACGCCAATTCTTTTCAGGCGGCGGTGATAGTATGTTCTCTTAACAGCGGCGCCTATATCGCGGAAATCGTAAGGGCCGGTATCCAGGCGGTGGACCGGGGGCAGATGGAAGCGGCGCGTTCGCTGGGAATGACCAATGTTCAGGCTATGTGGCACGTGATCTTGCCTCAGGCTTACAAGATAGTCATACCGCCGATGGTCAATGAGTTCATCGCCTTGCTCAAAGATACCTCCCTGGTCGCGATTATCGGCGCTGAGGAACTTACCCATCAGGGAAGAATTCTGTACTCGGTAACCTATGAAGCGGCATGGATTTGGGGTGCCGTAGCCTTGATTTATCTGCTCTTAACCCGATTGCTATCCATGCTGGGCGATTACCTGGAAAGGAGGCTGGCGACCGAATGATAAAGGTGGAGAATCTATACAAGAGTTTTGGCCCCCTCCAGGTCTTAAAGGGTATCGACTGCCATATAGCTGCCCGCGAGGTGGTATGTATTATCGGACCCAGCGGTTCCGGCAAGAGCACTCTTTTACGCTGTGTCAACCAGTTGGAGAAAGCGGATTCCGGCAAAGTAATTATAGATGGGGTGGAACTGACCTCGCCGCAAACCGACATAAACAAAGTGCGCCAGCAGGTAGGTATGGTTTTTCAGCATTTCAACCTTTTCCCGCACCGTACAACTTTGGAGAATGTCACTATGGCGCCTATAATCATTAAGAAAATGAATAAGGCCGAGGCTGGTGATATTGCCCACGAGCTCCTGCGCAAAGTGGGACTTTCCGATAAGGATGACGTGCATCCGGCCCAGTTGTCGGGGGGACAGAAACAGCGCGTGGCCATAGCCCGCGCTCTGGCTATGCAGCCTAAAGTCATGCTGTTTGACGAACCCACTTCGGCATTGGATCCGGAGATGGTGGGGGAAGTATTGGAGGTTATGAAAAACCTGGCTCAAGAAGGAATGACCATGATGGTGGTGACCCACGAAATGGGTTTTGCCAAAGAAGTGGGTCATCGGGTCCTTTTCATGGATGAAGGGATAATAGTGGAACAGGGCTCCCCCCGCCAGATATTCGAAAACCCGGTAAACTCCAGGACCCAATCATTTCTGAGCAAAGTGCTGTAACCCCTTGCCAGGTGATGAGAACGGCCGCTTAACAATGTCGGCAACGATAGAAGTTGCTTCCGGAAGCTGGTGGATTAATTTTAGCTATGAATGGTGATAAGCGAGCGCTTAAAATAATCAGATTGCTGCAAAACGAATATCCCGAAGCGGGAACCCGCCTGCGCTTTTCCGATCCCTTCGAACTGCTGGTGGCGGTAGTGCTGTCGGCCCAAAGCACTGATCAGCAGGTTAATAAAGTAACCGCCGCCTTGTTTAAAAAATATAATACTCCGGAACAATTAGCCGCAGTCGAACTGCAGGAGCTGGAGAACCTTATAAAAGGAGTGGGTCTTTATCGGAATAAGGCCCAACATATCAAGGAACTGGCGGTCATTATTGATCGGGATTACGGGGGGCAGGTGCCTGATGATTTCGATCAATTGCTTAAATTACCGGGGGTAGGCCGCAAAACGGCCAATGTTGTATTGGCCGTAGGTTTTGGCAAGCCCGGGCTGGGGGTCGATACCCATGTGCAGCGGGTGGCTCGAAGACTGGGAATTGCCCGCGGCAAAACGGCCGTCCAAATTGAAACCGGCCTGAAGCAGGCCATCCCCATCAATTTATGGGGGGAAGCTCATCACCTTTTGATAGCTCATGGCCGCGCCGTCTGCCGGGCGCGCAAACCCGGATGCGGGGACTGCATCCTGCGTAAATGGTGTGAACAAAACCTGGAATAGATATCATATTGCCGGGCAAAGGAATTATTATGCTATAAGATGGCAATAATCCTGGCAAATGTTGTTTTGGTAAAACCTATATGCTAAAATTAATAAGATTGTTACAGATTGCTATATAACAGCAACCGTGAACGGGACAGTAAGTGAAAAGGGCAGCTTTAAGCGAGTCTGGAGCTGGTGAGAGCCAGGCACTGTATTTCACCGAAAATCACCCGGGAGTTTTCATACCGAAGCAGATTAGGTTTGAACGCTAAGCCGGCGTTACGGGCAGAAAGTGGTGTTCCCTAACCGGAATACTATTAGGGTGGTACCGCGGAAGAATGCCTTTCGTCCCTGGGGATGAGAGGTATTTTTAATTAAGGCTAAGAGAATTTGGTGAGGTGGTTAATTAATGGCAAAAGGAAAATATGACGCAACTCTGAATCTCCCCCGGACTGAATTTCCCATGCGGGCTAATTTGCCCACCAAAGAACCGGAGATTCTGGATTATTGGCATAAAATTGATGTGTATCATAAAGTACAGGAAAAAAACAGCGGGAAACCGTCGTTCCTACTTCATGACGGCCCTCCTTATGCCAACGGCAACATTCACCTGGGGCATACCTTAAACAAAGTACTGAAGGACATAATTGTCAAACACCGCTCTATGACCGGTTATAATTCCCCTTATGTTCCGGGATGGGATACCCATGGCTTGCCCATAGAGATACAGGCGATAAAAGACCTGGGGATCGACCGCGACCGTACCGATGTGGTTGAATTCAGAAGGCGCTGTAAAAAATATGCTCTTAAATACGTCGGCATCCAAAGCGAACAATTTCAGCGCCTGGGAGTAAGGGGTGACTGGGATCATCCCTATTTAACTTTAAATCCTGAATTTGAATCCATACAGATTAAGGTTTTCGGGGAGATGGCTAACAAGGGCTATATATACAAAGGCTTAAAACCGGTTTACTGGTGCACCGATTGTGAGACCGCCCTGGCCGAAGCCGAGATTGAATATAGTGATAAGACCTCTCCTTCCATCTACGTAAAATTTCCGGTGAAGGATGGCAAAGGGGTAATTCCCGAAGATGCTTACGTGATCATCTGGACTACCACTCCCTGGACTTTACCGGCCAATGCAGGAATATGCCTGCATCCGGATTTTGATTATATCCTGCTGGAGACCGGGGGAGAAAAATATGTGATCGCCCGGGGACTGCTGGAAGCGGTGGCAGCGGAACTGGAGTGGAGCGACTATAAAATCAGCAAACAGTTTAAAGGCCGGGAATTGGAGCGGGCGGTATGCCGCCATCCTTTCTTCGCCCGGGATTCCCTGGTGGTCCTGGGTACTCATGTAACCCTGGATGCCGGTACCGGCTGCGTCCATACCGCACCGGGACATGGTGAAGACGACTTTTATGTAGGCAAGGAATATGGGCTGGAAGTAATTTCGCCGGTGGACAACAGCGGCCGTTTTACTGAAGAAGCCGGCCAGTTCAAAGGCCTGCTGGTCCATGATGCCAATGAGGATGTTATCGCCGAATTACAGAAACGTAATCTGTTATTAAAAGTTTCCCGCATCAAGCATCAGTATCCTTATTGCTGGAGATGCAAACATCCTATAATTTACCGCGCCACTGATCAGTGGTTCGCATCCATTGAAGGCTTCCGCCAGGATGCGTTGAAAGCTATCGACAGTGTACGCTGGATTCCGTCCTGGGGGCGGGAAAGAATATTCAATATGGTGAGAGACCGGGGCGACTGGTGTATATCCCGGCAGCGCACCTGGGGAGTTCCCATACCCATCTTCTATTGCGAATCCTGCGGCAATACCATAATTGATGCCGCCACCATTGACCGGATAAGCGCTCTTTTTGCAGAGCATGGGTCCGATATCTGGTTCAGCCGGGATGCTTCCTATCTGCTTCCGGAGGGTTATCGCTGCGGCAATTGCGGCGGTGATAAATTCCGCAAGGAAACCGATATTATGGATGTCTGGTTTGATTCCGGCTCCAGTCACATGGCGGTACTGGAAACCTATGACGAATTAAGCTGGCCGGCGGATATGTACCTGGAAGGCAGTGACCAGCATCGGGGCTGGTTTAACTCATCCCTTTCCACAGCGGTGGCGGTCAGAGGCAAGGCGCCTTATCGGCAGGTGCTCACCCACGGTTTCCTGGTGGACGAGCAGGGGAAAAAACAGTCTAAATCAATGGGTAATGCCATCGACCCCCTGAAACTGATTAAAAGCATGGGAGCAGATATTTTGAGGCTCTGGGTTGCTTCGGCCGATTATCGCAACGATGTCTCGGTATCGGACAACATCATCAAACAATGCGCTGAAGCCTACCGTAAAATCCGTAATACCTGCCGCTTCATTCTGGGCAACCTCTATGATTTTGACCCGGCTAAAGATACGGTGGAATATCATAATCTGAATGAACTGGATAGATGGGCCTTGTTAAAACTGCACCGACTCATCAAGCGGGTGAGCAAGGCTTATGACGACTATGAATTCCATGTAGTATTCCATACGGTTCATAACTTCTGTACGGTCGACCTGAGCAGTATATATTTCGATATTTTAAAAGACCGGCTCTATTGCTGCCACCCCAATGATCCGGCCAGGAAAGCGGCTCAGACCGTTCTCTATGAGCTGATCAATGCCCTGGTGGTGATACTGACTCCTATCCTGGCCTATACCAGTGAGGAAATTTACAGTCATCTGCGTAAGGAAAACGACCCGGTGAGCGTACAATTATTAGAATGGCCCGAATATAAGGAAGAATATATTGACGAGGCGCTTGAAGCCCGCATGAGCAGGGTACTGGAAGTCAGGGAAGCGGTCACCAAATCCCTGGAAGAAGCGCGGGCCCGGAAAGTTATCGGCCATTCCCTGGCCGCCCGGGTTACGATTTATGCCGCTCCGGACTGGCTGAGTCTGCTTAAAACGGTTGATGACTTGGAGAAGGTGTTTATTGTTTCCCAGGTCGAGCTTAAAACTGCAGATGAACGTACCCCGGAGGCAATTTCCCTGGAAGAATTACCGGGCGTATGGGTGGATGTAGGCGCCGCCGCCGGGGAAAAATGCGAACGCTGCTGGATTATCGAACCATCGGTGGGAGACCATGATGCCAATCTCTGTGAGCGTTGCTCGCAGGTTGTGGCCAGATTATAAATAATAAGTTTGCTTTTAAGTGACGGTATGCAGCGGGGCCATCCCCGCTGCTTTTATAAAGGCAAATGATTAATAATTTTGCCATTTGGGATAATATATATAAATTGAGGAGGGGATTGCAAACAGGAATAAGAGGTGATTTTATGGACCCGTACAATCGTTTGATGGCCCGAAAACGTGAACTTGAGGAAATGACTCATACTCTGCAGGAGAGACTGACCACCCCCATGACGGAAACGACTGATGAACTCTCCTTTTATGACCAGCATCCCGGCGATCTGGCTTCGGAAGTATATGAGCGGGAGAAAGATACCGGGGTATTGGAATTGCTGGAACTGGAAATGGAAAAGGTGAATGATGCTCTGCATCAATACCAGCAGGGTAAATACGGTATCTGTGAGGTTTGCGGACAGCCGATCGAACCGGCCCGACTGGAGAGAATGGTTAATACCACCATGTGCGCCCACTGTGCTCAGGAGCGCCGGGAGCGTTACCGCCGTCCGGCAGAGGAGGAAGTCCTCGGCGCCGGTTCCATGTCCGACCGGGGCGAGACCTTCCAGGTGGCCGGATATGAGTACTTTGAAAGCGGTGACGGCTCTTCGTCTGGTTAAAGGCAGAATAAAAAATGATTAGCTGAGACTGACGGATATAAATGCCTATAATGATTTAACAGATTAAAACAAATTAGGCGGAGAGCTCCTGCCGGGTCTTGATAAACAGCTTATTAAAGTATATATTGTTTCTAAAGCATCGGAAAAAAGGCGTACTGCTGACAATATAAAGGAGGGCAGCCGCAGTGAAAATAGGAATTTTTACGGATAGCTTCAAGCCATACACCAGCGGTGTTGTCACTTCCATCTGCACATTCAGGGAAGAACTTGAAAGACTGGGACATGATATTTACATTTTTGCTCCCAGCTATCCGGGCTATAACGAGAATGAAGACGGGGTATACCGCTACTATTCGGTCCCTTCCCCGACCAATCCAGACTATACCCTGGCTTTGCCCATTTTCCCGGGGATGAATAATCTGCTCAAAAGACTTGATTTGGATGTTATCCATGTTCAGTCCCCTTTTACCATGGGCAGAGTAGGATTGCATTATGCCCGCCGCTATGACATACCCATAGTATTTACTTACCATACGCTTTATGACCAGTATGTACATTACGTTCCCGTAGCTCAGGATTTGGCCCGGGACGTTACCATCAAATACAGCAAACACTTTTGCAACCAATGTGACCACATAATTGTTCCCAGCCGGGAAGTGGAAGCGATTCTGGACAACTACGATATCAAAACCGCCTGCACGGTCGTACCCACCGGAGTCCCCATTGAAAAATTCCGTAACGGGGATAATAAGTGGCTGCGCAACCACTATGACATCCCGGAACAAAACCGGATTCTGCTGTTTGTGGGGCGGCTGACCAAAGAAAAGAACCTTGATTTCCTGCTGGACGCCTTCAAAAATATACGCGATGAGGCCCCGGCTACCACCCTGGTTCTGACCGCGCAGGGACCGCTGGAGGGAGAGCTTAAAAAAAAGGCCCGGAACCTGGGTTTTTCCCTGGAGCAGGATGTTATCTTCACCGGCGCTCTGCCCTTTGATACCCTGGTGAATGTCTATTATTCAGCCGACCTTTTTGTTTTTTCTTCAGTGACCGAAACCCAGGGATTGGTTCTGATTGAAGCCATGGCAGCCGGTTTGCCGGTGGTGGCGGTAAAGGCTTACGGCGTTCAGGACATGGTCGACGACGGCGTCAACGGCTATCTCACTTCCTGCGCTGTCGAACCCTTTGCGGCTGCTGTTTGCCGGTTGCTGCGAGATGAAAATACCCGCCGCCGATTCAGCCGCAATGCTCTGACCAAGGCCGACAGTCTGTCATCCCATAACATGGCTAAAAGACTGGAAGAGGTCTACCAGCAACTGGATAGCGGACGCCGCCGCCGTCGTAATCGTGTGAAAGAGCTGATCGGCTGGTTCGGTTCCTGATTATCCGACCGGTATGGGCCTGTCCTGGACAGGCCCAACATTTTTTCTGGGGCTTATTATCATCCTGCAACTATGGTAAATTATACTCATGCAAACCAACCGAGGAGAAAAAGAATGAATAAATTTCGCTTAATACTGGCAATTGCCGTCGGCAAAATCCTGATCCTGTTCAGCCGGCTGATGGGAAATCAAGGCAGCAACTTTCCCGGTAAAATGGCCCGCCGCATCTATCCCGGCATATTGCAGCAACTGGCAGCCAGGATTACCGGTAAAATAATAATAGTGACCGGAACCAACGGAAAAACCACTACCAGCAATATGCTGGCCCGGATCATAAAGCAGACCGGAGCCAGCCTGGTGCATAATCAGGCCGGAGCCAATATGATTCCCGGTATAACCACCGCATTTATTGCCGCTACCGGCATGACCGGCCGGAAACGGTTTGATTATGCCCTCCTGGAAACGGATGAGGCTAATGTTCCTTTATTATTAAAAGAAGTCAAGCCGGGGCTGATTCTCATTACCAACTTCTTCCGCGATCAGCTTGACCGCTATGGTGAATTGGACTACACGGTTCAGGTTATCAGAGAGGCGGTAAAGGGTAAAGCAATCGACCTGGTACTCAATGCCGACGACCCCCTGACCGCGTATTTCCGTGATCTTACCGCCGTGCGCTGCTGGTACTACGGCTTTGCCCCGGGCAGTTACGGCAGCCGGGAAAGCCGGGAAAGCCGGGAAGGAAGGTACTGTGTTATCTGTGGGCAGGAATTGCAGTACCAGTGCTACCACTATGCCCAATTGGGGAAATTCTCCTGCCCGGGCTGTGGTAATCACAATCCCGGTATGGATTTTACCGGCCACGGTCTGGTAATGCACCCGGCCCTTGAGCTCAGAGTGGACGATATGTTGTTGAACAGTCCCTATCAGGGATTCTATAACGCTTACAATATAGTGGCGGCCGTATCCGCGGCCCGGCTTCTGGGGATCGAACCCCGGCATATTCAGAAAGCTATAGCCGATTTCAGACCTGAGGCCGGGCGCATGGAGACCTTCGTCATCAATGGCCGGCCGACGATTTTGATTCTGGTCAAAAATCCCACCGGACTGAATCAAAGCCTGGCTGCGGTAATAGAGGATCAAGGGGTAAAAAACCTGTTCTTTGCTCTTAACGACCAGGTGGCTGACGGCAGGGACGTCTCCTGGATATGGGATGCCGATATCGAAGCTATAGAAACAGACCGGAAAATAAAGCAGATTATCTGTTCGGGCATACGCAGCGGTGATATTGCCCTGAGAATGAAATATGCGGGCTATCCTGCCGAACAGCTCGTAATCAAATCCAATCTGAAAGAGGGCATTGAATACCTAAGCGGTCTTACCGGTGAAATCAATTATGTTCTGAGTACTTATACCGCTTTATTTGCCTGCCGCAAGATTTTGCTGGGCCTGCAGAAACGCTCCGCAGCACCGGCGGGAAAAGTTCCCGTACGAGGATAAAACCGACTCTGGGGGAGGATAAAATCGTGGCTGATTTCAATATAGTTCATATGTATCCTGATTTAATGAATCTTTACGGTGACCAGGGCAACCTCATTTGCCTGCAGAAACGCCTGCAATGGTACGGCCACCGCGGTGTAATAAAAGATATTTCTCTTGACGGCAAACTGGATTACCGCAACATAGATATGCTCTTCATGGGAGGCGGTTCGGACCGGGAACAGGGCTTGGTATACCGGGATTTATTCCGCCAGGCGGAGCGCCTGCAAGAGGAAATTGAAAACGGACTGCCGGTATTATTCATCTGCGGCGCCTACCAGTTACTGGGCAAGTCCTATATCGGGGCGCATGGAGAGACTATGGATGGCCTGAGGTTTTTCGATTTCTACACCCGGGGAGCGAAAGACCGGCTGATTGGCAATATAGTGATTACCAGCACCATAACCGGAGCCGAAATCAGTATAGTAGGTTTTGAAAACCATGGAGGGCGTACTTATTTCGAGGATACTGAACTCCAGCCCTTGGGCCGGGTGCTAAAGGGGTTTGGCAACAATGGGGAAGACAAAGGTGAAGGCATCAGTTATAAGAACCTTATAGGCACTTACCTGCATGGGCCCTTACTGCCGAAAAATCCTGCTGTCGCCGATTTTTTCATTCAGGCTATGGCTGAGCGTAAAGGAATAACGATTGACCCTATCCTGGATGACAGCATAGAAAACTTCGCCCACCACCAGGTAAAAAGCCAAATCCTCGGAGGATGACCGCCATTCCCGCTTCTCTGTCAGCATGAGACCAATAGGACAGGTATATATAGTATCCGTATGGGTAAATTATTAGGTATTAAGGATTTTAAAGGAGGGTTTACCATAAAAGCGGATACTTTAGCCGGAACGGTAATTTTTCCTGCCGAGAAGATAACCGAGCGTTTGCAGGAAGTTCTATACTGCGGGAACTCCGAGGTTGACCAGATTTTAAGCTACCTGCTGGAAAACAGCGGTAAAATGCTGCGCCCGCGTATGGTTTATCTCAGCGGGTCATTATATCCCCACGATGACGACAGTCTTACCGACATTGCGGCAGCACTTGAACTTATCCATATGGCTTCACTGGTTCACGACGATATTATTGATAATTCCCAGTTGCGCCGGGGCCAGCCCAGCATCAACCAGCGCTGGGGCAACCAGGTCGGCGTATTGACCGGCGATTTCCTTTTCGCATCCGCCTTTAATCTGATCAGCCGCTGCCAACAGCCGCGGATAATGGAAAATGTGACTGATACCATAAAAATTATGTGTTCCGGTGAAATCAAGCAAATGGGAATGCTTTTTGACCTTAATCTCAGTGAAGCCGATTACTATGATAAAACCTACCGCAAAACCGCCTGCCTTTTTGCCTCCAGCTGCAAGGCGGGGGCTATGCTCAGCCAGGCTCCGGAGCAGGAAATCATGATGCTGGAACAATTCGGACTGAATCTGGGCTACGCTTATCAGATCATAGACGACGTACTGGATTTTGTATCCGACAGCAGCCTTTTAGGCAAACCGGCAGCCAGTGATTTAAGGCAGGGGAACATCACCCTGCCGGTTATCCTGGCTTTGAAAGACAGCAAGTATGGTAAAAAATTAAGGTCTCTGCTGCAAAGTAATAGCGGCAGTCCCCGCAAGCTCAAGGAGATACAGACGATATTGGAAGCAACCGGCGCCCTGCAGGAGTCGGTTCGTCTCTCCCGCCGCTATCTGGAGCTGGGCTTGAATCTGCTGGAAGAATTCCCGCTTAATCCGGTCATAGGGGAAATGAAGCGCCTCAGCCGCTATCTTCTGGAGGGATATTATAAAAAACTTGATACCTCTGTGGGCCAACCCTTATTGATGGTATCGGCAGAGGAGGATTTATTCGCCAAGAGCCCTCTTGATGAAAAAATAACCGCAGATTACCGGGATTATAACTGACTGGGAGAATACTGATATATACCGTTTACAAAGGGAGGTTGACAGATGGAAACACCGTGCGGAATTGACCCCGAAAATAACATGACCGATATTCCCGCAGCCGGTTGCCGCAGTCGTTCGGCTATTCTTTTCACCTATATCGTCAATACCCTGCCCCGGGTGAAGAAGCTGCTGCGCCATTGGGAAGCCGAGGCCTGCCGGTGCCAAGACCCGGAACTCAGAAAACAGGCCCGGGCCAGCCTGCAGCATAAGGCTTTCCATTGCCAGGGGGGAGCCGTATATGCCGTAAATTGCAGACAGATGCAGGATACTGTCCTGCGGCTGATAATTGCTTATCAGACTATTTGCGACTACCTGGATAACCTCTGCGACCGGGCGGGCAGTACCGATGAAAAGGCCTTTGAACAGCTGCACCGGTCTTTATTTGACGCCCTTACCCCCGCAAGCGCTATCAGTGATTACTATGCCTTTTATCCTTACCGGGATGACGGCGGATATCTCCTGAAACTGGTGAATGAGTGCCGCTCCTGTATAGAGCAGCTTCCGGCCTACTCCGCAGTGTATCCTGAGTTGATAACCTTGGCTCAGTGGTATGCCGACCTGCAGATAAAAAAACACCTGGCTTTTGATTGCCGCGAGCAGGTGCTGCGGGAATGGGCCGAGCAGAAGCGGGCTGCTTATCCGGGAATGCTATGGCAGGAATTTGCCGCTGCCAGCGGTTCGACTCTGGCTGTTTTTGCGCTTTTTACCCTGGCAGCCAACGGAGCGGCTGACCAGAAATCAAAGGAGCAGGTTATGCAGGCCTATTTCCCATGGATCTGCGGGCTGCATATTTTACTCGACTATTATATTGACCAGGAGGAGGACCGCCAGGGAGGCGACCTCAACTTCACCTTCTACTACGACAGCCGGGATGAAATGCTGAACCGTTTCCGGATATTCATAAACCAATCCCAGGCGGCGGCCGCGCTCCTGCCCTCAGCGGTATTCGACGGCACCGTCGTTCAAGGTCTCTTAGCTCTGTATTTGTCCGATAAAAAGGTGGAGGAACAGGGCTTGCGGCAGCAGGCCGGCTTAATGCTGAACGAAGCCGGGCCCGGTACCCGAAAAGTCCTCAGCCTCTGCCGGTTAGTAAGAAGGACCTTCCTGGTCGGTTAAGTCACATCCGGCTATTTATATAAAACCTGCCTTATTTTCCTGCTGGTAAAATCTTTTCAGTGAAAACCTCTCTCCTTATGATAAAATTTAAAAAAAGCCCAAAGGAGGTTTACTATGGCCGATGTAATCGACTATCAAATATTCGGGGACGACATGCAGATAGTGGAAATTGAGTTGGATCCCGGCGAAGGGGTGCGGGCGGAAGCCGGCGCTATGATGTACATGGAACAGGGCATTCAGATGCAAACCGGAACCGGGGGCGGCATGTTCAAAGGATTTAAGCGTATGATAACCGGTGAGAGCTTCTTTATCACTACGTTTTTAAATAGCGCCAACCGCAGGCAAAAAGTAGCCTTCGGCGCACCCTACCCGGGTAGAGTTATTTCTCTTGACCTGCGTAAAATGGGGGGCCGCTTCATATGTCAGAAAGACTCATTCCTCTGTGCCGCCCGCGGTACGGAAATCGAAATAGCCTTTTCCAAACGTATCGGCGCAGGCCTGTTCGGAGGCGAGGGATTCATCCTGCAGAGATTGGAAGGCGACGGTATGGCTTTCATCCATGCCGGCGGCACTCTGATTGAGAAAAATCTGGCCCCGGGGGAAATCCTGCGGGTGGATACCGGCTGCCTGGCTGCGTTCGCTCCCAGCGTGGACTATGATATTCAGTTTATAGGCGGCTTCAAAAACGCCCTCTTCGGAGGCGAAGGATTATTCATGGCCACCCTGACCGGGCCGGGCCTGGTCTACCTGGAAAGCCTGCCCCTGTCCCGCCTGGCAGACCGCATCATAGCTGCCAGCGGTATCAGCAATACCGGCGAATCCCGCGGCGTAGGCGGAGTAGGAGGCCGCATCCTGGGGGATTTCCTGAGCGGAGACTAAGCTAAACCAAAAGGGGAGGGGGCGCAAGCAGGATCCCTCCCCTATACTTTCTGGTCATCTTTTTACGGCAGTTGCGGAGATTTATCGCGATAGTATAAAGATATCCCTATCTTGATCCACCGACAATGGTTATTCCTTAGCGGAAGCATATTCCGGCAAAGCCCGTTCCAGCCATTTCTTCCTGCGGTAGACGATAACATAGGTCAGCCCCCGCAGCAGCCAATCACTCACAAAAAGCATCCACACATAAGCTATGGGCAGGTGCCAGACCCGAATAAAAAGGTACATTACCGGCAAGCGATAGAGCCAGGTGAACACCGTACTTATTACCATAGGAGTGCGGGTATTGCCCGCCCCTTTTAGAATACCTCCAATTACCGAAGCCAGCGCTATTCCCGCCTGCTCGACAGCGGCGATGCGAATAAGTGAACCTGCTATAGCAATGATATCCTGGTCATTGGTGAAAAGCATAGCTATCTGGTAAGGCAGCAGGGCAAACGCCAGAGCGAAAACCCCCATAAACATAAGGGCGAATTCCACACTTCCCCGGGCGGCCTTCTGCAAAGCTGCTCTATCTTGGGCTCCCACCGCATGTCCTACCAGTGCTGTAGCGGCCACGGCAATACCAAATCCCGGCATAAAGGAGATCGACTCCACAGTAATGGCCAGTTCATGCGAGGCGAAAGCCAGGGTACCGACATAGACAATCAAAAACATTGACACCAGATTAGCAGTAGTATAAAAAAACTGCTCGGCCAGGCTGGGTATGCCGAGGTGAAGGATACCGCGGTAGGTGGCAAAATTTACCTTAAAGACCGAAGCCAGATTGACCCGTAAACCGCTATTACCCCGGAAGAGAAAAAACATTGCCAGGATAAACCCTACCCCGTGAGCCAGGGATGTAGCTACAGCGGCGCCGGCTATCTCCATGCGGGGGAACCCCCACAGGCCATAAACCAGTGCAAAGTCTCCCACCACATTGACCACATTTACCACCAGGGCAATGATCATAGGAATATCAGTCCGCCCCAGCCCCCGGAAAATCGAATGAGCCATATACAACCCCAGAGCCAGGGGGGATATGGTAAAGACAATAACAAGGTAATCAAGAGCCTGGCGATAGACATCAGCTTCCACGGAAAAAAGCCCCAAGATGACAGGAGCGTACCTGACCCCTATTAAGGCCACAACCACCCCCAGTACAATTGACAACAGAAAAGTATGCCCCGCCACTTCACTGGCATCTTCCATTTTTCCGGCCCCTTTGGCCTGAGCTACCAGAATAGCAGACCCGATCGCCAGCGCCTCCAGGAACAATATAATAGAAAAGAAAATCTCCGCTCCCAGCCCCACCGCCGCCAGCGGCGCAGCCCCCAGCCGGCCCACCACGGCAATATCCACCAGCCCGATCACCATATACATGATCATCTCAATCATAGCCGGCCCGGCGGTTTTAAAGATCCGGCCCCGAAGCATACGGTCCTTAAAAATCAGCATGATATTACTCCTATAAATCAACAATCATCCTTATATTCTAACTTATTTTGAGGGAAGAGGGAAAGGAAGGGGAGCAAGAGGATAAAAACAGCAAAAACACCCCGATTTACGTCCCCAGACGCGGCAAACAGAAGGAGGATTATTATGGGAAGATGGCGAAAAGGGACAAGAAAGGGAAAGCGAGGGGGAATGATGTATATTTCGTAGTATTCTGAATTTTTACATTTTCCACGGATATTAGAATTATTTCGGATAAATTATATCATGGAAAAGATATTGATTGTTATCATGAAATATAATTTAGCTAAAAATGGAGGTGATAGGGAGTGAATTTACCATTATTGACGGCAAAGATTGGACGGGCATGGGCTGATGAGGATATTTTCAGCGTGCTTTATCAAGAGCCCAGGCTCAAGCCACAGGATGATAAGCGGCCATATGTAGCTTTTATGACCTTTGATCTAAGCAAAAATGAAATTGATTTGGGGAATCTACTGCCATATAGCAGTGAGGCAGTGCGGCGGTATAAATATTTTGGCAATAATAAGGGTGCAGCCAAGCAGTTTCATGTGGTAAGGGAAAGCAAAGATTTATTTTATTTTATGGGTTTGTGGAAAAATCTTCGTGAATTATTGGAATTAAATGATCTGAAGACGCTAGCAAGTCAGCTGCTTGAGCTAAACCAGGCCGGTTTAATTGAAGCCGATACCGGCAACCTGGTTCTAAAGAAAATGGCCTATTTTATGAAAAATCCGGATCTGGACTTTCAATACGATACGCAGAAAAAAAGGTTGGTACGCAAGACGCAAGCCGGAACAGAAGAAATTACCATGGAAGCGCTGGTGAAAAAAGCGGTAGGGGGGAGTCCCGGGGATCAGATTGCTTTGCTAATACCACAAATAAAAACAAAGGAAGGTGAACTTATTGAAATTGCCACCCATGACGATTATCTGGAATTAATCAAGCGCTTTCATAAGCTGGAAGAAGAAAGCGGCGAAAAGATTGCCAAAATTAATAAGAAAGCCGCCGTTAAAAAGCCCGAAACCTGCTATATTTGCGGCTTTAAAAAAGATAGTTTAGCCTGCGCAGATTACTCCACCAGACTAAGAAGAGACGGTATCAACAAAGTTTTCACCACTACCACCATTAACTATGCTAAGAATATCGAAGCAGAAGGTTATGAACACAATTACAGTTTCTGCAGAGAGTGTTTTGATGATTTGCGGCAAGGGGAAAGGGTGGTTCTCAATCGCTTGAGCACTCGCCTAGCCGGGGAGAGAACCTTTATTCTCCCGGAAGGGCTGTTGCATGACTTTGAGTATGAAAATATCAACGAAATAAAACGTGAAATTGATTTTGTCTTTAAGCCCCGAGAGGCTGAGAATTGGATCAATGGCATTGGTGCGGAAACCCGCTGGCTGCATATAGAGCATTTTAATCTGAATTTTATTGTTTACGATACAGACGGCAATTCAGTGACGGTTTTGCAGACCATCAGCGATGTAAACAGCCGATTTTTAATAGAAATAATCGAAGCGTTTAAGAAACATTTGCTGATGGTGACCGAGCATTTGAAATATTTTTCCTTGGGCAGCATTTACCGTGTTATACCGGTGAAGACCAGAAAGGTTGGCAATAAGAACAAACAGGTAGATGCAGGCCGCGTTTTATCCTTTTATAAAAGTATTTTGAAACGGGAACAGGTGAAAGCTGATATAGTTTATCGCTATGCCTTGGAAGCGCTTGATAAAGGCTTAAAGCAACTGGCAACCGGTGAGATACGAAACTATTTCAATTTGGAGCTGACAAGATTTACTGGGGGTAAGGAAGACTTCTATATCAAAAAAATTGTATTTTCCTATTTGGTCATATTGCAGGCCATGCAGGAATTGGACATATTCAACCGGCTGATATTTAACCATCATGAGGGGGAATGCGAGGTTATGGATGAAAAATTGCAAAAAGATGAATGCCCGGGAGTCATACGGGAGGCGGAGCGCTTTTCAGAAGAGCAGCATTTTACCAGCGAAGCCAGAGCTTTGTTTTATCTGGGCTTGATGATGAAGAGGGTTGCGATAGCCCAAGCAGTTAAGGGGCATAAAAACAAGCCTATTTTTAAAAAGATAAATTTCCAGGGGATGAACCAGAAGGATATTCTACGTTTTTATGAGGACCTAGTGGAGAAGTTGCAGCAATATAATAAAATAAACTTTTATACAGAATGGCTGATGAACCGCTTTCATCATTATATGGGATTTGCGTTGACAGCAGGGGGATGGTCTTTAAGCGAGCACGCCAATGTATTTTTTATTATGGCGGGCTATGCTTTCCGGGTAGGAAAAAAATCTTCGCCGGATTTGAACCATGAAGAGCAAAAAATGGTGAAAGATGAGGATAATACCATATTAGCGGAGGGAGAAGAGAATGATGGCGATAGTGAAGAATAACAGTGAATTTCTCTTTGGCTTTGAGGCCATAATGACCAATGCGAACGGGGACCCGGATCAGGAAAACAAACCGCGCATGGATTATGAGACCATGACCGCTCTGGTGAGCGATGCTCGGAGAAAAAGGGATATCCGGGACTTTCTGAAGAAAAAAGGTTTTAATATTTTTGTGGATGTGTTAGCCGATCAGAAAGTTCCCATGGATAAAATGCTGGCCGCAGTTCTAAAAGACTATCTGAGCCAGCCTGACAAAGTGGAAGCGATCAAAGCCAACCAGGAATTTTTACGCAACAATTGGCTGGTTGACGATAAGTGGACGGATGTCTATGGAGAGTTAAAGAAACTGGCTAAAGAAAAGAAGACTAAAGAGCAGGCCTCGGCTTTTAACAATGCATTATTCACCGAAATTATTAAACAGCAGTTGATAGATATTCGTTTGTTTGGCAGCGCTATGGCGGTGGAGGGATTTTCAAAAACATACACGGGAGCAGTGCAGATTACCTGGGGATATTCTTTGCATCCGGTGGAACTGGTCGAATCCAGCAGCATTACTTCCATTATGAATGATGACAGTTCCACTTTCGGCAAGAAATATAAACTATATTACGGTCATTTTGCCCATTACGGAACCATTAATAAATATGCGGCCCAGCTTACGGGAATGACGGACGCCGATCACGAGGTCTTTGGCAAAGCCTTGGTGCAAAGCATGCATAACAATCAAACGGACAGCAAGCAGGGGCAAACCCCGCAATACTACCTGGAAATTGTTTATAAATCTGAGTTTGACGGCTATCTCGGAGACCTCAGGCGTTTTGTCACTATCCAGGATGCCAAAGAAAATGTTCGCCGCTGGTCGGATATTAAAGTAGATTTTACTGAATTAGACGCAAAGATAAAAATTATGCGAGACAAGGGCTTTGTGGAAGCGGTTAGGGCCTGGATACATCCCAGCGTAGATACTGCTCAGATGGTCAACTTCCCTGAACATCAATCCATAGAATTATTGGCGCCCATCCGTCAGGAAGGGTGAAACAAATGGATATTCTAGCTTTTCATCTGCGGGGGAAAATGGCTCATTTCCGCAAATACTATTCCAATTCTTCCGCCCTGAGTTACTGGGTACCGCCGCGTACCACGCTCATCGGCATCCTGGCAGGCTTACTGGGGATGGAACGCGATTCATATTATGAACGTTTCTCGTTAGAAGAGTGCGAGATCGGGCTGGCCTTATGTTCGCCACTGAAAAAAACTATACAGAAGATGAATTTGCTCATGATTAAGAGCTCCAATGACCTGAACGGCTCAGCCGAGCATCATTCTCAAACCGCTACTGAATTTGTCATTCCCTGGGACTTGGTGAATGGATATCTTGATTATAAGATTTGGATACACCATCAAAATAAAGCAATACAGGCTGGTCTATTGAAACTCTTATCACCCGAGCATGAATCCTTTTATTACAGTAAAGGCATAGCTCTGGCATTGGGCAGTGCTCAGAACTTGGGCTGGATTGAAACTGACAAGATATATCAAGGTGAACCTTTGCAGGACGTCGAAGAAAAACGTCATATTGCTTCAATCGTAGCGGCTAAAGACTTGACTCAGCTGGATGTTATCACAGATGGGAATTACAGCTATTTAAAAGAAGATCTGCCCTTAGAGTTTGATCGGGAACGCAAACTGACGGCCAAAGGCAAAGGGGATTTTATCATCAATGCCAATGGCACAGGCATTTGGGGCAGTGCTGCAAAACTGGTGCAATTGGAAAACGGCGAAGTCATTGCCTGGATGCATTGACATGGAGAAAGTTTGATATGTACTGGGCCCATTATAATAAAAAAGTAAAACAAAGGCTGCCGGAGCATCTGCAGTCTGTAAGCAAGGGATGCCGGTCGGCATTATCGGAATATATTAATTTTGACGGGATCACTGCTGAACAGTTCGCAACTTTGACTGAACTCTGCGGGAAATACCATGACCTGGGTAAGTATACGGATTTTTTTCAGGATTATATGCTCTTGGGACAAGATTCTCCGGATAAGGATCATGCGCACATATCGGCTTTGTTTGTCTATAATTTGCTGAACGGCACCGCCGACAGCCGGCCTAATCTAAATATGATTATCAGCTTTTTCTGCTACCTGGCGGTACGTTTGCATCATGGCAATCTGCGGGTGCACGGCCTGAATATGAAGCCCCAGGATATGCTCCAAACCCTGCAAAATAAACAAAAGAACTTATTGCAGAATGCGGAAAAGATACTACAAGAGTTCCCTGAGCAATGCAGCAGGCAAGACTTTGAGAATTTCTTAAATTTAGACAATAGCATTTTGCAAAATATCTGCGACATTCCGCACTATTTTAAAAGTGCCAGATTGAAAAATGCGCAATGGTTCTTCTTCCTGATTCTCTTGTTTTCCCTATTGATTGACCAGGATAAACTGGATTCCGCTCAAATCGCGACCAAAGATCGAAATCAGATAGGCCCGGAGAGGATTCCGGCCTACCTGGCGGAAAAAAATAAAGGAAAGCAACGGGAATTAGACGAACGCCGGGAAAATGCCAGAAAAGAAATCATGGAAGCCCTAAGCAAGATGACTGACCAGGAAATACTGGACAATAGAATCTATACTCTAACCGCTCCCACCGGTATCGGCAAAACCTTAGCCTCTTTACAGGCTGCCGCTTATTTATCCCGGAGACTAAAGGGGTTGGGTTTAACGAAAGTGCCCAAAATCATTACAGTCATCCCCTTTGTGAACATCATTGAACAGAATCTGGAGGATTACCTAAATATCTGCGGGGAAGACATCAGTTTATTGGCTCATTATCATCTAGGTCAGGTTGAGGAGCATGCAGACCAGAACCAGCCTTTGGAAAAGGTGCTGCTGGAAACGGAAGCTTGGGAAGCCGATGTAATCATAACGACTTATGTACAACTGCTGCAATCTTTGTTGTCAGATCGCAATCGCAGTCTTAAAAAAATCAATAAATTGGCCGGCAGCATAGTGATTATGGACGAGGTCCAGGCCCTGCCGGATGAGTATATGCCTTTGATTGGAGCTGTTATAAGAAGGGTGTCGGCGCATTATGGCACCCGCTTTATCTTGATGACAGCAACCCAGCCGAAAATTATGGAGTTTGCCGATCTGCTCAAAGATGATATAGGCAAAATGCAATCAAGCATCGAATTATTACCCAATAACGAGACTTATTTTGCCCATCTGAGAAGAACCCGGTTTATTTCGTTAATTGAAGACAGCGTAATAAGTGAAGATGAATTTTTGGAGAAATTCAAGGAAAAATATAGCGAAAAAAAAGCTGCGCTTATCGTGGTTAACACCATTAAAAGAAGCCTGAATCTCTATGCAAAGCTGCAGAAGCAATACCCGCGGCGGGTTTTATATTTATCAACCAACATCATACCCGTAGCAAGAAAGAAGGTTATTAGACGGGCCAAGCGGTATTGGAAATATGGCATTCCTTTCATTTTAGTGTCGACCCAAACGATTGAAGCAGGGGTGGACCTGGATTTTGATATGGCCTTTCGTGATTTGGCGCCCTTACCATCATTAATACAGACAGCGGGACGAGTCAACCGCAATAATGGCAAAGGAGAGCCTCTCCCGGTTTATATCACTGAAATAGAGAATGATTGCGGCTTGGTTTACGGGACTGATCAAAAGAATAGAATCAAAACTATTCTCTCCGATAAGACGGTAATAGGCGAAGAAGAATACCGTGCTTTGGTAGATGACTATTATTCGAAATTATTACAACAGGGTTTGCCGGACGAATCGAAAAAGATATGGGAAAAAGGCATTATCGAACTCAATTTCGAATATGTCAACCAATTTGAATTGATCAAAAAAAGCCATGAGATAGCCGATGTTTTTGTGGAATATGACGATACCGCCACTCAGTTAGCTGATTTATATATCGTATTACGGCAGCAGCTGCGCCAAGCTGACAAAGAAGAGTATTTCGGTATCAAAGCGCGTCTACAAAACACGATGGCTGCTATGCAGCAATACTTCTTATCTATTCGGGTAAAACGAATTATTGGCAATAGACCGCTATTATTTGAAGATCGTTCCTTAGGTGAGATAAAAAGCGATTTTTATTGGATACCCAGAAAGCAGCTTAATGACTATTATGATTTATTAACCGGATTTAAAGATGAAGGAGGAGCTTATATATATTGAGGTATTTTATCATATAAAACTTTTAAATTCATGGTGATTATAGAAAAAAGTAAGGACAGCTTCTCGTTCCTTAGAAGAAGGTGTATTAAAGGGCAGAAGCACAACTGAGTTGTGCTTCTGTCAAAAAATTTGGTCAACTTAATTCAAAAAACCTAAATTGTTTCAACCCACGCTCAAAAGGCGACAAGCGAATTATATCAAAACTAATTAAATACATCAAATTCAAATATCAAAAAACCAAAATTGAAATTGACTTGTGTAATAGTAGTTGGTAATATAATTGAACGAGCTCGTGCCATCTATAGGGAAACAGCAATCGTGCAAATTTTTACTCGACACGGATGTTGAGTAAAAATTTGCCAAGGATGGTTTTATAATAATAAACTCAATCAAGCAGTATGTTTACTCCAAATGGTTTTGGAACGGGCTTTTTCACTTTCTTATTTGGGGGGGATTTGTTCTTGAAAAAGTATTATGCCCATTCTACCGAAGACGATGAAGAAAATTGGCAGTTATTGAAAGAACATTTGGAAAATGTATCACAACAAGCTAAAACTTATGCTTCACGCTTTGGAGCGGAAGACTGGGGGAGATTAGCAGGATTATTACATGATGGAGGAAAGTATTCTGATAATTTTCAGGACAAACTTAAAGGAATGAGTATTCATGTAGATCATTCTACTGCTGGAGCCCAAATAGCTAGCAAACTATTTGGTAACGGTGGACGTTTATTAAGTTATATTAGTGCCGGACACCACGGTGGCCTGCCTGATGGGGGGAGTGATGCAGATGAGACTTCACTGTTAGGAAGATTGGTAAAGGATATTCCTAATTATGATTCATTTTACGATGAGATTGTTCTACAGGCCCAGTTGCCCCAATTAAATTTAGGCAAGTCGGATAAACCAGGGTTTTCATTATCCTTTTTTGTACGGATGCTTTTTTCATGTTTGGTTGATGCAGACTTTTTGGATACGGAACAATTTTATTCAGAGGATAAGACTTTATTAAGAGGAGATTTTCCAGATATTAAATCATTGCACGAGCGATTGGAGTGCTTTATTCAAGATATTAGAGATAAAGCTGAGGACACTAAGGTTAATCGTGAACGAGCTTATGTAAGAGAATGCTGTCAGCAGGCAGCGGAAAAAGAGAAGGGACTATTTAGCCTGACTGTTCCTACTGGTGGTGGTAAAACTTTTTCTTCTTTGGAATTTGCCCTCTGCCATGCTCGGAAGCATGAAATGGAACGAATAATATATGCAGTACCATTTACTAGCATTATTGAACAGAATGCTGCAGTTTTTAGAAAAGCCCTGGGAGATGATGCTGTATTGGAACATCACAGTAATTTCGATTTTAATGAAGATGAAGATATTTCTAATTACAGATATCGTTTAGCCTCAGAAAACTGGGATGCACCAGTAATTGTTACCACTAATGTTCAATTCTTCGAATCCCTTCTGGCACATAAACCCTCGCGTTGCCGAAAACTACACAATATTACGAACAGTATAGTAATTCTGGATGAAGCCCAGACCCTGCCAGACAGGCTTTTACTACCCTGCCTGGCTGCTTTGGAAGAACTGATACTTCGGTATGGTGTCACGGTAGTATTTTGCACCGCGACTCAGCCTAACCTGGAGAAACTGTGGACCAAAGAGCTGCATCCAGTCGAAATTATTCCTGATGCGGAAAGATTGTATGAGGTTCTGAGCAAGAGAGTTTCCGTAAAATCAGCAGGAATCTTAAAAGACGAGGAATTGGTTGAGAGATTGGCTGCACAGGATCAGGCATTGTGTATAGTTAATACCCGTAAACATGCCAGAAGCCTATATAAGCTCTTACCTGAAGGTAATGGTAATTATCATCTAAGTGCCTATATGTACCCGGAACATAGAAGCAGAAAGATTGCAGAAATACGACAGCGTTTAAAAGAAGGAAAAGTGTGCCGGGTGATCTCTACCCAATTAATTGAAGCCGGAGTGGATGTTGACTTTCCAGTAGTCTACAGAGCAATTGCTGGAATTGATGCAATTGCCCAGGCAGCTGGGCGCTGTAACCGGGAAGGAAAAAGAGAACAAGGAGAAGTATGGGTCTTTTTCCCAGAGCAAGGAGTACCAGAAGGCTGGTTTCAGCGTATGGCAACATTAGGGGAAAAAGTGCTACGTGAATATGATGACCCCTTGTTGCCACAGGCCATTAAAAGCTTTTTTACGCTAAGGTTTGACTTGGCAGGTGAAAAGTTGGATGAGTTGGGGATAATGAAAGATTTCGAAGAATGTGCCCGGGAATTATTGTTCCCATTTCGGGGTGTTGCTGAAAAATTTAGGTTTATTGATAATATTCTGGTGCCGGTAGTAATTGCTATAGACGATGAATGTAGAGATATCCTTGGAAGAGCAGCTTTTAGTACGACTCCAGGGGCGTTTGCCAGACGATTGCAAAAGTACACAGTTGGAATCAATCCTTGGGAAGCTGAAGCCTATGAAAAATTAGGGAGTATTCGTAAGGTGGCAGGCTTATTTAATGTTATGGAGGAGGTGCAAAACTACGATGGAAATCTAGGATTATTACCAGTAAAGAATTTAGAGGAAGATATCTATGTTTTGTAATTGATGAAAAAGTGAGGTGAAAAGATGGGTTATGGAATTACGTTGAAAGTATGGGGAGATTATGCTTGTTTTACCAGACCAGAAATGAAAGTGGAAAGAGTAAGTTATGATGTTATGACTCCCTCTGCAGCCCGGGGCATACTGGAAGCGATTCACTGGAAGCCGGCTATAAGATGGATAGTGGATCGCATTACGATACTAAATGAGATTCGGTTTGACAATTTTCGCCGCAATGAGTTAAGTGGACGTATATCAGCAGATACGGTGAAACGTGCTATAAATGGAGCAGAAGTGTTGCTGCGTCAAACTATTGAAGACAACCGTCAGCAGCGAGCTACTATGCTGCTAAGAGACGTGGCCTATGTTATTGAAGCACACTTTGAGATGACGGCAAAGGCCGAAGATGGCGACAGTGCGGACAAGCATTATAACATGTTCTTACGCCGTGCCAGGCAGGGGCAATGCTTTCATAGACCATATTTTGGCTGCCGTGAATTCCCGGTGAGCTTCGAGTTACTGGAAGATGAATTGCCTCAATCTTATTACCGGGATTTGGATGAAAGGGATTTAGGATGGATTTTATTAGATATTGACTTTAACAACGATATGACACCTCTTTTCTTTCGAGCCGTCATGCGCCGCGGGGTGATTGAAGTGCCACCGTTAGAAAAGGAGGGAAGCGCATGATTATCAACTCTTTGCAGGAGTATTATGACCGGTTGAGGAAAGACCCGCAGTCGGGGGTTGCGCCTTTGGGATTTAGCAACGCGAAAGTGGCTTTTGCTTTCAACCTGTCTTCAAACGGGGAACTGTTAGAAATTTTTCCGCTATATGAAGTAAAAGGGAAAAAGAAAATCCTCAGAGAAATGTTAGTTCCAGAGCAAATTAAAAAGACCTCAGGAGTTAGTTCAAACTTTTTATGCGAAAATAGCTCTTACGTGTTAGGAATCGACAACAAAGGCAAAAAGCAACGAACGAAGGATTGTTTTACCGCTTTCAAGGAGTTGCATAGCAAGATCCTATCCGGGGTGGAGGATCATGGTGCAAAAGCGGTAATAGCCTTCCTGAATTCACGCGAGCCTGGACAGTGTTCAGAAAAGGTAATTCAGGATAACATAGAACATCTACTTGAAGGCAGCAATATAGTTTTTAAATTAGACGGACAGGACGGTTACATACACGAGCGACCACTTGTCAAAATAGCCTGGGAAAATTACCAGGAAGCCGATAAAGCTGATGCGTATATAGCGCAATGCCTGGTCACCGGAGAAAAAGTCCCTATTGCTTTGCTGCACCCTTCTATCAAGGGTGTAGTCGGCGCTCAATCTTCGGGTGCATCAATTGTATCATTTAATGATGATGCATACGTATCATACCGAAAAAGACAAAGCTACAATGCACCGGTATCAAAAAGTATCACCTTCGCTTATACCACTGCCTTAAACTACTTGCTGGCAAATCCTAAAAATCGCTTGCGAATAGGAGATGCCACCACTGTCTTTTGGGCAGAACGGGAACAGGAAGAAAACCTGATCGCGGCATTTTTTGATCCGCCGGAAGAACCCAATGTGCAGGAAGGTGTGCAGATAGATCATGCGGGGGTACAAAAAATAAGAGATATACTGATGCAATTACGGGAAGGCAGAATGCCAGCAAATGTCGATATTGAGGAAAAGACTCATTTCAGCATACTGGGTTTAGCTCCTAATGCAGCCAGGATATCTATTCGTTATTATTGCCAGGGTGAGTTCGGAACATTGATGAAAAATATTGGCCTTCATTATGCGGACATGTCTATTGTTTTACCCAAAGAATATCGCCCTCTGTTTCCTCCGGTCTGGCGCATATTAAAGGAAACTGCTGCCAGAGGCAAAACAGAAAATATTCCCCCCATACTTGGCGGCGGGCTTATGCGGGCGATTTTAAGCGGAGGGGCTTATCCGCAAAGTCTTTATTCAGCTATACTAAGCCGAATCCGGGCAGATTATATGGTAAACCCGATTAGAGCAGGGGTAATAAAAGCATGTTTATTACGGCAGGCCAGGATATACGGACAAAGAGAAAAGGAGGGAATGATCAGAGTGAACCTTAATGAAGAAAACACTTCTACCAGTTATTTATTGGGAAGATTATTTGCATTATTGGAAATAGCACAGCGTGATTCTGCAGATAATAAAATCAATGCAACTATTGTTGACCGTTATTACGGGACAGCATCTGTAACACCTGCCGCAGTTTTCCCTGTGCTTATTAAACTTTCAAAACACCACTTAAGAAAAATCAAATCAATTAAACCAGCTCTTGGATATGCCCTTGATAAAAAAATACAAGAAGTAATAAATGCATTAGATGATGAAAAGGGGTTTCCTAGGTATTTAAACCTTGATGATCAGGGATTTTTTGTATTGGGGTATCACCAACAGAAACAACATTGGTTTACCAAACAGGAGGAAGAAGGAGGAGATAATAATGGCCAAAACAATTGAAAATAGGTACGAATTTGTGCTTTTCTTTGATGTGGAGAATGGAAATCCTAACGGGGACCCGGATGCTGGTAATATGCCCCGTATAGATCCGGAAACCAGTTTTGGGCTGGTTAGTGACGTTTGTATTAAACGTAAAATAAGAAATTATGTAGCACTGGCCAAAGAAGATAAGGATAGTTATAAAATTTATGTTCAGGAAAAAGCTGTGTTAAATAATCAGCACAAAAAAGCATATGAATACCTAAAGATAGAGCCTGAACCCAAAAAGCTTCCCAAAGATATAGTGCAAGCAGAGGCGATTACTCAGTTTATGTGTAAAAATTTCTACGATATACGTACTTTTGGAGCGGTCATGACCACAGAAGTAAACTGCGGACAAGTACGGGGACCGGTACAGCTCAGCTTTTCCCGCAGTCTTGATCCCATTGTGCCACAAGAGATAACAGTAACCCGTATGGCAGTTACTAACGAAAAAGATTTAGAAAAAGAGAGGACAATGGGGCGCAAACATATAGTCAATTACGCCCTTTACCGACTAGAAGGATTTATTTCAGCACCCCTGGCACAGCAGACCGGTTTTTCTGAAGAGGATTTGAATTTGCTTTGGGAAGCATTAATTAATATGTTTGATCATGACCGTTCGGCTGCCCGGGGTAAAATGTCCAGCCGAAAATTGTTCGCATTTAAGCATGAAAGCAAATTGGGTAATGCACCAGCCAATAAAATCTTTGATTGTATAACGGCGGCGAAAGTGAGTGAGCTTAAACCTCCACGGGCATTCGCAGATTATAAAATAGAATTAAACTCTGCGGCAATACCGCAAGGAGTGGAAGTTCTTGAATTACTCTAAGAATTATCAAGAGGATGAACTCTTAGCATTATCAGGTTTACAGCACATGGCATTTTGCGAAAGGCAATGGGCCTTAATTCATATTGAAAAACAATGGGAAGAAAATGTTAGAACTGCAGAAGGACGGGTTATGCATGAGCGTGTACATGATCCTGATTATAAAGAGCATCGTCCAGGCATAGTAGTGGTGCGTAGCATGGCACTGACATCTGCTAAACTTGGATTATATGGAATGGCAGATGTAGTGGAGTTTATTAACCAGCCGAATGGCAACGGGATTAGTTTGCCTAAAAAAGAAGGAAAATTCATACCCCGACCGGTTGAATACAAACGTGGTAAGTCTAAACAAGGGGATTATGATCGCTTACAGCTTTGCGCCCAGGCAATGTGTCTGGAAGAGATGCTGGATTGCGAGATAACAGAAGCAGATTTGTTTTACGGAGAAACACGCCGTAGGGAAGTGGTTCAACTTAACAAGAATTTGCGTGAATTAGTACAGGTGATGGTAGAGCGCATGCATGAATTATATCGCAAGGGGGTGACACCTGCACCGGAAATGAAACTGACTGTTTGCAGGAATTGTTCCATGTTCAATATTTGTCTGCCCAGGATACGTAAAAAGAAGAGTGTTAAGCAGTATTGGCTTCAAAGTCTACAAGATGAATTGTAATATAGAGAGAGGTGATGGTTTGCGTCGGTTATTAAATACGCTGTATGTAACAATACCTAACGCTTATCTTATGCGCGAGGGAGAAAATGTACTGATAAAGGCGGATGATGAAACTGTTTTTCGTGTACCGGTACATAACCTTGAAGGAATAGTATACTTTGGATATCCGGGAGCCAGTCCTTCACTTCTCGGGCTTTGCTGTGAAAGGGGAATAAGCGTTACATTTTTGACCGAGCATGGAAAGTTTCTGGCACGGGTTGAAGGGCCTCAGAGCGGTAATGTATTGTTACGGCGTCGGCAATACCGCTTGGCCGATGAAGAGAAGGAAAAGCCAATAATGGCACAGTATATTGTCTCTGCCAAAATACTAAACTGCAGGGCAGTGTTGCAAAGGGGAAGGCGGGATCACCCCAATAGGATAGGAGGTAATATTGAACGTACAATCGCACTGATGGGTAACGCAGCTAAAAAGGTTTTTGATGTAAAAAATCTGGAGGCTGTGCGAGGAATAGAAGGCGATGCCGCCCAAAGCTATTTTTCAGAATTAGACCAGTTAATTTTGGATCAGAAGGACGATTTTTTCATGCACGGCAGAAGTAGGCGTCCTCCCCGGGATCGGCTTAACGCTTTGCTATCAATGTTTTATACTCTGCTAGTGCATGAATGCAGAGCAGCCTTAGAAAGTGTAGGTCTGGATCCGGCAGTAGGCTTTTTGCATAGAGATAGGCCTGGCCGGCCGAGTCTGGCATTAGATCTAATGGAAGAATTACGTCCTTATGTAGCCGATAGAATGGCATTATCTTTAATAAATCGTAAACAGCTTAACAAGAATGACTTTACGGTTCTTGAAAATGGAGCTGTTTATCTAAATGCTGATTCCAGAAAAGATGTTTTAACAATTTGGCAAAAACGGAAGCGGGAAGAGATTATTCATCCGTATCTTGAAGAAAAAATACCTTTAGGATTGTTGCCATATGTACAGGCACTGCTGCTGGCTAGATTTTTGCGAGGAGATATAGACGGCTACCCCGCTTTTATCTGGAGATAGGAGGGATGGCCTATGATGGTTCTAATAACTTATGATGTTAGCACAGAAGACAAAAATGGCCAGATTAGATTAAGAAAAGTAGCCAAAAAATGTGTAAACTCAGGACAAAGGGTTCAAAATTCGGTATTTGAATGCCTACTTGAACCTGCTCAATTTGTGAAATTGAAACAGGAACTTGAGGCTATTATTGATAAAGAGAAGGATAGCTTACGTTATTATTTTTTGGGGGCGAACTGGAAAAGAAGAGTTGAACATGTTGGAGCCAAGGAAACGTATGATCCTGAAGGACCTATGGTATTATAGCGCGAACCTTAAGCTGTTGGGTTATTGGTGGAGCCTTCGCGAGTAGGGGAAAATGGATTTTGAATTGGAAACGACATAATTTACGCATTATATAAACTGCAAAAATCACTGGTTCGCGGAAAACTACATTACAAGTATCATAAATACTGGGGTACAAAAAAAACTGTCGCACCCCCTGCGGGTGCGTGGATTGAAACTCGTTAATCAGAATATCCCGGTTAAAGATCACTTCGTCGCACCCCCTGCGGGTGCGTGGATTGAAACCCGGTACCGGATCAAGAACAATATCTATGGCAACTGGGTCGCACCCCCTGCGGGTGCGTGGATTGAAACAAGAGATCCCGCACTCGGAACATATTAATCTCATCGTCGCACCCCCTGCGGGTGCGTGGATTGAAACCTTTTATCCTGGGGTAACCCCAAGGCTGCACCTGTGGTCGCACCCCCTGCGGGTGCGTGGATTGAAACCCTATCCCTTGCGGCCCGGCCAGTATCGGCATGTAGTCGCACCCCCTGCGGGTGCGTGGATTGAAACTCGCCCCCATTTGTCTCAGAGCCGTGGCAAAAGCCGTCGCACCCCCTGCGGGTGCGTGGATTGAAACGTTTAAAGGCCAGGCCCCCCTGCTCGTTGTAATAGGTCGCACCCCCTGCGGGTGCGTGGATTGAAACTGATAAAGGCGTTAATGATATCAATTGCCCCATTGAGTCGCACCCCCTGCGGGTGCGTGGATTGAAACAGTCTGGCGAAAGGCAACAGGCCGCGTGATCTGGCGTCGCACCCCCTGCGGGTGCGTGGATTGAAACGCCTTAATAATCTTATGTGGGAAACATACTAAGGGTCGCACCCCCTGCGGGTGCGTGGATTGAAACTCTAGTGGAGTAAGTTTATATTTTATCGCTACCCGTCGCACCCCCTGCGGGTGCGTGGATTGAAACCAAGACATTGGCTTTACCACCTCCTCCCTTCTAAGGGTCGCACCCCCTGCGGGTGCGTGGATTGAAACACGTCCGAGGACATGGTGCAGTTGCCGGGGTACGTGTCGCACCCCCTGCGGGTGCGTGGATTGAAACCAATCTATAGGTGCATTGCTAAGTAATCCGGTTGTGTCGCACCCCCTGCGGGTGCGTGGATTGAAACTTCTAGGGTAAGGCCCTGTAAGAGGTCTCTTAACGTCGCACCCCCTGCGGGTGCGTGGATTGAAACGTCAGTGGTGGTAGCATCTATGGATAGAGCTCCCGGTCGCACCCCCTGCGGGTGCGTGGATTGAAACTGCATTGATATAAGATCACCGATCAGGTCGGCTTGTCGCACCCCCTGCGGGTGCGTGGATTGAAACAAGATGGCTGCTGACCTGCAGGACGCCATGGGAGCGTCGCACCCCCTGCGGGTGCGTGGATTGAAACCAGGTGGAGCTATATACCAAAACCAAAGACCCAACGGTCGCACCCCCTGCGGGTGCGTGGATTGAAACATTGCCCCAGCAATCCCAGCCTGATGCCGTATTACGTCGCACCCCCTGCGGGTGCGTGGATTGAAACTTTCGGTGCTTCATTGCCCCAGCAATCCCAGCCTGAGTCGCACCCCCTGCGGGTGCGTGGATTGAAACTTAATCTCTGTTGCAAACGCCCTCATGCCCCCAGAGTCGCACCCCCTGCGGGTGCGTGGATTGAAACATAAAAGAATCAACATATCAGGGGAGATGGAATCGCGTCGCACCCCCTGCGGGTGCGTGGATTGAAACCTCCTCTCCGGTATGTAATCTGCCCAGGCTACCAACGTCGCACCCCCTGCGGGTGCGTGGATTGAAACACGTCCGAGGACATGGTGCAGTTGCCGGGGTACGTGGTCGCACCCCCTGCGGGTGCGTGGATTGAAACAGGTGAAAGAGCGCAATGGCGGAAACAGCAATAATAGTCGCACCCCCTGCGGGTGCGTGGATTGAAACTTGTTTTTGCCTATGGCATACTGGAAATCGTGGTCGTCGCACCCCCTGCGGGTGCGTGGATTGAAACGGGTCGGTGATCGGGTATATGCTGGCTGAGGCATAGTCGCACCCCCTGCGGGTGCGTGGATTGAAACAATGCTCCAGCGTAATGAAAAAGGTAAACTTGCCGTCGCACCCCCTGCGGGTGCGTGGATTGAAACGAGAAAAATAGGGTCGAGAAACACGGTGCATTCGCGTCGCACCCCCTGCGGGTGCGTGGATTGAAACCAATCGGCGACGATCGCAACGTAGTAAGATACGTGTCGCACCCCCTGCGGGTGCGTGGATTGAAACTGGCGATTCCGGCAGCAGTGGCAGCTCCGCTAAAGTCGCACCCCCTGCGGGTGCGTGGATTGAAACTCAGATCGTCAGGTACTCCGATCGCGCCAATCTTAGTCGCACCCCCTGCGGGTGCGTGGATTGAAACGTTTAATTGGCTAAAAGATGGAACAGGCAGTCTATAGTCGCACCCCCTGCGGGTGCGTGGATTGAAACACTTGATTTATCCATCACGTGATAGTCACCCCGCGTCGCACCCCCTGCGGGTGCGTGGATTGAAACTTATCAACTACTTTGCCATCAACTAACATGATAGCGTCGCACCCCCTGCGGGTGCGTGGATTGAAACAAAATCCTAGAATGTCTGGTCCCCCTCGATAAAAGTCGCACCCCCTGCGGGTGCGTGGATTGAAACAATCAGGGCTTGTTTAAGGATCTCCAGAATGACTGTCGCACCCCCTGCGGGTGCGTGGATTGAAACATATCTTCTTCAGCTTATATAATATCACGGGTAGAGTCGCACCCCCTGCGGGTGCGTGGATTGAAACTATAGGGGGAAGGTTAGGATTGAACATCTGGATGAGCTGTCGCACCCCCTGCGGGTGCGTGGATTGAAACATGTAATAGTCCGTAATAAAGCCGTCTGCTCTTAGGTCGCACCCCCTGCGGGTGCGTGGATTGAAACACCTCGGCAATAAGGCTATCTACGCCCTGTTTACGTCGCACCCCCTGCGGGTGCGTGGATTGAAACGGCATAGACCTTGCTCAATCCATAGGTCGTAGGGGTCGCACCCCCTGCGGGTGCGTGGATTGAAACATTTCTGCGGATACAGGGACGCCCTTGCCGTATTGTCGCACCCCCTGCGGGTGCGTGGATTGAAACATTTCTGCGGATACAGGGACGCCCTTGCCGTATTTGTCGCACCCCCTGCGGGTGCGTGGATTGAAACCAACTCCTTGTATCTACAGAATAAACAGGAACATTGTCGCACCCCCTGCGGGTGCGTGGATTGAAACGGTCCACTGTGGGAGCCGATGGCCCACTCTGGCCGGTCGCACCCCCTGCGGGTGCGTGGATTGAAACTTAAAACCGCTAATAAAGCTATTTCCGCGGCATATCGTCGCACCCCCTGCGGGTGCGTGGATTGAAACATCTTTCGGCAGTAAGTCAGTGAGCTGCTTAATTAGTCGCACCCCCTGCGGGTGCGTGGATTGAAACCTGACCTGTGCGGTCGTTTTAGTCTTTGGCCGTGCCGTCGCACCCCCTGCGGGTGCGTGGATTGAAACATATTCTTGCTGCCTATCTTCCCAGAACTTTTCTGTCGCACCCCCTGCGGGTGCGTGGATTGAAACTGTCTGCTTGACAATTTGAACGATTGACTTGAGGGTCGCACCCCCTGCGGGTGCGTGGATTGAAACATAGGTTCACCTCGCCTTCTTTCGGTGCTTCATTGGTCGCACCCCCTGCGGGTGCGTGGATTGAAACATTTGTAACCCTGCCTTTTGTCAGCTCCTCAAATAGTCGCACCCCCTGCGGGTGCGTGGATTGAAACACAGGTCTACCTCCTTGTGGTATACTGTAGGTGCGTCGCACCCCCTGCGGGTGCGTGGATTGAAACGCATATTTGCCGTAACGTTTTGGCGAAGTCTGTTGTCGCACCCCCTGCGGGTGCGTGGATTGAAACCTGTAGCACCTGTAGCACCCCCTGTTACTGCCGCGCGTCGCACCCCCTGCGGGTGCGTGGATTGAAACCTGACCTGTGCGGTCGTTTTAGTCTTTGGCCGTGCCGTCGCACCCCCTGCGGGTGCGTGGATTGAAACTCGTCGTATATGGCCCCATTGCACAGCTGCTGCAGTCGCACCCCCTGCGGGTGCGTGGATTGAAACGGTAGCTTTAGTGGGGCTACCACTGCTGCTGCTAGTCGCACCCCCTGCGGGTGCGTGGATTGAAACGGTGTACCAATTGAAGAAATTACAAAAGGCTCACCGTCGCACCCCCTGCGGGTGCGTGGATTGAAACTTCAAAATCTATGTCTGCAAAATCCTTTTCCATAGTCGCACCCCCTGCGGGTGCGTGGATTGAAACAACTATTACAAGTTACGGTGTGCAGTGTCCGTCTCGTCGCACCCCCTGCGGGTGCGTGGATTGAAACTTAAACGTATTGAAATTGAGGACACAAGAATAACAGTCGCACCCCCTGCGGGTGCGTGGATTGAAACAAATATAAGGAGGGTTTTACGTGACGATTGGGAAGTCGCACCCCCTGCGGGTGCGTGGATTGAAACCGGATTATAAAGTGGTACCCGATACCTGACCATCCGTCGCACCCCCTGCGGGTGCGTGGATTGAAACTAATCCCGGCTAACATCCAGAGTTCCCCCGTCGTGTCGCACCCCCTGCGGGTGCGTGGATTGAAACGTATACGTAGTTAGCGTAGCTTGCTGTGCATCAGGTCGCACCCCCTGCGGGTGCGTGGATTGAAACT
>ENA-UOOH01000774-UOOH01000774.1-fermentation-metagenome-genome-assembly--contig:-NODE-774-length-34247-cov-12.200339_pt1 | contig 34247 bp, 29 predicted proteins | sample MGYA00245778_ERZ724025 | MGnify/ENA primary metagenome ERZ724025 (study PRJEB28704, sample SAMN03018313) | fermentation metagenome | biome: anthropogenic terrestrial biome; feature: soil; material...
GATGCCACTGCCATTCGCCTCATGTTAAGACGTTCCTTAAGATTGCCAAAGGCTTTCTCTATGGTATCCTTGGAACGGTAGACTTCCAGGGCTTTAACGGGATCCTTGATTCCGTTGGACATCAGCACGAAATAACCATAATCCTTTTCTACAGCGCGGATTGCATCTTCCTTCGGTTCAAGTTTCATACCTCGGATCGGCGTTTCGCTTATGGCATAATACTTCGCATACTGCTTTTCATGTTCGGGGGTGCGGTGTCCCGACAAAAGCTCATCCTCCAGACTATCTAGCAGACGATTGAACCTGTTCTTCTCATCCGTAGCCCGTTGGTCATTGTAATAGAAGTGGACATATATCCTGCGTTTGCCACTAATAGTTTCCTTGCTCCGTGGCTTTTCCTCGGTATAATCCCATTCCATCGTGAAAGTCATGATGTACAAGCCAGTCTTGGAATTAAAGTTTGCCCTGCTTACGAAATCCCCGCGTATCTCATCCAGTTTCCTGCGAATAAACTTGAGGGATTTCTTGACCCCTATGAGGAACTTATGATGGTTCTTAAAAAGCCCGTTTATGTTTGCTTCACTATAGAAGCCCCGGTCCATGACTAGGCTGACCTTGGCCATCTGCAGGAAATCAATATCCTTAAGCAGGTTATGTACGGTTTTTACATCCGTGATATTGCCCGCCAGTTTTCTGTAATATACGGGCAGCCCCGATTCCTCGCCGTACAATAGCGCAAGGCTCAGTTGGGGAAGGGGATCCCCTTCTTTGTTCTTTCCATATTTAGCTTGCTTGAGCAACTGCGAATAGGATGAAATCGTAGTGGTGTCAAAGGCAAGATATTCCTTTTCGGAACGCCTAGCCGCCTGCCTCGCAAAGAAATCCATCTTACCCTTTTCAGTAATGCACCCAAGCAGTTCGCTGCTGCGTTGGGAAGAAATATCTCTGCCATAAGGGTGTTCATGGGTAGCTGACCATCTTCGAAAACGATACAGCGGGCAGTTTTCCTCAAGTACCAGAAAGTAGGCCAATGACAGGATTTCACGATATCTGTCAGGAAAACAGGCTTTTAAATCCTGGGTGACACCTATCTTTTCACTGATGGCATCCAAGAGATAAGTTGCTCCGTAAAAGGTCCTGCGGCATTCCAGCGCAGGCACGGGCCCCCGCTTCACGGCAGCCTTGGCTGCATCAAGCTCCATCTGCAATTGATATTTTTTATTCGGCACAAATTGGCCGTCAACATTTTTGCCGATGTAGTTACGCTTGTGGGTACCGCGCTTTTTAACAGGATCCCAATAAGGACAGTCCTCATATACGTATTCAACACCATTAATGACCTGTGTCCCACGTCTCATGGCTAATCCCCCCATAGATATATTTTATACCTATGCAAGGGATTAATCTAGTTTTAATACTAGTTATATTCGGGATTCTGTGATTACCTAGCTATAAATTTACGGGACTTCAGGATTTAAGTAATAAACCACCTCCAACTGCTAAATCTGCAGCTTTTGTACTAAGGATTATTGATAATTACGAAAATCTAGTTGGGAAATCGGTTTATAATTTAAGCATAAATGAATTACTTGAAATGTTTGCAACTTTTAGAAATTCTTCTAGAAAAAGCGGGAATAAAAATAAAAGTATTTTGAAAACATATATTGATTTTTATATTGGTAAAAGCAATGTTTCTCATATAGAAAACAAGGCAAAATACATTGATGTTAAGGATTTTGTTCATCGTGAAGTAATGCTAAATAAGCATCCTTCAAAAGAAGCACTTAAAAATTATACTGATAAACTTTACAATGAACAAGATCAATTACTTTTATGGTTACCTTTCATTGGGGTGAGGGGTAGAACTGTTGATGAAGGGGCCTTTGAAGAAATAATTAATCTTACCATTGATGATGTTTTTCCTAATGAACATAGACTTATCTTAAGACAAAATGACGGTAAAAATAGGGAGTTAAATGATGTTGAAGATTTTATCTTTGATCTAATTAAGGAAACATTCGCACAACAACATTATGTTGAGAATAATGGAGAAATAACTAATAACCCAAGAATTCCTGATCCCAGACGAACTAAAATTAATAATGATGGTGAGTTTAGTAGATATGTTTTCAGGATCCCAGGGAAAAACAAATATGCAAAATTCAATACAACATTATTAAATGCCAGACAGAACATGATTCAAAAGATGATTGATAATCCATATATCACGTATACTTCAGTATTTGAAGCAGGAATGATTCAACTGGCAATGAAGATCTATGAAGAAAAAGGTCAGCCTAAAAAACAAGATTTTATAGATATTTGTGATCGGTTTAATTATGGTGAGGATGGTCAATACTGGTTTAACATAAATACCCTTTTTAAAGATTACAAGGAGTTGGTTTCAGAAGATTTGATACTAACTGACGAGGAACGTTATTTGCTTACCCAACTAACGTCTCAAATACCTGAATCAAACATAGAGAACACTGAAACAGAAGAAGAACTTTTGGCGTTAATTAATTCTGCAGTTGGAAATGCAAGTATTGAAATTAGGCAAGCTCTTGTTAAAATAAGGCGAGCTAACCGGAAAACAATTGACGGTTTGAAAAGTATATACAATAATTCCTGCCAGATTTGCGAAACCTATTTTTCTCAAACGCATGGAGTGGAAGTCGTAGAAGCTCATCACATAGAATACTTTTCTCAATCTTTAAATCACCATCCTACAAATATAGTTATTGTTTGCCCAAATCATCACCGGCTTTTACATAAAGGAAACGCCACATTTGATCGTAAACTGAAGGAATTCATTTACGATAATGGCTATAAAGAGAGATTGAAACTTAATAGACATTTGTAAGGTGATGTCAATGGGGACGGGGCTTCTATCACAAGGAATAGTTCCGGTTAGGCTAATAATCGGTAGTTCATGTAATGGAATGTTTTAGCAATAATGGGAAGTTAGATAGACCGTTATATCTAGCGCTATCAAAATGATTGCGGTAGATTGGCACCCTACTCTCAATAGGATTGATTAACGGTTTATGGTATTCTAAAACATTATTATTATTAGGAGGGTCAAAATGGAAGACATAATACGCTTATATAAAGATAGGATTAGAATTTTTTTAATCATATATTTCTTTTCTGAAGAGTTTCATGACTCAACTAATCTGAATTTGGTGCGTGTTTTATATACTGAGACTAGAATACAAAAGATTGATTTTCTGCTTAGAAATCCAGATTACTTTGCACTTGAGCTGCTCAATTTGCTTCCTACAAAAAAACATGACAGGAATCAAATCAAAAATGTTATTATTGATATTTTCAAAAATAGAGAACCTGAAATCAGAAGGCTTGAAATGGAAAAGTTCTTCTTCGGAGCCTATGAGGATATAGATGATGTAATTGCATTTTTAGAAAGCTATGGTTTCATTGTTTTTAAGAGCAAAAGAAATATTGAGTTAAATGTTATCGACAAACAATATTATGTTACCAAATATGCTAAAGAAAAAACTGATAAGGTTCTATCAGAAATGGACTCGCTAAAATGGTATATTGATCGCTGTGAACAAATTAAGCAGTATTTAGGTGATTATACTGGCACACAACTTAAAAATATGCAATATGAAGAAGAAACTTATAGAAACACGTCCTATAAAGAGTTTATAGCCAATGTACAAGAAAAGGTGAAAACCATTTTTAAAAGGGAGTTTGGTGAAAATTTATGAAAAAATTAATTTCCGAACTCAAGAAAGAACTTGAGATAAGAGATTTAGTCATTGGTGACACTGAATTAAATGAAATATTAGAGCGTAACGAATATGTAGCAGAACTTCCAATTGCTACGGGAAAAAGGATTTTATTGGAAGAATTAAGGTTTACAGGGACCAAAAATAATGGTGATAAAATTGATTATATCCAAAAATTTGCTTCTGGAATTAATATAATAATTGCAGATAATCTAACAGGTAAGTCGAGTGTATTTAAGGTTGTTAAATTTGCCCTAACAGGTAGGGACAGTTTGAAATCAGACATATCTTCTTGGATTAAAACAATTATGCTTGGCTTTAGTATTGCAGCTAAAAGTTATACAATTTGTATTGACAAAACATCTTCTCGAATGTCCAGCACTCTGTATAGCACTGCTATTGACCAAGTTAATATCGAATATGATGATAATGTTATTTTTCAATCTAACACAAAAAGCGATTATGAGGTGCAAATTCAAGATTTCTTCTTTAATCAGTTTTCGTATTATCCATTGAGTTGGACTCAAAAAGATTCTGCGAAAGATAGCATAGAGCTAAGAGAGGCAAAAGCGAGCTGGAGCACTTACTTCAAATCAATTTACCTTGAATCAAAAGACACAAATTCTTTCTATGGAAATCAAGGTTCAAAGACATTTCAAATACTCTTAGGCCTGAAATATACGAAAACCATTAATAAGTTAATGATAAAACGAGATTTCATAAAAAACTCATTAGCTAAAAAAGATGGAGGAGATAACATATCATTAGTTAAGAAAGAAGATTTATTAAATGAGTTGAAGAAAATTGAAGTAGGCCTTGATGCTATCCGTACAAATTCGGATTATGTCAAATTTCAATCATTGAAAGAATTACAAAACAGTCTTTTTATGGACATTCAAGCATCTTCTATGATATTTAGTTCTAGCAATAATCGACATTATCAACTCCTTGCGGAATTGGATAATAGCCGCAGTGCTCGTGATAGCCTTACCAAAGAGAAAGATGGGCTAGAAAAAGAAGTAACTAAAATAACAAGAAAAATTAATGACTTAAAAGAATACTTGGAATCCGGGTATTTTTTCTCAAATCTAACAATCAAAATGTGTCCCTCGTGTAATCATGAAATAGATATGTCACTCACCAATGAAGAACACGAATGCAATTTATGTCACAAACCTGTTGTTTCTGAAATTGAGAATAAGGAGCAGTTTTCTGAAAGACTAAAGCAATTAACAGAGACAAAAATAATTCTAGAAATCAAGATAAATGAAATAGAGGAAAAAATTAGTACTTTGCAAAAAAGCATTAGTGGTCTTGAAAAAAAAAACTAGATATTGAAAAAACTATTCAAAATAATGACTATGCTGAATTATCCCAAAAGAGCGCACAGATAAACAAACAACTCAATGAGTTAAATGACAAATTAAAGCAGTCTACTGAAAGAGAAAATGAACTCATTTCTCAAAAAGCCATTCTTAATTATAGATTAAGCTTACAAGAGGTAGATAGTGACGACAATGTTGGTAAGCTAAATAAGAAGCTAGAAGTGCTTGAAATATCTATAGATTATTTTATTAACAAGCGTTTTGAGGAAAGCAAACCAGTTTTAACGTCATTAGAAGATTTGATGTTGAATGAAATCCATGCTTTTGGATTGCCTTCAATAACCAAGATCCATATTGATAAGCTTTTTAATATTGAATATACACAGAATGGAACAAGAATAAAGTTTGAAGACATAGCTGAGGGTGAGCAATTGCGCGTTAAGTTGGCATTTTATCTTAGTATTATTCAACTTGATATTCAAAAGAATTATGGTAAGCATCCCAGACTTCTAATGATTGACAGCCCCGCTAAGGAAGAAGGGGATAACAAATATTTAGAAGGATTAAAGGCTGTGCTCGCAGATATAGAAAATAGATATGCAGACAAGTTGCAAATATTAATCGGAACTGCTGAACGTAATCTGAGTGATATTGTAAGAAGTCAATTTGTCTATGAGGCTGATCAATATGTGTTTTGATATTGCGATTTTAGATACATATAAAACAAAAAATCAAGCAGAAAAATTAAACTTTTGGGAGGGGCAACTCCCTTTATGCAATTTTGAAAAACAAAACTCAAGACAATTGGTCAGCTTTATCCACCAAATTATTGCAGATTCACAAGAAGCAATTTATTCAAAATGTCAAGCAATCGACTTTTCTATTAGGATGTTTTTAGCCGACATTTTAAAAGATAGAAATATCTTGGATATACTTTTGGACTCATGGGAACCAACCAGCGATATCCACCTTGAAACGTTAAGAATTAAGCGACTTGCATTGTTATATCCTTATGATACTGATATTCAGTCTGTTTTAAATGAACTGGCACAAAGTGATTCGCTGGTATCAACAGAAAGTAACTATCAATTAGGCTTGATAAATTTATTTGTTGCAAGGGAAAAAAGATCAATTGATGAAGTAGTAGAAGTTCTAAGAATTGCATATGTTCATTTTGATGTAGCTTCCAAAGAGGAAAACAGAATAGATGCAAGCTTATTTAAGATTATTACAAATTCGATTATTTACATTTTCTGTAATAATTGGTTGGAGTTTGATAAATGCATTAAAGAGTTAGAGCGTCTGATTTTCATTCAGCGAATATATAGCTGGAACCCTGATGTAGTTACACTGCATCGTGCAATATACTCTAAATTGTATAATGCAAAATTGATAATTAAAAAAGACACAAAAAACTGGTTGAATTATAAAGCTGAGTTTGATCAACTTTGTATGGAATTTTTTAATATCCAAAATCAATCTGTAAAATCAGATTTATTTTCTATGGAAATTGAGCATGGTATATCCGATAATTTAATAACAAAAGTGATCGAGCCTGTCTTTAAAACGAATTTCCATAGTGTTTTGTGCAAAATAGATTGTTTACTAAATGACGATAGTATTGAGGAAAATCAAGCTGAATTCCTAATATATTTGAAAGATGTTATTCAACAACAATCAGAAACAGAAATAAGTGAATATGATTTTTTTAATCAGAGCATCATAAGAACTTTTCCGCATTTACCAGAAAGTAAAAGCAGGATATTTTATGATGCTATAAAAGATTCTAATCTACAGATAATTTCCAATATATTGGATCAACTCACGAATAGCAATGGATATGATAAGTTATTTGAACGTATAATGTACGCCTGTGTAACACTGCAAGGAACGAGACATTACTATGGTTCAGAGGAAAATATTCGGAACAAATTTATTGCACAATTATTAGAGGCTTCTGGCTTTCGCACAAAAGATCAGACACAGTGGGGGCTTTCAAATAAAGGCATATCCGATGGAGAGATTGATGTTCAAATTGTTGATGACAAGGGAACCGCCTATTCTATTATTGAAGGACTTATTCTCAAATCATTAGATACCACCTACCTAAATCTCCACTTAGATAAAATTTTCAAATATGACACAACAGGGCTAGAATATATATTTATTGTAAGCTATGTTGCAGTTGCGGATTTTTCTTCATTTTGGAATAAATATCGTGAACATATAAGAAATCATGACTTTCAATATCCTTTGGATGCTTTCGAGGAAAATGTTTATAAAGAAAATTATTCTGAAATAAAGACAGGACGATCTTACCATCAGAGGAATGGAACTATAGTTTATCTTTATCATATTTGTATAAAGATGCCCTAAGATGTGACTAGTGATTTAAGTATTTCGCGCCAGATTTGACACTCAGGCTGTTAAATCTCAAACGACGTAGGTGTCCAACCACACCGACATATACATACTTCCCGTTATGTTTATAACTGACTAACTCTGTCGCGTTGCGAACTGCCCATTATCCATATTACAATCAAATGTAAGCGGTGGAACACATACCGTATGGTCTAAAAACAGCTCCACTGGTTTGGCGTGGAGCTGTTTTTAATAAAACCCTTCTCGTGCAATTTTTTTGATGTAATTATACTGTTTCCGTATCAGCTTTTTGAATTCCCCATCGGATAGCTCATTAAACCGGCCTATCCCTTCTTCGTAAAGACATTCATAAATCAGTTCACAGTAATCGTCATCCTCACGGTGTGCCTTCTTGTAACGCTGCTCCAGTTCATGCGGAAAATCCAGGCTGTAGGCTATACTGTCGATCTTCCCGTCCAGGTATTCCTTGGTCATGTTCATTAAAAAGTCAATATTAGGCTGTTTCATCTCTGGGTTCATCCTTCTCTTCAGCTTGTGTTCCGGCATTTTGCATCCTGCATTCAAGTTGCACTTTCTCGGACCATGGCAGATATTCACCCAGAACCGGATGGTTGGGTTTAAAATCCAGGTTGGGCAGCCGGCGGAAGATATATTCGAGATATTTGTAAGCATCCAGGTTGTTGGCGCTTGCCGTCCCTACGATGCTGAATATGATGGCGGAAGCTTCGGCTCCCTCCACCGAGTCGGAAAAAAGGGAGTTCTTTCTTGTTATAGCCACGGGCTTGACCGCTATTTCCGATAAATTATTGGACAAGGGAATTCTTCCGTCCAGCAAGAAGTTGGTGAAGTATTTTTTGTGGTTCAGGGTATAATTTAAGGCTTTCCGCAGATTCTCCTGCCGGGTCCTTGTCGTTTCCGCCCACGCGAAAAAGGCCTCCAGTACAGGGACGCTGTACATAAGCCGGTTCTTTTTCCTCTCCGCCGGGGACAATTCCTTCCATTTCCGTTCCAACCGGAAAAGTTTATCACAATAGGCTCGTCCGATCGCTCCACCGGAACCGGGGATCTCCTTTTTCCCGGAGTCCAGGGGGATGGCTTCCAGATAATATCGCCGCAAGTGGCTATAACAGAGGCAGCGGGTGATGCCTTCCACTTTTTCATAGCCCTCGTAAGCGTCGCTGACGTGAAAACCATGAAATCCTGCCAGGAATTTCTTGGCATGGTCTCCCGCGCGTGTTCGTGTGTATTCATAGAGAATAACGGGCGGTCCTTCGCAACTGCCGCTCCGGTGGATCCAAATGTAGGATTTGCTCGAAGCCTTCTTCCCAGGCTCACGGTTGACCTGCCAGGTAGTTTCATCACTCATGATGATGCCGCATTTCAGCAATTGGCCGTGCATCCGGTCATACAGCGGTTTCAGCCAATACTGGGCACAGCGTATGACCCAGTTGGCCATGGTATCTCTTTTCAGGACCGCACCCATCCTTTGAATATCCCGTTGTTGCCGGTATAAGGGTACCGAGAGTACATATTTCTGATACATAATCCAAGCTGCGCTGGAGGGGGAGGCGATGGAGTGCGACAATACAGGAGCCGGTACCGGCGCGCCGTATATGGCATCGTAGGGATTCGCCTCGCTCTTCCCGCATTCCACACATTTGTACACATATTGGATATAGTCTTTCATAACCAGCTTGGCCGGGATATATTCCAGCTCAGAGCGTACTTTTTTCTTGCCAATAACCTTCAGTTCACTGGCGCAGATCCCACACACAGTTTCTTCCGGGTTCAGAACACACTCCACGGTCTCTCTGGAAAGTCCTGCCGTCAGTTTCTCACGATCACCTTTTTTGCGTACGGGTCTTTTGTGTTCCTTGATGGAAATGACGCTCGCATAGGGCAAAGAGAAGTTATCTGCGTCTTCTTCACCGAACAGGGAAGCTTGTCCTTGTGTTGGCGGCGTTTTTTCACTGGAAGCGCCGAACCGCTGCTTGGCGGCCTGTAGAACAGCCTGCGTGAGGGCTTCGACATTATGTTCCAGCCGGTCAATCTTCTCTTGCAGTTTTTGGTTTTCGTTTTCAAGTTGTCTGATGCGCTGATCTTTTTCGTCGACAGTCTGCATGGCGGCCTTCTTCCCGGTGGATTTGTTACTTCCATTATACCAGAAAATTGGCATTTTTGTCAGCATTTCAGGGCGTTTTCAGTAAATGATGCCGGCAGTGTCAATCCTGTCGGGGTACGCTTTTTTCTGGTCTACCTGTAGTCCTGCCAAGAGCCACTCCAGTTGACGCTTGGTGATGTCCCGCACTTCGCCCTGATTCTTTGGCCACTGGAATTTCATCTCGTCGGCAAGTGCTTTGGTAACCAGGATAAAGCCGTTACCATCCCAGCGTAAGGCCCGCAAGGCATTGCGGCGTTTATTACAGAACAAAAAGACGCTTGTTCCCGCATGGGGATCCAGGTTGAATTTCAATGCCACCAAGGAGGCCAGTCCGTTTTGCTGCTTGCGAAAATCCGTGGCTCCCAGAGCAAGGTAAATATGGTCCGCCTTATCGGCGATATGCTGCATCATAATTCCTGCAGAACCTTCATTAGCCCTGCCAGTGCGGCCGGATTGAAACTACCGGGAACTGTTACCCGGATGCTTTTGAAGAAGATCTGGAAGTCGGAAGTGAATACTGGATTCTGCCTTGCTGCATCATCAGGTGAAAGGATGGGGGTGATATCGGCAAAACTCGTTTCTTCACCTGTTTTTTGTTTTTCGCGCACCCGGCGGTTCCAATAATTGTACTGGGATTTGCTCACACCATTCTTTTTACACCATTCTCCGATCGTCATGCCGGTTTGGATGCGTTCTCTTATTCTTTGCTCCCAGAGCTGCAGCTTTTCAGCTGTGGATTTCACTTTAAAACCTCCCCTCTGTTCTCTTGCTCTTAATCTATCAGAGGGGAGGTCGCTTTTCACGACGGTATTTGTTCCACCGCTTACCAATCAAATAAATGAACAAGAGGACATAGTGTTGATTGATTATGTCCTTTTTTTATATATAAACCACAATTAAAAGCCGTTTGCTTTATTATCCCGATAAAGCAGGCGGCTTTTTTTGCGTGAAAGGAGGAATTTCAGGTGCCAAAAGTAATTGCCATTGCCAACCAGAAAGGTGGCACGGGCAAAACGACCACAACAGTCAATCTGGGTATCGGCCTTGTGATGCAGGGTAAAAAGGTGCTTTTAGTGGATGCGGACGCACAAGGCAACCTAACGGATTCGTTGGGCTTCCATGAACCGGACAATCTACCTGCTTCGCTGTCGAGCGTTTTAACCAAAAGCATGACAGAGGAACCGTATGAGCCTAATGAGGGCATCCTTCACCACGAAGAAGGCATTGAACTTATGCCGGGTAACATTGAGTTGTCAGCCATTGAGGTATCCCTCGTCAATACCATGAGCCGGGAAACGGTGCTGCGCAGCTATATCAATACCGTGAAAGACAAATATGATTATGTGCTGATTGATTGTATGCCCTCCCTGGGCATGATGACCATCAACGCCCTTGCCGCCGCGGACAGCGTAATTATTCCGGTTCAGGCCCATTATCTGCCCGCCAAAGGAATGACGCAGCTTTTACAGACCATAGCCAGGGTAAGACGACAAATCAATCCGAAGCTGACCATTGATGGCGTTCTGGTGACAATGGTGGATAACCGCACCAACTTTGCCAAGGACATTTCCTTTATCCTGCGCCGCGACTACGGCGACAAATTGCGCATTTTTCAAACGGAAATCCCCTTGTCTATCCGTGCGGCGGAAACCAGCGCCAAAGGAAAGAGCATTTACCTTCACGACCCTCACGGTCTGGCGGCAAAAGCCTATGAAGCTTTTACAAAGGAGGTGTGGGACATTGGCGAAAAGCAGCGCAAGAGACAGCATCAAGCTGGCCTCAGTAGATGACCTTTTCACCACCGAGGAAAGCCGCGCCGAGGAACAGCGTGAAAAGGTGCTGGACATTCCCCTATCTGAAATCAGCGACTTTCCAAACCATCCTTTTAAGGTAAAAGCGGATGAAGCCATGCTGGAAATGGCGGACAGCGTAAAGCAGTATGGCGTTTTAGTCCCCGGCCTTGTCCGGCCCAAAGCGGATGGCGGCTATGAAATGGTTGCCGGACACCGGCGCAAAAAGGCAAGCGAGTTTGCGGGTAAGGAAACCATGCCCTGCATTGTCCGTGAACTGGACGATGATGCCGCCACGATTATCATGGTTGACAGCAATCTGCAAAGGGAAAGCATTTCCCCAAGTGAAAAAGCCTTTGCCTATAAAATGAAGCTGGAAGCCATGAAACGGCAAGCAGGCAGACCAAGCAAAGAAAATGCGTCCCAAGTTGGGACACAAAAACGTTCTGACCAAATATTAGCTGAACAGAGCGGTGATAGCCGCAATCAAATTCAGCGTTATATTCGTCTCACTGAACTCATACCGCCTGTTCTTGAAATGGTGGACGAAAAGCAGATCGCATTTAATCCTGCTGTGGAAATCTCCTACTTGGCCGAAAAAGAACAGCAGGAACTTTACGACACCATGCAGTCAGAGGAATGCACTCCATCTTTGGCACAGGCGCAGCGGATGAAAAAGCTCAGTCAGGATGGCAGGCTGAATATGGATGTCATCTTCTCCATTCTTACTGAGGAGAAACCGAATCAAAAGGAAAAATTCAATATCCAAAGGGAGCGCATTGACCGCTTTTTTCCCAGTAGCTTTACCGAAAAACAGAAGGAGGACTTAATCGTTCAGTTGCTTGAAAGCTGGTACAAAAAGCGGCAGCGAGAGCAGGAGCGATAAATCTGTATTTGACCGCTACGTATGGCAATTCCCTCTCAAATGGATGAGAGTTTTTTTATGCCCTTTTTGAAAGGAGGTGCTTCCATGCATTTTACAGAAGGGCCTCTGCGCGCATACGAGCGCATAATGCAGGAAAAGCCGAAACATGACTCCGAACCTGCTAAAACGGTTCAAGATCGGGATTGTAAGCACTGCTTGCACTTTGACGAGCATCACCACAAATGCAGCAAGAAAAAGTGCGTGATATTTAATGAGTAATGAAGTGATTTCAACCCTGATCCGACGTGTCCATACGGGCGGCAAGCAGGCGCAGAAAGACGGCAATGGGCAGAATGTCGGAAAGAACAATAAGCAGAAAAGGCGGCCCCCCTTCTTTTTCGGCAAGTAAAACCGCTCCTAAAGCCTGAAAGGAGGAACAGAACAATTTGAAGCTACTCAAGAATCGGATATTTCTAAGCGCCCTTTGCCTAATCCTGGCGGCGGGCGTTTCGTTTTTTCTCCTGCCTCGCTTCTACGAAAGCAAAAGTGCAACGATCATGGTGCCAAGAGCGGCGCAGGACATTCCGGCAGGGACGGCAATCCAGGACAAACATCTTGTTGCAGCGGAAGTCGGAAGCTATGGCCTGCCGGAGGATGTCATCAACGACAAGTCCCTGATTATTGGGAAAATCGCGCAGACGGACATTACCAAGGGGGGCCTGTGGCTGGCGGAAACAATCTGCACCCTGCACCGGCCCTCCGTCGCGGCGCAGATGTGGCATCAATCCGTTTCGGATTTTGTGCGGGAGCTGCATATAGCGGAAAAACAAATCCATATCCTGCAAGCTCCGGGCGGTGAATTTGACGACAAAGTCTACCGGGACATGACCGGGCTCTCCTTTCCCTTTGAGCTGCCTTACGTCAAGCGGGCCAGCGAGCTGCAAAACGCCGGAACACCCTTGTATTTCCACCGTGACCGGGCCTGTCGGCATTACGGCAAGGTGTTGGAGCAAATTGCCGACAGAATCTGCGGAGGTGGGAAGCCATGAACAGCAGATTTTCCATCCATGATCTAATTTACCGCGCCAACAAACGGCGCTCCGACAGCGGAGAAAGCAATCTGGAAGCGCGGGACTACGGTGAGATTTTAGACAGGCTGCAGCGGATCATCGCTCAAAATCATTCCACGGAGCTAGCCCAGGTCCTGTACTCCCAAGAAGCCGAAGCAAAACTCAAAGACTTGATTATGCGCTACTTAAACAGTGAGCAGTTGGTGTCCAAAGACCTGCGTAACATTTCCGAGTTGGTGGACGCCGTGTATAACGACATGGCCGGTATGGGGCTGTTATCTCCCTACCTCCAGGACAGTAGCGTGGAGGAAATCAATGTCAACGGCTATGGCGGCGTTTGGGTGCTGTACAAAGACAAAAAGGTACGGCTTGCGGAAACCTTCGGAAACCCGGACGCTTGCGCCAACATCGTCCGCAAGATGAGCCGTTTCGGAAACGTCATCCTCGACGGTTCCAAGCCTGTCGGGGACAGCTATATTTCACGGGGCGTCCGCATGTCAGGGGCGATTGAGCCTTGTGTTGACCCGGATGCCGGAGCCATCGCCTCCATCCGAAAACAAAAGCCTTTTTATATCACAAGGCAAAACCTGATCCGCTGGGAGACGGCAACGGCTGAGGAATTGGATTTTCTTGTTCTATGTATCAATAACGGCATATCGCTGGCAATCGCGGGGGCCACAGGATCAGGGAAAACGGCAGACATGGGCTACATCCTTAGCTGCGTATCCCCTGAGAAGCGTATCGTCACCATTGAGGACACGCGGGAATTATCGCTGGCAAAGTACGATGAAAACGGCGTAATGCTCAATGATGTAGTTCATCTCCTAACAAAGGAAGCGCCGAATGAGATTACCATGCTGGATTTACTGAAACTCTCTCTGAGACTCCATCCCACCGTGCTTGTTCCCGCCGAAATGCGGGGAAAGGAAGCTATGGTGGTTCAGGAAGCCGGACGGACGGGGCATACGGTTATTAGCTCGTTGCACGCCAATAGCGCCAGATCCGCTTACGACCGAATTTTGACGATGTGTTTAGAAGCCGGAACCTCATTATCCGAGGGAAGGCTAATGAAAAACATCGTGGAAGCCTTCCCGGTCATGGTTTTCAAAATGCAGCTCCCGGACCATTCGAGAAAATATATGGAGATTTTTGAAGCCACCGGCGTACAGGACGGCGAAGTCACCGGCAACACCCTTTTCAAATATGTGGTGGATCACTATGAACGGGATAAGGCCGGGAGGATTACAAAGGTGGTTGGAAGCCACCGGCGTTTGGGGAACATATCCCCGGCCCTGGCCGAAAAGCTGCTGGTAGGCGGCGTCCCGCAAAAGGAAATCCGCCGCTTCGCGGAAGGAGGCCCCGCATGAACCCGATTCATCTACCCCTTATGCTTGTTTTTGTACTTGTAAGCCTAGCCCTCTTCCTCTGGTTGGGGCTTAATCCCTTTGCTGTGGAGCGGAACCCGCTGAAAAAACGCCGCCTCTATCTGGCAGGCGGGAAGCTGAAAACCGCCGAGCGGATCGCCATCCGGCTTTCCACCTTGTTCCGGCAGACCCGCTGCACGCGAAAGAAATTCCTGATCATGATGTTCGCTTCGGCGGCAGGCGGTTTTCTGGCCGGAATGCTGCTGTTTGGCAGCGGCGACCTGGCGGCGGTGATGGCGGTGTGTGTGCTTCCCACCCCGTACATCTACCTGACCATACAAAGCGCGGCAGCGGCGCGGGAGGAAATCGAGGGACTGGAAAACACGATGTCGGTGATTTCCAACGCTTACGCGGGCTGCGACGACATTGTCAAAGCGATGGAGCTTTATGTAGAGGAAAAAAACCGCTACATTCCCCTTCATCTGAGAACCCCCACCCCCTTTGACGAGTTTGTCTCCGAAATAAAGTTCATCAATCCGAACATAGAACATGGGTTGTACCGTTTAGGTGCCAAGATCACAAACCGGTACTTTGCGGAGTGGACCAAAATACTCATCCTGTGCCATCAGGACCGGCGGCTGAAATTTGCCTTGTTTCCGGTGGTCAAAGCCATGAACGACGCCAAATCCATGCAAGTGGAAAGCGACGGCATGATGGTGCGGGTCTGGCGGGACTATTTATTGACGGCGGGCCTGATGTTCTCCGTCATCCCCATGATGCGCTTTTCCAACACCGAGTGGTTTTCCATCCTGACCACAACCGCCATCGGCAAGCTGCTGGTTGTCCTCATGCTGCTGACCGCCCTGGCCACGGCATTTTATGTGCTGCGGGCGACAAAACCATCCAACAGATAAGGAGGTTCACCGTTGTTTTACCAAACCGTCATTTTCATCCTGCTGCTTGCGGCGGGATTTTTAATTTGCCGGGAGCTTTTGAAAATCCCCCAAGCAAGCATGAAGAAAAATCTAAAAAACCTGCAAACCAAAAAAGAGAAACCAGGCAAACGGCTAATAGATCGCTTTGTCATGCCCCTGGTCAGGCCGGTTTCCCGGTTGATCCGGCTTGACCCCGTACAGGAGGCAAGAATGGCGTCCATGCTGCGGCGCGGCGGGCTTGACCTCACACCCCAGGAATATCAGGCCAGGGCGCTCATCTGCGCCGCGTTCACCCTGCCGCTGCTTATCCCCCTTTTGTTGATCGGGGCAACAAACGTCGCGCCCGTTATTCTCATTTTCGCGGTGGTCGTGTATTTTCATTTCACCTCCGACCTCAAAGACCAATTAAAAGCGAAAAAGAACCGCATTGAGATGGAAATGCCAAGCTTCATCCGTTCCATCCTGTACAAGCTGGACGACATCAGGGGCAGCAATCAAACCGTGGTGCAGGTGGATTTGATCCAGATTTTTGAAGATTACCTGCGGGTGGCCAGCGATGTGTTTTATTCCGACATCTCCATCCTGGTCCTGGAAATGAAAGCGAAGGACATTGAAACCGCCCTGCGAAGCTTCAACGCGCGTCTGGGGCTGACGGATATTTCCTTTCTGACCAACGCCCTCATCGGCCTGCACCGGGGCGAGCATCAAGGGGAGGCCCTGGGCTACCTTGCCCGGGACATGGACATCAAAGCCAGGGAAGCCCTGAAGACAAAACTGAATAAATTGCCCGGCAGGGTCAAGATCGCTTCCATCCCTCTGGTGGCCGTGACCCTGGCCACCCTGTTATACGTCATCGGCTCCCACATGACCCAGGCAATGGGGGGCCTTTTTTAATGTGAAAACGGGGCAACCCTTTTCAAAAATACATTTTCAGGAGGTTAATACCCATGCAAACCATCAAAAACGCAGCCTCAATTACGGAAGAAAGGAGGACAGATCCCATGAGAAAGAGGATGGACAACACTCTTGTGAAAGCCGGAAACGTGCTGGCAAAGCGCGACGGCGACCAGATGACCGGCTGGCTGATCGTGGTGCTGGTTGTTGTCGTGGTAGGCGCAATATTCATGACCCTGTACCAAGGCTCCATCACCGACATCTGGAACAGCATCGTGGACAAAATCACCGGCCTTTTGAACTAATTGCAGCAAAAGGCAGCGGCGCGGGGGAAGCATTGCTTCCCCTTTCCCTTTGAAACCAAATCTAAAAAACAAACGGAGGTATTGATTATGATGACTGCTTTGAAAAACAAAATCAGAATGATGGGCCTGAAAGCCGGAAACGTGCTGGCAAGGCGCGACGGCGATCAAATGACCGGCTGGCTCATCGTGGTACTCATCGTCGTGGTAGTGGGCGCGGTGTTCATGACTCTGTATCAAGGTTCCATCACCACCATCTGGAACAGCATTGTCAGCAAAATTACCGGCTTGCTGAACTGATGAAAGTCGCCAAAGGCATATCCGCGGACGCGGGAGGTGCAACACCAATGAACAGCCAGCACCGGGGCATACGGGGGAGAGCTTCTCTCCCCCGGCCTTTTCAAAAGCTACTGAACAAAGAAGGCAGCAGCTATTTCGATCTGATCATCAAGACCCTGGTGGTAATTACGCTCATGGCTACGGTGATAAGCTTTTTGGGCGTTTTCACCACTTATTTGAATTTAAATCACATGTGTCGGCGTGTTGTGCGGGTGGTTGAGCTGGAGGGGCAGGTATCTAACGCCGCCTATGATGTGTTCTACCGGCTGAAGCAGCAAACTGGACTATCACCGGAGATGACTGTCGAGGATGTGGCGTATTGCGACGTCCAAGACCAGAAAATTCAATTGCGGGAGACCTTTACAGTCACGATGAAATACAGCCACGCCTTTGCAATTTTCAAACCATCCTTTGCCCCCCCCTGTTGAAATCCATATTCCGATGAAAGTAAGTATTGGCGGCATGTCGGAGAAATACTGGAAGCTCCCGGAATGAGAGCGCCGGAAAGGAGGAAAGCTGTGGGCCATCTCAAACGAATTATGAACAACCGGAAGGGCGACGTTTTTTTGTTTATCCTGCTCCTCGTCTTTTTCATCCTGACCCTTTCCGTAATGCTTATCGAATACTTCCGCATGGAAAGCCTCTACCAGCAAGTGGAGTACGTACTCCAACGCGGAGTAAACGTATCCGTGGAATACGCCATACGGGACGATTACCGCAGGGACGGCTATTCCCGGCTGGACAGCGCCCTGGCCGAAGAGATGCTGTACGCCTATTTGTACGAAAATATGGGGCTGGATTCTGAACTAAACAAGTATGCCGGGAATCAGTGGGTTTATCAGCTTGAGGTTGAGCGCATCGACGCCACCGACAGCCCGCCCGGCCTGACGCTGACCGGGACGCTGAAAACCCGCAGCGCCTTTAACTTTCTGAGCGGCACGATCCGGCTACCCTTCACCATATCCAGCGTCAACATCCGCATTGAGGAAGGAGGTTCCCCATGATTAAAAAGCTCATCTTTACCATTCCACTTGTGCTTGTCTGCTGCCTGCTGCTGTCGGCCCAAGCCTTTGCTTTGTCAGAGAGCGACATTGCAATCAATGTCGCTTCCCCCATAGACAGCCTTGCCAGTGAAAGCGGAGTGGTTGCCGTGGAGCAGTTTCCGACCCAAATCTCTATCAATGCCACGGCCAAAACCGGCGTGCTCACCGAGGTCCGGCTAGAGTACGGAGAACAAAGCCAAGCGATAACCCCAAACTACACATTGACGATTGAAAATAAAGAGGCTTGCGGTCCCTGCACCGTCACCGTCCAAACGGATCAGGGAGCTGTTCTTGTCGTTACGGCCAATGTGGTCTTTCAAGTCCGGGCGACCTATGACACCCGATACCGCACCATCGGCATGAACGTGAAAGAAATCTACGAGAATGAAAAGTTGATAAAGTCCTTCCCGGAGCTGCAGCGCATCGACCTTGTAAACGCCAACACCGTGGCCGACCATGAACAGGCGCGGATCGCCGGGTGGATCGGCAAACACGACGGCGGCACCTACACGCTGAAAGGAAGCCTGGTGGTGGAAATCCACAATATTTCAACGGGTAAAATCTACGGAACCTATGACACGGGCACGGATTTTGAACCGCTGACCGCCCGTTTCGACTGGACGCCCCAAACTCTGATTGCCTTTGAAACCATGGGCAATACGGCGCTGTCCTATCAGGCCCCGGTGAAAATTGATGTGGAAGCGACCTGGTGCGACGAAAGCAAGCAGGAGATTTTCGGGAAGCTCAACGCCCAAGACAAAGGAGTGCCGGAGCTGCTTTACCCTTATCAGACCGCCGCCGTCACCTTCCATAAGGACGACATCAAGCTGTCCCGCAACTATCAATACATGGGGCTGGAATGGGATTATACCCCGGAAACAAAAAAATTTACCGACGGAGAAAGCAAAACACAGACGGAAATTACCCAGAAAATCCATTATCAAATCCCTGCCGCCCACTTCTATTTTAAGTTCAAAGCATGTGACGGGAACGACCTGTCGGTTGCCATCCGCGCCCCGGCCACAGTGAACCGGGGCGACGATTATTCCTTTACCGTCATTTACATGAACAGCGGAAAGAGTCCCGCCTATGACGTGCCCCTTAAAGGTACGACGGACGGCGTTCTGATAGAGGAAATTCCTGCTGTGCAGGACTTCCAGCCCAATACCAGCCAAACCTATGTTGTCAAACGAACCGCCAACACCGCCGCCGGTGAAATCCATTTGTGGGCCAACATCGGCGTGCCGGAGGGCTTCCATGACGGCAATCTCAGCAACAATACCGCTACGGCGGTGATCAAAATCGTTGACCCCGCGCCCGAAGCAACGCCCGAGCCCGGCGACCAGCCTGACCAGCCGGATAACCCGGACAATCCCAGCAACCCCGGCAATCCCCCGGACGAACCACCCGGCATGAAGGAATCCTGCGACCTGTCGGCAAGCATCCTGGCCCCGCCCACGGTTTACGAGCATGAGGGTTACAGCTTTACCGTGAGCTTTGCCAATCATTCCGATATGGACCTGAAAGCTGTCCCCTTGAAGGGGAAAAGCAATGAAAATACGCTGTCGCAAATACCGAAAACGGCTGACTTCAAGCCGCAGGAAACCAAATCCTTTACTGTCACGGGTACGGCAGGGAATGCGGGCGAGATATACCGTCTGTGGGCCAATATCACAGCACCAAATGGATTGACAGATGAAAATCCAATCAACAACACCGCGATTTCAAGCATCACGGTAGTGGAAAAACCTGCTGACAGCCTGGATAATCCGCCGAACCCCGATAACCCTGATAATCCCGAGGAACCCGGCAATCCAGACAACCCGGACAATCCGAATAATCCTGATAACCCGGATAATCTGTCGTGCGACGTATGGGTGAACCTGTCGTCTCCGCCCACGGCTTACGAACAGGAGGAATACAGCTTTACCATATACTTTGCCAACTCCACCGGCAAGGCATTGACTGATGTGGGCCTGAATGTCACCATCGACGGCCAGGCGGTCCCCGCCGTGCCCGCCACGGCCAATTTCAAAGCCTATGAAAAGAAATCCTTCCTTGTCACCGGCACGGCAGGCGAAAAAGGGACAATCATCCGGCTTGCGGCACAGGTATCGCCACCCGTGGATTATACGGATACCAACATGAGCAACAACCAGGCAGCGGCAAAGATCGCGGTGTTGGAGCGTCCCTATGACCTGGACGTGCAGCGAATTACGCCCGACCGGTATAAAGAAAACCAAACGGTAATCAGCACCATCCGGGTATCCAACAAAGGAAGCATGGACTTTACACCCGGACAGAGAGTTTCCGTGCTGTTTCAGATCCCGGAGCTTTCGCTTAAAAAGCGTGTGGATGCGGTAGTCATGGAGCAGAATACCTGGAATACCGTGTCAGTCAGATGGGATACTCCGAGCGTCCAGACAGATAAAAACATTACCCTGATTGCCACCATCAACCCCGATGAGATTTTGGATAATGAAACCTCCACCGCCAACAACACCTATGCCCAACAGTCCGTCATTAAAAACGTAACCTATGAGGAACCGGCGGAAAGCCGGGCGCTGCCCGATCCGCCCCAAAGAAATGAACAGCCCAGGGTGACATGGTGGGAGCAACGGTATGAAAACGGGCAGTTTGTATGGCGGCAGTATTACGCCGAATTACGGGTAAATGCCGCGCTGGACTATGACACCAAAGCCAAAGGCTATCTCAAATCGGGCTATGGCTATGCCATCCGCGTCACGGCCACTGTGAACACCAACTACGACCGGCCGGAGCTGATTACCGCCCCGCAGACGGCGGAGGTCTATTTGCCCGAACACCGCTATGAAACCGCCATCCCTCTGGTAAAGGAAGGCGGGCAATTTGTTTTCCGGGAGAATCCCGCCTCTCCCTTCCGCTATAGGAAGCAGTACATCCCGGTCTGGTTCCCGGATTTCAGGGATTGCATCGTACAGCTTCTTGTTACCGACGCCCATACGCCCGGCGGAACACTGTCCAAATGGATAACCGGAGGGGAGCTGAAAATCTATGTGGTGGACAGCATGTACGATGATGATGTCACCACGGGAAATTGATATGCTGCTTTGCGCCATTCCTCTCCTGTGGGCGGCCCTTATGGATTGGAAAAAGCGGATCATCCCCGACTGGACATGGATTTCTATTCTCCTGATCGGCGGCGTATCCGCTTTTCTTCTGCCGTACCCGACCCCGGCCCAGCGGATTGCGGGATTTCTGCTGCCGGGTATCTGCCTGCTGCTCCTTGCCGTGAAATACGGCGGCGTGGGCGGGGGTGATGTAAAGCTTGCGGCGGCGCTGGGGTTTTGTTTTGGCCTGAACGCGCTGGCGGCCATCCTCTTTTTCGCTTTGCCCCCCGCCTGCGTCTATGCAAAGGCAACCCGGCAAAGGAGCGTACCGCTGGCCGTCTTTTTGTGCATCGGATTTTTTATATATGCCGGTGTTCTTTTTATATACGGACTGACCTGCTGACTTAAATACAAGGGGGTGTTTTTTGTGGAGTTGAAAACGATTTTAACCATCGTGCTTTGCCTGGTGATTATTGGCGGCACGGCGTCCCTGTATCTCAGGCGAAAAAAGAAATAACGGCGCGGCGGCAAAAGGGACGGCAACACCGTCTTTTTTTGACGGTCCGTAGATGGAAGGAAAACAGCATGAGCGAAGAAAAACGCATGGTGGACACCTATGAGATAACACACGCCATCCATGTTGGAGATAAAGAAGTCCTCTTTGCGGTGGACGAAAAGAAAAGCGACTGCCCCTATATGGTCTGCGACTGCACCTGGGATAATCCGTTGGGTATCGACCACTATTTTAATGCCGCGGGAAGCGCGGACTATCTGGAAATGATGGCGGAGTTTGCCGACCGGGTACAAGCGCAGCTTGAAGCGGTAAAAGCGGAACGGGACAAAATCACCGTCCCGCTTTCGCCCTTCACGACGGAGCATTGCACACCAAACGATTACGGCGAAAACATTGAAAACAAGGTTGTGGTCATCAGGACGGAGCGCCTGCGTCCTGAATATCGCACCGCCGACAAGCAGCTTGTGCTGGCCGTGAGCGGCTTTGGCACTTATGCCAATACCAGAGGCCGGGCGGTCTACACCGTCAATCTCTATTCCGGCAAGGAATCCCGCTGGAATCGGGAGGACATCCTGGGTGTTCTTAAACCCGAATATATGCCCGATTGGGCCAAGGACCGGCTAAAGCAGATACAGACCGAACGGCAGGCAAAACGCAAAAAACAAGGACAAGAGCGTTAGGAGGTTTTTAGGCTATGGAAAAGGAGATCAACGCCGGGTATGTCATTACCGACCGGCTGGCCGTGGGCAACGCGGAATTCGTCATCGGGCAAAGCGATACGGCTCCCGCGAAGTTTGTTACATGGAAATGCAGAAAGGGCGAAAAGGATTACTTTTGGGGGCATTACCTGGGCGACCGGCTGACTGCTTTGGAGGACCTGTGCAACCGGGCGCTGGATGAAATTCATCATCTCAAATTGTTACAGCAGGATCAAGAAAATGAGGTAAAGCCGGAACGTCCGGTCAAAAAACGGTGCGAGCCGGAACGGTGAGGTGAACAAAATGGCATTTAAAATCAATGCCGCCACCCCGGAGGAAGCCGCCCTGTTCTACTCCAACGCCGAAAAGGACAAGGAGCTTGGCTGCATCGGCCATTTGCGCGGCGACTTCGGATGCGGCGGCAGAGAGTTTTGGAGTACCTGGTGGGAGCATCAAGGCGACCTGAAGACACAGGCATTTAAGGACGAATTTGACGTATTTATCAACTCCCTGCGGAAACAGGGGCTATTGAAAGACCGCAGCAGCATGGCGGAATTTTGCCACGCGCACCCGGAATCCAAAATTCCGGGCGCGTGGCATCTCGACGTTTACGGTTTTCGGGTGGATACCGACAAACACCGCTATTATATCCGCTGCTTTCCGCATGGGGGCGATTACAACTTCTACATCTACTGCTATATAAACGAAAAGGAACGACTGCGCGAGCAAGCACAGAGCAAGCCAATCCATAAGAAAAAGCATGAACCGGAACGGTGAGGCCCGTGCTTTTAAGGAGGGAGAACATGAGCGATCTGACCAGATACAGGCTGTGCGCAGGCCTCCCCGCCCCCGCGTCGGCAAAGCTCCTCTACTGCTATCTGCTAGATATGGCGGGAGGCCGCCACAACAGCGTGGTCATATCCATCAAAAATCTTTCCAAAAGCGTGGGGCTTTCCCGTTCGGCCACCAGCCGCAATCTGAATCGTTTGGGGCGGCTGGACATGATCGGCATTGTTCCCCGGTACTCCGAAGACGGCGGCAGGCTGTCCAACCAATATATATTAAAATAAGGAGGGATGCGCATTGGCGACCAAGCTGCAACTGATCACCGAGCTTTCCGAAAGGACAGCCCGCAGCGTCACCAGAAGCCACGCCAACTGGACTTCCTTCCTGAAAACCTCGGCCTGGAGCTACAAATATCCCTTTCAAGACCAGCTTTTGATTTACGCGCAACGGCCTGACGCGACGGCCTGCGCTCCCATTGAAGTGTGGAACGGGAAACTGGGACGATGGGTAAACAAGGGCGCGAAGGGCATTGCCCTCATCGATGACAGTGGAAGCCGGTTAAGGCTTCGCCATGTGTTCGACGTGAGCGACACCAACAGCCGCTACAACCGCCCTGTCCCACTGTGGGAAATGCGGGACGACTATGCCGAAGCGGTGACGGAATCCCTGGAAAACACCTTCGGGGAATTAGACGAAAAAAACAGCCTGCCCTATGCCTTGCTCAGTGCCGCCGCAAACGCGGTGGACGACAATTTCACGGATTACCTGCCCGAGCTGCTTTCTTTCCGGGAAGGCAGCTTCTTGGCAGAATTGGACGATCTGAACGCCGAGCTGTTTTTCAAGGACGCGCTAAAAAGCTCCGTGGCTTACATGCTCTTGACCCGTTGCGGCTATGATGCCGACCAATATCTGCGTTTTGAGGATTTTCAGAGCATGCTTCACTTCAACACCCTCGACACCGTTTCCCGCTTGGGCACAGCCACCAGCGACATATCCGAAATGCTCCTGCGGGAAATCGAGGCCACAGTCAAGGATTTGCAAAAAGCGGAACAAAAGCAAAGTCGCACATTTGCCAAAGATCGAGGCACGGCGCACAATAAAAGCGTAAAACAAAGTAATAAAAGGAGCGGTGAGCATGGAACTGACCTACACGCAGCAGGGCGATTATCTGATACCCGACCTGGCCCTGCCGGAGGAACAAACGCACCTCGGCAAATATGGGATGTTGCGCAGAACATACCTGAAAAACCACCGGAAAGGGATGTACGCCAGCCTGATGCTATCCGGGGGCCTGTACAGCCACCTGGCGGATATCGACCGGACGGCAAGGGAACGCGTCGAGCGGACCACGGCGCAGCTCCTGGCAAAGAACCCCCCGCCGGACAAGGCGAGCGACCCGCTGGGCTGGACAGGGCACATGAACAGCCTCAAGCACCAAGCGGAGGAAAGCGTACTGGCGGAACTGATTTACAGCTAACCCTACTTCCAACCGAGGAGCACCAAATAGAGACCATAGAACAGGCGGAGGACGAAAAATCCTCCGCTTTCTCTATTCCGCAGGAAGCCATTGACGCGGTTTTGCGGCAAGGAAGCGGCGTGCAGGACGGAAAGTACCGGATTTATCTGCACTTCCAGCAGAATGCCTCCGCGAAAGAAAACGCCGATTTTCTAAAAAATGAATATGGTACTGGCGGGCGGACGCCTGTCCTGATCGGCACGAACATTGACGAATGGCACGACGGCAAAGGCATTACTCTCACCAGCGGAAAGCTCACCGGACCCGACACAAAAATTATTCTGCCCTGGACAAAGGTACAAAAGCGAATCGGCGAGCTGATTGCTGCCGACCGTTATTTGAACAACAAAGAAAAGGAACATCTGCCCGCCTACCGGCAGAAGATGGAGGAACGCAGCCAGCAGCTTGCCGAGGAAGCCTACGCCCGCGAAATCCTGAACCGGGAGCCTCCCCCCGCCGCGCCGGAGCCGCCAGCAAGGGAAAATGCGCAGTATGCCTTCTCCCTTGGCGACACCGTTTATCTTGGCGCGGATGAATATGAGATTTTTTCCTTTGACGATAGCACCGTGCATCTCCGGGACATAAGCTTCCCGCTATTCGGCAAGGAGCTTGCGCGGAGCAAATTTGAGCGGATGCTGCGGGAAACCCCCCTCAACGACCACCTTATAACAGCCAGGGAAGCACCGGAGCAACCAGCCGAAGAAAAAACGGAAAAACCGTTAGCCCGCGCGCTGTACCGGGAATATCTGCCCCAGGTTATCGACAGGGTGCGAAGAGATGAGATTTATCCCTACCTGCGGGACAGGGACACCGACCCGGACCCAGCCAAACAGGAATTAGACAGCGCCCTTGACCGCATTATCCTTTCCATGCGGGAGGAACACCCGGACTTTTACGAAGCCTACGCCACCCTGCCGCAGTTTCGGGAATGGCTCCATGAGGACGTGTTCGAGCGGACCTATCAGGACTACCTGACGGAACCCCGCGACCTTGTGACCATCCACGCCGACGACCCCGACGCGCCGGAGTGGGTGCGGCAAACCGGCGATACATTTACCTTCGACAATGAGGACGGCGGGGATGAAAAATCCGATGTGGAATTGGACCGGGAGCTGCCGGAGGCTCAAGCCGGGGAAACGGAAAAGCAACCAGCCGAAAAAGAAATGGCCGTGGGCCTGGAATTGTCCATCGACGGCCGCCGCTTTTCCATTGACACGATCGAAGAGGAGGCCGGAACGGTCAGCCTGCGGGACATCACCTTCCAAAATGGCGTAGGCTTCCCCATCTTCCGCCGGGAGAGGGTCGGTTTCGTGCGCGGCATTTTGGAGCAGCAGACGGGACCCGTCTGGCAGAAAGTACAGGGCGGCGAAGCAACCAAAGTCCGCCTTGACCTTGTGCCGGAAAAACCGAAGCAGCCCCGCGTCAATTTCCATATTACCGACGATGAATTGGGGCACGGTGGTCAAAAGACCAAATACGCTTGGAATGTCGCGGCCATCCGGCTTTTGAACCAACTGGAAGAAGAAAACCGCCTGGCCACCCCGGAAGAACAAGAAACCCTGTCGCGTTATGTGGGCTGGGGCGGCCTGCCGCAAGCCTTTGACGAAAACAATCCGTCATGGGCGAAGGAATACGGTGAACTGAAAGAATTGCTTGACGAGGACGAATATGTGTCCGCGCGGGCCTCCACCTTAAACGCCCACTACACATCGCCTGCCGTTATTAAAGCTATCTACACCTGTTTGGAAAACATGGGCTTTCAGACTGGCAACATCTTGGAGCCTGCCTGCGGCATCGGCAACTTCTTCGGCTTGGTGCCCGAGAGCATGAAAGATTCCAAGCTCTACGGCGTGGAACTGGACGGCATCACGGGCCGGATCGCCAGGCAGCTCTATCAAAACGCCAACATCGCCGTCCAGGGCTTTGAGGAAACCAATCTGCCCGACAGCTTTTTCGACCTGGCCGTCGGCAACGTGCCTTTCGGCAACTATGGCGTAGCAGACAAAAAATATGACAAGCATCATTTCCTCATCCATGACTATTTCTTTGCCAAGACCTTAGATAAGGTGCGTCCGGGTGGCGTAGTGGCATTTATTACAAGCAGCGGTACGCTGGATAAGCAAAATCCTGAAATCCGTAAGTACATCGCACAGCGGGCGGAGTTTTTAGGCGCTGTAAGGCTCCCGAACAACGCATTTTTGAAAAACGCCGGCACAGAGGTCGTCGCGGACATCATCTTCCTGCAAAAGCGCGACCGTGTGATAGATATTGAGCCTGATTGGGTGCATCTCGACAAAACTCCCGAAGGGTTCACCGTCAACAGCTATTTCGTCCAAAATCCCGATATGATTTTGGGACAACTCACTGAGGAAAATACACAATACGGACGGCAGGAATGTACCTGCCTCCCCCATGAGGATACCGATCTTACCGAGCTTCTCCGCGAGACGCTGGAAAACATCCACGCGGAAATCACCGAGTACGAGCTGGAAGACATCGGCGAGGACGCCGATATTTCTTCCATCCCGGCAGACCCCAGCGTCCGCAATTTCAGCTATTGCCTGGTGGACGGCGAAATCTACTTCCGGGAAAACAGCCGGATGAACCGGGTGGAAACCTCCGTCACGGCCCAGGGCCGAATCAAGGGCATGATCGAGCTGCGGGACTGCGTTCGCGACCTGATCGAATACCAGACCGAGGATTACGGCGATGAGGCCATTTTGCAGCAGCAGCGCAAGCTGAACCGCCTGTACGACGCCTTTACCGCCAAATACGGCCTGATCAACAGCCGCGGCAACAGCATGGCCTTTGCCGATGACAGCGCCTACTGCTTGCTCTGCTCTTTAGAGGTGCTGGACGAAAACGGTGAGATGGAGCGCAAGGCGGACATGTTCAGCAAGCGCACCATCCGGCAGCGCACCACCGTTGCCCATGTGGACACCGCCGCCGAAGCCCTGGCCATCTCCATCGCGGAAAAAGCCTGCGTGGACTTAGGTCTCATGCAATCATTGACTGGGTTATCCGAAGAACAGCTTGCCAACGACTTGCAGGGCGTGATCTTCCGCGACTTCGGGAAGGCGGAGCCGGAAAACGTCCCCCGCGCTTTCTTTCAAGTGGAGTCTTTCTCCTATGTCACGGCGGACTCTTACCTATCCGGCAATGTGCGGGAAAAGTTCAAGCAGGTGCAGGGGCTGGCCAAAATCCTGCTCCCCGAACAGGCGGAAGAGATCGCGGTCAACATCAAGGCGCTGGAAGCGGTGCAGCCTAAAGATCTATCCGCTTCTGAAATCGACGTGCGTTTGGGCGCGACCTGGCTGCCCCCCGATGTGGTCAAGGACTTCCTGTTTGAACTACTGGAAACACCGCCCATGTACCGGCGGTACATCGACGTTTTTTATTCGGGCTATACCGCCAACTGGAACGTCAAGGGCAAAAACGACGACCGCAGCGACAACATCAAGGCCAACGTCACCTACGGCACCAGACGCATCAATGCCTACAAAATCATCGAGGAAACATTAAATCTCAAGGATGTGCGCATCTTTGACACCATCTACGAGGATAACGTTGAAAAGCGGGTTTTGAACAAAAAGGAAACCGCCATCGCCCAGCAGAAGCAGGAGGCCATCAAGGAAGTGTTCCGGGATTGGATATGGAAAAAACCCCAGCGCCGGGAACGGCTGACAAGAATTTACAACGACCGTTTCAACGCCATCCGTCCCCGCGAATACGACGGCAGCCATATCCGCTTTACCGGCATGAACCCGGAAATCACCCTGCGCCAGCACCAGGCGGATGCGGTGGCCCATATCCTCTACGGCGGCAACACCCTGCTGGCCCATTGCGTAGGAGCAGGCAAGACCTACGAGATGGCCGCCGCCGCGATGGAAGGCAAGCATTTGGGGCTTTGCAGCAAGAGTATGTTCGTTGTGCCCAACCACCTGACGGAGCAATGGGCTGGGGAATTCTTGCAGCTTTACCCCAGCGCCAACATTCTTGTGGCCACCAAAAAGGACTTTGAAAACAAGAACCGCAAGAAATTCTGCGCCCGCATCGCCACCGGCGACTACGACGCGGTGATCATCGGGCATTCGCAATTCGAGAAAATCCCAATTTCCGCAGAGCGCCAAAAGCGCCAAGTGCAGGAGCAAATATGGGAAATTACCGATGGCATCCAGGAAATCAAGGCGGCTAAAGGGGAACGCTACCCCATCAAGCAGCTTGAAAAGACCAAAAAGAACCTGGAATTAAAGCTGAAAAAGCTCAACGACACCAGCCGCAAAGATGATGTCGTCACCTTTGAGGAACTGGGTGTTGACCGGCTGTTTGTTGATGAAGCGGACTTTTACAAAAACCTGTTCCTCTACACCAAGATGAGGAACGTGGCGGGCCTGGCCCAGACCGAGGCCCAGAAATCCAGCGACCTGTTTGCCAAATGCCGCTACCTGGACGAACTGACAGAAGGCCGGGGCATCGTCTTTGCCACGGGGACACCTATTTCCAACTCCATGACCGAGATGTACACCATGCAGCGGTATCTGCAATATGAAACCCTGCGGCGAAACGGCTTACAGCATTTCGACTGCTGGGCCTCCACCTTCGGGGAAACCGTGACCGCCATCGAGCTTGCGCCGGAGGGCACGGGCTACCGGGCCAAAACACGCTTCGCCCGGTTCTACAACCTGCCTGAACTTATGAGCATGTTCAAGGAGGTAGCGGATATCAAAACAGCCGACATGCTGGACCTCCCCGTGCCCAAAGCCAACTACCGCAACGTGGCCGTCAAGCCCAGCAAGTTTCAGCAGGACATGGTGGCCGAACTTGGCGAGCGCGCCGAAAAGGTGCGCAACCGCAAGGTGGAACCATACGAAGACAACATGCTGAAAATCACCAGCGACGGCCGCAAGCTGGCCCTTGACCAGCGGTTGGCTAACCCCATGCTGCCCGACCACGAAGATAGCAAGGTAAACGCCTGCGTGGATAATATCTTTCGCTTCTGGCAGGACCACCGCGACCAAAAGCTGACCCAGCTTGTGTTCTGCGACCTGTCCACCCCCAAGAACGACGGGAATTTCAACGTCTACGACGATGTGCGCCAAAAGCTCACGGCCCACGGCGTCCCCGCCGACGAGGTGGCTTTCATCCACGAGGCCAACACGGAAACCCGCAAAAAGGAGCTGTTTGCCAAGGTGCGCACGGGACAGGTACGCACCCTGTTGGGCTCCACCTTCAAGATGGGCGCGGGCACCAATGTCCAGGACCGCCTGATTGCGCTGCACGATCTGGACTGCCCCTGGCGGCCAAGGGATTTGGAGCAGCGTTCCGGACGTATCGTGCGACAAGGCAACAAAAACGACGAGGTGCATATCTTCCGGTATGTCACGGAAAACACCTTTGACGCTTATCTCTATCAGATATTGGAGAACAAGCAGCGGTTTATCTCACAGATCATGACTTCAAAATCACCGGTGCGCTCTGCCGAGGATATTGACGAAACGGCTTTAAGCTATGCGGAGGTTAAGGCGCTGGCGACAGGCAACCCCCACATCAAAGAGAAGATGGATTTAGACATTCAGGTTTCCAAGCTGAAGCTGTTAAAAGCCAATCATTTAAGCCAGCGCTACGCTTTGGAGGACAGATTGCTCAAACACTTCCCCCGGCAGATCAAATCAGCCGAGGAACGTATTGCGGGCTATGAAAAGGATATTGCCCTGTATCAACGGCACAGCGCATTGGAAACTGCCGGGGGGAATGCCGAGGAAAGCAAATTTGCAGGCATGACGGTCAAAGGCATCTCCTACACCGAAAAGGCCAAGGCGGGCGCGGCCATCCTGGAAGCCTGCAAAGCCATGACTTCGCCGGAGCCGCGGGAAATGGGCAGCTATATGGGATTTCCCATGATGTTTTCCTTTGACAGCTTCAACAAGCAGTACCAGATCACCCTGCGGGGCGCTCTCAGCCATACGGTTGCATTAGGTACGGACGTTCACGGCAACATTACAAGGTTGAATAACGTCCTTGCCGAAATGCCGAAAAAACTGGAGTATTGCCGGGAACAACTAAAAACCCTCCGTCAGCAGATGGAAACGGCCAAGAAAGAAATTGACATCCCCTTTGAAAAGGAGCAGGAGCTGCAAAGCAAATCCGCGCGGCTGCATGAACTGAACATCCTGCTGAACATGGACAAGCGGGAAAATGAAATGGTGGACGGCGAACCGGACGAGGACATGGATTTTTCCGAAAAAAAGGCCGTGGGCTATGAAAGATGAGGTGAGAAAACATGCCCTATGTGACCCCGGAACAGATCGAGCGCGCCAAACAGATGGATCTGCTTACTTATTTACAGCATTACGAACCGCAGGAGCTGGTTCACTTTTCCGGCAATGTATTTACCACACGCACCCATGACAGCCTGAAAATATCCAACGGGAAATGGAACTGGTGGTCGCGCGGCATCGGCGGGCGCTCCGCCCTGGATTATCTCATAAAAGTCCGGGGCATGACGCTCCCCGAGGCGGTCATGCGGATAGACGGACAGGCAGTGATTATACCGCCTGCCCCGTCAAAGGCGCGGGAAACCGCCGGGCCGAAAAGGTTGCTGTTACCGGAAAGAAACCAAAACAACGACCGCGTGGTTGCCTATCTCAAAGGGCGCGGCATACACAGTACCTTGATTGATTACTGCCTGCAAACCGGATGGCTGTATGAAAGCCACTATCGCCGCAACGCGGTCTTTGTTGGCTTCGACCCCCAGGGGGTTCCCCGCTACGGTGCGCTCCGGGGCACATCCGGCAGCCGGTTTATGGGAGACGTTGGCGGCAGCGACAAGCGCTTCTCCTTCTCCATTCCGGCAAGGGAAAAATCCACCAAGCTGCACCTGTTTGAAAGCGCCATTGACCTTTTGTCCTACGGCACCTTGGAGCTGCTTTCCGATAGGGATTGGCGGCGGGAAAACTGCCTCTCCCTGGCGGGTATTTACAAGCCGAAAAAGAACATCGGGGAAAGCACCCCGCCCGCCGCTCTGACGCAGTACCTCAAGGATTACCCGCAAATAACCGAAATTGCCCTGCATCTGGACAACGACGCACCGGGAAGGTTGGCGGCGAAGACCATCAAGGCCCTCCTTTCCTCCATCTATGCCATTTCCGATGAACCGCCCCTGCATGGGAAGGATTACAATGATTATTTGAAAATGATGTTGAGAGGACGGCACGGGTCGGAGCGATGACGGTAAATGTTTTATCCATACCTCCCTATCGCTCCCAAATAGCAATATAGAAAAAAATAAAACTCGGCAGTACTTAACCTCTCCGATGTATACAACTACACTCTAGAACGATATAATATAGAGTGTAGTTGTATTAAAGGAGGGGGTGGTGCACAATGAAGCATATTGACAAAATCCAAGAGGCTCTTGAACAGAACAACGGAGTGATTACCGCTTCACAGGTCACCGCGGCCAATATACCCAGGCATTATCTAAAAAAAATGCTGGACATGAAACTCCTGGTTAGAATTGACCGGGGAATTTATAGCAAGCCGGAAATATGGGAAGATGAAATGTATGTCTTGCAGTACAAATACAGCCGGGGCGTTTTTTCCCATGAAACGGCCCTGTACATTCATGGCCTGACGGACAGGACACCCCATAAATATGTCATGACGTTTCCCTATGGGTATCATGTCAAATCCCTCAAACAAGAAAATGTTACTATTAGAAAGTCCGTGCAAGATTTATATGAACTCGGATTGACAACCGGCATTTCTCCCTGCGGGAATCCGATCCGCCTGTACGATGTGGAACGGACGCTTTGCGATATTGTGAAGGGAAACAATACCTGCGACATCCAGATCGTCAATCAGGCGATGAAGCAATATGCCAAAATGCCGGGGAAAAATATTACCAAGCTATTCGACTATGCCGCGAAAGTGCGGGTAAAGCCCAAAATACTGAACTATATGGAGGTTTTGCTATGACAGCCAAGAACCCCATGCAATTGAAGGCCTATATAAAAAAGATGGCCGCCGAAAAAAACATTTCCGCCCAGCTTGTCATGCAGAACTACATGTTGGAACGATTATTGGAACGTATTTCCGTATCCCAATATCAATCCAATCTGATTTTAAAAGGCGGCTTTTTGATTTCAGCCATTGTCGGACTGGATACCAGGGCGACGATGGATCTGGATACCACAATCAGAGGCTTTGACGTTACCCATGATACGGTCAGGAGAATCTTTGAGGAAATAGGCGCTACTCCCATTGAGGATAATGTCCAATTTGAAGTGCTGAATACTTCCGATATACGGGAAGGTGATGATTATCCGGGGATCAGAGTAGCGATGAAGGCCAATTATCCGCCGCTGGCCGTTCCCCTTTCCGTGGATGTTACCACCGGAGACAAAATCACGCCCAGAGCCATAGAATACTCTTTCAAGCTTTTATTTGAGGACAGAACGATCAAAATCATGGCTTACAATCTGGAAACGGGGCTGGCCGAAAAGCTGGAAACCATAGTGACCCGTGGAATTGCCAATACCAGGCCGAGAGATTTTTATGACATTTACATTCTGTATCAGCTCAGAGGCCATGAATGCGACAGGTCAGTATTAAAAAGCGCATTGACGGAAACCGCGTCCCGACGCAAAAGCCTTGCCGTCATGTCAAATTATAAGGCTGTTCTGAATAACATCTCAGAAAGTGAACAAATGAAAGGGTTTTGGCGGAAATACCAAACAGACTTTGATTATGCGAAGGACATTGATTTTACGGATATCTGCCATTTGATTGTTCAAATTTTCGCTGAAATTGGTTTTTGAAAATATACAATAAAACTCTATCCTTATGATATTTTGAGTTTGTTTGTATTTCTTGAATCCCTTGTAGGCACTGAGAGATCAGCGTCTTTTTATAGTACTAAAACTAATAAATGCGCTTTATCGCTGCTTTATTCATTGATTCGAGCAAAGAACTATAATATGATTAGATTGTCATTATTAAGGAAAAAAGACTAAAACCACCTTTAAGAAAGAATTTGGCTGAATTGCGACTTTGCATAAGTTAATCGGAAAGCCGGTATATCTTACAAAAACGGCGAGGGGGATCTTGGGGTTATGGATATCGGGGGTATGAGTTTTGTTATACCAAGAAGGATGTTCCTTCAGCTATTGCGGATTACGTTTTAAACAAGTTAGACAATTACATGAGATAATTAGAAGGTATGTATCTGGACTTATTAAAATAGCTGATATATTATTCATCTCAGTGTTCAACATGCTGGGCAAACAAGATATAAGGCTAATAATAGGAAGTTCTATAATTGTCTTATTATAATAAGGCGAAGTCAGTTATGTGAGACTTTTGTAAATTAATTAGCTTAGAAATAATGGCATTTTCAGAGAGTAAAAAAAGGACTTCAC
>ENA-UOOH01000775-UOOH01000775.1-fermentation-metagenome-genome-assembly--contig:-NODE-775-length-34240-cov-5.349773_pt1 | contig 34240 bp, 44 predicted proteins | sample MGYA00245778_ERZ724025 | MGnify/ENA primary metagenome ERZ724025 (study PRJEB28704, sample SAMN03018313) | fermentation metagenome | biome: anthropogenic terrestrial biome; feature: soil; material...
GGAGATTGCCTTTGAAAGCAAAGGCAGGCTTCTGTACGCCATCCCCAGGATCGACCACGACCTGCCGAGGCTGGAGACGATCGAGGGCGCCGTTCCGAACCTGGCAAAGCCGCCGTCCGGCTGCCGCTTCCACCCCCGGTGTCCGTACGCCATGCCCGTATGCTCAAAGGAAAAGCCGATCATGTTCGAGATCAGGCCAGACCATCATGTCGCATGCCACCTCTACAAGGAGGCCTCATCGTGAGCGAAGACATACTCATCGAGACTCATAACCTCAAGAAGCACTTCCCCATCCGGGGCGCCATGTTCTCCAAGGGCGGCCGCGCGGTGCGGGCCGTCGACGACGTTTCGTTCTTCATACGCAAGGGCGAGACCCTCGGCCTGGTCGGAGAGTCGGGCTGCGGCAAGACCACCACTGGAAGGACCCTGCTCCATCTCACCCGACCCACCCGCGGAAACATCTACTGGAAGCTGTCCGCCGACCTCAGGCGGCAGCTCTCCTCACTGGAGGACCGCCGTTCCAGGGCCGAGGAGCTGCTCACGAGGGAACGGGAACTGAAGCAAGAGGATCTGGAGAGAAACATCGTCCGCCGGTCGCTGTATCGCGCTCCTGGCGGCGACGAGCTCCAGGCGGTCGACCATGAGCTTGCGAAATTCAATAGGAAGCACTCGCTCGAGGGCATGGCGGAGGAGAACCTCAGGATGATGAGGAAGAACATGCAAATCGTGTTCCAGGACCCTTACTCGTCTCTGAACCCCCGTATGCTCATCAAGGATGTCATCACCGAGCCGCTTCAGGTACACGGCATCGCGCACGGGGAGGAGATGAGGGAACGGGCGCGCGCCATGATTGACGCCGTTGGCCTAAACCCCGAGCATCTGTACCGCTACCCGCATGAGTTCTCTGGGGGGCAGCGGCAGCGCATCGGCGTTGCCAGGGCGCTCATGCTCAATCCGGAGCTGATCGTGCTGGACGAACCGACCTCGGCGCTGGACATGTCCGTCCAGGCGCAGATACTGAACATGCTCAACGATCTGCAGAGAAATTTCGGCCTGACCTACCTGTTCATCTCCCATGACCTCAGTACTATCCACTACATGTGCGATCGCATCAACGTCATGTACCTCGGGAAGGTGGTTGAGTCGGCGCCAAAGAGCGCGCTCTTCGCTAAGCCCACGCATCCGTACACGCAAGCTCTGTTGGCGTCGATCCCGGTGCCTGACCCTTCCAAGAAGAAGCAGCGCGTTCCCTTGGCCGGAGAGATACCATCCCCGGCCAACCCGCCGTCCGGCTGCCGTTTCCACACTCGGTGCAAGTTCCGTGAACCGATCTGCGAGACCACTGCGCCCCCGCTGATCAAGGTGGGGGAGGACCATTACGTCGCTTGCCACCTGTGCAGCAACGCGTGAGCGGGAATGGCCAAGAAGAGGCGGCTGGAGGTCCCTCGCGTTCCTCCTGTTGAGGCAGCAGAGGAAGACGAGGGAATGGGATGGAAGGACTGGTTCCTTCGCGATTACGCGAGGTACTGGTATTGGGTAGGCATGGGGTTTCTCGACCTCATCATCTTCTTCCAGACACAGTGGTCCTTCGGTACCGATTGGAAAGTGTCATTGTTCTTTACTGGCATTGCTGCGGTCGCTCAATTATACTTATACATCCGCCTGTGGGGCGAGGGCGGGCCATTGAACCGTGATGAATGACCGCTTTTTCTGCGCCCCCGTTCCATCCGAGCGAACTTTTCATCGCTCGGCGTTGCTGCCTTAATATACTCCGCCGTTGCGGCCGGTAATGTTTAATTACTCGACCCTCCAATGTTCACTGCATGTCGGTGGTTAGTATGGAGGAGCTTGTCTTAGCGTTGAAGACGACGTTGGGCAAGAAGGGAATGCAGGACTGCGACATCGAACGCTTGGCAGACTACATCATGAGCTTTTTCGGCTATACGGACGCGGTGATCGACAACCGATTGACGTCCGAGGACCGAGACGTGTTCTACATGCTGGAGGAGGAAGGGCTGGTAACGACCACGGAGGAAGAGGTGCACCTCAAGAAGGGGAAGATGTGGCGCATCCACTATTGGATCCTAAAGAAGGACCAGATCTTCCGGTTGGCGGCGATACCCGAGGAGAAGGCTCGCGAGGTCGACGAGGTCGCGTCCATCTACGACAGCATGTCCAAGGATGTTTGGGTGAGAGAGACCAATAGCCAGTTGCTGTGAGCCCAAACCTCTTTGTCAATCTCTTTTAATAGTGTGAGGGCGTTAGTGCGGCCCGAGGCTGCGAATGGACAACCTTGTGGTCATCCTCCTTGTTATCGTTGGCATTCTTGCATATGTGTCCTTGATGACGTATCTTTCCCGTCGAAAGATACTCGAGAAGTACAACATGAGCTCGTGGTACGGGTTCATAATGTGGAGGACCGGCCGCGGCCGCGCGTTCGTCGACCTTCTTGCCAGGCCCAAGCGGTTCTGGCGCGGCTACGCCGCTCTGGGCAAGGCTATCTGCCTGGTCGTGATGATCGCCATCATGGCGTTGCTCATCTGGGAAGCGTCCCTGGTGACGAACATACCGGCCGATCAGGCCCCTACCCTGGACATGCTGGTCGGGCTTCCAGGCATCAATCCCCTCATACCGCTATGGTATGGGATACTGGCCCTGGCGGTCGGTGTCGCAGTTCACGAGATAGGCCACGGCATCATGTCCCGCGTGGCGGGCATGAAGATCAAGTCGATGGGCCTACTCCTGTTCATCTTCCCGGTCGGCGCTTTCGTGGAGCCGGACGAGGAGGCGCTGGTCAAGGCGGACAAGAAGACCAGGACCAGCATCTATGCGGCCGGTCCGGCCACCAACATCGTGCTGGCGCTGTTCTGCGCGTTCATATTCTCCACCGTCATGGTCGGTTCGGCCGAGGTCGCTCACGACGGTCCCGTTCTTACCACCGTGTACGATGGAACGCCCGCTGAGATGGGCGGACTTCGCACCGGATACCAGATCGTGGCGATTAACGGGACCCCTGTGTCGTACGGCGACCTGTATGATCTCGCGGCGCCCGCACCGGGCTCATCGATGTCATTGACATATTACTATCAAGGGGAGGAGTTCACCACCAACGTCAGCTCGGGCATCGTCGTCCTCAGCATCAGTGAAGGACTTCCTGCCGCCGAGTCGGGCCTGAGAGCGGGAATGATAATCTACTCGATCAACGGCACCGTCATCCACAACGAGGGCGATTTCCGCGCCGTTCTCAACGAGCTCACGCCGGGAGAGACTTACGAGCTCGCGGCGCTTCAATACGATGCCGCGACCTCATCCTACGTCGCCAGCGATGTCACCAATATCACGCCGGCTAACCGCGCCGAATACGTCAGCGGTGGCGCCAATATGGCATATCTCGGCGTCACCTCGCTGTATCTTGGCGCAGGTATCGCCGATCCTGAGGCCATCCTGAGCAGCATGGCCCATCCCTTCGCCGGAGCCGATTCTCTGGGCGACTTCTTCTCCGGCTCGCTACACTACATTGCGATGCCGTTCTCCGGACTGCAGCCTCTTGACGGGCCGTACCGTGACATATTCGTTCCGGGGGGCATATTCGCCGGCTGGGACAACGATGTGTTCTGGGTCACCGCCAACTGCTTCTACTGGATATTCTGGATCAGCCTCATGCTGGGCATGACCAACGCCCTGCCGGCGGTGCCGCTGGACGGCGGGTATCTGTTCCGCGACTGGATCGACTCGATAATACGGAAAGCAAGGAAAGGCCTCAGCGAGGAGGAGCGGGAGAGGTACGTCTCCTCGATAACCTATGTGTTCATCATGCTGGTCGTGTTCCTCATCGCCTGGCAGTTGATCGGACCGAGGCTGTTCTGATCAAACGCGAGCGCACAACCAGTCGTGGCGGTTGCACTCCGCGCAGCGATCATAGTCGAGGGCCTGGGAGTTGGACGATACCTCGAACACCGCGCCGCAGCAGGCGCACTGCTTGAACGCCGTCAGGGCGGGGGTGAAGCGATCGCATTCGGTCACCCTCTTCCCGGTGTTGTAGACACACAGCTCCGCCGAACAGTTGTCGCACATGCTGCGGCGGCTGAGCTTGATCCACACGTTGTCTCGTATCTGTACGCGACCCATTGATTCACCTCGCGTCATGCGTGATTCATTTCTCATGCTATATAACACTTGGACCTGACGCCGTCGAAGAACGAAAGAAAGTTGTACAACGGAAAAACGAAAAAAGAAGGAGTTATGAAGGGGTTTTCTCAGTGGATGGTGTTGCGCGTCCGGTCCCTGAGCTCGCCGAGCTTGCCCTTGTTCCAGCCGCGGGTCTTGCTGAAGAAGCCCGTGACACGGGTGATGCCCTCGACATCGGGCGATCCGCAGCTGGGGCATGTCTCCCTCATCCCGCGGTGGGTGCGGTTGCATGACAGGCAGGAGGTGAACTCCGGCGAGAACGCCACCTGGGCGTTCTGAGTCGTTTCGAAGGTCTTCTTCACAAAGGCCGCGATGCTCTCCGCGGGCGGCTTCGACTCTCCGAGCCACACATGAGTCATGGAGCCGGCATCGATGAGCGGATGGAATCGCCCCTCCATCTTGACGCGGTCGATGGCAGAGATATCCGCCCCCACGTTCATCAGCGTGGAGTTCGTGTAGTAGATCTCCCCGCGGCTCTTGTTGCCTCTTATGACCGTGGGCGCCTGGAGCGGGTAGTACTTCATGTCCAGCTTGGCGAACCGGTACGCGGTCGACTCGGCCGGGGTCTGCTCCAGCGGCATCTTGAGGCCATACTCCTCTCCGATGCGCTCCGCCTCTTGCTTCATGTGGCTGATGACCTTGAGGCCGAACATCATGGCGTCCTTGCTCTCATGGAGCTGCTTCCCGGTGTGGTACTGCACCATCTCGTTGAGGCCGACCATTCCCACCAGGAAGGAGGACTTGTTGATGCGGTAGTACGTCTCGCCGTCCAGGTTCATGGTGAGCAGAGAGAGCGGTCCGTTCTTTCCCATGTTGAACAATTGGGTGATGAACTCCCTCTTCTGGATGTGGGCCTGGGCCACCATCTCGATCCTCTCGGTGAGCAAGCTGAACAGCTTGGCATCGTCCTGATGGGCCTCGTACGCGACCCTGGGCAGGTTGATGGTGACGTTCTGCATCGCGGAATAGCGCATCTTCCATGGCGTCTTCGCGTCGTCCAGGTCCGACTGGTCGAGCTTGAACGACAGCCGGCAGCACTCCGAGATCTTGGCAGTATTGCCGCGATCGAACACGAAGTAGGTGTTGCCCTTCTCCGCTGCGACCTTGGAGATCTGCAGGAGGAACTCCTCGTGACCTTCGGTCTGGAAGAACTTGTCCGTCATGTGGACGTTCGGCTTGGGGAAGAAGAAAGGCCTTCCCATGGCGTCCCCTTCCATGTATACGTCGAACAGCGCCTTGACGAACCTCTGAGCTTCCGGCAGGTAGTCATCATAGGTCTTGCCGGTGAACTCGCCGTTGGGCCCGATGGCCGGGACCCCGCAGAAGTGGTTGGGGATCTCCCAGTACAGGTTGAGGTCGGAGAATATGGACTGGCCGCCACGAGCGACCGCTTGCTGCGCGAACTCGTAGACGAGTATCTGGGCGAGCTGCTTCATGCGCTTGTCGTCCACGTCGACGAGGTAAGGCGCAAGGAACAGGTTGAACGCATCCCATCCGATGGCTCCGGCGAAGTGGCCCTGCAGGGCCGCAGAGAACTTGATGATCTGCTCTATCAGCACCTCGGGGTGCTTGGCCGGCTTGGCGATGCTCAGCGCGTTCGGAAGGTTGAGGCCGAACTTCTTGACATATTCGATGGACTGCCCCGAGCAATAGGGCCTGTCGACCATTCCGAGGTCGTGAAGGTGAATGTCGCCGCGCATGTGCGCGTCCGCCAGGTCCTGAGAGAACACTTCCAGCAGAGCGAACTCCTTCTTGATGTTCTCCGCCAGCGTAAGATTGGTGGCCTCCGGCCCATGGGGAACGTTGGCGTTCTCCTTGTTGGGGGACATGATGATCTGCCTGGCGTCGTACAGCGGAACGCCCAGGCGGGTGTGCTGCTTGCGTATCTTCGACAGACCGTACTCGACCAGCTTGGCGTTCGTCAGCTCGCGGATGAGCGGTGCGGTGACAAACTCGATCTCAAGCTCGGAGACCATCTTCTCGACCTCGCGAGCGACGATGGATGCGGCGTCCTCGCTGATGGTCGTCTCCCTCATGAGGGCATCGTAGATCTTGACGCGGTCCCACTTCTTGAAATCCTCATCGGAAGTCCTCACGAAAAGCGTGAGCTCTGTTGACTCCTTGTTGTCGGGGACTAATTCTAATTCTTTTTGTATTGATTCACTTGCCTTCATATCAATCACTCTGCCCATCCAATGTGTAGCGAAATAAGAGCAAACGGCTCTATCTAGCCGGGGGTTTAAGGGCTTTTTTCGAACTGAACCTGGTAATGAACGATGGACACATCCGGCCATTTTGCCGATTACTGTTACCAGTTCTATTATCAGACATCTCGTCCAGCCCCCATCAACCCTTAGTTTACAGTGATATTAAGGCTATCTATCAGCAATCCGGTTATACGGGATGATATCGGATAATGATGCATTTTCCATCGGAAAGAACGCTCACACGGCCGCATCGGCCGTCCCACAGCGCCCGACGCGGATATTGCGAGTCACATCACCTAACGGGCGCCAGGGCATGTTAGAATATGTCGGCCTGATCTCGTTCTCAAAAAGCTTCATGAGGGCAGAGCTGAATACGCTCGATGACCGATGCATATGCCTTCCATCAAGAGGGCCAGATGGGAGACTTTTAATTTAATTCGCCGGAAATGTCAGGCAAGCTATATATTTACCAGGTTTGTTATCATATTGGTTACCAGATGTTCAATCCAGACAAGCTCATGAGGGATACGATCCTCGAGATCCTGAGGACCGACGGCATGTCCATCAGCGCACTGTCGAGAGCGCTGGAGGAGAAGGGCATCAGCATCCACCGTCTCATCCTTACGGGATATCTGAGGGCACTGACCGACCTCAATGAGTTGAAGGAGAAGGAGGTCCCTCCCGCCAAGATATACATCCCCGTCAAGTCGAAGGAGAAGGACGTGTATGAGTTGGTCGGCGAACATGCTAGGGACATCTGTTCCGGAAAGGACGCAGATCAGCTGATCGTATACTCTCTTAACCGGCTGTTCAAGCGGCCGGTGTTCCTAGAGGAGCTCAAGCACGCTGGGGTGACGAGCCCCATGAGCTTCCGTCAGGCGGAAGGGGATGAGAGGAACGAGGCCAAGAGGGTCCTTAAGCGGCTGAACTTCAAGGTCCCTGATACCAGCCCCGCGTTCGTCGCTGATCCCATGGACGATGCTTTCGCCTTCGAGAACCTGCTCTGCTCCATCATGTGCGAGAAGCTGGACTATGCCGCGCTGGTGATGGAGAGCAAGCAGACCAAGCTCATTCCAGACTCCCTCTGAGGCTTCGCGGAAGATCCGTCCGCCATGGTGAATATATTTAACCCAAGTGGCTATATCGCGGGCATGAACTTGGATACCTTGGTATCCGACATCAGGAGCCATCCAGGCGTTACCAGGAAGGGGAGCATATCAGATGTCATCTCCTTCTTTCCTACTCTGCCGACCGATAACATTCTAGCATCCTACGGAGAGGATGCCGCGGTGATCGCGCTCAATGATGACGCCCTGCTGCTGGCAGCGGACGGAATAATGGAGACCCTTCTAAAGACCAACCCGTTCAATGCTGGCTACTATGCCGTGCTGGTCAACCTCAACGACATCTCGGCCATGGGAGGGATCCCGCTGGCCATGGTGGACATAGTCTCCATGAAGGATGAGAAGGTGTGCGCCCAGATGATGAGAGGCATCGAGGCGGCAGTATCTAAGTTCGGCGTCCCCATCGTGGGAGGCCACACGCATCCCGATTGCGCCTACGATGCGATCGACGTTGCCATCCTGGGGACGGCGAGGAGGGATGAGGTCATATTCAGCCACACCGCACAGGCGGGCGACGATATCATCATGGCCATGGACCTCGACGGGCGGTTCCCACAGTCGCTGTCGTACGCCTGGGACACCACGTCCCATAAGGACAACGAGACCTGCCGGAAGCAGATGCTCGTGATGAACGAGATCGGGAAGGCCAGGCTGGTCAATTCCGGCAAGGACATCTCCAACCCGGGAAGCATCGGAACGCTGGGCATGCTGCTGGAGACTAGCGGCAAGGGCGCAACCGTGGACCTGGACAAGGTGCCTACGCCGGCCGATGTCGACTTCTCCCAGTGGCTCAGGGCGTACCAGGGCTGCGGCTTCGTCCTCACGTGCCCTCGCGGCAATTCCAAGCGGGTGATCGACATGTTCGCCGAAGTGGGCGTCACCGCCGCGGCGGTCGGCACGGTCGATGGCTCTCGCAAGCTGATGCTCCGCATGGGCGGCGAGACCGCTGAGCTGTTCAACTTCGCCGTTGACAAGATCACTGGGTGCGATCCGTCAAGAGTGCCGACATCGAAGAGATGAAAAGTGCCAGGCCGGGGAGGTTGCCGCTCGGATTGGTCCGGGTGATCCTGCAAGTTCCTTAGCCCCGCACCCCTTTGAGCGTTGGTAATCCACGGTAAGGCTGCTCCCGTCAGGGCCTGACCCGTTCCCCGTGACCATGACATGGCGCGCGACCCTCCGATCGCGCCTCCATGACGCTTCCAACCCCATAGGACAGGGCCTCATCGTCACCGGCAGGGCCCGTACCGCTCCGGTTACGACGTCCTCCCCTGTCACCCCCGCTATCGACGTGGCGGTGTATAAGGGCGCGCCGAACGTCCCGGTCGAGCCTAGCACCCCTCTTAACCGACTGTACCTATAAATGATTTTGCAATGCCTGGCTCGTTCCAGTTCGGTGTCTGGTGCCATTGAGCGGGGTGAAGTTGCGGTGCGATGCGGGCGTTCAGAACCGCTTTGGGCTGGTCCTTTCTCCGCCCCGGGTGCAGTAGTGCAGGTTCTTGAAGCCGAACTCCTCGTGCACCGGGCATTTCCGGCAGATGCACTTCAGCTCCCGGGAGATGCAATCGGGGGACTTGCCGTAGAAACAGAACATCCTCTCCTCGCGCTCCCCGGCGCATATTGTGTAGGTAGGGCACTTGGCGCACGGGCATCGAGTACGCATGGCCGCGATCTCGGCCTTCCGCCGCTCGGGCGCCATCCGGTTCAGATCATCCAGGCGGCTCATGACATCATCCGCGCGTGTTCATGGCAGCGGCCACCAGGCCGGCCAATGGCTCACTTTTCCTTGCGCATCGACTTCTCCGAGCCAGTGGTGCAGAAGTAGATGTTGGTCAGGCCGGCCTTGTCGGCGATCGGACAGTCGGGGCAGATGCAGCCCTGCTCCGACTGTATGCACTCCGGGCTCTTTCCCAGGAAACAGAACAGTCGTTCGCCCCCCTCTCCGGCGCACTCGGTATAGGTCGGACAGTCTGGGCATATGCACTCGCCCTTCATGCGGTCGATCTCGCTCCGGCGTTCCTCCTCGGACATCGCGTTAAGTTGGCCGAGGAGCTTCTCGAAGGAATCCATGCGCTATCATCTGCACAAGAGTCTTGGCGATATTTAATGGTGAAGGGCGGGAAGTGACGCTGGAGCGGGGAAAACCATCATACGGATGGGGAACTGTTCATAATTCGCATCATGAGCGACGCAAAACCCGAATGGCTGCGAGTTCGCCCCCCATCCGGAAGCGATTATGAGCGCATGAGCTCCGAGATCCTCGCGCTTGGCGTCCATACCGTGTGCTCCTCGTCGCAATGTCCGAACACCGGAGAATGCTGGTCCAGAGGCCATGCGGCCTTCATGCTCTTAGGCAATGGATGTACGCGCCGATGCGCCTTCTGCGCGGTCGGCGGCGTTCCGGAGCCTCCCGATCCCCGAGAGCCGGAATCGATCGCCGAAACGGTCTCGCGACTCGGTCTGCGGTACTGCGTTCTCACCTCGGTGACGAGGGACGACCTGCCTGACCGGGGGGCGGGGCACTTCGCGGCCACGGTCCAGGCGATCAAGCATCGAGATCCATCGGTGACGGTCGAGCTGCTCATCCCGGACCTGGACGGGCGGGACGACCTGCTTGGTGCGATCGTCGGCTCGGGGCCGGACATCGTCGGCCATAATCTCGAGACGGTCAGACGGCTGCAGGCGACCGCCAGGGACCGGCGGGCCTCCTACGACACATCGCTTGCTGCCCTGACCGCCATCAAGAAGGCCTCTCCGCGAACGAAGACCAAGAGCTCGCTCATGCTCGGTTTGGGCGAGACGAGGGAAGAGGTCCGCTCGACCATGCGCGACCTCCGCAGGGCGGGGGTCGACATCCTATCGATGGGGCAGTATCTACGGCCGAAGGGCGGCCCCCTGCCGGTGTCCCGGTACCTGACGCCGGAAGAGTTCGAAGAGCTTAAACGTGAAGCGTACGACATGGGGTTCCGATTCGTCGCCTCGGGTCCCCTGGTCCGTTCCTCGTACCGGGCATGGGCGGCGGGAGCTGAACAACATGTTGACGGATGACTTCGACCCGATGAGGGGGCAGATGCTCAGCATACTCGACCAGGACGGAAACATCGTCGATGAAAGCCTCGTACCGTCGCTGGACGATGACATGCTGGAACGGGCATTCCGCAACATGGTGCTCAGCAGGGTCGCCGACGAGAAGGCGGTGACGCTGCAGAGGCAAGGAAGGTTGGGAGCGTATCCCCCCAATCGAGGTCAGGAAGCGGCGTCCCTCGGACCGGCCATGGCCATGGAGCGGTCGGATTGGCTGGTACGGGCGTTCAGGGAGTTGGCCGGCCTGCTGTGGAAGGGCCTTCCGCTCGACCGTTACTTCCTGGGCTGGATGGGCAACGAGGAGGGCAATCGGTTCGGAGCGGAGAACCGCATCACTCCGTCCTCCATCCCGGTCGCCTCGCAGTATGCTTACGCGGTCGGCCTCTCCTACGCGTCCCGATATCGCAGGGAAGATGCGGTGACCTTCGCGTTCACCGGGGACGGAGGCACCTCGGAGGGTGACTTCCACGAATCGCTGAACGCTGCCGGGGTGTTCTCGCTGCCGATGGTGTTCATCGTACAGAACAACCAATGGGCGATATCGGTGCCGAGGTCGCGTCAAACGGCTTCGGCGACAATAGCGCAGAAGGCTGTGGCGTACGGCATCAAGGGCCTGCAGGTCGACGGCAATGATCTACTGGCGATGTATGCCGCGGCGAAGGATGCAGCGGACCGGGCCAGGAGCGGCGGAGGCCCCACTCTCATAGAGGCATACACGTACCGGCTCGGCAACCACACCACTTCCGACGATGCCAGGCGATATCGGCTGGCATCGGAATCGAAGGAGTGGGAGGCCCGCGACCCCCTGGCGAGGCTGATGAAGCACTTGTATGCCAAGGGCGTGCTGGACGATCGCAAGACCGAGGCCATCTGGAAGGAGGCAAGGCAGACGACCGAGGACGCGGTCTCGAAGGCGGAATCCTTTCCGCCGCCCTCAGTCGAGGAGGTGTTCCGGCATACCTACGAGGAGATGCCTCCCTTGCTGGAGGAGCAGATGCAGCATATCCGAAGAGATGTGGGAGGCGGGACATGACGGTCATGAACATGGTGCAGGCCATCAACTCCGCCCTGGCCTCGGAGATGGAGGCCGACGATTCGGTCATCATACTGGGCGAGGACGTTGGAAGGGCGGGAGGGGTGTTCCGCGTCACCGATGGTCTGTTCGAGCGGTTCGGCGGGGACCGCGTCATCGACACCCCGCTGGCCGAGAGCCTCATCGCCGGGATGGCCACCGGCATGGCCATGGCCGGGCTGCGCCCTGTGGCGGAGATGCAGTTCATGGGCTTCTCGTACCTTGCTTTGAGCATGATAATCTCTCACACTGCCAGGATGCGCAACCGCAGTAGGGGCTCTTACACCGTCCCGATAGTGATGCGCATGCCATACGGGGCGGGAGTGAAGGCGCTGGAACACCATTCGGAGAGCACCGAGTCGCTATACGTGCAGATACCCGGGCTGAAGGTGGTGGTGCCCTCGACGCCGAGGGAGGCCAAGGGGCTACTGATATCTTCGATCCGAGATCCTGACCCGGTCGTATTCCTGGAGCCGACCCGCTCCTATCGTCTGTTCAAGGAAGAGGTGGAGGACGGATCGTTCACCATTCCCATCGGAGAGTCCAGGATGGTGCGGGAGGGCGACGACGTGACCGTGGTGGGCTGGGGCGCCATGATGCCCATGGTGCAGGAGGCGGCGGACGCATCGGAAAGGGAAGGGACGTCATGCGAGATAATCGACCTGCGGACGTTGTCACCCATGGACTCCGAGGCCGTGGTCCGATCGGTAAAGAAGACCGGCCGGGTGGTCGTGGTGCAGGAGGCGCCGATGACGTGCGGGGTGGCTGGCGAGCTGATCTCTCGTTTGACAAGCAAGGCGTTCCTGTCGCTGGAGGCGCCGCCTGAACGCGTTACCGCGCCGGACATCACGGTACCGCTTCCCCAGGGCGAGAAGTACTACTATATAAGTCCAGATAGGATTTACAACGCGATCAGGAGGGCCGCGTCCTTTTGAGGTGATGCATCATGGACTTCATTTTCCCGGACCTCGGAGAAGGGGTCACCGAGGGCGAGATCAGGAAATGGCTCGTGAAGGTCGGGGACTCCGTAAAGCGGGACCAGTCGATCGCCGAGGTGGAAACCGATAAGGCGATAGTCGAGATGCCCGCGCCGGTGGCCGGCCGCATCGCCAAGCTCAATCACGAGGAGGGCGGCACCGTCAAGGTGGGTGAGGTGCTGGCCGTCATCGACGAGGGCGGGACCGCGGTTGTCGGAGGGGCGCCGTCCGAGGAGGTGCCGGCCGAGAGGGAGGGGGGCCCCGCATCGGTGGTAGGCGAACTGCCGGTGGAGCAGCCGCCCGCGCCGACGTCCCGCCCGGCGGCCGACAAGGTGCTTGCCGCCCCGGCCGTTCGGCGGCTTGCCGGCGAGATGAAGATAGACATCTCGAAAGTGAAGGGCACCGGGCCGGAAGGACGCGTGACCGAGGCCGACCTTCGCTCATTCTCAGCTCCAAAGGCCGCTCCGGCCGTCCAGCCGAAGTTCGACCTGTACGGGTGGGTGGAGCGGGTCCCGCTCAAAGGCATACGCAGGTCGACCGCCAGGCACATGATCGAGGCGCAGACCGCCTCTGCCCAGGTCACCACCATGGACGTCGCCGACGTCACCGAGCTCGTCGCGATCAGGGAGCGGGTCAAGGCATATTCCAGCGAGGAGAAGGGGGTCAAGATCACCTATCTCCCCTTCGTAATCAAGGCGGTGGTGGCGGCGCTGAAGAAGCACCCCTATCTCAACTCCGAACTGAACGAGGAGGCGCAGGAGATCCTGCTCAAGAAGTACTACAACATCGGCGTGGCGGTGGCGACCGACGAGGGCCTGATGGTCCCGGTGATCAAGGCGGCCGACCAGAAGGACGTTTATGAACTAGCCAAGGAGCTCATGGAGCTGTCGGAGCAGGCGCGGTCCCGCCGGATCGATCTCGCAGACCTCAAGGGCGGCACCTTCAGCATCACCAACTACGGTGTTATCGGCGGCACGTTCGCCACCCCGATAGCGAACCATCCGGAGGTCGCCATCCTGGGCATGGGCCGGATCGCGGAACAGCCGGTGGTGCGCAACGGCGAGGTGGCCATCAGAAAGGTGCTGCATCTCTCGCTGACGTTCGATCATCGCGTCCTGGACGGAGCGCAGGCGGCCATGTTCCTCAACGAACTGGTCAGGATGCTTGAGATGCCCGAGCTGGCGTTGATGGAAGGCTAGCGGAAGAACGTCCAGGCATCGTCGTCGTAGCGAAGGGCGAGTTCGTTGGCCCTTGCTCTCTCCTTGATCGTCAGCCCCGCATCTCTCATCTCGCCAAGGGGCCGGAGGCCTTTCCGCAAGGCATCGAGAACCTCATCTCTGGACGCACTGCGGTACGATCGGACGCTTGTCAGGAGGTCCTCGACGCCCCGAGCGCTCCTGGCCGACAACTTGGCTGGCGACGGCCGCAGCAGCGACATGCGCTCAGCATCGAACGACAGCAGCAGCGTGCCGTGCTGCAGGAACACGCCCCCGCGGCGCGTCTGCGCTGAACCGGATATCTTCTTCCCGCCGACCGTGATGTCGTTTATCGGCCGGAATTCCGATGGGATGCCAAGATGGCCGAGAGCGTCGATGACGTATCCGCAGATCAGGCGATACGAGGCATGGATGTCGTTCCCGAACGTCGCCTCCGGCGCGATGACGCTGTACGTTATCTCGCCGTCCGGGTCATGGTACACCGCGCCCCCGCCGGTGCGCCGGCGGATGACATCGACCCCAAGGCGGGCGCAGGTGTCCACGTCGACCTCCTCCCTGGCCGACTGGAAGCAGCCGATGCTCACTGCTCCCGGCGACCACGAATAGAACCTGACGGTCGGAGGGGAGACGCCGTCCCGCACGCCTTCGGCCACCGCTTCGTCGATGGCCATGTTCATCGCCCCGCGTTCCGTAGCGAGGGGGAGCAAACGCCAGATCACGGCCGCACCTCGGCCAGGAGGGCGGCGATGTCCTCAGGTCCGAGCCCGATCATGCGTATGCCGTTCCGCTCGGCATAAGCGGCGATGGCGGATGCCGCATCGTCGGAATGAATGGATGCCAGGAAGGCCTCCAGGCCGGGCAGGCTGTCCTCGGGATGAAGGAAGAAGTCGCCGGTCAGCCGCACCTTGCCGCCGCCTGCGGTCATCTGGACCAGCTTTCCTCCCGGGACCTTCCTTTCCGCTCTTCTCACTCCCTCGCCCATTTTAGGATGTCTTCCTTGGTGACCCTCATGCCGCACAGGGCCTTCTGGGTCCTCTCGTTGTACAGCGCCGGCACGCCCAGGGAGCCGCCGCAGGCCTTCTTCAGCACGTCACCGTAGGTCCGCATCAACGTGGCGTTCTCGTCGGAATGCCACACCTCAAGCTCCGTTATAGGCTTCTCCAGTTCCGAGGATGCTTCGGTCACGGTCGGATGCAGCTTCGCGCAGTGGGGGCATTCGCGCCCCCAGAAGAATATCAGTCTGTCATTGTCGGCCATGTGATCACCTTTTCACGAACAGCCCGCACCAGCATTCGCCGGTCTCCTTGTACACAGGCTGTATGAAGAAATTGCAGGGGCATATGAGATCCAGGTCGTCCTCGTAGTCTCCGGTGGTCATCCGGCATGGGCAATATTTCAGCCCGTGGTTCTTCTGGTTCTCGATCTCCCCCCTGGCCAGCTGACGGACGAACGGTTCGTCGGGGTTCAGCCTGAATGGTTTGTCCTTGGCGAACCGCTGCCATACATCGAGGAGCTGGTCCTCCTGGTCGAGCCTCTCCCCCCGGTCGATCAGCACCTTCATCGCTTCGGGATGATCGATCAGGGCGAAGGCGTTCCTCGCGCCGCAGGTGGGGCAGATCTCCGGCCCTTTGATCCCATAGTGGATGTCGTTGCAGACATTGCACCGCCATGCCTTCTTCCTCGCATGCGCTTCCTTCGTCATTCTCGACCCCCGTTGAAATCCAAGCGAGTGATATAAATAGCTCTCGCGGCGCCGGTTCGCCCTACAGCATGCTCGCAGCCGCCTATTTTACGAGCCTTCTGTGAACGTCCGAGAAAATCGAGGAAAGGTTAGGAATGCGTGGCCCTGACAAGACTGGGGCAGGTGACCGAAATGAATGCCAGGATGAGAGCCGTCGAGTGTCCAGCATGCAACTGCAGAGTGGAGGGAAGGAGCGAGGAAGAGCTGTCGTCGTGCGTGCATGTGCACTTCTGCGAGGAGCATGGCATGACGGAGCCCTCCAGTTCGGAGAGGGCATCGGGTTCTGAGAGCACCGTGATAGCGGGCGGACGGACCGGCTACGGGAGCGACATAGAGCGCGGCACCAGGATGGAGCCGCGGAGCGAGGAGAGCGAAGGGAACAAGCGCTGGTCGGCAGCGGGGCGTCCGAACGAGGAGCCGTCCACGAGGGGCAGCGCATCTGTCGCCGAGTCGAGGACCGGGCAGACCCGCGAACGGATCGGGGAAAGAGAAGAGAGCAAGATGTCCTCGGAAGGATCGTCCATTTCGTCTCCGGAGACCTATGGTGTCAGCTGCCCGGGATGCAGGGAGAGGGTGACGGGACGTTCGGAGGGCGAGACGTCGTAGAGGCTGAAGGGGCATATGGCCACCGAGCACAAGAACGAGCCGTACATGACCCGCCTCATGGAGAGGATCAGCAAGAACCGCTGAACCGCTACAGCATTCATAACGCTACGACGGCGGGTGGTAGCCGGCCTGACCGCCGTAGCGGATGAAAGGTTAGGAATACCAGACGCTGTCAAGCGGTACCAGGTGATCACCTGAAGACGGTCGATTGTCCGGTATGTGATTGTAAGCTGGAAGGAGTGGGCGAGGAGGAGCTCAGCACCACGGTGCGTGAGCACTTCTGCGAGGAGCACGGCATGGAGAGGCCTCGAGGGATCGATAGCACCTCTCCGATGACCTACGGCCAGGCCGCCCCGGTGGGCGGGTTGAAGACCGGCCGGCAGGCCACCGTGGCCGGGGAGAACATTGGTGAGCCGGTGGAGCAGATGGGCACGGCATGGAAGGAAGCTACCACCGAAAGGGTGCAGTGCCCCACTTGCATGGAGATGCTGGAAGGATGTGACTGCGAGGAGCTCTCCACGCGGCTGGAGGAGCACATGACGGAGTCACACGGGAAGGAAAGCTTCATGCAGAGGACCAAGGAAAGAGTCAAGGGAAGGTGAGTCGGGATTGGTGAGCGTGCGGTGCCCGGCCTGCGACCGGCGTATCGAAGGAGCTGACGGCGACATGCTGTCATCCGCCCTCGCAACGCACCTCGTCCGGCAGCACGCCATGACCCTTCCCGATCCGCAGATGCTACAGGGAGGGAGGGAAGGACACCTCTCCTCGGAATCGGAGATCGATACTGGGGAGGTGGATGAGGTGAGAGGCGCACCTGCGGTCTATGGTTCCCGCCTCACGCTGAGGGGCAGCGATCTGTACGGGGCCGAACGCCCGCCGCGGCTGGACATGAAAGAGGAGGAGGACTTCGTTGATTGCCCGCTGTGCGGCTTCCGTGTAAGCGGCAAGGAGGAAGATGAGCTGAGCGCTGGCCTCCGCGACCATCTTATCTCGGTGGGAGAGATGGACGCGCTGCCTGTGCCAAGGCCAAGCCGATGAGAAAGGATGATCATATGACGACCATCAAGTGCCCGATATGCAAGGAGAAAGTGAACGGTGAGGAAGGACTGCAGCTGTCGAACCGGCTCAGGGAGCACATGGCCAACGTACACGAGATGGCCGAGCTGACCGGCACCCACAGGGTCGGCGCGTTGCACATCCCGCCGTCCGACTACTCCGAGGACACCATGAGCCTGAGGGAGGCGGAAGGACCGGTCAGGGAATCATGGAGGGAGGAGATGAAGATGTGGACCTCTCCCCCGGTACCTGGTCTGGAGAAGGAAGAGGAACGCAGGGAGAAGATGCTCCATCAGGACCGCGGGGCCGTCACGGCGCAGGAAACGATGCTGATGGAGAGGAGGTCCGCCGAGACCCGACTCGAAGGCGTGGTGAGGGTGGAGTGCCCGATGTGCGACGCCCTAATCACCGCTCCCACCGATGAGGACCTGTCCGATGACCTGAGGGACCACATGGCCGATCATCACGACATCCGGCCAAAGCGGCTGGCATGGCTGTCTGCGAGAATGTGAGGATCGCCCATTGGCCCGCTGTACAGGCCGGCGGCATCTTCCCTGCTGTCGCACGATCGTCGCCAACGATGTCTTGACCAGACCGCATAGTGGACGGCTTCGGATGATCACAATTTTCTTAGCACCGGCGACGGCGTGCGGAACTCCCCGTCCCAGTAGACCAGCGTGTTGGAGCGGTCGTAGTCCTTGGCGACGTCGGTATGCACGACCTTGCCGATGACCCATATGTGGTCCCAGTCGGCGCGGTCAGCGACCTCCGTGATCTTCACCTCCATATTGAGGGGGCATTCAGCCACTGACGGGGACCTCACTCTCTTTCCCGGTTCCGGCGTCAATCCCACGTCGGAGAACTTGTTCATCCTGCTTCCGGAAGCGAAGCCGCACTTCACCACCTGCTCCACAAGCTCCTTTCCCGGAACGTTCAGAGTGAAGTCGCCGGTCTCCTCAAGCAGCTTGTAGCTGTGTCGGGAGGACTTGATCCCGATGCCGACCACCGTCGGATCGACCGAGTATACGTTGAACATTCCGATGGTGGAGATGTTCGGTTCGTCCTTTCCAACCGCCAGCAGGAACACTGGCGACGGCGGCAGGGACATCACCGCCTCGATGGTCCCCATGTCCAGCTTGATCGTCTCTTCGCTCATTTATTCACCCCGAGAATGCATCGAGGTCCGGACGATATATAGAATTCCCTAGACCGTTGTTTCCTCATGGAGCCGTTTCGCCGCGGCCAGTATCTCTTCGTACTCGGGATGCACCGCTTGGTTCGGGCCCTTCCAGGCATAACGCACCTTCATGTCGCGGTCCACGATGAACACCGCCCTTGCTGACCGACCTCGCAGGAACTCGCTCTCGCCGAGCATCAGGCCGTAGCGCCTGACCGCCGCTCCGTCCACATCGCTAAGCAGCGGGAACTCGATGTCCAGGTGCATCTTCCACGAGCGATGTGAGGTGGTGGTGTTAACGCTTATGGCGACAATGCTGACGCCGATGCGTTTCAGTTCGCCCAGCATGTCCATGAAGCGCTTCATCATCATGGTGCATATCATGCCCCAGTCGGTGGGGTAGAACACTACGATCACGGGCCCTCGCTTCACCTCATCGCTCAGCCGCATCATCCGCTCGGACGCTTCCGCCAGCTCGAAGTCCGGCGCCGTCTCGCCGATCAGCGGCACCGACATCATGCCACCTCGGGCCGCCATTCCTCTTCCTTCGGAAGGCCCCGCAGCCGGCGCCATTCCGCCCGGTCGAGGAGGTGCAGGCGGCCGCCATCATCGTAGTAGTACAGCTGATAGTAGAACAGCCAATGGTTGTTGAGCTCCAGCATTCTCAGCCGGAGGTCCACCGCCCGCTCCCTTGGAGCGATGACCACCAACCTTGCCTTGCCTAATAGGATTCCAACATACTCGCCAAGATGCCGCAGTCGGTCCAGTGATTCATCGCTCTCCACGAACTCCTTGCTGACGATGTAGCGGTCGTCCTGCAGCACGGTCACTATGCCACGGTCGTCGTTAACCTCGGCAGTCACCGTCAGGCCATCGAAGTGCTCTTCGCATTCCTTTGCCGCCTGGTCGGCCCGGATCCGTGTGATGTTCTCCAGGTCATGGCGCGAGACCACGTCTGGCAAATCCGTTGTATTCGTATATAATCCCGATGAGAGCACGTTCGCATGACCGTTCTCGTATCGCCGCGGCGCTCGCAGAATGTTCTTTATCCCCTCGCCGATGGGCGGGTAAGGATGGCGAAGAAGCGAAGGCGCAATCGGGATCGCATCAAGACGCCCTTCTCGGCTTTCATATGGGGCGTCCTGGTGTCGGTCGGCATTAACCCTGGGCAGCTGCTCCTGGAGACCGCGCTGAACAATCTGGAGATATATTTCCAGCTGGCCGCCATAGCGCTCCTCGTGGTGCTGGCATACTACTTCATTGATGATCTCAGGGAAGGCGTGCGCCGCTCACGGACGGCCTACCGCGCCGCTGGGCCGATCGGCCTGGCCGGAGCGCTGCTTTCATTCCTCGGCGGGCTGATGGCCCTCGTCTCGAGCACCGAGGCCGCTGCGGCGCTAGCTATCGGTGCGGCGCTGTGGCTCATCGCGACAAGATGATCATGACAGTATGTGGATGAAAAACGAAAGAGTGGAACGGCAGGACGGCCGTTCCTTGAGGTAGACCCGGCGCTCACTGAGAGTCGATGATCTTGATGAGGTGGTATCCGAACTCGGTCTTGACCGGGCCCACTACATCACCCTTCTTGCCGTTGAACGCGGCATCCTCGAACTTCTTGACCATCTGGCCCTTGCCGAAGGTACCGAGGTCCCCTCCCTTGCTCTTCGAGGGGCACATGGAGTACTGCTTGGCGATGGCCTCGAAGCTCTCTCCCGACTTGATCCTGGCGAGAAGCTCGTAAGCCTTGTTCTGGTCCTTCACAAGAATATGAGCGGCATGCACCTTGGTAGCCATGGGAGCTGGTCAGGTTTTAGGCCCGATAAATAATTTGGCCCATTCCATCAGAATACGCGGTAGTCGGTGACGAGGCCGCGCGAGCGGTTGATCATGTCCTTGATCTCGTCGATGCTCGGGACCCGCCCCTGGACCATCAGCTTGCCGTTGATGAACAGCGCAGGCTGCGTCGTTACGCCACGGCGCTTCGCTTCCTCGGTGTCCTGAAGCTTGTCGACGTCGATGTTCAACCCCATCTCCTCCAGGGCGGCATGGGTCGCCGATTCTATGAGGCGGCACTTGGCGCAGCCGAGCGCGAACAGCTCGATCTTGAGGGACATGCGCAGAAATTGGCGCCTGGGGATGATAAAACTCTGTTTCGCTCCGCGCGGACCCATTCGGTCTCGCTGTTTCTTGCTGCCATCACGTTCCGACATGTCGGCGTCGTCGAGCAAAGCTTAATTCCCCTCCTTTCATACCCCACCCTGATGTGGAAGCAGCTGGACGTGGAGCGGTGGAACGCTCGAAGGAAAGGCTCCCTGTCCGATGTGATGGCGCCGGTGCGTGAGATCGTCGAGAAGGTTCGCAGCAGCGGGGACGCCGCCCTGTACGAGCTCACCGAGAGGTTCGACAAGGTCAAGCTGGACCGCCTGCGCGTTACCGACGCGGAGGTCCAGGAAGCATACTCTTCGGTCTCGCCCGCCTTGGTCGACGCGCTACGCGCCGCCGAAGCTAACATTCGCGCCTTTCATCAGCTTCAGCGGCCTGCCGACATGTGGCTGCGGGACATCGCTCCCGGACTGTCGGTGGGAGTGAAGACCGCCCCCCTTCGCAGGATCGGCGCCTACGTGCCAGGCGGCCGCGCCGCCTACCCGTCCACGGTCCTGATGTGCGCCGTGCCGGCCATGGTGGCCGGGGTGCGCGAGATCATCATGTGCACGCCCCCGCCGGTGAACCCTTTGACCCTGGTGGCGGCCGACATCGCCGGAGTGCACGAGATATACAAGGTGGGCGGAGCGCAGGCCATCGCGGCCATGGCCCTCGGCACCGACACCATCGCGCCGGTGCAGAAGATCGTCGGGCCCGGGAACGTGTATGTCACCGCGGCGAAGATGATGCTGCGCGACGAGGCGGACATCGACTTCCCGGCCGGGCCGTCGGAGATCGCCATACTCGCCGACGAGAGCGCCGAGCCTTCGTTCATAGCGGCGGACATCCTCGCCCAGGCGGAGCATGATCCCAACGCCGCCTGTATCCTGGTCACCACCGATCAGGTGCTGGCGAACAAAGTGGGCAGGGAGCTGGAAAGGCAACTGGCACGATCCGACCGACAGGATGTGCTGACCCGCTCGCTCGACAACATCGGCTACGCGCTCGCCACGGACCTGCCGTCGGCCGCGGAGGTCATCAACATGATCGCCCCGGAGCACTTGTCCATACAGGTCAGCGACCCGTTGGCAGTGCTGAGCGGCATACAGAACGCTGGCTCCATATTCGTTGGCAGATACGCCGCGGTGGCGTGCGGTGACTACGCATCGGGCACCAACCACGTTCTTCCGACGGCCGGCTACGCTTCCACCTACTCCGGACTGGACGTCATGCACTTCATGAAGCGGTCCTCGGTGCAGGTCATCAAGCGCGACGGGCTGGAAGCCATAGGCGACACCGTGGAGATGCTGGCCAAGGCTGAAGGCCTGACAGCGCACGCCCGCTCCGTCAACATCCGCCGCCAGAAGCGTTAGGCTCACAACTTCTTCGAGCAGAACCACCAGTCCAGGCAGCCTTGCTTGCCGCGCCGTTCCTTCGCTCCCTCCACATCCTTGGGTGGATAGAGCAGCACCTCGTCGCCGATGAACTCGTTAGACGGCCAGTTGGCCGGCGTGGCCACCTTGTGCTGCTTGACGACGAGCAGCGCCCGCAGCATGCGGAGCAGCTCTTCCATGTTCCTCCCCACCCCGCGGGGGTAGTACAGGACCGATTGGAGAACGGCGTCCGGATCGACGAAATAGACGGCCCGGATGGTCGAGTTGGAGTTGGGCGGATGAATGGCCCCGAGCGTCCTGGCGATGTCGCCATTGGGATCGGCTATGATGGGGTATCTGATCTCCACCTTGAGCTGTTCCTCCATCCATTCTATCCACTTGATGTGCGAGTACACTTGATCGACCGACAGCCCGATGAGCTCACAGTTCAGTCTGCGGAACCTTTCGTGATTTATGGCGAACGATGCGAACTCGGTGGTGCACACCGGAGTGAAGTCTCCAGGATGGCTGAACAATAGGAACCACTTGCCTTCGAACGCGTCGGGCAGCGTCATACGGCCCATGGTCGTGAGCACATCGAGATGAGGGAACATCTCGCCGATGCATGGGACCTCCACCTTAGCCCCTTCGTCATTCATGAGGTTCGTTCGGTTCCAGGGGTAATTCAATCCTCCGAAAGGTACGAGTACAGCCGCGCCGTTGTTCGTGACATGAACGAGGCCGCCGGGGCAGTTGCCCATCTGAGATGGGAGAGGAATGGGACATTCTCTCGCGATTACTCTCTCAGAGGAGGGAGGGACGTCGCCGCCCTGCGGTTCCCGAAGCTGATCTCCGCCCAGGCCGAAGGGTCCATCGGCGGACGCTCTTACATTCTGACGAGAAAGGGCATCCTCCGCCCGGTGGTGACAGTGCTGCAATCCCCCTTCGATCAGGAGATTGCCACCATGCGCCTGAGGATGGGAGGGGGGCAGCTCGAACTGATCGACGGCCGGCGCTTTACGCTGGTGAGGGAAGGGACGTTCAAGAGCTCATGGTCGTTCCGCGATGAGCGCGGCGCTGAGCTGGTATCGTTCAACGTCCCCGCGTTCAAGCTAAGGGTCGGAGAGGTGAAAGTGAGCCCGGCCGTGGAGAGGGACAAGCAGCTTCCCCTATTGCTACTCATCGGGTGGTACGTGATCGTCCAGATACTTGACCAGGGGGTGAGCTCATAACGACGCTCATCAGAGAGTTCGTCATCGTACGTCCTAAGGCGTGGTCGATGAGCACCGAGCTGCGCGTTGGAGATGAGGTCGTCGCCGTTCTTTCCGGTTCCAAGAGCTTCGGGCGCAAGGCGACGGCGACCGTGGGCGACAAGCTCTTCATCCTTTCTTCCAGTGGCAAGAACACGCTACGGTCGCGGCTGCGGGAGTCGGGCAAGGTCGACGACGTCGTGGTGATGGAGCACACCGGGGCGGCGAAAGGGGCGATCTCCATAGGCGATGCGGCATACGAACTCTTGAGATCGATCGAAGGGACCTGGGAGGTGCGCTCTCCCGACCGCGGGCTGATCATGACCTTCGTCAGGGACGTTAAGGATCCCTCCCAGGGAAGGGCCGTGATGGACGTCCAGGACGATAACGCGCTTCTTCTCGCCCTGTTCGTCTGGTTCGCCCTCCGGGCCATGGAATGCTAAGAGCTCGAGCGCTCGTTCAAGCGCATGACGGGCTCGACCCTTTCCGCTTGTCGAACCTCCTTGCGCGCCGGGCGAACGATATAAGTCTGTGACGGTGGTGCACCATCGTGAAAGGGCAGCTGGAGGCGTGGGAGAAGGAATACTCGTCGCCGGACCCCCTGTGGAAGGGGCCCGCGCCGGGCATCTCATTGAGAGGGAGCAGGGTCCTGGAGCTAGGCTGCGGCAACGGCAAGACGCTCTCCGCTCTCTCCCATGAGGCGGTCGGCCTGGACCACTCCCTCAACGCGCTTCTCCGTTGCCCAACGAACCGCGCTTCCCTGGTAAGGGGCGAAGTCCTGCATCTGCCATTTCGGGACGGGAGCTTCGACACCGTTCTTCTGCATCACGTGCTCGAGCACCTGGTGGAGGACGAGCGCGTGAAAGCGGTGGAGGAAGCCATTAGGGTGATGGTACCAGGCGGCCTCATGTCCATCAGAGTGTTCTCGGTGCGGGACATGCGCTATGGGAAGGGGACTGTAGTGGAGAGGAACACGTTCCGTCGTGGGAACGGCATCGTCTATCATTATTTCGAGCCGGACGAGGTCAGGACGCTCCTGCACCCCCTAAAAGAGATCGATCTTCAGGAGATAGTGGCGGAGAAGAAGTACGCGCCGGGGGCCGTTAGGGCCGAGCTGGTCGGCACTTTTTCCCGTGACGGCCGTTGACCGCCTCCAGCGTTCCCGCCATCTTCCCTCGATGCCCGAAGTAGGAGAGCGATGCGATCTTCGCGGTCGCTACCGCTTGATGATCTTTCTCTCCTTTCCGGGGATGCGGCGCAACTTGCCGTTATCGAACGCCCATTGGTAGTTCGCCTTCTCGGACGGAGCGACCAGCACCTTCTCGCCCGTGGAGTACTTCCTCCGCGTCGTCCAATCAGTGAATCCAGACACCACCTTGTAGATCTCCGCCTCCTCCACCGCCTCTCGGCCGGAGCGGGCCCCCTTGTACTGAGAATAGGAACCGTTGAACATCGTCAGCTGGCCGTCCCTCAGCTCTGCCACCTTCGAACAGACAGAATCGAGCAGGTAACGATCATGGGTGACGATGATGAACGTTCCCGAGTAATCGGCCAGGGACATCTCCACGGCGTGCTTGGCCATGATGTCCAGATAATTGGTAGGTTCGTCGAGGACCAGGAAGTTGAGGTCCGAGGAGAGCAGGATGGAGAGCGACACGCGTGCCCTTTCACCGCCGGACAGCGTCGAGATCGGCCGCTCGGCATCCTTCTTGGACAGGTAGAACCGGTACAGGTAGGAGCGCGCTCTTGCTCTCGCATCCCCGACCAGCGTCTTGTCTATCTGCTCGTATGCCGTCAGCGATTGATCGAGGTCGTCGTGCCCCTGGGCGAAGTACCCTATGCTGGCGCCGGGCGCCACCCATAGGTCGCCTCTGGAAGGGATCTCCCCCAGCATCGCCTTCACCAGGGTGGTCTTTCCAGAACCGTTCGGACCGAAGAGCCCGATCTTATCCCCGTTGTTGATGTCCAGCTCCAGGTCCTGGAAGATGGTGCGGCCGCCGCGGGCGACCTTCAACTTTCTGGCGATGACCACGTTCTTTCCTGACTTCTGCGCAGTGCCGATGTCGATGGTCAGGTCCTTCTTCTTGTCAGGGGCCTCCTTGACCTCCATGCGCTCCAGCATCTTGAGGCGGGTCTTGTGAGTGCTCGAGAACCACAGCGCGCGGTGCTGCTCGTCGGCGATCTTTGCTTGACGATCGCGCTCCTTGACGTTCTTCTCGTACTCCTTCCTCTGCCTCTCCAGCTCCAGCGCCTTCTTGTCCACGAACTGCGAGTAGTTGCCGCCGTAGTGGCGCATCCTGCCGTCCTCCAGCTCGTAGATCTGGGTGACGGTCCGGTCCAGGAAGTAGCGGTCATGCGACACTATGATGACCGCGCCCTTGAAGTCGAGGAGGTAGTCCTCCAACCACTCCACGGCATCGATGTCCAGATGGTTCGTTGGCTCATCGAGTATGACCAGATCGGCCTTCTCTGCCTGGGCCAGGATCTTGGACAGGTAAACTTTGGCTTTCTCCCCGCCGCTCAGCTCGGAGACCTTGCCCTCGGTGCGGTCGTCGATGCCGAACTGCTTGAGGTGGTCGAGCGCCCGCTCCGCGCCGCTCTTGTTGCCGGCGACGGCGCGCTCCTGCAGCATCGCGTACTCCATCGAGACATCGTTCCAATCCATTCCGGGCGGAAGCGTTCCGGAGGTCATGATGGCCTCTAGCTCGTCCATACGCTTCTGTTCCTCCGATCTAGGCCCTTCGTCAAGAAGGGCCTCGTTGACGGTGGTATCGTCATCGAACGAGGGGAACTGCGATAGGTGGACGATCTTATTGGTCCTGACGCTGAGATCTCCGCTATCAGGGCGCACCTCCCCCATGAGCATCTTGAGCAGGGTGGTCTTGCCGGCGCCGTTCGGACCCACCAGTCCGATGCGGTCATTATCGTCCACGTTGATGGTGACGTTCTTGAGGACATCCTTGGGGCCGAAAGATTTCGAGATCCCCTCCGCGCGGATGAGCATGGGCGTCCCCAATGCCCTTGCCGTATTTGGCTTTCACCGCCGTTAAGCGGTTCGGAGCCGGTTTTGAACCGGCTCCAGTGATAGAACGTGGATCGCACCGCAGGGTCGAACCATTCAGTCGAAAGTGTTATCAGCAGCGTTGTTTTTGTTCGATGCATGAAGATCCGCCGCTCCCAGCTGTACGATCACATCAAGAGCTACGAGTGCAAGGGCGATTTTGATGGCTTCCTCGGCTTCATTGACGCCCCCATACGCGACGTCCGTATCATCCGGCTGCCGGAAGGCCGAATCCGCGTCAGGTACCTCGACCAGTGCAGCAACATCCAGCGGGTCGATGTCGGTCCGGGCGAAGAGGAAGAGATCGACTTCCCGTGATCACAGCGGCACGGCCAGCACCGTGACGGGGGTCGATTCCACGTCGGCGGTGAACATCGGCACGATGTAGAGCGTCCATCCTCTCTCCGGCAGTCTGCCGTCTGATAGGTCCAGGTCTTCCATTATCATTATCGGCCGTTCGGGGCTCAGGAGCGTTTTATGCACCGCGGCACCCTCTTCCGGGCTGGAAGGCGACGCCGCTGATATGAAATCGAAGCCGATCGCTTTGAGGCGCGGCAGCCGCCGAAGCCGCTCGGCCGCGTCGGGATGCAGCCAAGGATGCTTCTCGCGATACTGCTGCGGATAGCTGTCACGAAGGCAGTGGGCGCCGGTGCGGAGCAGCAGCGCCTCGACGCCGTCCAGGTCGTTCGGAAGATCGTCAAGATAGAGAGGGGCGTCGCCCTCGGCAGGCAGGTCGAGGCAGCGGGCCGGCGATAGCTCGATCAGCCTCGGAAGCAGGGACGCGCCTTCGCCGCCCTCGTGGAAGTGCGCCGGCAGGTCGAGGCAGCGGGCCGGCGATAGCTCGATCAGCCTCGGAAGCAGGGACGCGCCTTCGCCGCCCTCGTGGAAGTGCGCTGGCAGGTCCAGGTGGCTCCCGGTGTGGGTGTTGAACTCCACCATGGAGGAGCGGGAACCATCGACCTCGATCGTCTGGTGCTCGATAACCTTGAGGGGCGGTGTTCCCGGGAACACGGGAACATCGCGGCTCAGTGGATACGAGAGCAGCAACATGAGCGTTCCTTGTCATCCGGAGCATAATTCCTTTGCGGCGCCTGCGTCAATCCTTCCTGCCCACGGCCTGCCGCTGGACGGCCATCACCGGCTGGGCGATGGCCGGAGTGCATTGTTCGCAGAACGCCCTCATGCGCATCACGAACTCCTTGTACTTGGTCTGGCGCGTCCACTCCTCGACGGAGTGGGCCGCTCCGCATCTCCACAGCGCATAGAACCGCCGCGGCTCGGCGAGGTCCTGGAACAGCTCCAGGGGATGGTCGGCGAACCTCTGCTCCAGCGTCCACTGCGCGAAGTCCTCCCAGGCCTCCTTGAACTCCAGTTCCCTGCCTTCCTTGATCCGCCAGTCGCCCACGAAGTAGCATTTTTCCTGCGTGCCTTCCATAGTACGTTCCCCACGATGCTATTGTTCCGGGGGGCGGATATTAGTTGCGGACGCGGCGAGCGGTCGATTTATATCCTATGCTGAAAAGTCAGGAACATGAGCCCCGAGATGGCGCCGCCGAGAGGGACGGTGATCGACCTCGCCCTGCTGCTGGAGAGGCATCTCCAGGACAACGAGGCGGTGAGGCGCACCGATGACCAGGTGATGGACCTGCACCTTCTGAAGAAGGAGCTGAAGGAAAGCGAGGAGCGTCTGGACGAGGCGCTCGGGCGCATACGGCTGCAGGGGGTGTACCTGACCATGACGAGGCCGCAGAAGGCCGCGCTGAGGGAGAGCGCCATAGCGCTGGCGGGAACGTGCATGCACATCCTCGACATAGCCGGTCTGCTGGACCCGGAGAAGGAGGTCTGAGCAGGGAATGATTTAACAGCGCGGTCGGTGTTCGGCCATCGATATCATGGACGATCTGCCCAAGGAGGTCAGGGAGCGCCTAGAGCTGATGGTGGAGGCCCCGTTCGCCGCGCTGTGCGGCATGGAGCTGGTATCGCTCGGTCCGCGGACGGCCCGGGTCCGGCTTTCACTGGAGGGCCGCCAGAACGCTCTGGGGGGCATGCACGGCGGCGCGCTGTTCGCCCTTGCCGACCAGGCCTTCGCGCTTGCCGCCAACCAGGGAGAGAACGTCTACGTCGCGATGAACGCCTCCATCCACTACCTCAGGCCGGCCCGCGGGACGGTGGAGGCGGAGGCCCGCCTGGTGGGAGAGAGCGGACGGACCTCGCTGTACGAGGTCCGGATATTCCAGGGGGACGAGGTGGTGGCGATCTTCCAGGGAACTGGATACCGCCTTCAGAAGAAACTTATTTGACGGGCGGGGTACAGCATCATCGTCATGCGCAAGTGCGTCAAATGCTATGCCGAGACCGACGAGGGCGCCCAGATCTGCAAGGAGTGCGGCAGCGACAAGTTCTTCATCGAGGGCGAGAGCACCATACCGTGCATGCATTGCGGTCAGGCCAACAAGGAATCGGAGAAGGAGTGCCTCGCGTGCGGCCACAAGCTGGTTCGATGAACGGAAGGCTCACTTGTTGAAACGCCGGACCGGCCGGAACAGGTTGTCGTTCTCCTTCGATACAATCAGTCCGTTGGATGTCAGCCGCTGCAGCGAGTCCCTTACCTGGGCGGCGGTGATCTTCTTGGGCCGAAGTGCCTTCTTCAGCCCTGCATACGAGACGTAGTCGAGGCCCACCTCGTTCACGCCGCGGTGCACTTCTCGAAGCACCTCGTTGTCGTGCGGCCCCAGGGCATAGTACGCGTATGATGTGCTGACCTCCGGCCCGAGGCGCGTGGAGCCGCCCGGCCTCGAATAGTGCAGCCTGAGGTCGGCGAACTGGCGGTACATATCCTTGAACCATTCCTTGCTCCGATCGAGCATGCCTTCGTTCAAATGGTCCTTCTGATGTAGCCGGCACAGCGCCATGGCGATCTTCGCCAGCGCGTCCTGGTCGAACGGGACGTTATAGCCGGCGTAGGCGGGGTCGGATTCCTCCAGGATGTCGTTCATGGTGCTCTCGATCTGCCTGATCATGGCCTCGCTGACCACCGGCCGGAGCATCAGGCCGTACAGCTGATATTCGAGCACATCGGGGTCCGGCTCGACGCTCCTGGGGACGTAGCGGGCGTTATACAGGATGGTCGGCACATGCTGCGGCAGCGGATGATGGGACGGGTCGACCATCTTGAGGTAGTTGTACGACGCCTCCTCCACCTGACCGGCAGCTATTCGCTTCCTAAGGGCGGATACATCATCCCTGGCCGATAGGAAGTTCAGCTCGTAACGGCCGTTGGGACGGGAGAACTCTACCGGAAGATGCATCCCCAGCGTCCTCTTCAGGTGGTCGAGCGCCTTCGCCTCGCCGGTCATGTCGAAGGACTGCGTTCCTATCCCTCCGGGTCCAAGAGGGGTTCGGGGGCAGGACAGCATCTGCAGAGCGAGCGCCTTATCCAAGTGATCGTTCTCGCCGCCGCGCCAGTTCACCACCAGGCGGTAGAGGAAGTCGTCCTGGTCCAGATAAGGCCGCGGCATCTCGGCCGTTATGCGGCGGACCGCGTCCACCGGATAATGCTCTTCGAACTCCTTGGCATAGGTGGTGCGCCTCTCCAGGGAGGAGATCCTCCTCATCGGCGTCCCGACATCGAGCTCGACGAGCTCCTCGTCGTCCAAGATGATGTCGTCGGGCAGGTGGTACGTGCGGTCAAGGTCCGGCGGGAGAAAAGGGCTCTTCCTCAGGTTGAATCGGCGGGAGCCCGAGAACCTCACCCAGCCCACGTGCGGCCCCGCGGCGATGATACGTCTCTCGAAGCCTGCCCAGGGGCCGGCGACCCTGGAGCGGAGCGATACCTGCGCCATCCGCACCGACAAACCAGGCGGCGCGATAAAAGGGTTCCGGCCGTCTGGCCTAGGATCAATGAGGGAAGGATGGAGTGCGCCGTCTGTCGCCCCCACCGATGACATTGCCGTCGCCCATACAGGCGTAGCCAGATGTCCAAGGATATAGAGTTATCTATTGCGATATCATTAAATCCCACCGGGTGCGCTCATTTTCAACTAGGCCGCCGTGGTCACCGGGTGATCGCTATAGGGCGGCAGAGGGATTGGAATGAAACGAAGCACAGCGATAGTCGCCGCCATCGTCGCGGTAGCGGTCATAGTCGCGGCGGCAGTGGGCGTGATGCTGCTGAACCCCGGGGGGGACTCGGGAGGCGACCAAGGACCGGGCACTACACCTGACGGAAGGCCCAGTGGGCCTGAGGGAACCGTGAATGGAGCCGTGGTCAACATTGGCATGAACGAGTCCAACGCCTCGGCGTTCGATGAGCTGAAGAGGGACTTTGATAATACCTCCGACGCCGTCGAGGAACCCGATGCCCTGTGCCAGGTGGCCATAACCAACAACCAGACCGAAAGCATAAAGCTGGACTGCAGTAACTTCTCCGCCACGCTCAGAGAGGGAGGCGAAGTCCAGTCGCTCAATCGGAACATGGTCACAGTCGAGTCCAACACCACAGCATACTTGGTGCTGGGATTCAAGACCAACGGCTCGCTCATCACCGAGATCACCTACAAAGGTGATGTGAAGATCGGCAAGATGTCCGTCATGAGCGGACTCCAGCAGAAGCTCGGACCGATCGTGATGATGAAGGCTCCGGAAAATCTCACTGAGATCGATAACCTGACCTTCGAATCCCCGAGCGCGTGGATGATCACCAATGGGAGCATGAACAGCCCCATGCCTCTGTTCTTCATGAAGAACGAGAGCGTGATCCTTGCCGTGGTCATAGGCACCAACAACAACACCACTGCTGTGACCCTTGCTCCGACCAACTTCTGGCTGGACCTTGGCAACGGCACCTGGGTTCAGGCCGAGGGGGGCCGGAACAACAACCTGATGAAGACGCTGGAACCCAATAGCACCAAGCCGTTCCTGCTCGGGTTCAGGGTGAACGAAACCGTGATGCCCACCTCGATCGTCTTCTGGCCGGACCAAAAATCCAACCAGACGGTGACGTTCGCGATCTCCCCGCAGCAGCCGCCCCAGGAACCTGGACGTCTTGCCCTGAACAAGATATGGGATGAGAAGTCCAACAACACCACCGGGTCAAGGCTGTTCGTGTCGCTGAACGACACTAGCGGCGCTCCCAGCGGGAACGTTGCTCTTATGGGATGGTCGATGAAGGAAGGCCTGATCGAGGCCAATACCACGCATAGCAATATGACCAACGGGACTGTCTACGTCTTCGATCTCGCAAAAGGTGACGACATCACCCTGCTGCAGTACAACGACGGAGGGCAGACCAGGTATCTGTGGGTGAGGCCGGTAGTGCCGAGTTAAACCTCTTCCAATATTCTTCTTTTTTCACTTTTTGGCACCATTAATGAGTTCTCGTGAGGCTTGCGTCCTTCTAAAGTTCGGACGTCTTGACCATGTAAGCTGCTGGCTCCCCGGGAGCATATTCCAGCCAACGCACGTGTTCGAACCCGTGACAGACCCAGAACTGCTCGGAGCCCTGCACCGAGGTCAGGGCGATACGCCGGTGGCCGAACTCGGCCGCGACGGACTCGGCCTGATGGATGAGGCGGTCTGCGATCCCATGGCCGCGGTGGGCCGGATGCACCGCCAGATCATGGATGTAGAGATGGTCGGGCCTGTCGGGGAGGGAAGCCGTGACGCTGCCCAAGGGATAGATGTCGTTGCTCGTCCCGGGGACGCAAACGATGTAAGCGGCCAGCTCTCCGTCGGAGAGATGTCCCCATGCTCCCATGGGGAACAAGCTCATCTTGGAGAGGAACGCCTCCGGCGGCTCTATGAACGATGGGCGATAGGATGCTCCCTGGACCCTCATGATGGCCGGCAGGTCTCGAGGAGCCAGGGGTTTCATGTCATTCGCTTGCATGACGATCCTCCGCACTCCTTATCACATGCATGCCGATGGCGAGGCCGCATCACATATTGATATCTTGACGATGCGGTCGGCGGCGCACGAACGCGACCTTATTAGTGGCGTGGTCGTTCACACTTCCATGGCATCGAGGCCCATCAAGGGAACCTTCGCTCACACATACTCGATCGTGGCCGTGGACCGTCAGGCGGGCATCATGGGCGCGGCCGTTCAGTCACACTGGTTCTCCGTCGGTTCCGTCGTGCCATGGGCCCGCCCCGGCGCCGGAGTGGTGGCAACGCAATCGTTCACCGATCCTGCCTACGGGCCGCGGGGGCTCGATCTGATGGCGGATGGGGTTCTGCCCTCCGAGGCGCTCGCTTCACTGGTGGCTGAGGACGACGGCCGCGACGTGAGGCAGGTCGCCATGGTCGATATCAAAGGGAACGCGGCTGCGCACACCGGTGCCGGGTGCATCGCCGAGGCCGGCCACATCACGGGAGAGGGGTTCTCGGTGCAGGCCAACATGATGCTCCATCCTACCGTCCCGGCGGCCATGGCTGCGGCGTTCCGCGAGACGGAGGGCAGACTGGCCGAGCGTATGCTGGCCGCTCTCGCTGCGGCCGAGGCCGAGGGCGGGGACATCAGGGGAAGGCAGTCGGCCTGCCTTCTCGTGGTCCGAATGGCATCGACGGGAAGGCCATGGGAGGACCGGCTGACCGACCTCCGCATCGAAGATTCGGCCGATCCACTGGTCGAGCTCGCACGCCTGCTGAAGGTGCAGCGCGCCTACGAGCACATGGACGCCGGGGACGTCGCTTTGGCCAGGGGCGATCATGCCAGGGCGCTGGTGGAATACTCTTCGGCCGAGTCGCTGTACCCGGAGAACGAGGAGATCGTGTACTGGACGGCGGTCGGGCTGGCGAACAGCGGCCGAGTGGACGAATCGCTGCCGAGGTTCAGGCAGGTATTCGAGCGCAACGCGAACTGGAGGGAGTTGACGTCCCGCCTGTTCGACAAGGGTCAGATCACGGTCGACGGCGAGGACCTGAAGCGCATACTGTCGGTATGAGGGCTCACACCTGCTCTCCGGCCACGCCCATGCCGGGATCCATCGGCAGCGGAAGTTCGTCGGGCAGAAGGAACTCGTACTCATACTTCTCCCGCATCAGGTCCCGGAGGGCCTGAACGCCGTCGATCTTGTAGATGTGCTTAGGCTTCATCTGGCCGATGGAGCGGCCCGCCTTCACCCTGCGGTCGATCTCCTCCTGCACCACCTCGAAGGCGTCGGCCTTGAGGACGATCACCTCGAACCGCTTCAGCTCGCAGGCGATCTCGAACATCTGCGGCACGTCGGTCCGTTCGTCGAGAAGGCGCTTTCTTACATCGGCGCGGAACCGAAGCCTGTCCAGGGGATCCTTCTCAGGAATGACGACCATGACCAGGCGGGCAGGGGTGTCGCGAACGTTATAGAGCTCCCACCACCTCACGCCGCCCTTGGAGTACAGCGCCTCGTTGACGAATCGGGAGTATATCTTCACGCCCATGAAATTGCCCGACTCGTCGTGAGCGCCGTAGTCGAGAGTGTCGGCGGTCCTGCCCAACACTCGTATGTGCGGCAGGCATATGTCGATCTTGGTGTCGAAGACGGTCACCCGGTCGGTCCGGTGAGGATCGAGGACCTCGATGAGATCACCGGTAGGATAGCGGACCAGGGGGAGGCACTGGCCGGGGCGGGTGATGATAAGCTCGCCCTTCATCCCGGCCTTCCACTCGTACCATGGCACCGAGCGCGGAGGACATTCGAGGTCGATCTCTTTGACCTTGAGAGCATCGGACGGGATGATCTCCGGTATGATCGCATTGGTCAGAACTCCAAGGCTGCGGGCGCCATGCACGAACTGGTTTGCCATAATGGGGTTCTCGGTGCTGCCGTAGATGTCGAACAGCCGCAGGCGTGGGTAGCACCGCTTCAGCTCCGCCCGGTAGGTGTCCAGCGACTCAGCGAAGGATATCCCGACCGACACGTTGTCGGCGAACGCCTTCAGCGCCTCGCGGTCGATGCCTCTGAGGTATAGTCTCGCGGCGAGCTTGGC
>ENA-UOOH01000780-UOOH01000780.1-fermentation-metagenome-genome-assembly--contig:-NODE-780-length-34143-cov-66.969901_pt1 | contig 34143 bp, 33 predicted proteins | sample MGYA00245778_ERZ724025 | MGnify/ENA primary metagenome ERZ724025 (study PRJEB28704, sample SAMN03018313) | fermentation metagenome | biome: anthropogenic terrestrial biome; feature: soil; material...
ACTACAACGAGTTGAAGGTCGTAAAGCAATATATTGATGAACATATCGATCACCGAAACCTGAATGACATCATGTATCCGTTGAACTCCTCAGCCGAAAACCTGGCTCGGATGTTTTTCGATATTTTTAAACCGATGCTTCCCGAGTTGTATGCCGTTGAAGTGAGTGAAACACCAAAAACTTCTGCTATATATGAGCTTGATAATTAATGAAATATTTTATTCATTACAGGGAGAAGGAGGCCGTACTGGCGAAGCTTCCGTATTTATCAGGTTGTCCAAATGCAATTTAGCGTGTAGTTTTTGTGATACCGATTTCAAGTCTGGGAAGAGCATGGCGCTCGACGAGATCTACGCTGAAATTTCATCCTATCCTTGCCGGTGGATTATCTGGACGGGAGGTGAACCTACGCTTCAACTTAACGAGGAGATCGTTGCTTTTTTCAAAGACAAGGGATACAGGCAAGCCATTGAAACCAATGGGACGCGCCGGGTTCCTTCGGGGATCGACTACATCACGTGCAGTCCCAAGCAGCAGTTCGGGAAGATTCGCATACTTATTCCTGAGGTGGATGAATTGCGCTTTCCCATGGCCAAGGGCGATCCCTTGCCCGATGTCTCTGTCCTCCCCAAAACAAGACGCTATTTGCTAAGCCCTATCTTTGACGGCATGAACGTTATACAGGAAAATGTGGATTACTGCGTGGAGCTTATCAAGCAAAATCCGCACTGGGGGCTGAGTTTACAAGTTCATAAGCTTATTGGAATCAGGTAACTGTAAGCTATCCGTTTGAAATTTTATGACTCGCTTTGAAATAACGATTTTAGGTTGTGGTTCGGCAATGCCAACCACGCTGCATAACCCTTCTTCGCAACTGGTCAATGTAAACGAAAAACTCTTTATGATCGATTGCGGTGAAGGTACCCAGCTTCAGTTGCGGAAGTATAAAACCCGGATAAACAAGCTGCACAGCATTTTCATATCCCATTTGCACGGCGACCATGTTTTCGGGCTTCCCGGATTGCTGGCCACACTGAGTTTATTGGGAAGGACCGGCGATTTGAATATCTACGCGCACAAGGATATGGAGTTGTTTCTCGACCCTTTCATCAAACACTTCGGCAACCAGTTCCCGTACAAAATAAACCTCACTCCTTTGGATCCTTATCAACATCAACTGATCTTCGAAAACAACTCCATACGCGTTTTTTCGTTTCCTTTGAAGCACCGGATACCCACCAGCGGATTTTTATTCGAAGAGAAAGACCGGCCCCGTCACATCAAGCGGGAGATGATTGACTTTTACAACATTCCAGTCTGCAAGATAAATGAGATCAAAAAAGGGGGTGACTACCTGACTGATGATGGAAAATGGATTAAAAATGAAATTCTCACTACTCCGGCCATTCCACCCAGGACCTATGCTTATTGTTCGGATACTGCCTATTCTCCCGAAATTATTCCATACATTCAACATTCCGATGTGCTGTATCACGAAGCTACCTTTGCTGAAGCCGAGAACCTGAGAGCGCAGGAGACGTACCATTCCACTGCACGACAGGCGGCCGAAATCGCCAGGTCGGCAAACGTGAGAAAACTTATTATCGGTCATTTTTCGTCACGGTACCATGAATTGGGCGAATTGCTTGACGAAGCCCAGGCCGTTTTTCCTGAAACAGAACTGGCTGATGAAGGGATGACGATTAATCTTTAAGAGAAACAGTTACAACAACGTAATTTTTTCCTACTTTTGCAGGGTATTGAACACAAAACAGTTTGTGAGGTTTTCAACCCCGGAGGTTCGACACTCAAAAGGGTTAAGTATGAAGAGATTTTACTGGACAACGCTATGTATATTGCTTTTTTTATGCGGTTTTGGGATTGACGGAATTTACGCACAAGATCAAAACAGGAAAGAGGTTATGGAAGAGGTCGTCCCTGAAACAAAAATCAAGGTAACGGAAAACCGGCTGGTCATCGAAAATCTTCCGAAAGATGGAGTGTTGGAAATTTTCAGCATCATGGGTGTAAAAGTGTATACCCGGAAAATAAAAGCCGGAACGAACGAATACCAACTCGACCTTCCTAAGGGGTATTACATCATCCGGATCGGAGATTTAGTCAAAAAGATATTATTAAAGTGAAAAAAGTATATTTTAGCGCATAAAGTTATAAAAATACTTGCTTTTTGAAGGCGATGTTGCGTGTAATGGTAGTTTTTTTATACCTTTGTTGTTTCATTTATTTATCATCATTAAAACAGTTACTAAAATGAAAATTGCGATTGTTGGAACAAGCGGAGCGGTAGGTCAGGAATTGCTTCGTGTACTTGATGCAAGAAATTTCCCTGTGGATGAATTGTTTCTTTTCGGTTCTTCCAGAAGTGCAGGATCAACATATACTTTTCGCGGTAAAGAAATTACCGTTAAAGAACTCAAGCATAACGACGATTTTAAAGGGATTGATATTGCTTTTGTCTCGGCAGGAGGCGGAACATCGTTGGAATTTGCAGAAACGATTACCCGGTACGGAACCATCATGATAGACAATTCAAGTGCCTTCCGGATGGACGACGATGTTCCGTTAGTGGTGCCCGAGGTGAATGCGGAAGATGCGCTGAAGCGTCCCAGAAACATCATTGCCAATCCTAATTGTACTACTATTCAGATGGTTGTGGCGTTGAAAGCCATCGAAGATATTTCACACATTAAGCGCGTACACGTGTCTACCTACCAGGCAGCTTCGGGAGCGGGCGCCTCAGCGATGGCCGAGTTGCAGGAACAGCACAGGCAACTGGTGAACAACGAAAATCCGACGATCTCTAAATTTGCGTATCAATTGGCATACAACCTGATACCACAGGTAGACGTGTTTACTGAAAACGGATACACCAAGGAAGAGATGAAGATGTTCAACGAAACTCGCAAGATAATGCACAGCAATATCGAAGTGAGTGCTACCTGCATACGTGTTCCTGTATTACGTGCACATTCGGAAGCTATCTGGATCGAGACGGAAAGGCCGGTGTCGGTGGAGGAAGCTCGTGAAGCGTTTGCCAAAGCCGAAGGCGTTGTGTTACTCGATAGCCCGGAGAAAAAAGTATACCCGATGCCGTTGGATGCTGCCGGACAAGATCCGGTCTATGTGGGAAGGATTCGAAAAGACCTTACTAACCCCAACGGATTGACGTTCTGGACAGCAGCCGATCAAATCTGTAAGGGTGCCGCCTTAAATGCGGTGCAAATTGCAGAGTATTTGATGAAACAGTAAAACAGTATAGGTTTTATACCAACGTCATCACAAAAAAGAAAACGATCAACCCCACGGTGATCAGCTTAATAATGAGTCCGGCAATGTAGCCGAAAAATGCGCCTGACGCGTGTTTTACGGCGGGTTTTATTTTATTCCCGACGATTAATCCACTCACGAGCGCTCCGGCAAAAGGGCCGAAAATAATCCCCCACGGACCCAGGAAAAAACCGATCAGTAATCCGATGGTTGCTCCCCAGACCACTTTTTTGTTTCCGCCCATCTTCCGGGTTCCCCACAGCGGCAAAATATTGTCGAGGATAGTGACGCCGATGGTGATAATTCCCAGAAGCACGATTACGGTCCACGAAACGTTATCTTTTACCGAAGGTACGAATTTCAGCGCCAGCAATCCTGCCCAACAAAGCGGAACACCCGGTAATACCGGTACAACCGTACCGACGGCTCCTACAATAACGCAGATTACGGCCAGGGAGATTAGTAACGGCTCGGGCAACATGAGTTATTCTTTTTCATCGTGATCGTGGTCGTGCTGCAAAAGCACCCGGTGCGGCAGGGAACCGTGGCCAAGTATTTCGATGGGACACGAATCGTAAGCCCCCATGAGCCACTCCTGCGAAATATTGCTTCCACAATGGTAGTGAAGGCTTTGATTGACGCACGCAATATTTTTTACCTGCGAAATAATGGTTCCCACGTCGTGGGAGACCAGCACGATAGCTATCTCTTTATTTATTTCGTCGAGCAATTTGTAAAAATTAGTTTCGAAGAGTTTGTCGACATATGAGCTTGGCTCGTCGAGAATGATAAGCTTGGGGTTGTCGATGATGGCTCGCCCCAGCAATACGCGCTGCAGTTGTCCGCCCGAAAGTTCGCCGATAGCCCTGTGCAGTAGGTTTTCAATGCCCATTTTTACGGCAATTGGTTCTACCTTTTGTTTGTCTTCTGCCGTGTATCTTTTGATAAACTTCCCCCGTAGCGTTAAGCCGGAGAGAATAACTTCGTGTACGCTGATGGGGAATTTTTTATCGATCTGGTTGATCTGTGGCAGGTAACCGATGTTAAGGTGGCTAACTTTTTTTCCGGCATCGAGAAACGTGATATTGCCGGAAGACGGTTGTATTAACCCTAAAATAGCTTTCAGCAGGGTGGTTTTTCCTCCTCCGTTAGGCCCGATAATACCCAGAAAATCATTTTCGAAAACGGTGAGCGAAACGTTTTTCAGTACATCGGGCTTGTTTTCGTAGCCGGCGTTCAGGTTATGTATTTCAATGATCGGGTTCATTTTTCCTGGCTGGCTAACAGTTGGGCAATGCGAATCAATTCTTCGTCCCATTCATAAGCCAATGGGTTGATGGTATGTGATGTGGCCCCGATTTCCCGGGCAATAACCTCGCTGTTTTTTATATCGAATTCCTGCTGAACGAAAACGATCTTGATGTTTTCAGCCTTTGCCAGATCCACCAGTTCTTTCATTTGAGCGGGTGACGGGTTCTTCCCTTCAAACTCAATACTGTGCTGCGTCAGGTTGTAGTCGCGGGCAAGATAGGCCAACGCCGGATGGTAAACGATAAAACTCCGGGTAGGAATATCTTTCAGCAAGCGGGTTAACGCGGAATCGGTTTCGGCGATCTTTTGCGTCAGTTTTTCGAAGTTGGCCCGGTAGAGACCGGCGTTTTCAACGTCCAGTTCCACTACTGCGTTCAACATATTTTGCGAAAAAAGAACCGCATTCTTGGCAGAGCTCCATACATGCGGATCAGCAGCATCTGTCTGGTTATGACTGTGGTCTGCGGCCTCGTGCGAATGATCGTGATGCCCGTGTCCACCATAAACAGGTTCAATTCCTACTGAACAATCCACGATTTTCAGGTCAGGATTGTTTTCGGCAAGTTTTCCCGTCCACACGTTTTCGTAACCCAGAAAACCCACTTTAAAATAGGCGCGACTGTTTCCCAGCTTTATCATGGCCGAGGGCGACGGTTCATAGGTTTCCGGGCTTGAACCCGGAGGGACAAGCGTGTTTACCTGAAATTTATCGCCCACGATTTGCTCCAGAAAATACCGCTGCGGTTCAATGGTTACCGTGAGTACGTTTGCTTCCTTTTCGCGGTTGGAATGGCAGGCAAGAAGTAAGAATGGAAATAAGAGCGTGAAAATATATTTTCTCATCCTGTTGGGTTGATTGTTTTGTTAGAATCTGTTGCAAAATTAAGATAAATAGCGCAACAGGGAAGTTATAAACAAAGATTTTCTATTTTTGTTTGTTGTTAAAGACGGACATGAACATCAAATTTGAAATTACCGAAGACGGTTCGCACACCCTTTTTGTTCCTGAACGGAACGAACATTACCATTCCACGCATGGAGCCATACAGGAATCGATGCACGTGTATATTGATGCCGGATTACGACATTGCGTGAAAAGCGAAGTAAAGGTGCTGGAAATCGGTTTCGGAACCGGGTTAAATGCATTTCTGACCTTGTTGGAAGCCGAAAAAAACAGCAGGAAAATAGATTTCACTTCACTTGAACTCTATCCTGTTTCAATAACCGATGCTGAAAAGTTAAATTATGCCGAGTTGATTGATCCCACCCGAAAGGAAGTTTTTAATGAGTTGCACAAAACAGGCTGGGGAAAATGGAATCAGGTAGCGCTCTATTTTTCGCTGCTGAAAATGCGGATCGATTTCAGCAACCCATCTAATTTCCATCCGGAGAACAAGTTTGATGTCGTCTTTTTCGATGCTTTTGCTCCTGAAAAACAACCCGAAATGTGGACACCGGCAATTTTCGATAAAATATATTCTGTTTCTTCCGAAAATGCGATATTGACCACTTATTGCGCCAAAGGGTCCGTGAGGAGAATGTTACAGGCTGCGGGTTTCTTTGTTGAGAGGCTACCGGGGCCGCCCGGAAAAAGGGAAATGTTGCGGGCAGTCAAAAAATAGGCCGCGTGCTCATTTGGATATCACCCGAACGTTTATCTTGTGATTGAATTGCTCTTCAGTGGGTGAAAAAAGTTCGAGTAAAGTTGTCATATCCCTTGTTTCCCAGATATTTACTTCCGATGTGCCGAGCTGCCGCCCGCTGGCGTCGCTCACAATCACTCCTTTTCGGTTTTCGTGCTTCTTGTTCATGATTTTATCCAATCCGTTGGTCGAGATTCTAAAGTCGTTGAGCAGGTCAAGCATCATTTTTTCATTCACGTATTCAAATTCATAAAGAATATCTCCCAGATTGGCTTCAACGTTACTCGGTTTTTCCCCGATAGTTTTCTGAACGTAATTCAATACCTGGTCTTCTTTCGATTTGGCGCATGAGACCAAAAAAGTCAATGCCAGAAGCAAATAAGCAACCTTTTTCATGGGTTAAATCTTTTTGAGTTGATAGCGTGAGGCAAAATCGGCATCGGCAACGTTGCCTTCCGGGTCAGAAAGGATAATGCTTCCGTTGTTAATCCTGTAATACGTTTTTATACCTTTTTTATCGGTCAGTTCAATCACACGGTCATTCACGAAAATAAACCTCCCCTGGTCCTTGAAAGAACCTTGTTTTTTGTCCTGATATTCACGGGTGAGGATAAAAGTTTCATCGGAATTAATGGTAAGATACATTGCAATACCAGCGGTGTTTGCTGCCGGGATAACACCTTGGTAGGTTCCATAGATATCTGTTAAGGGACTGGCAATCTGTTCATTTTCCGTTTTTGAAGTCAGGTCGTTTTGGTTTTCGTCAGCGGGCTGTCCGTTGCCGCAGCTTGCTAGTAATGCGATAAGCGCGGCCAGTGCAATGATTTTTATAGCCTTCATCTTTTTTGTCGTTGACAATCTTACAATCTTAATTAAGAGATTAATAACGACAAAATTACTTTAATTGTTTCAATTAATTGTAAATGAGGGATAAAACGTGGAAAATATACACAACTTTTGTGTGTGCAAAAATCGTCTGTCTATTCGCCCCTTACTTGTAAAATATCCCGTATATCGGTGGTATATCTTCCGGAGAGATGTTCCTGGTGCATTTTAAACATACGGGCATCTTGTGAAGCCAGCCTTATGCCTCCCGACGATGAAAAGTGATTGATCGCATCTATGGCATTCATCAGTCCTTTGTGGCGGGGATTGGCATTCATTTCAGGGAAAAGAGCGGGCTGATGGTGCTTTTCATCGGTGAAATTATAAAGTGTAACCCCCGCTCTTTTGTAGTGGAGATCTTTTTCATAGATTTTTTTTAGTCCGGATACGACAAAGTCCACTATCTCCAGCGTGGACGATGTGGAAAAGGGTAATCGCACTTCAACGCTCCTTGAAAGCACTTCCTCCGTATCCTTAAAATAATTGGTCTGTAAAAATACCTGTATCCGGCTGCACAGCGATTGTTGTTTGCGTATTTTTGCGGCAGCCATTGCTGTGAACGTAACCACACGCTCTTTTATCTCGTCCCACGTTCCGTATTCTTTTTCGAACGTGCGGGTGACGGAAAAACTCTTGCTTTTCTCTTCTTCCACAAACTCAATACAGCGAATCCCGTTTAATTCCCTTTGCAGGTTAATTCCTGTAACGGTCATGTTTCTGCGCACCCACGACTCGGACATCTCCGCAAAGTCGACGGCCTTGAACACTCCTGCCGCCTGAAGCTTCACGGCATTGCGCCTGCCGATGCCCCACACATCTTCTACCGACAGCCACCTTAAGGCTTTCACCCGCTTTTCTTCCGTATCCATTACGTAGCATCCTCCCGTTTGTGAAGGATACTTTTTGGCAATACGGTTAGCTACTTTTGCCAACGCCTTGGTGGGGGCAATACCCACACTAATGGGGATTCCTGTCCATCTCCCCACGTGCTCCTTCATTCGTAGGCCATACTCTTTCGGGGTTGCCGTTTCCGCCAGGTCGAGAAAGCATTCATCCACGGAATATACTTCCTGCAGAGGGGAGTAACCCGATAGAATACTCATTACCCTACGGCTCATATCACCATATAGGGCAAAGTTGGCTGAATAGACAGCCACGTTATTTCTCCTGAACAATTCCTGTACTTTAAAGGCCGGAATTCCCATTTCGATGCCTATCTTTTTAGCTTCGTTGCTGCGTGCGATAACACACCCATCGTTGTTGGAAAGCACAACTACCGGCTTGTCGTTAAGGGAAGGATTGAACACCCGTTCGCACGAAGCGTAAAAATTATTGCAATCGATAAGGGCAATCATGGATGTTTACGGATTGAGTAGGTGACAATACCCCACACAATGAGTGTATTTTCCGATGTGACGACAATAGGCTTATAACTTGTATTGGAGGGCATAAGCATACAAACACCGTTTTCCAGGTGTATACGTTTCACGGTAAATTCACCCTCCAGATAACACAGGGCAATCCTGCCGTGCGACCATTCCTCTCCCTTGTCCACAACCAGCAGGTCTCCATCGTTAAAATCTCCCAGCATGGAATTCCCCCGGACACGGGCATAAAATGTGGCTTCCGGATGCCGGATAAGCAATTTGTTTATATCGATCCGTTCGCTTGCAAAATCGTCCACATTCGAGAATGGGCCCGCCGCTACGCTGCCCCCCAATGAAATTTCCACTTCCGAAAACTCCGGTTTGTAAATTTCTATTTGTGTCGATGCATACACTTTTCTCATACTGCAAATGTAAGTGAAAATAGAAAATCGACAATAAAAAATCCCACATATTCCGGAAATACGTGGGATATCATTGTTGTGTTACTTCTGCGGAAAGAAAGGGATTCGAACCCTTGGTACCCGTAAGAGTACAACGGTTTTCGAGACCGCCCCGATCGACCACTCCGGCATCTTTCCTTTTAAAGCCTATTCGCTATTGGCTTTATGTCAAGTCTTACCTTACTTTTGTAAGAACGTAAAAAGGAGCCAATTCTCCTTCAATCATTTTTTTATCGGCATTCAACTGAGCCAGACTTCCTTCTTGCAGTTTAAAATATTTTTGATCTCCGTCTTCGTCCTGAATAACTAAAATTTCTCCACTTTCGATAAAATAGGAGCCTTTATCTTCAAACTTAGCTTCCTTTTCACCCAGGTAATCGCTGACGAGAGTGAATGTGTTGTCGTCGTGGATTGTCAGTTGGGTTTTAATGCCCTCACAATCAGCACAAGGAAGTATGCCTTCGTAAACGCCAAGATAGTCTAAAGCCATTTCAGATGTATGCATATCGGGAGTCTCGGCATTTTTTTGTTTTGCGTTATTGCAGCTGATGAAGACAATTGCAACAAAAGCAAATAATAAAATACTTAACTTTTTCATCATTAAAATATGGTTTTAAAAAACGATACAAAGGTACAATATTTTTGGATATTTGCATGTTGTGGCCCCTGAAAGTTATTTCTTTAAAGCATATAACGCTGCTTTTGTGGATGCCAGAAGCGGCTCAATAGATATGCCGGAGCCAACAGCGTTCTTCATCCACAGCTGTGGGATGATTCTACCCTGGGTGTACATCCGGTCCATTTCGTCGGCAAGATTTTTTCCGCGCACCTGTTGGCCGATTTGAAAATCAATGAGGTGTCCCATCGGATAGTTCGGTAGATAAAGCGGGTAGTCGATCATGTGCGAGTAAATCCCGAGAAGCGTCTCTCCCTTCCCTCCCAAAATATCGGCATAATAGGTGTCCCACACATCTCTTGCAGCCGTTATAACCGCTTCTTTCAATTGATCGGGAGTGGCATCCGGATGGTTGTAAAGCCATTCCCAAACGCGGATATCCACCAGGGAAACTCCCATGATCTCGTAACTCGACCAGAAGTTGTCCAAAGCCAGGTAGTGCTCGTCTTCAGGATTTGGATTTTTGAGGCCCAGCAGTTCCAAGTCTCTTTTCTGGAAAAGGAAAGCCACTGCTTCGGTAAATGCTGTGTTGGGTACACCGTTGAGAACATAGTAGTCTACATCATTCATCGTAATGGTTTGCTCCACCGTATGACCGAACTCGTGTACGGCAATATTATAGCCTTTATAATCCATTCCGCCAGCACCGATTCTTGTACGCAGATGAGCTATGTCGTTACGCATCGTTGCCCCCCAGGCATGCCCGGCGCCACGTGACGGGTCAACCACAATGAGTGATGAAATTTCCCGGGCCCTGTCTGGCTTCCATCCCAGTTTAACCAGGATATTGGGGAGATCGGTCTCCAATGCTTTTGGGTTCGGGTATTTTTTAGAGGTGATGGCTGTAAGCTGTTCCTCGGGTATTCCCCCGCGGGCTTTAAATCCGTTGTACCAAATATCGAACGGCTCCAATTTCCGTCCTAAGCGCGACTCGATAAATGCGGCTACTTCTTTTACTTCGGGTGAAGAGAGCAACCCTTTAAAAAGGGTTTCCACGTCTTTTTGCGGAATCTCCATGGTCGCATCAAAGGCTCGCGAGAGTTGAGTGGGATAATGCGGAAAATAGGTGTCGAGCTGGCGCATAGCGTGGAAATTGGCGAGGAAAATCTTGTACCGGGTATCGGGTTCGGGAGAAGCTGATGCCTCGGCATTGTTTTCAAACAATTGATTCGTACCCGGGTTCCACGTGAATTTGTCGCTGTTAATGGTTTGCTGAGGAATAGTCTGGTCGATGATACGTTTCATCACCGTGTATATCATGCGTTGTTTTTCTAGCCCCCTGACTGTATCGGCATAGTTCGATTTCAGTTCATCGCGTAACCCCCAATGTGAAATCAGTTTCATATCGTCCGGGAAAAGCTGTTCACCGTTATCGTTGCGAAGCTTTCCCATAAAAAGATTGTAGTCGGAAATGTATGCGTCGGCCTCGGTAATTGTTTTCGATATGTTTTGCTGAACAGTTGCCGGCACACGCGCGGTGAAACGGTCGCCCATGCGGGCGTAAGCCCATTCTTTTCTTGACCATTTCTCCCCCAGCCCTGTCTTCTCCTGTAACGAATAGAATGGGAAGTTAAGTGCTGTAATAAAGGCAATTTTATTGGCATATAGGTCATCGTTCAGGTGTGCTGTTACATCGTAGCTTCCAAACATCATGTCTACGGGGGTAATTTCTTCACCTTCCAGTTGTAGCGGCTCTTTCAACAGGACATCGATTTTGTGGAAGTATCCGTCGAATACTTCAAAGTTTCGCTCCAGTGTATGAAAAAGTTGATAGAGTCGAGCTTCATCAGCAACAAAACTCCGCTTGCAGAACTCGGCAAATTCTCCTGCCGTTCCGTCCGGTTCCCGCCAAAGGTCAGCAACCTGCCGGACACCGCGTTCAATACGGAAATAGGCCGGTTCTCCCAACGAATCCTTCAGCATTGAAATTACTTCGTTGCGCTGCGCTTCTGCAATAAAACGGCTTTCTGACATATCATTCTCTTTTTTTGATGGGTGGGTATTACAAGAAACAAGTAATGCCAACAGTAGTGAAACGGATAGTAGTGGCTTCATCTTTTTCATGTTTAAACTTTAACATTATGTTGCAAAGGTAATTAAAAAGCGTTTCATCCGCTTCTGGATGCAATTTTTTTTGTAGTTTTACGCCCAAACCCTAAAACTAAATTAATTATGCAGGAGATTAACAACTACGTGGAAACCCACAAGCAACGATTTTTAGACGAGCTCTTCGAACTGATCCGAATCCCATCCATCTCATCACTTCCCGAGCACAAACCGGACATGTACCGCGCCGCCGAAAAATGGAAAGAAATTCTGCTCGCTGCCGGTGCCGATAAGGCGGAGGTATATGAAACCGATGGAAATCCGGTGACATATGGCGAGAAGATAATCGACCCCAAGGCACCCACCGTAATGGTTTACGCTCATATGGACGTTATGCCGGTTGATCCGGTCGGCTTATGGAAAACCGACCCCTTTGAACCGGTGGTGAAAGAGGGGAAGATCTGGGCGCGTGGCGCCGATGACGATAAAGGCCAGGGATTTATGCACGCCAAAGCGTTTGAATACCTCGTGAAGTCGGAAAAATTGAAGTGTAACGTGAAATTCCTGATTGAAGGAGAGGAAGAGGTTGGGTCGCCCAGTTTGCCCAAGTTTTGCAAAAAACACAAAAAAATGCTGCAGGCCGATGTTATTCTGGTCTCAGATACCTCAATGATAGCCCCGGATGTTCCTTCCATTACCACCGGGTTGCGCGGATTGGCATACTGGCAGGTGGAAGTTACCGGCCCGGACAAAGATCTTCATTCGGGCCTCTTTGGCGGTGCAGTAGCCAATCCCATCAATGTGCTGGCCAAAATGATTGCACAGGTTACGGACGATAACGGACGTATTTTGATTCCCGGATTTTACGACGATGTTGTAGAGGTTTCCCGAAAGGAACGGAACATGATGGCGAAAGCTCCGTTTTCGCTTGAGGAATACAAAAAATCGCTTGACGTGAAGGAAGTTTTCGGCGAGAAAGGGTACACCACCAATGAACGCACCGGCATCCGGCCTACTTTCGACGTATGCGGTATCTGGGGCGGCTACACGGGTGAAGGCGCCAAAACAGTGCTTCCCTCCAGGGCATATGCTAAAATCAGTACCCGGCTGGTGCCCAACCAGGACCACAACAAAATAGCCAAATTGTTTGTGAAGTTTTTTGAAAGCATTGCTCCGAAATCGGTAAAGGTAAAAGTGGAATACCTGCACGGAGGGCCGTCGTATGTCTGCCCTATTGATTTGCCGGCATATAAAGCCGCAGCAAAGGCTTACACGGAGGTATACGGAAAAACTCCGATTCCTGTCCGTTCGGGAGGAAGTATTCCGATTATCGCCACTTTTGAAGAGGTCCTCGGTATTAAGTCGGTGCTAATGGGTTTTGGGTTAGGATCTGATGCCATTCACTCACCCAATGAAAATTACCCTTTGGAACAGTTTTACAACGGAATCCGTACTATTCCGCTGTTTTACCGGTATTTTGCAGAAGAGATGGGGAGGTAACAAACACATAAGCCAGATATTGTGTTTGTTCGGAAACCGGTGTTAAAGCTAAAAATCCCGAAATAATTTTCCCGTTTTCAACGATGAGGGGAAAATCTGTTGACATTTTCTGTTGGAAGGTTAACGCTCCGCCCGTTTTTTTGAAAAAATCGACCGTAAATTTTCCGGTAGACCCGGGTTTTACAAAACGGTCGTAGAGAATGTAGGCGACAATCCCCATATTCATTCGAAGGTTAATCTCAACGCAAGGTTGGATTTGATACCCTCTGTTGGTTTTGCAAACCATCATGTCCACTCCCAGACAACCGGAATAGGATGGGTACTGGCGGCAGAGTTTTTCGGCAAGAGATTTCCGGAGTTGCGGCAGCAACTCCGGACCGGTGTATTCACCCAACCTTTCTTCAATATCGGTTTGTGGCATCAGGAAGTTGCCCATGTAGGCACCTGAAGATGTGGATTGGAACAGGGAGTACCCGATAAATTCAGCTTTGTTATCGGAAAGGCAGAATTCCATGGCAAAATCTCGAATCTTGTTCAGAACAGGCTCCGCAATAAGGCCTCCCTGTTCGTGAATTACCCGCCGGCACCAATCGGTTTGTTTGTCGGTTATTTTCCCTTTGATCCAGCTTAATCCCTTGCCGCTGCCGGAATTGGGCATTTTCAATACGTGATCCCCGTTTCGCGAATGTAAAAAGTGCAATACATCATCAACAGCGGAGAAAAAATAGGATTCTCCACAAAACGCGTTATTCTCCGCCCTGAGTTCGTTCAGAATATGTATGGCGTTCTTCCTGCCCGAGTCGCTTCGAAGCTGTTTTAACTCCTCCATCGAAGGCAGGCTCTCTTCCATTGCACCGGCGTCCAGCAACTTTTTTCTCAATGCGGGGTTCCATCCCCACGGGATAATTTTCTCTTTCGGAAAAAGGGAAATGCCCGAAAAAGGGATGAGGGAAACCTCGAGAGCGAAAAACTCTTTCAATCGGGAAAGGAACTGTTCGTTTTGAGCAGTGGCGGCAATCACCTTAGCACCTTCCGGAGCATACCACATCGGCAAAATGGCCAGATCGTCCGCAATTTTCACTGCAGATGCCGGAGGCGTGTAGTTAATACCGAAGTTCGCCAGGGCCAGATCGTTCTCGGGATTGAAGAGATGCATACGCTTGGGTTACACGTACTCTTTCGGTTCAATCTCTCCGCTTAGGATCAGTGCACCGTTTTCAGCCAGGGCTTTCATTTCATCCTCACCCGGATAAACGTATACCGGTGCGATTTTATGGATACGTTCGATGATCAGGTTGCAGAACCATTTGCTGTTAGCCATTCCTCCGGTGATCAGGATGGCATCCACATCGCCTTTCAGTACGGTTGAGAATGCGCCGATTTCTTTTGCCGTCTGATAAGCCATGGCTTCCATCACATCGTAGCATTTTTTATCTCCGGCCTGAGCGGCTTTTTCCACTTCGTAGGCATTGTTGAGGCCCGTATAGGCATACAGTCCTCCTTTGCCGACCACCATCGATTTCATTTCTTCGTAAGTGTACTTGCCGCTGAAAGCCATCTTCAGAAGTTCGCCTACGGGGAGTGTTCCGGACCGTTCCGGTGAGATGGGCCCGTCACCGTCAAGCGCCTGGTTAACGTCAACGACCCGTCCTTTGTGATGTACGCCTACCGATATTCCTCCCCCTAAGTGCACTACAATAAGGTCCATGTCTTCATATTTTCTCATGAGAGACTTGGCGTGAGCGCGGGCAATGGCTTTTTGGTTGAGCGCATGGAAAAGAGAGACTCTTTCGAAAAGGGGATGTCCGGAATACCGGGCAATGGGTTCAAGTTCGTCCACTACCACCGGATCAGCAATAAAGGCTTCTGCTGAAGGGAGTTGTTTGGCAATGTCATCGGCAATAAGTGCTCCTAGGTTGCTGGCGTGTTCTCCTCTTTTTGCCTCGATAAGGTCTCTCTTCATTGTTTCGTTTACCCTGTAAACTCCCGACGCAATAGGTTTCACTATGCCTCCACGTCCGACGACGATCCGGATAAGGTCCAACCTGATCTCGGCGTTTTTTAATTCATTGTAAATAATATTTTTACGAAATTCATACTGATCGCTTATTCTTTTAAATTGGCTTAATTCTTCAGCCGAATGACGGATTGTTTTTAAAAAAACCACATCTCCGTTTTTATAGACGGCAATTTTTGTTGATGTTGAACCCGGGTTAATCACCAGGATCCGCGGATGATTGTCCATAAGGGTAGTGTTTAGTGTATAGCTGCTGCCAAAGCGATGGAAAGCATCTTACTGGTTTCTGAATCAGAACGCGAAGTGAGTACAATAGGAACCGCTGCGCCCGTAATGACGGCTGCACAGACGGCCCCTCCCAAGAAGTTCAATGCCTTGTAGAAAATATTTCCGGCTTCGATGTCGGGCACGAGAATAATGTCGCTATCTCCGGCAACCTCACTGACGATGCCTTTGTGTGCGGCAGCCTCCTTGTCGACAGCGATATCGATGGCGAAGGGCCCGTCCACGATGCATCCCTGCAATTGTTTTTTGATGTTCATCTCTTTTAGCAGAGCAGCATGAACGGTGGCTTCCATTTTAGGGTTAACAATTTCCACGGCTGCGACAACAGCTACTTTCGGTTCAGTTATCCCGAGTTTGTGACACGCCTCTACGGCATTGTTGAGAATGTGTACTTTGGTGTCGAAATCGGGAGCGATGTTCATGGCTGCATCCGTTACACATAAGAGTTTGTGGTAGTAGGGAGACTCGAAAAAAGCCATATGGCTGAGGATAGCTGCTTTTCGCAGGCCGTTTTCTTTATCAAGAACAGCTTTTAACAGGTCGCCTGTGCTGACAAGTCCCTTCATGAGGATATCGGCACCGCCTTTCTTTATCACGGAGACTGCTATTTTCGCCGATTCATGGGCTCCGTTATCGTTGTGGATAATTTCTACCTGGCTCAGATCAAAATCGACGAGCTCTGCGAGTTTTTCAATTTCACTTTTGTGCCCAATCAGTATGGGGCTAACAAGTCCGTCCTGCATAGCGGCTTTGAGAGACTTCAGTACCGATTCGTCCTCTGCCGCTGCGACAGCAATTCTTCGTTGGGGTTTCTGCTTGGCTTTTTCTGTAAGCTCAGCTAATTTGTGAATCATAAAAAGTATTATTAAGGAGATTTACACGCAAAATAACAAAAAAAAAAGAAGATAATCTCCTGAAACAAGTTTTTTATTGGAATTATGTCAGAAATCTGTTTCTTTTGGCAGGAAACTTTTCTCCTAAGCTATTCATATATATAAAACTATTCATGAATATTATTTTTCATAAAAAGGTAAAGCTATAAAAGTAATTCGAAGTAGTTTTCAAGATGTAATATAAGTAATAATTACAATAAGGTTATTTTTATATATGTATTTTTTACTTTATATAAATTGCTGATAATAATGTTTTAAAACATATAAAAATTTTACATGTATTGTGATTAATCTGTATAATTTTGTATTCTTATTAAGAATATGTCATGAAAAATAGCACTCATGTTTACAACCCTCACGTTTCGGTGGACTGCGTTGTTTTTGGGTTTGACGGTGAAAAACTGAAAGTATTGCTTATCGAACGGACGATAGAAGAACAAAACTTTAGCGATAAAAAATTACCGGGAAGCATTATTTTCGAAGATGAAGACCTGGATGAGGCAGCTATACGTATCCTTAACGAACTGACGGGATTAAAAAACATTTACCTGAGCCAGTTTCATAGCTTTGGCAATCCCCAAAGGACAAAGAATATGAGGGACAAAAATTGGCTGGAGAAACTGACAAACATGAAAATCGGCAGAATCGTTACAGTAGGGTATGTGGCACTGATTAAAATAAGTAGAAAAATTATTTTTGAGTCGGAGAATACTGCAGCAAACTGGTACGACGTAAGTTCATTAAAATCTTTACGGCTAGCTTTCGATCACAATGAAATTGCGGATACTGCGTTAGAGCATATCCGCCACAAAGTGAAGTCGGAGCCCTCCATGTTATTCGAACTGCTGCCTCAGAAGTTCACCATGACACAACTTAGAAACCTGTATGATATCATAATGGGCACAACGTCTGATGTCCGTAACTTCAAGAAAAAAATAATGCAGATTGAAGGCCTGGAACAATTGGACGAAGTGCAGAAAGATGTACCTTACAGAGCTCCCAGGCTTTACAGGTTCGATAAAAAAGTACACAAAAAAAATACACGAAAACTATATAGTTAGCCGTTCATGTTAAACTCAAAATACAGTTTGCGATGAAAAAGACTTCTGTTTCCTACCTGTTTCTTTTGTGGATCGCAGGATTTCTCTTTTTTTCCTGCAAAGAGGTGCAGCCTTATTTAAACACAAAACTCTCTTTCGAAGAAAGAGCGGACGACCTGCTCTCACGGTTGACAATCGAAGAGAAGGCTGAGCTGATGCGATACGATTCACCGGCCATTGATCGGCTGGGCATACCTGCATATAATTGGTGGAACGAATGCTTGCACGGTGTCGGGCGCTCCGGTTTGGCTACGGTTTTTCCACAAGCTATCGGAATGGCGGCTATGTGGGACAGTCAGCAAATGTCAGAAATTGCAACAGCCATTTCTGACGAAGCGCGCGCCAAGCATCACGATTATGTCTCAAAAGGGAAAAGAGGTATTTACCAGGGATTGACTTTCTGGACACCCAACATCAATATTTTCCGTGATCCGCGGTGGGGCAGGGGGATGGAAACCTATGGAGAGGATCCGTTCCTGACGGCAGAACTTGCCATCCCTTTCATAAAAGGATTACAGGGCGATGATTCAAAGTACCTGAAGTTAGTGGCAACCGTCAAACATTTTGCTGTTCACAGCGGTCCGGAATCCACCCGGCATTCGTTCGACGTATATCCTTCAGATTATGATCTGGCAGAAACTTATCTGCCTCATTTTAGGCGTGCTGTCCAGGAGGCGGGTGCCTATTCCGTCATGTGTGCCTATAACCGGTTACGGGGTGAGCCGTGCTGTGGCGATAAATACCTGGAAGATCTGTTGCGGAACAAATGGGGGTTCAACGGATATATTGTTTCCGATTGTGGGGCCATCAGTGATTTTTACAGGGAAAATGCCCACCACATAGTCAACACACCCGAAGAAGCATCGGCTAAAGCGGTAAAAGCCGGAACCGACCTTAATTGTGGCGATACATATGCCAAAGGTTTGATTGAAGCCGTGAAGCAAAATCTAATCACGGAAGCGGAGCTGGATGTTTCGGTAAAACGGCTTTTGCTTGCCAGATTCAAGCTCGGAATGTTTGACCCGGATAGCGAAGTGAAATATGCGCAAATCCCTATTGAGGTCGTGGACAGTGAGAATCATCGGGTGCTGGCATTACAAGCTGCACGAAAATCGATGGTTTTATTGAAGAACGACAACAACCTCTTGCCTTTTAGCAAGGAAGTTAAAAAAGTAGCCGTTATTGGTCCAAATGCGGACGATAACGAGGTTCTGTTGGGCAACTACAACGGATACCCTTCGAAAGGAATCACGCCGTTAAAAGGGATTATCGAAAAATTACCCCATGCTGAAGTTGCTTTTGCTCAGGGATGCACACTGGCGGAAAAGCTTCCCTACTTTACCGTTATTCCGGCTGATTATTTTTATACCGATAAAACGCTTCAAACGAAAGGACTTAATGTTGAATATTTCGATAACAACAAGCTGGAAGGTATCGCAAAGCACACGCGCGTTGATGACAATATCGATTTCGTGTGGTGGAATAAAGCACCCTTCGATGATTTAAACCCGGAAGAATTCTCGATTTGCTGGAGAGGAGTTCTTGTGCCACCTGTTACAGGTGAATATGCCATTGGAGGCGAAGCTTTCACCGGATACAAACTGTCGGTGGACGGTAAGGTGGTAACACAAGGCAGGGACCAGCATCACGCGAGAAAAAGGTATGAGTATGTGCAGTTTGAAGCCGGAAAACCGTATGAAATAGAGGTGGAATACGTTCAGGATAAAACAGAATATGCTCATGTGAAGATACTTTGGGATGTGCCTAATCCTAATTTGAAACAAGAAGCCATTGATTTGGCCAGGAACTCCGATCTGGTGATTCTGTGTATGGGACTGAGCCCCTTATTGGAAGGCGAAGAGATGAAAGTCAATGTAGAAGGTTTTGCGGGTGGAGACCGTCTCGACATCAAACTACCCGCTGTTCAAACCGAGCTCATGAAAGAAATTCAGAAACTCGGGAAACCCACTGTTCTGGTCCTTCTCAATGGAAGCGCCTTAGCCTTTAACTGGGAAGCTGAAAATATTTCTGCCATTCTGGAGGCATGGTATCCCGGGCAGTCGGGCGGAACAGCCATTGCCGACGTTATTTTTGGCGATTACAATCCGGCAGGCCGCCTTCCGGTTACCTTTTATAAAGATGTGAACCAGATTCCTGCTTTTGATAATTATGACATGCAGGGTAAAACTTACCGGTATTTTGAAGGAAAACCTCTGTACGAGTTTGGTTATGGGTTAAGTTATACCACCTTTCAGTATAAACTGCGCACTGTTCCCGAAAGCGTGAAGAACGGAGAGGATATTTCGGTTTCTGTCGATGTGACCAATACCGGCAATATGGATGGAGATGAAGTTGTTCAACTTTACGTGTCTCTACCCGACAGTAAATTGCAAAAACCGATTCGTGCTTTGCAGGGATTTATACGGGTACATTTGAAAAAAGGCGAAACACAAACCGTGAAGTTTACGTTGAAACCGCATCAGATTGCTGCAAGGAACAAAGAGAACATACCGGTTGTTGAGACCGGAAAAGTGCAGGTGTCGATCGGAGGTAAGCAACCCGATGCCGGTTCGCTGGCTACCGGAAACGTAGTAGAGGTTTTTATTGAGACAGAGGGGGATAATTATTTTATTAACGAATAAAAAGAGAACATCATGTATTTGTTGGGATACGATATAGGCAGTTCATCGGTAAAAGCTTGCCTGGTGAATGCAGAAACGGGGCAGGTGGTAGCATCCGATTTTTTCCCGAAGACCGAGATGCCGATCTATGCTGCACAACCGGGTTGGGCGGAACAAGACCCCGACATGTGGTGGGAAAACCTGAAGCTGGCAAACCAATCGGTAATTAAAAAGTCGGGTATAGATGTTGCCGAAATCAAAGGCATCGGGATATCGTGGCAGATGCACGGATTGGTCGCCATCGATAAGAACGGAAAAGTGCTTCGCCCGTCCATCATTTGGTGCGACAGTCGCGCTGTACCCTACGGTGAAAAAGCATTCGAGGCGATAGGGGCAGAGAATGCCCTGGCTGCACTGTTGAACTCGCCGGGTAACTTCACCGCATCAAAACTGGCTTGGGTAAAAGAAAATGAACCCTACCTTTATGGACAAATCGATAAGATCATGCTCCCCGGTGATTATATTGCCATGAAGCTGACGGGTGGTGTTTGCACTACGATTGAAGGATTATCGGAAGGTGTTTTCTGGGATTTTCAGAGAAATACTGTCTCGACAGAGGTAATGAGTTATTTTGGCTTTAGTAACGATATCATCCCTCCGATCGTCCCGACGTTTGGTTTTCAGGGAACGGTTTGTGCGAAAGCCGCCATAGAACTTGGCTTGAAAGAAGGTACACCGCTGGGATACCGGGCAGGCGACCAACCCAACAATGCTGTTTCGCTCAACGTTTTCAACCCAGGAGAAATAGCCTCTACCGCAGGAACGTCGGGAGTGGTTTACGGGGTGCTGGGCGAAGTGAATTACGACCCGCTTTCGCGTGTTAACACCTTTGCACACGTGAACCACACATCCGGGAAGCCGAGGCTGGGTGTCTTATTGTGTATCAACGGAACCGGTATTCTGAATTCGTGGATAAAAAGGAACATGATACAGCCGGGATTGGATTACAACAATATGAACGAACTCGCCCAAAAATCTCCTGTCGGCTCAAAGGGAGTCTCGGTGATCCCCTTCGGCAACGGAGCAGAGCGGGTGCTGGAAAACAAGAATCCGGGATGTTCTTTTCACGGCATCAACTTCAATATCCATACCCTTTCTGATATTGTTCGTGCTTCGCAGGAGGGCATTGTCTTCTCCTTCAGGTACGGAATGGAAATCATGGAAGAGATGGGGATGGAAATCAATGTTATCAGGGCCGGAAATGCCAATATGTTCTTAAGTCCTGTATTCCGGGAAACACTGGCTGGTGTTACCGGGGCAACCATTGAACTGTTCGATACCGACGGAGCGGCGGGCGCGGCAAAAGCTGCCGGCATGGGTGTAGGAATTTATTCTTCCAACGAAGAGGCATTTGCTTCGCTGAAGAAGATCATGACCATCGGGTCCGATGAAAGGGACAAAGAGAGGTATGAGGAGGCTTACCAACGTTGGAAAACATACATAACTCAATAGCAAACAACACACAATAAATAATTATGGAAACAAAAAAAGAATTTTTTCCCGGAATCGGCAAGATCCGGTTTGAAGGAAAAGAAAGCAGAAACCCGCTTGCATTTCGTTACTACGATGCTGAAAAAGTGGTTTACGGACGAAAGATGAAAGATTGGTTCAAATTCTCCATGGCTTACTGGCATACCCTTTGTGCGGAATCGAGCGACCCTTTTGGAGAAGAAACCAAAGATTTTGAATGGAACAATGGCAATGGTGCTTTGGAAAGAGCTCGGAAGAAGCTAGATGCCGGCTTTGAGTTTATGCAGAAGATTGGAATCGAATATTTCTGTTTTCACGATATCGATCTGATCGACGAAGGAAAAACCATAAGGGAGTATGAAGCTAACCTCAGGTCCATCGTTGCATACGCTAAAAAAAGAATGGAAGAGACAGGCATCAAACTGCTCTGGGGCACAGCCAATGTTTTTAGTCACAAGCGTTACATGAACGGGGCAGCCACCAACCCCAACTTCGACAGTGTTGCCTACGCTGCCACACAGATCAAAAACGCACTTGATGCCACCATCGAGCTTGGAGGGGAAAATTATGTTTTCTGGGGCGGGCGCGAAGGGTATATGAGCCTCCTGAACACCGATATGAAGCGAGAAAAGGAACACCTGGCCATGATGCTGGCCAAGGCACGCGATTATGCTCGCTCAAAAGGATTCAAAGGTACATTTCTCATTGAACCCAAGCCGATGGAGCCGACCAAACACCAGTACGATACGGATGCAGAAACCGTGATTGGATTTCTTCGCGCACACAACCTCGACAAGGATTTCAAACTGAACATTGAGGTGAACCATGCCACATTGGCCGGACACACCTTTGAACACGACCTGCAATGTGCTGTCGACGCTGGTTTGTTGGGATCCATTGATGCCAACCGGGGTGATTACCAGAATGGCTGGGATACAGACCAGTTCCCCATCGATCTCTATGAGCTGACACAGGCCATGCTGGTTATCCTGAAAGGCGGCGGACTGCAGGGCGGTGGTACAAACTTCGACGCCAAAACCCGGAGAAATTCCACGGACTTGGAAGATATCTTTATTGCACATATTGCCGGCATGGATGCTTTTGCACGTGCTCTGGAAGCTGCCGCCGGGATTCTGGAGGAATCGCCCTACATGCAGATGCTGACGGAGAGATATGCCTCTTTCGACAGCGGTAAAGGAAAAGAGTTTGAAGAAGGCAGCCTTTCGTTGGAAGATATGCGTGAATACGCCCTCTCGCTGGGTAAAGAGCCGGGTCAGATCAGTGGCAAGCAGGAACTTTATGAGGCGATTGTTAACATGTATATTTGACGGAACCAAGACGATAGAGCCAGAAATCAGAATCTTTGTTTCAACTCTCAATACAACGGTCTGTGAACTTATCGGATACGACGTTGAACAATTTAACAAAAAAGCCTATCGGGTCTGGCAATATTTTGTCTGTCCTGGTTCTTATGTCTTATAATCTAAGGAAAAATGAAATATAACAAAACATACATATTCGGCATCACCCTGGTAGCGACCCTGGGTGGCTTACTCTTCGGCTACGACACGGCTGTGATTTCCGGTGCGGAGAAATCGATAGAGGCTTATCTGATCAGGCCGTTGGGCTTAAATTCGTTAATCCATGGAGCCACCGTATCGAGTGCCTTGATCGGCTGTATTATCGGGGGAGTTATTTCGGGAGTGTTTTCAAACCGGTTTGGCAGAAGAAAAACGCTGCTTATAGCTGCTGTTTTATTTTTTGTGTCGGCATTGGGATCTGGATTTCCCGAATTTATTTTTTTCTCCAAAGGGCACCCTTCCATCGGGTTGCTGTTGACATTCAATTTTTACCGTATAATCGGAGGTGTCGGAGTGGGACTGGCATCTGCCGTTTCGCCCATGTATATCAGTGAGATAGCTCCTGCAGATATTCGGGGAAGGCTGGTTTCCTTTAACCAGTTCGCCATTATTTTTGGAATGCTGGTGGTGTATTTTGTTAATTGGGGCATCGCCTTTGGACAGAGTATCGACTGGATCAACGATGTGGGATGGCGGTATATGTTCGCATCGGAAGCCATTCCTGCAGCCTTGTTTGGGATGCTGCTGTTTCTGGTTCCCGAAACGCCGAGATACCTGGTATTGTCGAATCGCGATGAAAAAGCACGGTCTGTTTTAAGCCGGATTAACGCCGATAAATTAAGGGCTGAAGCCATTTTCTCCGAAATTAAGCAGTCCATCGGACGCACAACAGAACGTTCCCGTATTTTTTCTTACGGGAAAATTGTCATTCTTATCGGTATTTTGTTGTCGGTGTTTCAGCAGTTTGTGGGAATCAATGTTGCGTTGTATTATGCTCCGCGTATTTTCGAGAGTATGGGGGCCGCGAAAGATGCCTCCATGCTACAAACCATCATCATGGGGTTTGTCAATGTCGTGTTTACGGTTGTGGCCATCCTGACAGTGGATAAGTGGGGAAGAAAACCGTTGTTGATTACCGGCTCCATTGGCATGGCTATCGGTATGTTTGCCATATCCTGGTTGTCCTATAATGAGATTATCGGAATAAGCACGCTGGTATTTATCATTATCTACACGGCGTCGTTTATGATGTCGTGGGGACCGATCTGTTGGGTGCTCATCTCTGAAATTTTTCCAAACAAAATCCGGGGTCAGGCGGTCGCCGTGGCGGTTGGCGCACAATGGGCTGCCAATTACCTGATTTCGTCTACCTATCCGGCAATGATGGAATATAGTGGAGCTTTGACCTACGGTTTTTACGGGCTGATGGCTGTACTTTCGGCTCTTTTCGTTTGGAAAATGGTCCCCGAAACCAAAGGAAAATCACTGGAAGAGATGGAAAGCCTGTGGAAAGAGTGAGCTTGAATTACTTATTGAGATTGCCAGGTCATATCCAAATCTAAAGGATATACGGGTCTGGTTACACGTTTAAAGGGTAATGTTCGCATATCCAGATTGCAGAACCCCGATGTTAATGCTATTAGATGTACAGGAGCGATATCCCTTAATTCAGGATAAAGATATCCCAACTTGACAACTACAATATTGAAGTCTAATGGGTTAATATCTAACTCTTCGAAATCTCTCAGCGTTACGAATGAGCGTCGGGAATTCATGATAACAACTTTAATACCGTTGACATCAAGTATGGCGGATTCATGATTGGTACCTATTAATGAATCCGATGGTAAATAAATGACTTTCCCTTTTATGGCAAAAGGTTTACCAAAGACATTATCCACTTTTCCTCCGACAACTAAATCTATTTCGTTGTTAATGCCTGTATTTTTACATTGCTTCAAGGCTTCCTCATCAACTATTCCGGCAAATAAAGTGTTCTTGACATTGTGCCTGATTAAAGCTTCTAGTACTTGTGGATTATCCCCTGGAGCTCCGGCGGTAGTATTGTCTCCTGAGTCGGAGATGAAAACTGTATTGTCATACTCTGAAGCTTTTACAATCATCTCATCAATAGAACCTGAAGGGACATCGAGTATTAGACTTTCGCGTTTTTCCCATATTTGTTGAGCCAATAGAGCTGCTTCACGATTCGCTTTGTCGGCAAATTTTTTATCGGATGCAACTACAAAGACCCGCATGGCTGAGCGATTGAGATCGGCCCAGCAGTATCCTGCAAAAATTGAAACATCCATTAATCCTTCTTTCCCACTAACTTCGGGTATCTGTGAATAGATCGACTTCAACGGCTCAACCTCTGTAATACTCATTTCTCCAGGAACTAAAATAGGTATCTCAACACTGGCTATGTAAGGCTTGAGCCGTTTATTCATAGCCTCAGAAAGCATCCGTATGGCACGTACCTTTGTCTCGGTACCGTCTCTGTGAGGGGCGGTCCTATAAGCTGTCAGGAGATTAATATGCTTTAGGAAGTCCTTTGATAAATTTCCGTGTAAATCAAAACTGCCGGAAATCAATACATCATTTCCAACTATTTCCCTTATTTCTCTGATCAACTCTGCTTGTGCATCTTCATAGCCTTCAACGTGAAGGGCTCCGTGCATATCCATATAAATTCCGTCTAATGAACCGGCTTTACGTATTCGTTCCAATATTTCTGACTTGAACGAATCAAATATTCTTTTTTCAACAACTCCGCCTGGCCAGGCATAGGCATGTAGAGTTGGGATAAACTCCATACCTAAATCCTTTCCCGCTTCAGCCCATGGTTCATCTTTTAAAACATCCTTATCCCGCAACACCTTAAAGTCTGACTCTTTGGTGGGTAAAGTGGAGAATGTGTTCGACTCGTGACGAATACCGAGTGTTAAAACTTTTTTAGTTGTGGGTCTTGAACGGTTAACACAGCTAACCAAAAAGAACATTCCACATATAAAAATTAAAATACGTGTTACTCCTTGTTTCATGCTTCAGTTTTTCTCTTTGATAAAATGCCTATTAATTCAACTAAATGATTCATGAGCGATCTTCTTGTTTAAAAGATATTGTAATAACTGTTGTTATAAGGAACAGTTTTATATATTCCTATCTTTTATCAATCAAGGTTTTAAACTTAATACTTTTTTGTGATTAAGAAAAAACGGGGGGACTAAAGAGGGTATATTGGAAAGAGGCAGAACTTCTTCGGGCAAATTTATACCCAGTACATCAATCATAAAGGAACGTCGTTTCATACACCTCTCATACACTTCGGGATATTCTTCTTTTACCTTGTTTCGGAGATGACTGTCTGCAATTACAACCCCGTCCTCCATTCTTGAGGTTGAATATTTCTTTGACCGGGGTATAATATCAACCTGCATGTACATGCCTGAATGAATCTCTTCTTCAGAGTTAGGATAAATGGGAGAACTTAACCATTCTTCATAATGAATCAAATGACCCGGGTTCAGAAAAACTCCAAAGTCTTCAAAAGGTAAATGTTCATCAATCAATTGGCGCAGAACACCCCCTTTTGTCCCAATTTTCAAATTTTCCAACCATTTAGTGCAGGCATAGAAATAGGGCCCTGCAAAATTCGAAACATAGTCTTGTGCATCTTCCGGAAGATCATGCTCGCTTTCAGCAACCCATCCAGCCCTGCAAATATTACTTCCCCAATAGGAAATTCCTGTAGAAAAGGGCAATCCTTTTTCAATCAATGCTCCAACTGGACTGGATAACCCAATACTTTGATTTCCACTACTTTTCATGCCAATATGACATCCTAACGGGTAGCCTGTGTACCGGTATTCCTTTGCCAAATCAAAATCGGTTATATCTGACTTAAAATTGGTTATTAAGGATTTCATTCCTTCTGATGCCATTACATTAACAAATTCAAAATGTGCAATTTCGAAAGATGAAAGGAAAGACTTTAATCCGTAGGAGGGGGCCATTAACATATCAGTTACATTGATTACGTTTTCGTAACTGCTCAAAGAACGGAGCATATCTACTATAAACGAAGGTATTTCAATAACGTGCTGATGATGTTCAAACTCCAGTCTTGAGTAATATTTCCAACCGATGCACCCGATTCTCGATTCTTTGTCTATTCCTTCTTCTGAAAGGATTTCAGCGAGTGAGCGACTTTCATCTCTGGGTTGATCCAGTAGAGAGAATGGCTGGTACCTTTCGTACCTTAAAGAACCGTTGTTGTATAATGGAGATACGCTTAAATGACTCACGCACTCATTACCAACTAGAATCAATGGATCATTTTCTTTGGTTATTAACAACAATGCTTCTTCAAAACGAGGATCAAAATGAGTCAGGTACATTATATTGCCAAAATGTTCTCTATCACCATACACAACCAGGTGTGTAAGCGCTCTTTCCTCCATCACTTGCCGGCATTTTTCAATTCTTTCTGTTAACTCCGTTGCTGATGGATAAATAATCGGGTCAGCTTCACCAAAACTGGGCCAATCGATTTCTTTTAAATATACCTTATTTTTTATCATGGCAGTATTTTTTATAAGTTGTTGATTTTAAGAGTATTGGAGGAACTGTAACGATTTGCTCTTACACTGTTTTCCCCAAAGGAAAAGCACCTACCGGAGAATCCGATAGGTGCATGATTTCCAGAGAGCGGCAAACGAGATTCGAACTCGCGACCCTCAGCTTGGGAAGCTAATGCTCTACCGACTGAGCTATTGCCGCAAATAGTTATGCAAATGTAACATTTTTTTCGATCGATTTATTCATTGGGCAAGAGTTTTTTTCACTTTTGTTCCGAACGAACAAAAAAATATTGTACCTTTGCATACGTAAAAATCGGGATGTAGCACAGTTGGCTAGCGCGCCACGTTCGGGACGTGGAGGTCGGGTGTTCGAGTCACCTCATCCCGACAAAGATAAAAAGACGAAAGTTTCAGGCTTTCGTCTTTTTTAGAAGTTATATTCTCTTTCCGTTGTCTTTCCCTTATAGCTTCAAATAGCTTTTTAGAGATTCCACATAATCTTCAAAAGCTTTCACGCCAACCGGCGTTATTTTACAAACGGTACGCGTGCGTTTTCCCGCAAATCCCCTCTCCACTTCAATGTATCCAGCTTCGTTCAGCTTGTCGATCTGCACACTCAGGTTGCCGGAGGTCGCTTTTGTTTGTTCTTTCAGGTAAACAAAATCGGCTTCATCTACCGACAACAGTATTGACATAACTGCCAGTCGAAGTTCGGAATGAAGGAGCGGATCTAGTTCCTTAAACATGGTTTTTTCGGTTTTTATAATTCAAAATATGTCCGGGAATGACTTGGACTAACAAGAAAAGAGCAGCAAAGACAAGGATTGAATCTAGCGATTCGCGAAGGATCAAGCATAGAATCGACAAAAGCATCCCTCCAAAACCGGAAATAACCAATGGCTTAAACTTGATAACAAGTCCCGTCATAGCCGTCCCGGCACTAATAAGCAAGACTACCAAAAACAGTACCGGGAAATTGTGTATTACGGCTGCAGCCATCGAAGGGATCAACGCCGAAACCCCCATGACAATCCATACATAGCTGATTACTTTGTCGATATACGTTTTGGGAAGAGTTGTTTTCCTCTTCAGGGCGAGCAGCATTACGGGAAATCCGATAACTGGAATGGCAAACCAGAGGAAATTCCAGTTCTGATTTCCGGTTTTACCGAGTAAATACCACACTGTTAATGAAACGGCTATGGTGACATAGCCCCAAATCAGGAACGGAATACCGCTCCCTTTTTCCATTTTCTTTTGCGTGTTGCGGATCATCTGAGTGATAAGTTCCAGACTTTCTTTTTCATTTAATTGTTTGTCTTCCATTTTGTTTAATATTTTAATGAATAGTTATTTCAAGTTTATAATCAAAATACGACGCAAATATAAATCGATTTATAATATAAACCTTGTTTATGCACGAAAAAAGCCGTCTGTTTAACTTTATTTAATGTTTTTGGTTATTCGCGTGGAGATTCTTTTAAGATAGGAATTTCTCTTTTTACGCTCTGGCTCAGCGAAATCATGGTTTCGGTGGCTACAACACCGGGAATCTCCTGAATTTTGTTGTTTAGCAAGTCCATTAGGTGCTCGTTGTCTTTAGCATAAAGCTTTATAAGAAGAGTGTATGGCCCAGTAGTAAAATGACACTCGGTTACTTCGGGAATCTTTTCAAACTCGGGAATCACGTTCTTGTACATCGATCCTTTTTCGAGTTTCACACCGATATAAGCGCTTGCAGCATATCCGAGTATTTTGGGATTGACATGATAACCTGATCCTGTTATGACATTGTTTTCCACCATACGCTGAACACGTTGATGAATGGCAGCGCGTGAAACTCCGCATTGATCCGCAACATCTCTGAATGGGATGCGGGCATTTTGTGAAATAATTTCAAGTATTTGCCTGTCTAGTTTGTCGATTTTTTCCATGGGAACTCGTTTTAAAATATTAGGGCAAAGATAGAGAAAAAGTCACAATAAAATAGCATTTTGAGAAGTTTATTTCAATAAAATAGTGCTTTTAGTACGAAATAGGGGTTAATAACCGCTTAATTGTTTACAAAAAGTTACTCAAACAAGGTTGTTCCGACATAAATAATCTGCAAATTTCAGATCGAGTGGGGTGGTAATCTTTATATTTCTTTCATCGCCTTTCACCAATTTTATCTGAATTCCACTGTCTTCAGCCACTGAAGCGTCATCGGTAAATTCTTCGCGGTAAGGTGTTTCGTAGGCATTTTTTAGCAAATCGGCCGGAAAGACCTGCGGAGTTTGCACCACACGGATTTTTTTACGGTCAAGAGCTTTACTCTCGTATGCAGTAAGAATACGGACACTATTCTTTTCCTCGATAACCGGAATGACTCCGCAACGAAAATCAAAAGCTTCCTGGTAACATCTCCCGATCACTTCTTTAGGGATGAACGGTCGGGCGGCATCGTGAATCCCTACAATCTCGTCTTTCTGGATTTCTTCCAGTCCGTTTTTCACGGAGTGGAAGCGTGTTTCTCCCCCGCTGACAATGCTGTGTGGTATCCGGAAACTGTGCTTTTCACAAAGTTCTTCCCAGAAGAAGCGAAACTCCTCTGGCAGAACAATAACAATTCGCATCCGGTAATCGAAATTGTAAAAGGCTTCTGCCGTACGCATCAATATGGGTTTCCCGCCAATGGGCTGGAACTGCTTCGGGATTTCTCCGCCTGCCCTCAATCCTTTGCCGCCGGCAACGATAACTACGCTGAAGTGTTGTTCCGGGATCATAAACTCTTAATTGATTTCATCCAATATTTTCTGTAACTCCTCATCGGTTTTTGTGAGTCTTTCTTTACAGAATGCGATGAGTTCCGATGCGCGTTTCACTTTTTCGGTCAACGCGTCCACATCCAATTCCCCCGATTCAATCGCCGAAACAATCTCTTCGAGTTCCTGTTTGGCCTGTGAGTAGGTAAGGGCTGATTCTTTCATTTATCTGACTGTTTTTCTGAATCTTTTTTTATGATAAACCGAGCAATAGCCGAGTAATTCGTTATCATCAGATAACCGACTATCAAACTTAAAATTTTTATTCCCCAAGAGATATAATCGGTCAGGAGCGCGCTTTCCACATGGTCCGTTATTTCGTTCCGGTTCTTTACTACTAGCTTTAAAAGAAAAAGGAGGTGAGTTAAAAAGGTTGGCAAGTGGCTGATGATTAGAAATAACCCCGTGGCTATAATAGCTATTTTTAATAAGTTGACGAATTCTATGCGCTTTGCAGACAGCGCATCATCGTCGAATCCTTTGTCTAACTTGAAAATTCTAATAACTGGATCAGGCTTCAAAATAAGCAGTAAAAAAATGTATGCGAACAGCGAAACCACAACTATGGCCAGAATTAGGCTAAGAAGGGGCAGACTGTGAAAAAAGACCACTATGCTGGGAAGGTAGTTAAAAACCACCATGGCCAAGAAATAGAGTCCGAGAATTCTTAGCACGATTCTGAAGAAATCTTTTTTTGTCATGACAGTATTACTTTTTAGTGATTATTGATTCTGCTTTTCCATCTGTAAAAAGGGTCTCGATAATATCATCCTCCGAAAGCTCCGTTGCCGATTTAATGATTTTTCCATTTTTCAATGTCAATGTATACCCCCGTTTCAGGATATTTTCGGGTGACGCCATGTGGATGTATTGACTTTTTTCGGCCACAGAGTGATTTTCTGCTTGTAGCAAACGTTTGGCTTGGTGATTGAGAATAATCGATAACTGCTGCACTACAGAAAGTTCTTCCCGGACAAAAAAACGGGAGGAATGGATCATTCGACGCGATAATTCGCCCAGCTTATCCTGCAAACTTTGCAAGATAAGGCCGCTCTTTTCTACCAGACGCTGCTGTAAATCCATCAACTCGACGGCCGTTTTGGAGGCGTGAGAAATCAGGAGTTCGGCTACTGCTGTCGGAGTTTTTGCCCGTGTGTGAGCAACGATATCAATCACGGTGATGTCTCGTTCGTGGCCGATTCCGCTGATTACAGGAAGCGGGAACTGCGCACAGTTGGTTGCCAGATAGTAAGAATCAAAACAACTTAAATCGGACGAAGAACCGCCGCCGCGAATAATGGTAACGGCATCGAAGTGTTCTTTGTGGGCGTAAATTTTTTCCAGGGCAGCGATTACCGACGGTTCACTCCGCTCCCCTTGCATGATTGCCGGAAACAACCGGGTATAAAACACAAACCCGTACGGGTTTTTTGCCAATTGATCGCAGAAATCTTCGTACCCGGCGGCTGTTGGCGATGAAATTACCGCAATCCGGTTCGTCAGTTCGGGAAACGTAAGCTCTTTGTTAAGCGTTAAGACGCCTTCTTCCTCCAACTTCCTGAGAACGAGTTGCCGGTTTCGGGCAATTTCGCCGATAGTGAACGAAGGATCTATATCCACCACCGAGAGAGAGAAGCCGTACAGTTCGTGAAAATCCACCGAGACCCGTACCAAAATACTTAATCCCGATACAAATGGCTGTCCTGTCTCCGTCTCGAAATAGGACGAAAGCATTTCATACACATTGTTCCAAATAACTCCACGCGCGCGCGCAACAATGTTTTGCCCCCTGGCATCTTTTTCAATAAACTCTAAATAACAATGCCCGTTCCGGTTGAGGCGCACATCACTGGTTTCGGCACGTACCCAATAGGTGTCGGGCAGGTGGTCGCGGATGGCGTCACTCACCTGACCGTTGAGTTCCGATAACGAAAGTGAATTTTCGGGCATACCGTTATTTTTGGTTTGTTTTATCAGTCCCGGATCACAATTTGAACCGGACCGTTTTCTGTGTAAAAGGTGATTTGAAGACGAAATGTATGAATTGATTAGCTTTTTTGACCTCCTGTTGAACAGGAACAATGAGCTTTTCGTTTTCAAACTCGTGTTTTGCTATCAGGTTACCCGATTCATCCAACACATTTACCGTGTAGGCATCGAATGAAAAATCGGGCTCGGTAATGGTTATCTCGAAACTGTTTTTCGCAGTACGCGATATGGAAAAACAGTCTTCGGCAACCAGTTTTTCGTGGGTTTCCAGTTTGCTTAAAACGACCCTTACCGCTTTCCTGAAATCGGGGATACCGTACCCGTAAACAGAATCGGGACGGTTATACCGGTCGGACGATCGTTTCACAATATCCAGCACTTCCGCCCGGTTCATGCTAGGATTTACCGACCACAACGAAGCCACAAGTCCGGCTACAAAAGGCGATGAAAGCGATGTTCCGTTCGTGAAATCTAATAAGCCGTTGTTACTTATAGTTACCGTATTTTTTCCTGCGGAAACAATATCAGGTTTCAAGCGGTTGTCGGCCGTAAAACCTTTTGAACTGAACGAAGCAATTAGGCTGTCCGTTCCGACTGCCCCCACGGTCAGGGCATGTTGCGCATCGCCTGGAGCCGATATTTTCTGCCACGGTTTATTGCCTTCATTCCCCGCACTTGTGACCAGGATCATTCCCTTTTCGTAAGCTCTATTGGCAGCGAGAGTCATAAAAGATGTCTTTCCGTCTAAACTTTCGGGTTTATAATTCAGGGTAGTATCGTCGAAGGCGGTGTATCCCAGCGATGAATTTATCAGGTCGATCCCGATGCTGTCGGCATATTCAACGGCCCGTACCCAGTAATCCTCTTCCACGGGAAACTCACTCACAACGTCTTCGGAACGAAGCAAATAATACCTCGCAGAAGGAGCCGATCCCACCATTACCCCGGGCAGGTTTGCCGCCATGGTCGAAAAGACTTTGGTGCCGTGGTCGCTAGATGCAAAAATATCGCCTTCGGGAACAAAACTCCTGAACCCTGCCAAGTTAACATCCCCGAATTGCGGGATAACATCGGCGTTGGTAAATCCGGCATCGATAACGGCTACGTTTATGCCTTTTCCGGTGAATCCACTCAACACCATCTGTTGGGCATTGTGGAGCGCAAATTGTTTTTCTGTAAGTCCGAATCCATTTTCCTCTCCGCTTTCTTCCGGGCAATCGGGCCACCCGAGTCGGGGGCGAACAGGGTTGCGGTAATTCCGTTCGATACCCCGCCAAACATATCTGGCAGAATCCACAAACGGGAGTTGTAGAATAGCGTTGATCTGAGAGCTGTCTCTTAATTGAATCACGATGGTTTTAAACCATTTGCTGTACGAAACCGGCTTCCCGCCCGCATTTTTCAATTGATTGAAATAGTCGGGAGAAATAGGGAGGTCCGATTGATCTATTTTTACCTGTTGTTGCTTTTTACGCTCAATAGCTTTCGGGGTGAGGAACTTTTCAGGCTCGGAAACCGGGAATACCGGATTTCCCTTATCTTTCAGGTAAACCCTGAATCGATACTGCAACTGCGTGTTTTGAGCGGACAAGGCAATGCTGAAAAACAAGAAAAGGGAGATGCCGTAGAATTTCATTTTATCTCGATACATGATGGAGGGACAAATATACGCAAAAAATCCGTCAAGCAATTACCTTGCTTAACGGATTTGATCTTGTCGGAAGGGACGGTTATTTATTGAACCCTTCTGTCATTTTCTGAATATCGTCGAGTGTGAAATTTC